>Ga0315277_10002543_pt1 | contig 25339 bp, 22 predicted proteins | sample YL17G05_15_MG_FD_203695 | JGI IMG/M metagenome (GOLD analysis project Ga0315277, IMG submission 203695) | Sediment microbial communities from Yellowstone Lake, YNP, Wyoming, USA - YL17G05_15 | ecosystem: Environmental > Aquatic > Freshwater > Lake > Sediment | place: USA: Wyoming | collected... | reverse complement strand
GGCGTGATGCCGACCTCGGCTAGGGAACCCCTTGAGATTCCTTCTCCGCAACGGACCGGGGATCCAATCTCCTGCCTTTTCTCGATCATCAATACCTTCGCGCCATTGAGGGCCGCATGCTTCGCCGTCATGCTTCCTGCTGGACCAGCTCCGACGACCACGACATCGTACTTGTCCTTCATTCCTTCCCCTCCAATGACAGTGCACCCACCGGGCACATTCTCACGCATCTTTTGCATCTATTGCAGTCGGTGTTGAACTCGAGGACTACATCGTTGAGGTATATGGCATTTGCCGGACATGTCCCCACACACGCACCGCAGTGCATGCACTTCTCAATGGTCACTATCATCCTGAATCCTCCTAGGTATATTCTGAACCCTTGGTTCTCCGCCATTCGTCTATCGGGATCGAGAACTTGCGCTCGATTTCCTCTCTATACGTGGGACCACCGTTGTAGGCGCAAAACGGTATTATCCGTCCATCCGGAACGGCATAATGAATGACGCATCTCTTGACTCTCTCAATGTCGTAGTTGTAGGCGTCCTGGAAATGCATGCCTCCGACGAATAGCATCCTCCATGAGAACTGCGCAAGACCCTCCTTTGTAGTATCACCGAACATGGTTTCCATCATTCTCAGGAACTTGATCAAGTCAAGTCCTTCCGGCGCCTTCTCTTTGTGAATGTACTTCTTGAGGATGTTCAGCGCCTTCACCTTTGCGGGGAATTTCACTTTGGACTTCTCTGCCTTCTTTGATAGCTCGTAAAGCTCCGCGAACAGTGGTTCGACATCTACGAACCGAGTCAGAGGAATCACATGATCCACATCTTGCACGAACATGTATGTCGCCAGACCGCAATGGGGATGCGATGTGAACGTGACCTTTGGTAGGCTTACGAGCGCTGACACGAGCGTGGATATCGGGACGACCGTCGGAACGGGGTACCAGTCATCCTTCGTAGCATAACCGGTCTGCCTCTCAACATCGTGAACGAGATCTGTCAGTGTGTACCTCTGTCTCTCGATCTCCTCCTTGCTGATTCTGCCAGTGAATGCCACAGGTTGGAAATTCACTCCCCTAATCACGTCGGAGTTCTCCACTGCAAACCGGACAATCGGGCCTACCTGATCGTCGTTCACTCCCTTGACTATCGTCGGGACGAGAACGATCGATGGATGTCTCTTCTGTTTCCTGACATTCTCTATCGCTTTCATTTTCATCTCAAGTAGAGGTTTCCCCCGGGTAGTGAGGTATGTCTCCTCTCTCAGACCATCGAACTGGAGATATATGGTGTTCAATCCCGCTTCTGAGGCTTTTCTGATGAAGTCCTCGTCCTGAGCTATCTTGATTCCGTTGGTCGCGATCTGGATCTGTGCGAACCCGAGCTCCTTGGCCTTCTTTATGATGTCGAAGAACCTTGGGTATATGGTGGGCTCCCCGCCGGAGAACTGTACTGCTGGACACGGTACTGGCCTTTCATTCCTCAGATTCTCTAGCATTTTCACGATCTCATCGTACGAGGGTTCATAGACATAGCCAGCAGCATTCGCATTCGCGAAACAGATAGGGCATTTGAGATTGCACCTATTGGTCAGATCGACATTGGCTAATGCGGTATGGCTCAGGTGGAGGTCGCACAGACCGCATTCGTTCGGGCAAACCTTGGCACCTGTGATCAATGGATTCGTGACGCCAACGCCATCGTAAGCAAACCTCTCCGCCTTGAGGAAAAGATCGACATCAGACCAGTAGGTATCAGAGAATTTGCCGTGGTCGGGGCAAGTCTTCTCCATCAGGACCTTGCCATTCGATTCGAACAATGTCGCCGATATGATCCTTCTGCATTCAGGGCAGATCGATTCGGTCTTTTTCGGAAGCCCTTTTGGGAGTGCACTATCCCTAGTGATCAATTCTGTTCACCAGATTTCGAATTGTTCAAGTAATGATTTAATACTTATGTAGCTATCGTAGCTACATTGAATTCGATGGACCTTACCGATATTCTCAAGTTGGATATGAAAGGGATCGAAGAAGAATATCGGAGAATTTCGTCCGTCTTGAGAAAAATCGGACTCTCCGACTACGAATCTCGAGCTTATGTTGCCTTAATAGTCCATCAACATGGCACCGCGGATGAAGTGGCCAGCTTTGCCCGAATTCCACGGACTTCCGCGTATAAAGCACTAAAGTCATTGAGGGAAAAGGATTTCATCGACATGAACGAAGGTCGTCCAACGATATTTCACTCCCTGCCGATCCAGGAGATCAGGAAAGAACTTTCCGAAGAGATCGATGAAGCCTTCAACGATCTTGAATCGGTCCAGGGAATGCTGAGCGACAGAGGCACTCCCCAGCTAGTATTCACAATATCCGGAAAGGATCGTGTGCTCTCTAAAATAGGGGACATCCTGGAATCGTCCCGAAGACGTTTCATAATATCTACATCACAGATGCAGAGAATTAGGGCCGCACATTCTCAGAAGTTCAAAGATTCTCTGCGAAGGGGCGTTGAGATACTCGTCGTGGCAGAACCATTCATCAAAGTGCCAGAGTGCACCAAGGTCTATAGGAAAGCAGATCTGATCGCGACGGATGTGATTGGGGATGGGGTAATGGCGCTGATCGCTTCCCCCGACCTGTCGATATGCGGTTTCAGTGACAATCCGTTCCTAGCTGGACACCTTGAGAATTTCATGATGATGGTTCTTGGGAAGACGAGCAAGTGATCTCTACACTCTGATTAGCTCGTGTGCATCAGTCTAGTGCTGACCACGAATCCAATGTATACTGCAATTAGTTCGAATGGTTTTACATGCGATTGGATGAGAGGGGTTTCATGACGGGAAAGAGTACTCCTCTTCGGACGATCGCTATCGACAGATTCGATCGCCTCTGTCGATCGAAAAGGGCGCAGATGCCGTTCTCCATAGTTGCCGTGCTGATCCTGGTTCTTTCAAGCGCAAGCATCGTTTTGATATGCGGGATGAATCTGAGAAATGAGACAGGGTCCTATTCGAACGACTCAATTGGCATATTGAAGGATACATCATCAAAATGTTCAGTCGAATTCGAACAGGTAGCGTACGTTCTAGCGATCGACGCGATTCGAGATGCTAGTCCTGTCAACGAGTCTGCTTTGTGCGGTCAGTTCAGGATGCTTTTGAATTCCCACATAGCACAGGACTATCCAAGATACGTTGGTGGTTTCAAGATTGACTTGAATGATACGAATATCACACTCACATTTCTAAGAATGACCATGAGTGAGCTGTACCCTGAGTTGGCCTCTCCGGACTCCGGTGACTCCCTCAGATGGAACGGTGAGACAATCCCTGCGTATTTCGCGCTATCTGGAAGCTATGAGATTGTGACCAAAGGAAGCAGAGGTTTTCTTATCAAGAGATACGATCTGAATAAGGAGCTGTACTTTCCCGTCCCCCTCTTGGAAAACAGGCTTCAAGCTTTCTCAAGCGCAATGTCAGGAGGAAGGAGTGAGTTCGAGAACATCGTGAGATATGAGCTCTCAGCTCTTGCTCAGGATAGAGTGCTCCGGGGTTACGGCTCGGGATCGAGGGACGGAGAAAATGGCACGGATCAGATTCTTACCGATCAGGATGTCACGAATGCTATCAATCTCGCTTTACTTCTCGAGCAGCGGCGGTATTTGCGGAACGTAGACGAGGGCTCCGTGAGGTCTCTCACCCGCTCATTGTCCGACGGAGGATTGCCGCGAGCTCCTGGTGTCATTAACGATGTCAGAACGGGAGGAATTCTTGATCCAGCCGATCTCTTTCTTCGGTTGTATGACTCCGACGGATATGATATGAGGACCATACTGGCCGAGAGTCTCTATGCTATCTCAGACGTCCTTGTCCTGAGATGGCTAGACTACCTCCATATTGCCAACGTGCTTGAGTTCCTCGAACGTACCAAGGAGTGCGCTGATATTGGTTTCTCGGCGATAATCGAGCAAATATTTGACGTCGACACTATGCAGGATTCTATGGTTAGCTGGATGCGCAGCAGACTTATGCAGAGTGGCTATCCTGAGAGCGCTTATCGATATATACACTACAATTCACCGGATGCAATCGTGGAAGTGCCTATGCATCGAATGGTATTCTTCGACGAATCGAATCAGAGTCATCCAGTTGTATTCAATGGTGTTCAAGATGTAGACTTCTCCTCTGTGGATATGTATGCATCTGATGCCTGGAAGACATTCTACGTACACTATAAATCCCAGACATTCGAGTTAGGACAAGCTCTTGATGGTTTTGTGAAGTCATTGGCAATTGGCATCGCTTCGAATTCGAAGTTGCCTGACATACAACTCAGACTGGATCCAAGAGATCATGAGGATTTCATCGATGATCTGGAGAGGCAGGTCAAGGGAGCGATTATCGACAATGAAAACTGGATAGTGCCCGCAGTCGAACAAGCAAAGAAATCGATTGTCCTCGTTGACCAGATGGGGGAATCACTCTCGCGATTCATCACCCAGTATTGGCAGGAGATCCTAAGGAGAAACGAATCTATAGATTACGCCTTCAGGACGTTGGCGAGAAACCTCGTTCAAGACAACTCCAATGCAATGCCTAGCATGAGCGACAGAGCGGTTGAGTCGGCCGTCAACAGGGTTTATTGGGAAATCAAACTTTCACGAATTTGGGGGTTGAGGGAGAATGTCGAGAACGCCTACGACACTCAAGTGATGGGAACTGTCGAACTTCTGAAGAGCGTGTTCAATAGTCTTGAATCGTCGTTTCCGCTGCAGAACGAAATCGTAGGTCTCGTAAATGGCGTTGTCGGGGGAATGCCAAGCATAGAGAACACGCTCTCGAATCTCATTCTGCGTCTTGTCTCCGATATTGGAGATTGCCTACAATTTCGTGCCGACCGCGTCACTATTCCCATCCCCATACAAGAGGAGTTCAACTTCTACTCGGATAGAAGCACCAAGATTCAAGAGAAGCTTGACGTCAATTGCTCCAATTTCCTCGCTACAGATCCAAATGGGCTCGACATAACTACTTCAAAAGAGCGTCTGAGCGTCAACATCGAAAAGCCCTGGGATTACGATTACAATTCAGAGTATTATCCAAATAGGCACCTTACCGACGTCGGTAACCTAAGCATGACCCCATACACTGCCCAATGGCAGATAAATTTCGAAGGCAGTGTGAATACCACCCTGGAATCGAAGTCTATTGGACACTCTATACTTGGCAAGGGGGACGCGCTCAAGGCTAGTTCACTCGTATCCTTCATTGGAGATTTCACCGTCGTTGTGAGCAGCTGTTGGCCACTCGTGGGCGCTCAGTATAAGTCATCCACGACTCTCCTAGCGGAGGTCGTCAAGTTTCTTGAAGTCATTTGGTCCAAGATTGCGGGAGGGGTGGGGTTCATTGCAGAGGGTCTATCGAAGACATTCTCCTTCTTCCAGACGATCACTTCCTCCTTGCTTGCTTTTTCGGCCAGGGCGGTGGAATCCATTTCCAGTCTTCTTCAGATCATGGTCGAGGATGTCAGAGGATACTTCGGTGGTGTCCTTTCTGATCTCTTAGTTTGGGTCGCAGAGACTGTTTCGGCCGCGTTAGGCACCGTCTCTTTCAAAATCAGTATGTTTGGACTGAAATTCTGCATAGAAACGAATGCATTGGATCTTAGTCTGAAAGGTGCAAAGGACCTACTGAAGATATCCTTCTCCGCCTCAGCCATGGGAGCTGTGATTTCGGTCTCCTCACGTTTCGTGAGTCTTGGATCCGGGGACTATGATCTGATCACAAATGCGACCCTGTCGACAGACAGATGGAAGCTGGATATCGTTGTCGATCCTCTGATGAAGCTGTTCAAACACTTCGTTGAAATCAATGGTGTCTTGGACAAACATGTGTTCGAAATGTACCTTCCCGAGATCGTGAATTATGATCAGTTAAAGCTGTCAGTACATCAGATACCGGGCATCGGCAATATTCTATCCAATATCCCTATCCCCATACCTGGAGCATCTGGTTCGATTGATGTAGGTCTCGTTGTCAAGTATAGTAGCCCTTTTATGAATATGCCGATGATCAATGAGTTCGAACAGAATCCACCCGGAGATGATTTCGATAGAGAGTGGATCGAGATATTCAATCCTACTGACAAACCATTCTGCTTGACTGGATGGACTATTGAAACGGTGCATGGAATCCAGAGAGTCGAGTCGCTCGGGGAGTCTTGGATTGCTCCTTACTCTCACGGTGTGTATGTGCTCAATGGGCAGGTGCTCGACAACGGAGGTGAGTCGAAATTCCCGCTGGCAGAATGCGCGATACTTAGGAATGCCAATGGTGACCGTGTCGACTCCACGCCCTGGGCTACAGACTACTACAATGACGGCAGGACTTGGCAACGAACATATGATGGGTCGGACCGTTGGGTGTTCAAGGAGGAGACTTGCGGGATTGCCAACAGCAAGAAGACCGTTGTTCCGACGGACGCGATCCAACTGAGGGAGATCCTTCTCAAATCCATTTCAGAAGCTGTTTATGATATCACTGGAACGATTACAAGTCTAGCTGAGCTAGGGGCCTTGGCGAAACGGGTGATTGAACGCGTTCTCGAAAATTGCCTTGATCTTCTGTCCACCTCGATTATAGAGATACGATTCTATGTGGAGGTCTCAATTCAGGACGTATCATCGACAGCAAGTGCCGGATTCACTCTTAGTCTTGTCGCAACAGGCGATTCTCTCGAGAGCGCCCTCAGATGGATAGGACATACGGTCGCTGGTGCGATAGAGAATCTTATGAATCCCTACTCTTCAGCATCGCAGTCTCATTCGTTGAAGGAATTGGCGGAGGATTTATACGTAAGGGTAAGCGCATTCGGTCGAGTGGGTTTGCCAAAGATGGTGTCAAGCATGACTGAGAGTCCAGATCTCAGATTCGACGCTGTGGTCGAAATCAATTTCGCTCTCTTGGGGGGAATTTTCGGGGCGAATCTAGGCAAGGAACAGATCAACTTCGGCGTTTGCATATCTGAGGTGCCAGGAGAATTCCTGTCCTCTCTGTTTGGAATCGACTCTGACAAGCTCGCGGATCTCTGGATATTCAAAGCCCACATATATGAGGTCTGAACCAAGCGTGCGGTGGACGATTGCGGCCCTCGCTCTCCCCGCTCCCCAAGCTTCTTAACGCTCTTTGCAGATACTCTGCGCCATGGGTCTCTTGCCTACCGACATCTCACTGGCGATTGGAGATTCTCAGTGGATGCAGGACTATGGTTGGGCCATTCTTGCGGTCGTGGCTCTGTTCACAGTTTCCCTATATATATGGTCATATGTTTCGAAGCACTTCGAGAAGATGAAGAGGAAAGAAGGCAAGTACCTGGATTCAGACGTTATTGAATTTCTCAGTCATGTCGTTAAAGCTGTGATAATCATCGTGCTGGTGTTTTCTGCGATTTACGTAGCCTCAGTGATATCTCCTTACTTCAGAGAAAACGTATGGGAGAGCCTGATTGGGTACATCTTGGAGATAATTCTGATCATAATCGTCGTCCTTCTGGCTATGCTCATTGTCCGAATTCTCCGTCGGCTCGCAAGGAGGGCAAGGATAAAGTCGACAACAGGTGAGACACTTCATACGAGCGCCGTTGAGTTCACGAGTCTGTTCCTGAGTTACCTTGTGTACATCATTGGTGCAATCATCGTCATCACAATTGCACTCTCCATGATTCCTGGCATCGATCCCATCTCTGAACTTGGTGATTTTCTCCAGAACAACATACCAGGGATAGGCTCGACGATCATTATCCTCGTTGCTGTCTATTTCATCGTCAGATTGATCGAAGCGATTCTTGAGGACTTCAAGTTCAGGACCAAGAAGTTTAACCCACAAGCGATCGATCTCTTCAAAGTTACCATAAAGTACGCCCTATACCTAATCGCATTGCTGACCGCTATCTTTAGCATTCTTTCCTTCATGGGGCTGGCTAACGTTGGTCTTGTCCTCGTGGTCATCACATTCATATTCGTATGCCTTGGAATCGCGCTTTCCTACCCGACGATAAGGAACATAGTCTCGGGACTGTCGATAATGGACGTTAGCCCATTCGAGACGGGAGATAGGGTGAGAATATGCGGCGATCTTGTATGCGACGTCGTAGAGCGAGGGTTGATTTTTACTCGAGTGAGGACCCTGGAAGGAGAGTTCGTCGACGTGCCGAACAGTGAGCTCTTCGAAGATAAGATATTCAACTACACGCGATCGGGCACTTATGGAATATCTGTGACATTTGATGTCTCTTACGAGACCTCGCACACCGAGGTAGAGAAGTATGTGATGGCAGCAGTCGACGAAGTTGACGGCGTAGTCAAGGATCCGAAACCTTCTGTATTCGCAACGGAGATTGGTGAGAACAGGATAAAGTACGACGTTGTTGTCTATTCGAATGACGCCATGAAAGAGCGGAAGATGCGCTCAGATGTCATCTTCAAGATCCAGGATGTTTTCCAGGCGAATGGGCATATGGTCTTATTTGAATAGGCCGAACCTGCAATCTAATGATCTGGCAAGACTCGCTCATAGCATGCGTTTGATATCAGTCCCGACTACTCGATGATCTCCTGTCCCTGCATGTAAGACCTCAGAACTTCTGGTATGACTACAGTTCCATCCTTCTTCTGGTAATTCTCGAGCAAGGAGGCAATCGTGCGGGGCAAAGCAATTCCTGATCCATTCAAAGTGTGAACGAACTCACTTCTCAGATGTGGTTCCGGTCTGTATTTGATCCTCGCTCTTCTCGCCTGAAAGTCCGTAAAGCAACTGCATGAAGACACCTCAAGCCAAGAGTTGATGCCGGGCGCATGAGTCTCGATGTCGTAAGTCTTTGCTGAGGCGAATCCTAGCTCCGCGGTGCAGAGTGTGACAATCCTGTAAGGCAACTCCAGTCCCTTCACCACCGCCTCGGCATCACTCAGCAATCTCTCAAGTTCCTGGAACGAAGTCTCTGGGAGAGTGAACATGACAAGTTCTACCTTGTTAAATTGATGGACCCGGATTATCCCTCTTGTGTCCGCATGCTTTCCCGCCTCTCTCCTGAACGAGGGTAGATACGCGGAATAGTAGATTGGGAGATCGGTCTTCTCGAATATCTCGTCAGAATGGAAGTTGGTGACCGGGACCTCCGCCGTTGGATTCAGCCAGAGATCATCTCTCTCGATCCAGTACATATCATCCTTCATCTTTGGGTACTGACCGGTACCGATAACGGATTGTCTGTTGACTACCGCCGGAGGGAAGAGTTCCGTGTAACCTTGTTCAAGGTGCAGATCCAGCATATAGCCTATCAAGGCGCGTTCAAGGCGAGCTCCATCGCCTTTCATCACGTAGAAACCGCTGCCAGCTATCTTCGCCCCCCTCTCAAAGTCAATTATGTCGAGTTCCTCGCCGATCTCAGAGTGGGGCTTTGGGTCAAAATCAAAGACTCTAGGCCTTCCGTACTCCTTCACTATGGGGTTGTCATCGTTTGATCTTCCTATGGGTACCGATTCATGCGGGATATTGGGAATGTTCAGGACCACCTCGGTCCTTGTCGAATCTAGCTCGGATGTTCTTGAATCGAGCTCCTTTATTCTATCCGAGACCCGTTTCATCTCCTCTATTTTGGTCCGCTTAGCCGCTCCTTCCAGATTTGGTATCTGCTCCGCCACTTCATTCCTCAAGCGCTTGAGTTGATTGCTCTCCTCAACAGCCTTGCGCCATTCGTTGTCGATTCTCAGAAACTCATCCAGGACATCCTCGGAGTACCCCCTGTTCTTGAGCGCCGTTCTCACGATGTCCGGAACGGTCCTGATCGTTGCCACGTCCAGCAATCAATCACCCTAATCTGCGAGAACGTTATTCAACCTCAAAAAGACTCTCTTCGGACAGAAGGACAGTGTTCCCCCTGATCTCTACTATAGTCAAGGAGGTTCTCTTCTCGAGTTCCCTAGCCATCTCATCTCTGGTTCTCTCTCCGGAGGGCAGGATCCGTATCTTGACGAGCTTGTTCTTCCTGATTTGAAGTCTGATCTCTTCTATCACACCGTCTGTGATCCCTTCCTTGCCGATATGAATCGTCGATTTGATTCTGCTTCCTTGCTTCTTCAAGTCTCTTCTAGTCATTTCTGGCATTCACTCTTCCCTTCTTCTCCTTCCGATAGGAGGATCTTCTTATCCCGTTGCATTCCAGGCAATGAGTGATCACCTTCTCCGACCTCAGTCTTACTCGGCAATTCAAGCCCGGAACCAGAGGTGAAAGGCATTTACGACAGTACATGAAACCCTTGGGCATCGGCGTGTTCGTCTTCATACCTATCTTTGTCGCGAGCTGAACATATCGTCGCCCTCGTTCCATCCTGGTCGATCGTGCCTCTTTCTCGGCCATTGTCAGGAGCTTCATCATTCTATTCATTGCGATCTCCCTGGCCTCGCGGTCTGATATCCTCCTCCTAGCCGTTGGTCTTTCCTCCTATTGCATCGGTCACATCACGATTTACAATGAAATATCTTTGTAGAAAACTCACTTGAGACTCATCATGTAAGGACTCCACCTTCGGCGTGTTGGACTGGGGCACCACCCTTATATACCAAAATACTAATCTAGGCCTCCCTGTACCATTGTGGTATCATTGCTGGTGACGAATAATGACGCGCAAGCCCGGACGTATGTATCGCCAAATCAGAGGGCAAGCCTATACGCGGAAGGAGTACATGGGAGGCGTTCCAGCTCCTAGGATAACTCAGTTTGATACTGGGAGTCAGATTGCCGATTATCCAGTTGAGCTTTCTCTCATAATCGAAGAGCCCTGCCAGGTCAGACACACGGCCCTAGAAGCGGCGCGTATTGCTGCCAACAGACAGCTCACAAAGAATCCCGGTACCGGCAATTACTATCTTAAGATCAGGATTTATCCTCACATAGTCCTTCGTGAACATAAAATGGCAACAGGTGCTGGCGCAGATCGTATATCAGGCGGCATGAGGGCGGCCTTCGGCAAGGCCGTCGGGACAGCAGCCCGAGTCCAGACCGGTCAAGCAATAATGACCGTTCGAGTGCCGTTGCAGGCTTTCAAATCCGCCAAGGAAGCTCTTTGGCGCGCTTCGATGAAGCTACCATCTCCATGTTACGTACAAATTGACAAAGGTGCCGAGCTACTCAACTGAGGGCGACTGAAGTGCTGCACGAGAACGGCGTTCGTCCCTTGGAGGATTGAGAGTTGTACGACTTCAGATTGGATGAAGTGGCCGAGTGGATCACGAAGAAGAACGCAAGAGTGGTCGCTCTTCAGATGCCAGAGGGTCTTAAGGTATATTGCCAGAAGATACTTGAGGATCTTGAAACGAAGACAAAGGTCAAATGCATAATCATGGCCGATTCCTGCTATGGAGCTTGCGACCTTTCAAGCGATTTCGACAAGTTCGCCGACGTCCTGGTTCATTTTGGCCATGCTGAGATCCCAAGCATGCGTGTGAAGGAGAACATTCTTTTCGTCGAAGCCGAGATAAGGATAGATTACTCGCTGCTTCTGCCCAAGCTCCTTCCGAAGTTAAAACGCAGTATTGGACTGGTCACCACCGTGCAACATATCAATTGTTTGCCCTTCTTGAGATCATGGTTGCTTGATAACGACAAGCAGGTCTTTGTCGGAAAGGGAGGAACCAGATTGAAGTATGAAGGACAACTCCTCGGTTGCGACATATCTGCGGCGACTTCGATTGAGGACAAGGTCGAACAGTTCCTATACTTTGGCAGTGGCGATTTCCATCCGTTGGCCCTGGCAATTCAGACTAAGAAGCCGGTGATTGTTGTGGATCCAATCGCTCAAGAGGTAAGGGAGCTGAAGGATTTGGCAGACCGGGTGCTCAGACAAAGACACGGGGCAATTGCACGTGCATCGAACGCCAAGAAGTTCCTGATCCTCGTTTCCACGAAATCGGGTCAGAACAGGATCAATCTTGCCTTTAGTCTGAGGCAGCTCGCAATCGATAATGGAAGGAAGGCCGACATAGTCCTCATGAATGAATTCGATCCTGACTCTCTGCTCCCTCTGGAGGCCGATGCCTACGTTTCTACCGCCTGCCCGCGACTTGCGGTCGACGATTTCCTTAGATACTCCAAGCCGATGCTCACCCCGCTTGAAATGGAGATCACTCTTGGTTTGAGGAAGTGGAGCGAATACGAGTTGGACCAGATCGATTCTTGACCTTCTGTCGGAACGCTCCTATGCCAAACGCATTCTGGTGGCACACGGATATATCGGATTATCGAGCTAGATTGGTGAAAAGTTAAATGATTAGGTTCGGTGATTGTTGCATGATGCATTCCTCGGAGATCATTTTGGAGAAGTGCAGGAACCCAGAATCTCGCATAGGTATTGGTGCGAAGATCGACAAGGCCAAGGTGAAGAGGAGCGTTTCGACTGCGAACAAGCGGGGTTTGGGCCACACGATCATATTTGAAGACCCAGTGGAACTTGTCTGGGCTCTTCGAAATGGAGAGATTGACGCAGCAGTGCGTGGCACTCTAGACTCGACCGTATCGATGCAGGCGATCAAAGAGATATTCAGGGTCGAAAGAGTACTGAGAATCGCACTTCTCCAGCCGCCAAAGGGTCCGCTCTTCTTCCTCGCACCGGTCGGCGTCGATGAAGGTTGGACGATCGAAGAGAAAATGGAATTCATCAATCTAGGTACGAGTCTTTTGAACGCGATCGGCGTGGAGCCAAGAATTGGTGTTCTATCGGGCGGCCGTTTCGGTGACATGGGACGGCATCCAGTCGTTGATAAAACTCTCTCTGATGCAGAAGAGATCACTCAAAGAGGAATCGCGGCTGGTCTCGACATCAAGAACTGCGAGATCCTGATCGAAGATGCAATCGTCGACAGGAATCTCATATTGGCACCAGATGGAATATCTGGGAACCTGATTTTCAGGACACTACATTTCCTTGGACGAGGAAAGGCTCTAGGAGCGATCGTATTGAACATCGATCGTGTTTTCATCGACACATCGAGGGCGAAATCCAGCTATGTTGATTCAATAGCTTTGGCCTCTGCGCTGAGTGGAAGACGAAAAAGCTAATACCGAATATGATGTGGGTGGGACTTATGAGACTCGAGATCGACGGAAAAGAAGCAGGGATAAGATTCTCAGCCTGCCATTTCATCACGGAGCACTCAAAATGTGGTCGGCTTCATGGTCATGTCTATGGATTGAGGCTAGTCGTTCACGGTGAGAAGGGTGACAGAGGCATGATCATGGATTTCATCGAGCTGAAGAAGGTCATGAGGAGAATCGCAGAGGATTTCGACCATAGGGTTCTGTTGCCTGGGAACTGCCCACGTATTTCTTTAACGCTCGGTGATGAGGTCACAGCAATCGCCGGACGGAAAAGATATGTCTTTCCATCGGAGGACGTAGCCATACTGGATGTCGAGGAGGCAAGCGCAGAAGAGGTAGCAAGAGTCTTGCTCGCTCGCATTCTGGAAGAGATTTGCTTCCCGGACAACGTATCAAAAATCGAGGTCGGAATTGAAGAGGAACGCGGTCAGAGCGCATGGATTTCTCATAGCCTTAGGTGAATCATGAAGAAGGCCGTGGTCTTGCTTTCTGGAGGGCTAGATTCTACCGTGACCCTCGCCGTTGCGATTTCAGCAGAATATAAGGTCATCCCTCTGACAATCAACTATGGTCAAAGGCACATAAGGGAATTGAGAGCTGCCAAGGAGGTCGTCAAGTTCTACAATCTTAAGAAGCATGTGATCATCGACCTGGATTTGACCGTTTTCAAGACGAGCGCTTTGACATCCCTTGACATCAATGTGCCAGAAGGAACTAGAGACGACCTGTCTGGCAAGATGATACCTGTTACTTATGTTCCCTCGAGGAACATCATATTCCTTGGCATCGCAGCCGGTCTCTGCGAATCCGAATCGGCTGAGAGAATCTTCATCGGTGCGAACTCAATAGACTATAGCGGATATCCAGACTGTAGACCAGAATTCTTTGAAGCCTTTCAGAAAACCCTTGAGGTCGGTACAAAAGCGGGCATTGAAGGGAGGCCTCCTTTGATCGAGGCTCCACTCCTCTATCTCACTAAAGCCGACATAGTCGGCTTGGGCAAGCGATTGGAAGCACCACTGCACCTCACATGGAGTTGCTATGAAGGTGGCGTGAAGGCCTGCGGCAGATGCGATTCCTGCCTCCTGCGTCTAAGAGGGTTCAGGGAGGCCGGTTACGAGGACGAGATTGTGTATGAGGTGAGATCCTGAGAATATCGGAGATCTTCTTCTCTCTGCAAGGGGAGGGCGTGCTAATCGGAATGCCTACTGTCTTTGTGAGGACCTGCGGCTGTAATCTCCAATGTGAGTGGTGTGACACCACCTATGCCAGGATTGAAGAAGGGATCGAGATGTCTCCTCTGGACATCCTTGAGAAGGTGAGCGGATTCGAGAGTCGATTCGTTTGTCTTACTGGTGGGGAACCATTGCTCGACAAGGATGTCTACAGATTGATAGATCTTCTCCTCCAGAATGCATTTCACGTCTCGATCGAGACGAACGGATCCATCTCCTTGGAGGACTTACCATGCTCTGACAATCTTCTAATCAGCATGGACATAAAATGCCCATCCTCAGGCATGTCCGACAGGATGAAGTTGGAGAACCTGGAGCTACTCTCACCAGCTGACCAGTTGAAGTTCGTGGTTGCTGACAAAGATGATTTTTCCTTTGCTGTGAAGATATTGAAAGAACACCGGGTCCAGTGTCCCGTGATCGTTACACCAGTGGGCGGTCTTGATATTCGCCCAGTGGCCGAATGGGTTCTGAAAAGCGGACTTCAAGTGAGGGTGCTTCCCCAACTCCAGAAGCTTATTTGGGGTCAGCGCAGAGGAACCTGAGGTTTGTATATGGGGGCGTCAAAGGTTCGATCGAACTGTCGCGTGTGACGTGAGCGTAAGTGACAATGTAGCAATGGGTATATGTCGAAAATCGGGCCTATGAACCCTCCTGGCTCGTCGGAGCGCTCCAAGCCTTCTCGTCCTTGCCCGTCCCCATCAATCCTGCGCCAGGTGGCGCAGGCTCTTCTCCTTTTTTCATGCAGTGTTACCCTCAAGGTCCACATTCGGCAGGAACCAAATTAGGTCCTGTTGCACAAGTAGTTCCGACACTACGACAACATAATCATTCTTACCAGTTTATCCACCATTGTATCTGTCATATTGCTGAGTTGGACCATACCATTACTGCTCCGTGCCGGGGCCGCCCATACAGTATTGGATAGGGTCATGCCTGACGAGATAATCGCACACAAAACATTAAGCATAGAACAGAACATGCGAATTTAAGCTCATTTATTTTGAACTGAGCCATGATGCCAGAGCTGTGTGCCTCAATGGAAAAGAGTCAAAATGCGCCAATTGCTCCGCCATCCGGGAATAACTCCGGCAACTACCCAGCATCACAGCCATTGAACCAAAATCAGACAGTTGCATCAAACGTCTCAGATGGAAGTGATCAGTCTTACTCAAAGCAACCACAGGCTGTTTCTTCTACGGCACCGCAGCCTATCATGACCCAACCGACTGCCAACCAACAAACTGTGCAACAGGGTCAACCAGTCGCTCCAGTCAAAAAGAAGGCGCGCCTGGCCGGCTCGGTGATCTTCGCCATCCTGGTGGTCATCATCATCCTGGTGGCATTAGGCGTCCCGCAGCAGCTACTGGACGATGGCTCTGACTCCGGTGGCAATGACCTCTTCGGCAAGAGCTACACCGCCGGCTCGGGCAACTGGATCAAGTCCTGGAAGTTCGAAGGGGATAACTACACCATCAAATTCAGCCTAACCAGCTCCGATTACGAATACTACCTGAACTACCAGATCGTGCACCAGTACCGCTACCTGAACGATCACGCGCACGGACTGGACTTCATCACAACCAACAGCTCGGTCATCATCGACATCGCCGCCTCAATCAACTATCTCAAGGCGCAGGCGGGGCTGAGCGACGTGCAGACGGCCAACCTTGCCCTGTCGTTCGTGCAGACCTGCTTCCCCTACGTCTATGACAACGTCACGTATGGCGTCGAGGACCACTGGGCTTTTCCTCTCGAGACGCTGCATAACGGCCAAGGCGACTGTGAGGACAAGTCATTCCTTTACGCTTCGATCATGGTCGACTTGGGCTACGATACCGCTCTGCTCTTCTTCGACGACCACGTGGCCGTCGGCATCGGCGCATACAGCGCGCCGTCCGGCACTTACTACGACGTCGGCGGCGTGAATTATTACTACTGCGAGACCACCTCCTCAGGATGGACCATGGGGGAGATCCCGCAGGACTATGGAGAGTCGTACGTGATTGTGGTGTGATGAGTCCAGGCTGCATCACATGGTTATATGAGTACGCTTGACGACCGAAGGCGCTCCCAAGCCAGTATGTGCTATACGAAGAATGCACTCTTTGATTTTTCCGGGAAATCTTTTCCATTTTTCTTACCTCTTGCACCCCAGTCTCCCACTAGAACCGTCAGAAGTGTCGGATTGCGCGAATCCGGGCGGGCTTGCAGAGCCGTCAGCCAGACAGTTCTCAATTCGCTTCAATCAAAGGGGTTTTGCGCCTTGTTTGACCGTATGAGATGGGACTCATCACCGAGGGCGGTGTTCTCAAGATAGTAAGGCCTATTGATGAACGAAGGATGTTCTGTTACAGTGAGCGGCAACTGATTAGGCTTGTAGGATTTCTCCCTGCGCTTGAGAACGACGATAACCATCTCTGAAAAGGAACCAGCATTTCAAACACCTGTCTCGAATCCGTCGCACGAGTGTCGAACTGCAGCCTAAAGTGTTTCGCTGGGAACCGATGATTCATGAAGATTAACATATATGGCCAGTTCGCCAAGACGTGATCAGCGGATGTTTACTCGACGGCGAATCCAGGAACATTCACTTACAATCATTGTTCGGAGAACGGAGTCATACAACTCTTGAGAGTCGGTTGTCTAAGAAGAAAAAAGAACAGCCTGTCGGCAAGGCCAACAGACTTCAATTCAAGGTCTTCGACCAGGCGTCACGCGCCAAACCCAATACTCTTTGTTCTCGAACTTAATGTTCTCATGGCTGACACGGGGGTCGCCAAAGGCATAGTAAGGCGGGTAGGCTGCATTTGCCTTGGTGATGCGAAGGTTGTTGTCCCTCTCGTTGGCGAATTTCTTCTTGACCTCAGGGATTATCCCCTCTGGAACCCCGAAGGTTAACTCCACTTCTACCATTTCTCTCTCCTCCTCATTGTGAGGGCTGTCAATCGCCCTTATTGCTATCACGTCGGGGGGGACCTTATAACTTGGTTACGGGGTGATGATGAAGATATATCACTCATTCAACATTTCTAAAGAACTGTAGACATAGCCTGGAATTTGACAAACGGATTCATACTCCGTGGAGGACAACGTTCCGCGCAAAGGATGTGCACATTCGATTTTTATGGCTCCACTATCACGGTCTGTGTCAAAAGATCAATGACGAACTTCTTCGCGGCCAAGCCGTAGATGATTTCTTTGCTCTCCCCCTTGTATCTTTTGAACAGGAAATTGTATCTGTACAGCACTTCAAGGTCACGATAGATGGTCGCTCTCTCTTTTCTCTCGGAGAACCTGGCATTATACTGTCTATACATTGTGACTGCCGAAGCATCACCCTCGGCCAGAATCCTGATTATGTTAAGGCGGGTCTCGGAACAAAGCCCCTTCGCCAATTCATCGACTCTCATGTCCAAGTCAGTATGGCACCGTTGACTATATATGATTCTAGTCGTCAAGAAATCCTTGTATTTCCTTCGACGGAATCGAGCCAGTACCCTTCCTTAATTCGTTAATCCGCTATTCCGTGCCATTATCTGTAAGTGCTTGACGAATGCAATTGATTGTCTGGCTCGAAAAAAAGTCTCCAGGGAGACTCTTAATCTCGATATCGTACCGTCTGGGTCGGAAGCACTGATTGAGAATGTCACGGTCAAAGGAGCAACTCCACATCTGCCGTCAGAACTGTCAAAAAGCGATCTGGTCACTCGAGACCACCCTTGCAACTGTTCCTGACATTTGTTCTCTCACTCTGACGAACCAAGTCGATGGGAAAAGATGAAATGCGACGAGAATAGACGAGTATTCCCGATGGGATTCAGAGTTGTTGCAGATACGAGAGACGCCGGGTGACTCTTGATATCGAGCACGGACGATCTAGATGGTCGTTATCGAAGCGACGTGCGAATACCCCTTGGGCGAACTTGCCTCTCCAGACTTCTCTATCACGATCTCTGGTGTCCCGCCTGAATGAACTGCAGCCAGCCAGAGATGGCATAATGCGATGCCGGCACTTATGCGGTTCATACGATCGAGGACGAGGGATCTGGCGCTGTGGACATGAATGATGCCGTTCCCGCCCGTGAAATACCATGGTTGATTGTTCATGGCGGACGGGGCCAGGCGGGCCGCCTCCAGTAGATGGTCATGCCCTTTGATATCGGTCATCTTCGCCAATGGCTTCCTCTCGAACTCAGAGACGTTCTTCCTACGAATGTCTCCAGCAGGACTGCCGAAGGCGATCGAGATGATGAACTCGAGATCGGATACCCCTGTCACCTTCCTTGTTAACTTCGGGCCACCTTGCCAGCAACTTCCGATGCCCTTGGTGGAGAAAAACAGATCCATCTGCTGCAGCATGAAGCCCGCGTTTGTCAAGTAGCCTTCTTTGGCCTCTGAGAATATGACCAAGAAGTGAGGGGCGTCCACCTTGAACATTCCCCAGACGTCAGCATTGGTCATAATCCTTACCTCCGTCCGTATCCCAGAGAACGCTGTCCTTAGTCCCATCATGAAGGAAGTGATTTCGGGCAGGACGTCCGCATCTAATGGACCTTGAGCGTATTCCCTCACAGACTTGCGCTTGAATATCGCCTCGTAAAGTCCATCCTGCGTCATTTGGTGGCCATCCTTGTCGAGCGATGGAGGTTTACCTATTAATGATGATGCTTGAATGCACCGCTAATGCCAGCACCCTGATCATTCGTCGTTCGATTTTGGGATTTGGAAATGGTTGCCATTGCCTCGTATGCGACTACATGAGCGTCCAGCAAGCACCTTTCTTTTTCTCCCCCTTTGTCCCTCTCCCCCATCTGCCGTCAGAACTGTCAGAAGTGTCAGAACTCCGTTCACTTGCCGAGCTCACGTCTGAACTCCTCGGTGAGCATCGGGAGGATGGCGTGCAAGTCCCCGACGATGCCGAAGTCGGCGATCTTTAAGATGTACGCGTCGGGGTCCTTGTTGATGGCCACGATGCAGCCCGACGTCTGCATGCCCGCGCGATGCTGGATAGAGCCAGAGATGCCGCAGGCGATATAGAGGTCTGGCCGTACGGACTTCCCCGTCTGCCCGACCTGGTGGTCCTGCGGGATCCAGCCCTTTTCGACCGCCACGCGGGAGCCGCCGACCTCGCCGCCGAGGAGATCCGCGAGCTCCTTGATGACCCTGAACCCCTCCGCTGAGCCCACGCCGCGCCCTCCGGAGACGATGATGCGCGCCTCCTCGAGGTTGGCGAGGTGCTTCTGCTCCTTGACGACCTTTGCGATCTCGACCATAGTGTCCCGCGGGCCGAACTCGACCTTCTCCTTGACGATCTCGCCCTTACGATGATGGTCAGGCTCGAGCTGCTTCATGATTCCGGGACGGACGGTGGACATCTGCGGCCTGGTGTTGGGGCACAGGATGGTCGCCATGATGTTGCCGCCGAACGCGGGGCGCGTCATCTTCAGCAGCTTCGTTTGCGGGTCTATGGTTAGCTCCGTGCAGTCGGCGGTGAGGCCGGCGTTGAGCCTACGCGAGACGCGGGGAGCAAGGTCGCGCCCGATGTGAGTCGCGCCAATGAGGAACATGTTGGGAAGGTGCTTGCGGACGAGCTCGACCATGGCCTTAGTGTAGGTGTCGAACCGGTAGTGCTCGAGCTCAGGCGCGTCTAAATAGTAGACGACGTCCGCGCCGTGCTCGATGAGGGTCTTTGCCATATCCTCGACCTTGTGACCCTGGAGCACCGCGCAGGTGCGCTGGTCGAGCTGGTCGGCCAGCCCGCGGGCGCAGCCGAGGAGCTGGAGGCCGACCTTGGCCAGCTTGCCATCGCGGTGCTCTGCGAAAACCCAGACGTCCTTGTACTGCGATAGATCCGTGACGATCTTGATGTCGGAGTATATGGCCTCAACGGGGCAAGAGGGGACGCACACTCCACACGAGGTGCACTTGTCATTGATGGAGGCCTTCTTGGCCTCGGAGTTGAAGTCGATTGCCCCGAAGGGGCAGATGGGGATGCAGTTCTTGCATCCGACGCACTTCTCGACGTTGACCGTGACGCCCGTCATCTTTCTTACCTCACCCTCACAACGTTCTTGTCGCGAAGCTTCTTGACGAGCTCCTTGACCACAGCCTCAGGCTCGCCCTTGAGGACTTGGCCCACCCCCTTAGGCTCTGGCGCGAACGTGCGCGAAACCTGTGTTGGGGAGCCGTTAAGGCCAATCATCTTGGGCGAGGCCGCGATGTCCTTGGCGGTCCAGGTCTGGATGTCGCAACTGCGGCACACGCTTATGATGCCCATCACGGACGGATATCTGGGCTTATTAATGTCCTTGATGACCGTGAACAGCGCGGGCAGCTCCGTCCTGATGAGCTCGTAGCCGTCCTCGAGCGCGCGCTTGGCGATGACCTTTCTCCCCTCGACGCTAATCTCGGTGCAGTACGTGACCTGGGGCACGCCCAACGCCTCAGCCACCTGGGGGCCGATCTGCGCGGTGTCGCCGTCGATGGCCTGCCTGCCACAGATTACGACGTCCCACGGGCCCGTGGCCTGTACGGCCTTCGCGAGAGTGTAGGAGGTCGCGAGGGTGTCCGCCCCCGCGAAGGCGCGGTCCGAGATGAGGTAGCACAGGTCTACGCCCATGGCCTTGCACACCATGAGGGCGTCCATGGCCTGCGGGGGGCCCATGGAGAGCACGACGACGCGGCCGCCGAACTTCTCCTTCAGCCGGAGCCCTTCCTCTATGGCGTGCGTGTCGTCGGGGTTGATGATGGATGGCACGCCCTCCCTGACCAGCGTGCCGGTCTTCGGGTCGATCTTGACATCGGTGGTGTCCGGCACCTGCTTGATGCATACGACGATGTTCATCCAATTCCTCCTCGCTTCTCCGTGCCTCGAGGTCTTGTGCCTTACCTAATGGCGTTGAGGGCTATGACTAGACGTTGGATCTCCGAGGTACCCTCGTAGATCTCGGTGACCTTGGCGTCGCGGAAGTAGCGTTCGACGGGGTAGTCCTTCATGTAGCCGTAGCCGCCGTGAATCTGTATGGCCTTTGTCGAAACCCTCATCGCGGTCTCGCTCGCGAAGAGCTTGGCCATGGCCGCAGGAGCCGTGTAAGACTGCTTGACGTCCTTGCACCAGGCCGCGTAGCGCACGAGCATGCGCGCGGCCTCCACGTCGGTGGCCATGGTCGCGATGGCCTCCTGGATCATACCCAGAATGGCGATGGGCTTCCCGAACTGCTCGCGTTCCTTGGCGAACTTGACCGATCTGTCCAACGAAGCCTGTGCGATGCCCAGCGCCTGTGAGGCCACGCCTATGCGGCCGGCGTCGAGGGTCATCATGGCAATCTTGAAGCCCTTGCCGTTCTCGCCCAGGATGCGGTCGGCGGGAACGTGGCAGTTCTCGAAGATGAGCTCGCCTGTGATGGAGGGGCGAATGCCGAGCTTGTCCTCGATTGTGCCGAAGGAGAAACCAGGATCGCCCTTCTCGATTATGAACGCCGAGATGCCGCGGGTGCCCTTGGTCTTGTCCTCCATCGCGAATATGATGTAAATGTCCGCGCGGGAGGCGTTGGTGATGAAGTGCTTAACGCCATTGATGAAATACTCCTCCCCCTTCTTTATGGCGGTCGTCTGCTGCATCGCGGCGTCCGAGCCCGCGGACGGCTCCGTGAGCCCGAAGGCGCCGAGCTTCTCCCCTTTTGCAAGGGGGACCAAGAACCGCTGCTTCTGCTCCTCGGTGCCGAAAGCGAGGAGGGGGAAGCACGCGAGCGAGTTGTTGACCGAGACCACGACGGCGGTCGAGGCGCACGCGCGGGCGATCTCCTCGATGGCGATGGTGTACGAGACCGTGTCCGCCCCAGCGCCGCCGTACTCCTTGGGCACTGTCATGCCCATGACGCCAATCTCGCCGAGCTTGCGGATGATCTCCTCAGGGAAGCGGCCCTCCTTGTCGAGAGCTGAGGCAATCGGCTCGATCTCCTTTTGGGTGAAGTCTCGGACCATCTGTTGGAGCATCTGCTGCTCCTTGGTGAGTGTGAAGTCCATGATCTATCTCCGTCCAGGATACGTACTGACGCCCTTGGAGGTAGTGGGGAATCGCGCTTATCCCAGATAAGTTTTTGGTGGAACGCCTCCGGCGATTGCCCGGGAGTAGGAGACTGGAGAAAAGAAAAGGGCGGCCTTCACCAATGTGGCATCGTGACGGGCCCGGTGGTGATCAAATGCCGTGAGTCTGTGCCCAGCACTCAACGGTTCCCGGGCCCGCCTGTGCTTTTCCCGGGCAAAGACAGCGTTTTGTTTCATACTTAGACCGTTCGTCCAAATTATCAGAGACGGAGCGCAGATCTGTCGAAGCAGGCATCCGCGTATCTCATGGGCCACGACCCCACGCAGGGCGGGGCCATGCGGGACTGGTACGACAACCCTCAGATCGAAGACATCCTTGCGGAGCAGGCGGAGAAGATGCCATACGGTCCACTAGGCTTGCTCGGTCATGGTCCGGTCGAGCTCATGGACGGGGTACCATCCGATGCAGTATCCCTCATGCTCGAGTACTTGGCGGGACAAATCGGCACGATGGAGTTCGCTACCCGTGCCGAGGCCATCAAGCTGCGTGGCTCGATCGGACAGGTATCACGCCCTGAGAGATGATGTGTTATATGCCCGAAAAGTGGCATGTAGCAATGGTTATATAGCTGGTTCAGTTTACCATAAAAAACACGGAGCAAGGACCTAGAATGAATGTTGCGTGGTTGAGACTTCAATTGATTTTGCGTCTAGTTCCAGCCTCATTGCTTTAAGTGTCCTTGGTCGGGGTGGTTTTCATGACTGTCCGTCGAACCATAGAGGATTCAACGTCAAAAGGGATTGAGGGTCGATGCCTTGATAGAAAGACAGTGTACACTAGCGAGTTCAATTCATGGGCATTGACAGATTCGATGCCGTCCTCCGTACTGATATTCGACACGACTCTCAGGGACGGAGAACAGACGCCGGGTGTAGCTCTCTCCGTCGATGAAAAGGTGCGAATAGCAGAAGCGCTGAGCGATCTGGGCGTTGACGTCATCGAGGCCGGTTTTCCGATGATCTCGACGGGAGAAAGGGACTCGGTTAAGAAGATCGCCTCCCTAGGTCTCCAATCTCGGGTGTGTGCACTCTCCCGGTCTAGCAGGAAGGACGTCGACGTCGCAATTGACTGTGGTGTGGACTACGTCCATACTTTCATTGCCACTTCCGATGCACATCTGAGACACAAGCTCAAGATGACACGAGATGAGGTAAAATCTAGAGCGATAGACGCAATCGAACACGCGAAGGCTCACGGCCTGACGGTGGAATTCTCTTGCGAGGATGCGACACGCACCGACCTAGATTTCCTCAAGGAAATGCATATTGCTGTCCAGCAGGCCGGAGCAGATAAGATCAACGTGCCAGATACTGTCGGGGTGACATCTCCTCCGGCCATGGAGCGTCTTATTGCCGAACTGTTGTCAGTGACAAAGGTTCCTCTGAGCGTACATTGTCACGATGATTTTGGACTAGCTGTCTCGAATTCACTGACCGCGGTCAGATCAGGGGCGAGACAGGTACATGTTTGCGTGAACGGTCTTGGAGAGAGGGCAGGAAATGCCGCGCTCGAAGAGGTCGTGCTCGGTCTCATGGCCCTATACAATATCAGAACGAACGTGGACACGAGGAAGATTGGACACGTCTCGAAGACCGTGGCAAATCTGACCGGTATGCCGGTTCCCGGAAACAAGGCAATCGTTGGCGGCAATGCATTCGCTCATGAGTCTGGCATACACGTACATGGAATCCTCGTGGATCCATCTACATATGAGGCCTTCGGACCAGAGCTCGTGGGAATGCAAAGGGAGATTGTAGTCGGTAAGCATACTGGCGTGCACTCAGTGAAAGAAAAGCTTTCGGAGTACGGGGTATCGCTATCAGATGACCATGTCGGAAAGGTTGTTCAAGAAATAAAGAGGCTAGCTGAGAGCGGGAAGCAGGTCGATGACGCGGAGCTTGTTGCGCTTGCCTATCATGTCGCCGGTCAACGGGCCGGAGAAGTTAGAAAAGTGAAGCTCAAAGAGTTTGCGGTCTTTACTGGTCTCAACATCACGCCAACCGCCGTCGTCACGCTCGAGGTCGATGGAGAGAACAAACGAGGATCAGAGATAGGCATCGGGCCAGTTGATGCGGCTCTAAACGCTATCAGATCCGTGGTCAGCGGCAAGATATCATTGGTCGAATATCGTTTGAGTGCAATAACAGGAGGGAGCGACGCGCTTTGCGAGGTGTCGGTGAAGCTCCAGCACAACGGGGAGAAGAAGGCTGCATCCGTCGGAAAGAGCGTAGGGTCGGACATAGTTCAAACGAGCGTGGACGCAACCGTCGAGGCAATCGATCGGCTGTATTCGAGAATCTCGAAGGAATGAAATGGGGGGATCATGTGGCGAAGTTCAAAGGGAAGACCATTTCGGAGAAGATACTGTCTGCGAAGTCGTCGACTGATGCCTACGCAGGGGATGTGGTGGAGGCTGATATCGACTACGTTATGGTCAACGACATAACCGGTCCCATCGCATTCCGGGAGTTCGATGCTCTCTCATGCGAGCCACTGAGAGAGAGAATCGTCCTCATCCCTGACCACTTCGTCCCGAACAAAGACGTTCCATCGGCAGAGCAGGCAAGAGAGATGAGGACGTTCGCAAGAAAGCACAGAATTGAGAACTACTATGAGGTTGGGCGAGGAGGTGTGTGCCATCAGGTCATGATTGAAGAGGGATTCGTCGCGCCTGGACGATTGATCGTCGGGGCGGATTCCCATACCTGTACCTATGGAGCACTTGGTGCTTTCTCAACCGGCATAGGGAGCACTGAAGCGGCGGCATGCTTCGCCGAAGGTAGACTCTGGTTCAAGGTGCCCGAGACTATGTCGGTCAATCTGACAGGAAGATTCAAG
>Ga0315277_10002542_pt1 | contig 25341 bp, 11 predicted proteins | sample YL17G05_15_MG_FD_203695 | JGI IMG/M metagenome (GOLD analysis project Ga0315277, IMG submission 203695) | Sediment microbial communities from Yellowstone Lake, YNP, Wyoming, USA - YL17G05_15 | ecosystem: Environmental > Aquatic > Freshwater > Lake > Sediment | place: USA: Wyoming | collected... | reverse complement strand
GTGTTTGGCATGTACTACACGGACAACTGGCGCGCATTCCGCACCTGGGGGGTATCGGCGAACTCTCCCTGGGAACACCACATCCTGTTCAAGCTGCGCCCGGGCATGGAAAGGAACCGCAGGGAAGAGCTTAAGGTTGATTGGGCGGACCTGCAGCGGCCCGGGTTCAGCCCCGACTACAAGGAGGAGCGCTATGAACGGATGGATTTGGCCTACGAACGCTCTGACTGGATTCCCACGGCCGGCGCCCAGGCCTTAATCCGAAACAACCGGCCTCTTTTAACCTACATCGGCGGCAAGCCCGCCTGCTTCACCAGCAAGGACCACCTGTTCGTCGGCGGCGAGACGGTTGAAAAGCAGCTCATCGTGATTAACAACTCGCGAGTGCCGGTGAGCTGCGACTGTTCGTGGTCACTGGCCCTGACCCAGCCTATAGCCGGTAAAAGCAAGGTTACTGTGGAGACCGGCCAGCAGGCGCGGATACCGATGCGCTTCACCCTCCCGGCGGGAGTCAGGCCCGGCGAGTACAAGCTGAGCGCGAACGTGGTATTCAACAGCGGCGAGATACAGGAAGACGAGTTCATAATCCATGTCCTTCCGCGTCGGCCGCTCCCGCGTGCCGAGGTCAAGGTTGCAATGTTCGACCCCAGGGGTGAGACGACAGAGCTGCTCAAGGGTATGGGTGTCCACTGTGACACTGTGGATGCGAAGGTGGACCTGGGGGCATACGAAGTGCTGATAGTCGGCAAGGCCGCCCTGACTGTGGACGGGCCGGCGCCGGACATTGGCCGCGTGCGCGACGGACTCAAAGTGCTCGTGTTCGAGCAGACGCCGGACGTGCTGGAGAAGCGTTTCGGCTTCCGTGTGGCGGAGTACGGCCTGCGGAACGTCTTCCGCCGAGTGCCAGACCATCCAGCCCTGGCGGGACTTCAGATGGAGCACCTGAGGGATTGGCGAGGTGAGGCGACGATACTTCCGCCGCGATTGAAGTACGAGCTGAACCCCAATTTCAACTACGCGCCAACGGTGACTTGGTGCGGCATACCGGTGACCCGCACGTGGCGCTGCGGCAATCGCGGCAACGTTACCTCAGTTCTTATCGAAAAGCCCACGTGTGGCGACTTTCTGCCCATCGTGGACGGCGGATTCAGCCTGCAGTATAGCCCGCTGCTGGAGTACCGCGAAGGCGAGGGGATGGTGCTGTTCTGCCAGATGGACGTGACCGGGCGCACGGAGAGCGAACCTGCGGCGGAGACACTGACCGCCAACATTCTCGAATACGTCATCGCGTGGAAGCCGTCGCCGCGGCGGGAGGCGCTTTACATCGGCGAACCGGCAGGGAGGGCGCACCTCCAGGCGGCGGGGCTCCGGCTCGGCTCCTACGACGGCGGTGAACTGAAGGAGGACTGGGTGTTGATTGTCGGGCCAGGCAGCAAGGGTCTCGCGGCGCACAGGGGTGCCGTAGGTGCGTTCCTGAAGGCGGGCGGGCACCTGCTGGCCATCGGCCTGATACAGGAAGACGCGGATGCGCTGCTGCCTTTCAAGGTTTCGATAAACCAGGCCGAACACATCAACGCGTATTTTGATCCGCCGGCGGCAAACTCGCTGCTGGCGGGCGTCGGGCCGGCGGACGTGCATAACCGCGACCCGCGAGAGTTACCTCTTGTCTCTGCGGGAACCCAGGTCATCGGTGATGGCGTCTTGGCCAGGGCGGAACACGCGAACGTTCTGTTCTGCCAGCTTGCACCCTGGCAGTTCGACGGCAGCAAGCAGTCCAATCTCAAGCGGACCCACCGGCGCGCATCCTTTCTCGTTTCGCGATTGCTGGCGAACATGGGAGTTGCCGGTTCGACACCGCTTCTGGACCGCTTTTACCAGCCGGTGGATGCCACAAAGTCGGAAAGACGCTGGCTGGACGGCCTCTACCTCGACCAACCGGAAGAATGGGATGACCCATACCGATTCTTCCGATGGTGAGCAGTATGAAACGATGCATTTGGCTCAGTTCCCTGCTGCGGCGATGACTACTTCGGGTCCATAGACCCTGGGCGAGACTGGTACAAGACCCTCCGCCAGCGTTTCAAGGCGGGTGCATTCTCATAATATTCTAATGTTCGACTCGTATAATATAGTGTTTAAGCTCTCTATAGAGACGTGCTGTTTAGTATTGGCCTTGATTGTCAAAGGTTACATTAATGAGATATCGAGATAAAGCCATCGTTTTTCTTCTGGTGATGACCGGTTCTCTTCTCATCCTCTTTAGGGTCCACAAGTTCGGCCCGTTTCTTGAAGCAATTCTGCCTGAACAACACTACGAGCTGCTGGTGGACATTCAACTTCACGGTCATGGAGAGGACGTCACGGTGGAGATGGCGCTGCCGATTGTAACCGCCCGTCAAAGTGTGCGGGACGAAGCGGTCAAATCATCTGGTTTCAACTTCCATATAGCCAATCCGCCACAACTTTTTTTGCGGACCTCCCAGCGCTATGGTGTCTGGGAAGGCACCGGGGTCAAAGGTCCGAAAAGTCTGGTTTATTCCTGCACGGTCCGGACCGTCAGGGAGCTCTACGAGCTCGCCGATGTGCTCCCGCTGCCGAAAAGCTATCCGGCAGAGGTGCAGGCGGAACTGCCGGCAACCGATACGGTCCAGTCTGATTCCAATGAGGTGCACAGGCTTTTCGAGGATCTCGTGCCGGTAAATGAGCGTGAGAACCTGACCGCAATCGTCCGCCGGGTCTATGAGTACTGTCACACCGCCATCAAATCCGCTACACTCACGGGGACGACCGACGCCCTGACTTGTCTGCGTCTGGGCGAGGCCTCCTGCGGCGGCAAGTCACGGCTGCTTGCGGCCCTTTTGCGGCATGCCGGCATTCCGGCGCGGCTTGTGAACGGCCTGATACTTAAAGACGGAACGTGGACCTCCTCCCACATCTGGGTTGAGGCGTGGATTGACGGGGCATGGGTCCCCTTTTGTCCGCTGAACGGATATTTTGCCGAAAAGCCGCTGAAGTACCTGGTTCTCTACTACGGTGAAATGCCCCTGTTCAAACACACGCGCGATGTGAACTTCCAGTACGTTTTTCACGCCAAGCCAACGCTGGCACCGCCCCCCCGCGCCGCCACACCGCCGGGCATGTTCAACCTGTGGGGTATATTCGAGCAGGTCCATATTCCCATCGACCTGCTGAGGATAGTCCTTCTGTTCCCCTTTGGCGCACTGGTCGTGGTCTTTTCCCGCAATATCGTGGGAATCCAGACGTTTGGTGCGTTCGCACCGGCGCTGCTGGCCGTGGCATTTCGGGATACCGGACTCTTCTGGGGTGTATCGCTGTTTGTCCTCATCCTGATACTGGGGACGGTTGCCCGCATCCCCCTCGAACGCTTCCAACTCCTGCACATACCGCGTCTGGGGGTGCTCCTCACGACAACGGTCATATTCATGCTCGCCATTTCGGTCTTCGGCGTGGCCAGGGGCTACATCCTGCCGACCCGCGTGAGCCTCCTTCCCATAGTGATTATGACCATGACGATTGAGCGGTTCTCGGTGATAACCGAAGAAGAGGGGCTTGTGCAGGCACTGAAGACATCCTTACTGACGGTGATTGTCGCGTGTCTGGCCTTTTGGGTCATGAACCGGCCTGTGCTGGAGCGGATTGTGCTGGCCTTTCCCGAAACGCTGCTGCATGTAGTGGCGATGTTTTTCATCATTGGCCGCTGGCCGGGCTTGCGACTGATGGAATACCTGCGGTTTAAAGAATTATTGTTCCAGTGAGACAGGTATGATTTCCGACATCGGTAAAAAGATACGGCGTCTGCATCGCACGGTACTGGGCATAAATGCACGAAACCTGGCGTGTATTTACCCGTTAAACCCGCGTTGCCATTTTCCGAGAGCGGACAACAAGCTCCAGGGGAAGCTGCTGCTTGCGAAACACGAAATTCCCCATCCAAAAACACTGGCTGTTTACCGCGGACATGGCGATATGAAACGATTGGAAGCGGATATGGGCAGTGTGGACGGCTTTGCGCTGAAACCGGCACAGGGCTATGGCGGACGCGGCATTTTAATCATCCGGCGCGGTGCGGATGACACATGGGTATCAGCCGACGGCCACCAGATAGATATCGATACCATTCGGGTCCATATTTACAACATCCTCGCCGGCCATTTCTCCATGGAGAGGGTCGCGGACACGGCCTTCCTTGAAGAGCTGGTGCTTCCGGAAGAGACCTTGGGCAGCATCTCGTTCCAGGGGCTGCCTGATATTCGCATCATTCTATATAAGGACACCCCGGTCATGGCCATGGTCCGTGTGCCGACGCGACGGTCCGGCGGGCGAGCGAATCTCCATCAGGGGGCGCTGGGACTGGGGGTCAACATGCAAACAGGGGTGACCACACATGCCATTCTGAAAAACCGGTCCGTCACCGTTGCCCCGGAGCTAAATAAGCCACTGGTGGGCATACAGGTTCCGCACTGGGACCGCATGGTGGATATGGCCGTCAAGGTCTCACGCGTGTTTGGTCTGGGGTATATCGGTATTGACGTCGCTATTGACCACATTGGCGGCCCGCTGGTGATTGAGGTCAATGCCCGGCCTGGCTTGAATATTCAACTGGCCAATGCCCAGGGGCTGGTGGCGAGAATCCCGTGGGAGGATATGAAATGAGCGGCAAGAGAAGCAGTTCGGCCCTGAGCTCACTGTCGAAGGGCAGAAGCGGCAGGTTATTCACAATGGTCGCGGTGGCCGCGATTGTCGCCACTAACGTATTTATCTGGTGGAAGATTACCTCCCAGGGAACGCGTCCGGCCATTCGCTTGGACGGTACCCATGCTGCGAATTTCGGTCAACCGACCCCTCCGGTGCAGGACGGGGACCTGATTGCTGCACCCGATGATAATCCGGAGATGTCCGCTGATACGATACTGGCGGAGGCGATGCGTCTAAAGCGAGAGGGCCGCCTTGAGGAGGCGGTTGCGCAGCTCAGTGCAATCGTTGCGCAGCAACCGACAAACAACGACGCGTTGAGTGAGCTTGGTTCTCTACTCATCTCCTCGGGGCGCCCCCAGGAAGCGATAGATGTCTTGGAGCAGGTAATAAAACGAGACCCCAACGACGCGAGGGCCTTTTACAACATGGGAGTGGCCAAGTCCCTGAAAGGGGATGGACCCGGAACGATTGCTGCATACACAAAGGCGCTGGCACTGAAACCCACGTACACACGGGCCTATTATAACCTCGGTATGCTGTATCTGAAGAGAGGTGATATGGACCTGGCGGAAGAGAACTTTCGCGCAGTCACCCAAAATGATCGCTCTGTGGACTCGGCGAAGGCCCACTTCCAGCTCGGTTACGTGCTGTCAAAGAAAGGCAGCCGTATCAACGAGGCCATTGCGGCCTACCGGCGAGCCACAATCTTGAAGCCGGACTATGTGCAGGCACGCAACAACCTGGCACTGCAGTTGGAAACGCTCGGCGACACAGAGGGGGCGATTGCCGAGCTGGAAAAGGCCGTGCGCCTGGATATGAAATCCGCCGGTGCGCAATTTAACCTCGGTCGCCTCTATTCCGACACAGGCAAACTCGATGATGCCGCGGCCTGTTACGCGCTGGCCGTCCAGGCGGACCCAACGATGACCAAGGCATCATTCAACCTGGGGGTAGTTGAGGAAAAGCGCAATCACAGGGCCGAGGCGATAGCCGCGTATGAGGCGGTCTTAAAGGCGGAACCGAACAATATCCGCGTCATCATGCGATTGAGCACACTGCACCGCGAGGCCGGCGATTGGGTGAATACAGAAGAATACCTCAAGCGTGTAATCACAATAGACCCGCAATACGCAGGTGCACGGAACGGCCTGGGCATCCTCTACGCAAATCAGCAGCGCTACCCGGACGCGCTGGTCCAGTACAACGAAGCCATCCGTCTGGACCCTGAGAGTCTCTCCGCCCGATTCAATCGCGCACTGGCCCTGGAGAATCTTGAACGCCATAATGAGGCGCTTACGGCCTATCGGGACATTATCGAGATGGATACAAATCACTTGGCGGCGCGCCAGCGGCTCGTCAAGCTCTACACCCGCATGAAGAATCCCAAGATGGCATTTGCGGAAGCGGCCAGACTCGAAAAACTGGCCCCCAATGATCCGGAAGCGCTGGCCGCTATCGCCTTCGCCTATTCATATCTGGGCCGCTCTGATGCTGCAGTCCTCTACCTGAAGAAGGTGCTTGAGCTGGAGCCCAACGACGCGACCGCTCTTTACAACCTCGGTGTGATATATGACAACTTGAAACAATACAGCGATGCCATCACTGCGTATGAGGCGGTGTTAAAAAAACGTCCCGGCGATCAAAAAACGATGCAGGCCATCGGAGACAGTTATGAGAAGGCCGGCAATCCGGACAAGGCGAAGGCCTACTTTGATGCGGTCGCTCGCCTGAGAAAGGAGGATTCGGCCCCCCGGCGGCCATAAATGGTTCTCCTGTCGCGGCGAGAAAATCCGCGAGACGCAGGGACATCTGTGCATCGACCCGTTTGATTTCGCCGCGGGCGGGACAATTCGATGTTACGGCCCGTCCATCAGTGAACAGTCTGTACCTATACAGCCATAAATAGGAGACGATGACGTATGGTCAAGAAAATCGTGCTTAATGTGTTGTTGTTTTGCGTTGTCACCGCCACGGCAGGCGCACAAGACCCGGGCGAGCGGGCTTACCACGTTCCTGTACTTAACCCCAAGCACAAGGAAAAGCCGAAGGTGACGGGCTGGGCCGAAAAGCGGGTAGTGGAGAAGCTCAATCGCGGAGTGTTGGCCATTCCGAACAAGGAGGGCAAGGTCTATATCGGCTGGCGGCTGCTGGTGAGCGATGCGAGGGGAACGGCCTTCAACGTCTATCGCTCGGTCGAGGGCGGCGAGCCGGTGAAGCTGAACAAGGAGCTGCTGACCGCCACCACTGATTTTCTCGATGAGTCCGCCCAAAGCGGGGCGAGTGCATATTGGGTCAGGCCGGTGCTGGAGGGCAAAGAGCTTGAGGATTCGGAGAAGGCGCTGCTGAAGACGGATACAGGGGCCAAGTCGTATTACTCGTCCATCAAGTTCCAGGGGAATTACACGCCTCAGAGGATTGCCGCTGCCGACCTTAACGGCGACGGGGCTTACGATTTTGTTATCAAGCAGCCGAGCGAGGGCATCGACCCCGCCGGCAGACCCAATACGACCGGCCTCTCCTACAAACTTGAAGCATATCTCAACGACGGCACTTTTCTGTGGCGCAAGGACCTGGGCCCCGGCATCGAGCCGGGCATCTGGTATTCGCCTTACGTGGTTTACGATTTTGACGGCGACGGCAAGGCCGAGGTCGCAGTCAAGACCGGCCCCGAGGACGCGCGCGAACCCGATGGGCGAGTCAGGAATGGGCCGGAGTGGTGCTCGGTCCTAAATGGTATGACGGGCGAGGAGCTTGCGCGAGCGGGCTGGCCGCCGCGCGACCCGCGTTTAGGTGATTATAACAGGATAAACCGCAACCAGATGGGCATTGCCTACTTAGACGGCAAGACGCCCTGCCTGTTAGTGGCCCGCGGCACCTACAAACTTATGGTAGTGGATGCCTGCCAGTATCACAACCGGAAGCTGGAGCGGCTGTGGCACTGGGAGGGCGATGACGAGACGCCGGTCATCCGCAGCCAGGGTGCGCACGGTATGCACTCGGCCGACGTTGACGATGACGGGCGAGACGAGGTCATCCTCGGTTCCTGTGTGCTGGACGACAACGGCACGTGCCTGTGGTCCGCCGGCCTGGGCCACCCTGACAAATGCTTTGTAACAGACGTGGACCCGATGCGGCGCGGGATGGAAATATTCTACGCCATTGAACCTGGGCACGCCGATGGGACGGGTGTTTGCTTAGTGGATGCGAGGACCGGAAAGACAATCTGGAGCATCGGTCGGCGCACCTATCACGTGGGTGACGGTATGGTCGCCGACATCGACCCGTCGAGCGCAGGCCTGGAATGCTTTGCGACCGAAGACAGCAAGGGCGGCTCAAGAGACCGCTATTTGTTCTCCGCCGACGGCAGGCAGCTCGGCGCGGGGGAAGATGTCCCCGGCTGCCGGAACTGGATATTCTGGGATGCGGACTTGCTGCGGGAAACGTTCGGTGGCGGCGGACGCGGTCGCGGGGGGTTTATCTCCATCGTCAAGCAGCACAAGGGCCCGACCCTCACATCCGGCATCGAGGGGAGTATCATAATGATGGCCGACATCCTCGGCGACTGGCGAGAGGAACTTATCACCATTTTGCCGGGCGAGCTGCGAATATACACAACGACCATCCCGGCGAAAGACCGCCGCGTCTGTCTTATGCAGGACCCGGTCTATCGCGCGGAGGTGGCGCATCGGTCGATGGGTTACGAGCAATCGCCGGTGACCGGTTACTACCTCGGCGTCAGCAGTGGCGACACTGTAATACCTGATGAAGCAGTTGTCTCAACCATTGTCGGCAGAGAGGATACTTCGATGGACCAGAAAAAAGAAACTACCAAAGAGAGTCCGGCCTCCCTCCTTCGGCCCACCGAAACCCCTTGATGACAATTGGAGCCAATGGCTTGGGAAGGTTCGGGCGAATCATCTTCTGAAAATGCGTGCACGGTCGCAGGGCGTTCAATGGGGGCCGCCTGAAAATCCTGGTGGACCCTCCGGCGGCGACAAAATTGTAACTTGTTGCATTTTATCTACAATTTTGTTATGATAAGCCGGATGTTTTGTCGAAAGGGATGCTATGAAGGCGAAGTTATCGCAGGAAGTAGAGCTTTTAAGCGATATATCGAGGGCGTTTGCAGAATCGCTCGACCTCGAAGAGACGCTGCGGTCGATTCTGAAGTTGCTCGATACGCACCTCAAATTGCAGAGAGGGACTATTTCCCTGCTGGACCCGGAGGCCGAGATGATAAACATCAAAGCATCTCACGGGCTTAGCGAAAAATCCAGGAAGCTCGGCAGCTACAAGGTCGGCGAGGGCGTCACGGGGCTTGTTGTGCAGACAGGCAGAGAGATTGTTGTGCCGGACATATCCAGAGACCCGCGGTTCCTGCATAAGACCAGGTCAAGAAAAGATATACTTGGCAAAAGGGTCGCATTTTTCTGCGTCCCTATCAAGCTGGAGGGCAGGACGATTGGTGCGCTGAGCGTGGACAAACAGGCGGGGGCCAAAGACGATTTTGGGGCGAGCATCAGACTGCTTAACGTCATTTCAACAATGGTGGCGCAGGCCGTGAAATTGAATAAGCTGGTGGAGTTCGACCGCAAACGATTACGCGATGAGAACGTGCGGTTGAGACAGGAGCTGAAAAGCAGATTCAACATACATAATATGGTCGGCAGCAGCAGCGCGATGCACGAGGTTTACCGGCTTATCGAGCAAGTGGCCGACAGCAATGCAACCGTTCTTGTGCGCGGCGAGAGCGGGACGGGCAAGGACCTTGTCGCTCACGCGATTCATTACAATAGTCCGCGGGCGGACAAACCGTTTGTTAAGGTAAACTGCACCGCTTTGCCCGATACGCTGCTGGAGAGCGAGCTTTTCGGGCATGAAAAAGGAGCGTTTACCGGCGCAGTGGAGAGAAAGCCGGGCAGGTTTGAGATGGCGCACGGCGGGACCATTTTTCTCGATGAGATTGGGGATTTCCCCTCGAATCTGCAGGTGAAGCTGCTGCGTGTTATTCAATTTAAGGAGTTCGAGAGACTGGGCGGGACGGAGACGATAAAAACGAATGTAAGGATAATCGTTGCGACGCATAAGAACCTTGAGGAGCAGATAAAAGAGGGGCTTTTTCGGGAGGACCTTTACTACCGGATAAACGTTTTTCCGATTTACCTGCCGCCGCTGCGGGAGCGCAAGGATGACATAATGCTTCTTGCGGACCATTTTTTGGAGAAGTCCGCTGCGGAAAACAATAAGAACATCACCCGCATTTCGACCCCGGCGATTGAGATGCTGACGAGGTATCACTGGCCGGGTAACATAAGGGAGCTGGAGAACTGTATTGAGAGGGCCGTCCTGCTGTGCGACGGTGATGTGATTCGCTCGGAGCATTTGCCGCCGTCGCTTCAAATGATAAAGAAGACCGGCGCCGTGGCGAAGCGTACGTTGGCCGAGGTGGTTGAAAATATGGAAAAGGAGCTTATTGTCGATGCCTTGAAAAAGGGCGGCGGCCGACAGCGAAATGCAGCAAAGGAGCTGGGTGTAACAGAGCGGATTCTTGGTTACAAAATAAGAAGATACGGTATCCATCCCAAATATATTTGATACTGCCTTAATCTACGATTTTGTAGAAATACAGTGAATCATCTACATTTTCGTAGAAGCACTTCACTTCTGCTTCTAAAATTCTTTTGCCTTAACTTCTTATCAGTAAGGCACTTACGCAAAGAGCCGGTTCTGCATCGGCCTTTGGCACGAGAATCGCAATACATATTGGCTGTTATTTGTCCGGCAGATTACGGTTATCAGGTGAAGATGTATGTTTAGAAGAGGTTATAGGATTATCTTTGTGACGGGTTTGGTTGTCCTGGCAGGCGACCTGGTCGCGGGTGAGGCAGTATCGGCTATGGCAGTTCGCAATATAACAAGGGCTACTTCGGCACCGATGGAGGTAAGTTCAACGATTTGACGCTGTCGGCGAGTTTTTGACGGAAAAGTTCGGAGAGAACGAGGCAATATAGATAAAAAGGACCCTAAAATGCGAAAATTAGCGGCGATTCTTGTTTGGTTATCTGTATGTGGAACGGTAATCGGGGCGGAGCCGGATTTGCTGCAAGGTCGTGCCGGCGGCAATGCGGCTGAAGCTGCGGCGGCGATAAACAGCGGTGACACGGCGTGGGTGCTGATGAGTGCAGCGTTAGTGATGCTGATGACGCCGGGGCTGGCGTTTTTTTACGGGGGGCTTGTGAGGCGAAAGAACATTTTGGGGGTCCTGATGCAATGCTTCATAGTGCTGGCGGTGTTGAGCATTCAATGGGTGCTGGTAGGTTACAGTCTGTCGTTTGCGCCGGGCGGGAAGTTTCTGGGAGGGCTTGAGTGGCTTGGATTGAAGGGTGTTGGTTCTGAGCCGTATCCGGATTACGCCGCGACGATTCCGCACGGGGCATTTATGATTTTCCAGGCGATGTTTGCGATAATTACGCCGGCTTTGATTATAGGTGCGTTTGCGGAGCGGATGAAGTTTTCGGCGTTTCTGTTGTTTACGGTCCTGTGGGCGACATTTGTTTACGACCCGGTGGCGCACTGGGTTTGGGGAGTCGGCGGCTGGCTGAAGAAGCTGGGGACGCTGGACTTTGCGGGGGGGACGGTGGTGCATATCAACGCCGGCATTGCGGCGCTGGTTACCGCACTTATGATAGGCAAGAGAAGGTGTTACGAGAAATATCCGCCGCCTCCGCATAATCTGCCGTTTACGGTTTTGGGGGCGGCGTTGCTGTGGTTTGGATGGTTTGGTTTTAATGCCGGCAGCGCACTGGGCGCGAACGGCCTGGCAGTGAACGCCTTTGTAGTTACGAACACGGCGGCGGCCTCGGCGGCATTAGGGTGGGCGCTGCTGGACTGGTGGTTCAACGGCAACCCGACTGTGCTCGGGACCGTCAGCGGCGCCGTGGCCGGTCTTGTAGCCATCACGCCGGCGGCGGGCTACGTGGGAGTCGCAACGGCGATAGTGATTGGGCTGCTGGTAAGCGTTTTCTGTTTTGTTGCGATTGGGTTTGTCAAACACAGACTCGGCTACGACGATTCGCTGGATGCATTCGGGATTCACGGCATAGGCGGAATTTGGGGAGCGTTGGCGACGGGACTATTTGCTTCGAAGGCGATTAACCCTGCAGGAGCAGACGGGCTTTTGTTCGGCAATCCAAGGCAGCTCTGGGTGCAGCTTATTGCGACTGTCGCAACGGCCGGGTATGTGCTTGTCGGTACGTTCATCATTTACAAGCTCGTTGACAAAATCATCGGCGTTCGCGTCAGCGAGACCGATGAGGCGATGGGACTTGACCTTACGCAGCATAACGAGCGGGCTTACACGATGCTTGAGTGATGCTGGAAAGGAAGCGTGCTATGAAACTGATAATTGCCATCATCCGGCCCCATAAGCTTGAAGAGGTCAAAGAACGGCTCTATAAGGCCGAGGTCAACCTCATTACGGTCAGCGAGGTCCTGGGACACGGCAGACAAAAAGGCGTGACCGAGGTTTACCGGGGATTCAAAGAGACGGGAAATCTTATGAGAAAGATTCGGCTTGAGATAGCTGTGAACGAGAACTTTGTCGAGAAGACCATCGAGGCGATAACGGAAGGCGCAAGGACCGGCCAGATAGGGGACGGCAAGATTTTCGTGCTGGATTTGCCGGAGTGCATTCGGATTAGGACCGGTGAGCGGGGAGGAAACGCGATAGGTTAGATTAGTTCGTTGTTCATTGTTCGTAGTTCGTTGTTCATTGTGGGTAGTTTGGAGCGGTGAATAATGAGAAGTAACAGGTTTCTTTTTTTGAAAGGGAACAAGTAATGACGCCAAAAGAGTTTTTTGAATTTGCGGAAAAGCACAATGCCAAAATGGCCGACCTGAAGTTCACGGACTTATTGGGCACGTGGCAGCACTGCACGTTCCCGCTGGACACGTGGGATGAGGACACGTTTGTCGAGGGAGTCGGATTTGACGGCTCATCGATACGCGGCTGGCAGGGGATTCAGGTGTCGGATATGCTGGCCGTTCCGGACCCGGAGACTGCGGTCATCGACCCATTTTTCAAGGAGCCGACTGTCAGCGTAATAGCGAATATCGTTGACCCGATTACGAAGGAAGATTACTCTCGCGACCCGCGGTACGTGGCGCGCAAGGGAAAGGCGTATCTGAAGGAGACGGGGATTGCCGATGTGTGCTACGTCGGGCCTGAGCCGGAGTTTTTCATATTCGATGAGGTGCGTTACGAGCAGAATCAACATACCGGGATGTATCAGATTGAGTCGGTGGAAGGGGCATGGAACACCGCCCGGTTTGAGGAGCCGAACCTGGGTTATAAGCCGAGCTTCAAGGGCGGCTACTTTCCGGTCAGTCCTACCGACACCTATCATGACCTGCGCGGCGAAATGGTAATGGAGATGCGAAAGGTCGGGATTGTGGTGGAGGCACATCATCACGAGGTGGCGACGGCCGGTCAAAGCGAGATTGATATGAAATTCGCGGACCTTTTGAAGATGGCCGACCAGTTTATGTGGTATAAATACATCGTCAAGAACATCGCCAGGCGCAACAGCAAGACGGTGACATTTATGCCGAAGCCGATTTTCCAGGACAACGGCAGCGGTATGCACACGCATTTTTCGCTGTGGAAGGCCGGAAAGCCGTTGTTTGCCGGCAAGGGATATGCGGGATTGAGTGACATTGGGCTGTATTCGGTCGGCGGGATTCTCAGGCATGCGCCTGCGATTTTAGCATTTGCGGCGCCGACTACGAATTCGTATCGGCGTTTAGTGCCGGGGTTTGAGGCGCCGGTCAATCTTGTGATGAGCGCACGCAACCGCTCGGCAGGTGTCCGCATTCCAATGTATTCGGCGAGTCCCAAGGCGAAACGGCTTGAGTTCAGATGTCCCGACCCGACGGCCAACGGATATTTGACGTGGACGGCGATGCTTATGGCGGCGATAGACGGGATTAAGAACAAAATCGACCCGGGTGAGCCGCTGGACAGGGATATATATGAGATGACTGCCGAGGAGCTGGCAAAGTATCCGAAGACGCCGGGTTCGCTGGGTGAGGCGATTGCCGCTCTGGAAAAGGACCACGAGTTTTTGCTGGCGGGCGGCGTGTTCACCAGAGACGTGATAGAGACGTGGATTAAATGGAAACGTGAGAAGGAGCTTAATGAGCTTGCGTTGAGGCCGCATCCGTATGAGTTTCACCTGTACTATGACTGTTAATTCAAACCGACCGTTTGAGAGTCATTAGGCGTCAGCTGCCGGCCGATGGTCGTTGGCAGGCGGAGCGCCGAATTACTCCCGCAGACGGTGAGTGTTTGTTGTATGACGTTTGTTTATAGAATCTATTAAGATAATCGCAGTGCTATCAGGCAAGGCGCAGCGTATAGTAGCTGGTTTAGATTGAGCTTGGGGAACAGGGTATGCGCTTATTCAGGGATTCTGTCCGGCTGCAGTCCCGGGCAATCGGGACGCAGGGACAAATTCGGCAGAGAAAAATGCGATGGCTTTGAAGTTGAAAAACCAGGGTCTGTATGAGACGCGGTATGAGCACGATAGCTGCGGCATCGGGGCAGTCGTGAACATATCCGGCGTCAAAGACCATTCCATAATCGAATACGGCAGGCAGATTCTGTTGAATCTGCACCACCGCGGGGCGGCCGGCGCAGACGAGACCACGGGCGACGGCGCGGGGATTTTGTTTCAGATACCGCACGAGTTTTTTTTTGTCGAGTGCGAAAAGGCGGGCATTTCGCTGCCTGAGCCGTCCAAATACGGCGTGGGGATGGTGTTCGGCTTGAAGGACGCCGGACTGAGAGAGCGATGCGACAGGATATTGGAAGATGCGATTGCGTATTACGGGATGAGGGCGATTGGGTGGCGAGAGGCGCCTGTTCGCAGCGACTGTCTCGGGAAGATAGCCCTGGAGTCGGAGCCGTCCATCAGGCAGGTTTTTGTCGATGGGGCCGGTCTGGAAGAAGAGGCGTTCGAGCGGCATTTGTATCTGGCGAGGAGGCGGGCGGAACGGCTGGTCAGAGAGACCTTCGGCGAGGAAGGTGAGGATTTCTATGTCGCGTCGTTATCGTGCAGGACGATTTGCTACAAAGGGATGTTTATGGCGCGGCAGTTGTTTGCGTACTATCCGGACTTGGAGGACCGGCGCGTCAAGTCTGCGCTTGCGATTGTGCACCAGCGTTACAGCACGAACACGTTTCCGAGCTGGCGTCTTGCGCAGCCGTTTCACTGCATAGCGCACAACGGCGAGATAAATACGCTCAGCGGCAACCGCAGCTGGATGCGGGCCCGCGAGCCGAAAATGTCAAGCGGGCTGTTGCCTGCCTGTGCGTGTCCGCACGCAGACAGGGGCGACAATATTTGTGATTTGCTGCCTGTTTTGTCGCCTGAAATGAGCGACTCTGCGTGCTTTGACAGCGTGCTTGAGCTTCTGGTCCGCGCTGGGCGGAGTATGCCGCACGCAATGATGATGATGATACCGGAGGCATTTGGTCTGAAATACCACATCAGCACGGACAAGCGTGCGTTCTATGAGTATCACTCGGCGATAATGGAGCCGTGGGACGGACCTGCTGCAATGGTGTTTACCGACGGCCGGCTGATTGGGGGGACGCTCGACCGCAACGGTTTGAGGCCCTGCCGGTACCTTGTTACCACCGATGGTCTGGCGATTCTTGCGAGCGAGGCGGGTGTCGTGGAGTTTGAGCCGCAGAGGATTAAGAGGAAGGGACGGCTGCGGCCGGGACACATGTTTCTGGTCGATACGGTTGAGGGGCGGATAATCACCGACAACGATATAAAAAGTAAGATTGCCAGGCAAAGGCCTTACCGCAGATGGCTGGAGGAAAACAGGATTGAGCTTCGCGGCCTTTTCGATGCGCCAAAGCCGGTGCAGAGCGACCCTGAGACAACGCTGCAGAGGATGCGGGCGTTCGGCTACACGGCAGAAGAGCTTAAAATGGTTCTGACGCCGATGGTCCTTGACGGCCAGGAGCCGATTGGGTCGATGGGCGATGACACGCCGCTTGCGGTGCTGTCGGACAGGCCGAGGTTGCTGTTTAGTTATTTCAAACAGCTCTTTGCGCAGGTGACGAACCCGCCGATTGACCCGCTCCGCGAGGGGCTGGTTATGAGCTTGATGACATTCACGGGCAGGCGGCGAAATCTTCTTGATGAGACGCCGCAGCATTGCAGGCAGCTTAAGCTGCCGCACCCGGTCCTGGCCAACCAGGACATTGAGCGGTTGCGGGCCGTCAACAGGGCCGACTTTAAGGCGGCGACTACACGAGCGGTTTTTGACGCAGATACCTCCGATGCGGGCGGCAGTCTGCGGCGAGGGCTGGATTTGCTGGTGGCAAATGCAAAGAAAGCAATCAGCGACGGGGCCAGTCTCATTATAATCAGCGACCGTGAGATTTCCGAAAGCAAGGCGGCGATTCCATCGCTTCTGGCGGTAGCGGCGGTCCATCGAGGATTGCTTAACGAGGGGCTTCGCGGAGAAGCGGGGCTGATTGTTGAGAGCGGCGAGCCGCGGGAGGTTATGCACTTTTGCCTTTTGTGCGGCTACGGCGCCAATGCGATAAATCCTTATCTTGCGTTTGAGTGCCTGGAGCAGCTGCAGCGGAGCGGTGAGGCGCCTGCGGATATGGAGCAGACCGCGGCGGCGGACAATTATATTGCCGCCGTCAAGAAAGGCATATTGAAGACGATGAGCAAGATGGGCATCTCCACGCTGCGCAGCTACAGCGGCGCCCAGTTGTTTGAGGCGATTGGTCTGAACGGCCCGTTTATTGATAAATACTTTACGGGGACCAGCTCGCGAATCAGCGGAATCGGACTTGAGGAGATTGCACAGGAGGCGCTGGCGCGGCATAAAGCGGCGTTCGAGATACGCGCCGGCGGAGCGATGGAGCTTGAGTTTGGCGGCGAGTATCATTTTAGAAACAGCGGCGAGCGCCATTTGTGGAATCCCGTTACGGTGTCGCGGCTGCAGCACGCCGTTATAAATAATGATGCGAAGGCATACGCCGATTATGCTGTGGCGGTGAACGACCAGTCGCGGAAGCTGTGCACGCTTCGGGGGCTGTTTGAATTTATTGCAGGCGAGCCGGTCCCGCTCGAAGAGGTGGAGCCGGCGAGCGAAATCATCAAAAGATTTTGCACGGGTGCGATGAGCCACGGTTCGATAAGCAAAGAGGCGCACGAGTGCATAGCGGTTGCGATGAATCGTCTGGGTGCGATGAGTAATACCGGCGAAGGCGGCGAGGACCCGGCGCGATATACGCCCGAGCCGAACGGCGATTCGAAGAGCTGCGGGATAAAGCAGGTTGCGAGCGGCAGGTTCGGCGTAACGGTAAACTATCTTGCCAACGCCAAAGAGCTTCAAATCAAGATGGCGCAGGGCGCCAAGCCGGGCGAAGGAGGGCAGCTGCCGGGACATAAGGTGACGGACGAGATTGCACGGCTTCGATACTCGACGCCGGGTGTGACGCTTATTTCGCCGCCGCCGCATCACGACATATATTCGATTGAGGATTTGGCGCAGCTTATATATGACCTCAAATGCGGCAACCCGGAGGCGAGGGTTTCGGTGAAGCTTGTCGCCGAGGTCGGCGTAGGGACGGTGGCGGCTGGTGTTGCAAAGGGCAATGCCGACGAGGTCCTTATCAGCGGACACGATGGCGGGACGGGGGCGAGCCCGCTTTCCTCCATCAAACATACCGGCTGCCCGTGGGAGCTGGGGCTTGCGGAGACGCAGCAGGTGCTTGTGATGAACGGACTGCGGGACAGGATAAGGGTGCAGGTTGACGGGCAGTTGAAGACCGGCAGAGACGTTGTTGTGGCGGCGTTATTGGGCGCCGAGCGGTTTGGCTTCGGGACGGCGGCCCTTGTGACGCTGGGATGCACGCTGCTGCGGAAATGTCACGAGGGGGCGTGCCCGTTTGGAATCGGGACGCAGGACCCGCAGCTACGCAGTCGCTTCAGGGGAAAGCCGGAGTACATCGAGAGGTTTATGAATTTTGTGGCCGAGGAGGTGCGCCGGATTATGGCGCAGCTTGGCTTGCGAAAGTTTGAAGATATGGTGGGCAGGGTGGACCGGCTGGGAGTGCGTAAGGCGATTGAGCACTGGAAGGCGAGGGGACTTGATTTTTCCGCTGTTTTCCGGCTGCCGGACACATCGGGCGGCAAGGCGATAAGGCAGACCAATGGACAGCCGCGGAAAATTGGCGATAATCTGGATTGGGAAATCCTTGAAAAGGCCAAAAGCACAATCGAGAACAAACAGAAGATTTTAATTGAGATGCCCATTCGCAATGTCAATCGCACGGTGGGTGCGATTTTGAGTAATCGCATTGTGCGGAGGTTCGGCCCGCAGGGGCTGCCGGACGGGACGATAGAGGTTGTCTTCCGCGGTTCGGCCGGCCAGAGCTTTGGCGCGTTTCTGGCGAGCGGAGTGACATTCAGACTTATCGGCGAGAGCAACGATTACGTGGGCAAAGGGCTGTCGGGTGGGCGGATTATTGTCCAGACGCCGGAGGGTTCGCCTTTCGCGGCTTATGAGAACGTCATAGTCGGCAACACGGTGCTTTACGGCGCGACCGGCGGCGAGGCGTTTATAAACGGCGTGGCCGGCGAACGGTTCGCGGTGCGAAACAGCGGGGCGACGGCGGTTGTCGAAGGCGTCGGCGACCACGGGTGCGAATATATGACCGCCGGCGTGGTGGTGGTGCTGGGGCAGACGGGCTGCAATTTTGCCGCGGGTATGAGCGGCGGCGTGGCTTACGTGCTCGATGAGGCAGCCGCCTGGGGCGGATTTGACACTCTGTGCAATCTTGACCTCGTTGAGCTGGAGAGCATCTGGCACGAGGAAGACAAAAAACTGCTTAAGGACCTGATTGAAAGACATCTGCACCGGACGGGAAGCGCGCGTGCCAGACAGATTTTGGATGCGTGGCCTGATATGGTCGGCAAGTTTGTAAAAGTTATGCCGATGGATTACCGCAACGCCCTGCAGAGAATGCGGGCAGCCGAGCATCGCGACACAGAGACGACGCCGGCGACGGAGGAAGTGTTTCGATAACGGCGGAACTACGAAATAGATTATGGATTACTGTGGCCCCCACTCTTGCTTCGCAAGAAGCTGCGGGGGGTTAAGGGACTGTAAGATATTGTGAATCGCGGGACCTTTGAGATATACGATATGGGCGAAATTAAAGGTTTTCTGAAATACAGGCGGCAGGATGTCGGGTATCGGTCGGTTGGAGAGCGGGTGCTGGACTTTAAGGAAGTCGAGCTGCCGCTGACGCCGGATGAAATTCATCAACAGACGGCCCGATGTATGGACTGCGGGATACCGTTTTGTCACGGGGCGGGGTGTCCGTTGAAGAATTGCATACCTGATATTAACGAGCTGGTGTACAAGGGTCGATGGCGGGAGGCGTGTGAGTATTTACACTCGACCAATAATTTCCCCGAGATTACGGGTCGCGTGTGCCCTGCGCCGTGCGAGGCCGCCTGCACGCTTTCAATCAACGATGAGCCGGTGCTTATCAGGCACATCGAGTTTCAGATTGCCCTCTGGGGATTCCAGCAGGGCTGGATAAGGCCGAAGCCGCCTGCGCGAAAGACCGGCAAACGAGTGGCCGTGGCAGGCTCCGGCCCTGCGGGACTGGCGGCGGCGCAGCAGTTGGCACGGGCGGGGCACAGTGTCGTCGTTTTTGAAAAGGACCAGAAAATCGGAGGTATGCTACGTTACGGGATTCCGGATTTTAAGCTTGAAAAATGGGTCGTTGACCGCAGAATAGAGCAGCTTGCGGCTGAAGGCGTGGAATTCGAAGAGGGCGTCAACGTCGGGGAGGACATTTCAATCCGGTATCTGCGCAAGATGTTTGACTGCGTTTGCCTGGCGATGGGCGCGCGGCAGCCGAGGGACATTGCTGTGCAGGGCAGGGGTTACGAGAACATTGTATTTGCGATGGAATATCTGACGGCACAGAACAGGCGCTGCGCCGGCGAAGAAGTAAATGGCAACGGGGTGGTTACGGCGAAGGACAAGGTTGTCGTTGTGATTGGGGGCGGCGACACGGGCAGCGACTGTGTTGGGACCGCTCGGCGGCAGGGGGCGAAGAAGATATATCAGTTGGAGATTTTGCCGAGACCTCCCCAGACGCGTCCGCCGGACACGCCCTGGCCTGGGTGGCCGAGGATTATGCGGACGTCTTCATCGCACGAAGAAGGCTGCGAGCGGCTCTGGGGCGTGATGACCAAAAATTTTTCAGGTTACGAAAGGCGAGTCGGAGAGGTGCATTGCTGCCGGGTGGAATGGAGTAAAGAAGCGGGCGGCTGGAAGATAAAAGAACCGCCGGGCAGCGATTTTGTGCTCAAGGCGGACCTGGTGCTCCTGGCTATGGGGTTTTTGCACGTGGAACACGAGGGTCTTATCAGGAATCTCGACTTGAAGCTGGATGAGAAAGGTAATGTGCCGGCGGATAGTTACCAGACGAGCGAGCCGTGGGTATTTGCTGCGGGTGACACTATAAACGGCGCATCGCTTGTTGTAAGTGCGATTAACAGCGGACGCGAGGCGGCTGCGGCAATCGACTGCTGGCTGAGAGGAGCGTAAAGCGTAAAGCGGTTCGACAGGCTCACCGCCCTGAGCGAAGTCGAAGGGCTTGAAACCAAAAATTTAAAACCGTGCCCCCTTGTCTTCTGTCGAAGACAGAAAAGGGGGGGCCGGTGAGGAAATTGGCAATGGGGCTGCGAATAGCGCTGGGACAATTAAATAGCACGGTGGGCGACATTGAGGGCAACGTCAGGAAAATGGCCGGATTCTACGCGGACGCGGTCAAGCTTGGGGCGGATGTCGTGGTTTTCCCTGAGATGAGCGTGAGCGGGTATCCGCCCGAAGACCTGCTTTTGAAAAATGATTTTGTGGATGCAAACCGCAGGGCCGTTGAGCGGCTGGCCACGGACTGCCCGAAGAAGACCATTATTGTCGGTTTTGCAGAGAGAAACCAGAAGGGCTACTTCAACGCGCTTGCGGTGCTGGCCGATGGCGGGATAAAGAATATTTACCGTAAGAGCGTTCTGCCTAACTACGGGGTGTTTGATGAGAGGAGATATTTTCGGCCGGGGACGGAGCCGCTGGTGATAGACCTGCCTGCCGGTAGGCAGGGCGTTGGCGACCTTGCCTGCCGGCAGGCAGGTATGGCTGCGGCGTTTACGATTTGCGAGGATATATGGCAGCTTGAGTGGATGGACAAATTCCTGGACCAGACGCGGCGCAAGGACATAATCATAAATATATCGGCATCTCCTTTTCACGTGGGCAAAATCAAGCAGAGGCAGCAGGTGCTCAGCCAGTGTGCGAAACACTTCGGCTGCGCGGTCGCTTACTGCAACCTTGTCGGCGGACAAGACGAGCTTGTGTTTGACGGCCGCAGTATGTTTGTGGACCCGACGGGCAGGATTGTCAGCCAGGCAAAGGCCTTCGCTGAGGATTTGCTGGTTGCGGATATAGATTTAGCGGCGGGGCAAGCCCCGCCCTACGAGAGCAAGTCGAGGAGAATAATGGTGGTCAGTGCGGCGGGGCCGGATAGCGGAAGCGCTGCAGGCGGAAGGATTGCTCATAAAAGTGAGGTTGCCGAGGTTTACGAGGCGCTTGTCCTGGGGACAAGAGATTATGTGCTGAAAAATGGTTTTAAGAAGGTTCTAATCGGGCTTAGCGGCGGGGTGGATTCATCGCTTACCTGCGCGATTGCAGTTGCTGCGCTGGGGGCGGAAAACGTGGTCGGCGTAACAATGCCGTCGAGATTTAACAGCGAGGAGACGATAAGTGACGCGGCGAAGGTCGCCGGCAGTCTCGGTATTAAGTTTTGCACTATTCCGGTTGAGAATGTTCTCGGGAGATTCAACGAGACGCTCGGGGCAGTCGAGGGATGGCGCGACGACGGCGTGGCTTACGAGAACCTGCAGGCGAGGATTCGAGGCACAATCCTTATGTCGCTTTCCAATCAGTTTTCGTATCTTGTGCTGACGACCGGCAACAAAAGCGAGACCGCCGTTGGATATTCGACTCTTTATGGCGACACGGCGGGCGGCTTTGCCGTGATAAAGGATGTGCCCAAGACGATGGTTTACCAGTTGGCTAAATATGTGAACGGGATTTTGCGGCGGCAGGTTATTCCGCCCAGCGTGATGGAACGGCCGCCTACTGCGGAGCTTCGGGACGGACAAAAGGACACCGACTCGCTGCCGGAGTATGAGCTGCTCGATAAGATACTCAAGGGGTATATCGAGGAGAACAAATCGGCGCGGGAGCTGGCGGAGGAAGGCCTGCCGCAGAATGTTGTCAATAAGGTGATTAAAATGGTTGATTCAAATGAGTATAAGAGGAGGCAGTCGCCGCCCGGGGTCAAGATTACGCCGAGGGCCTTTGGGAAGGACAGAAGAATGCCGATAACGAACCGTGGGTCGGGGGTCAGGGAACAGGGGTCGGGGGTCAGGGAACAGGGGTCGGGGGGGTGAGAAACTGTAATGCCGAAACGAAGGGACATCCATAAGATACTGATTATAGGCTCGGGGCCGATTGTCATCGGGCAGGCGTGCGAATTTGATTATTCGGGCACGCAGGCGTGCAAGGTCCTGCGGAAAGAAGGATACAAGGTAATTCTTGTCAACAGCAACCCTGCCACGATAATGACTGACCCGGAGACGGCTGACAGGACGTATATCGAGCCGATTACGCCTGAGATTGTCGAGAAGATAATCCGCAGGGAAAGGCCGGATAGTCTGCTGCCGACGCTGGGCGGGCAGACGGGCCTGAATACCGCGGTAGCGCTGGCGGAAAGAGGGATATTACGGAGGTATAATGTCCGCTTAATCGGCGCGAGCCTGCGGGCGATTAGAAAGGCCGAGGAGAGGGACCTGTTCAAAAAGACGATGCAGGACTGCGGCCTTGAAGTCCCAAAGAGCGGCTATGCCCACGACGAGGAAGAGGCCAAACAAATTGTCAAGAGAGTCGGGTTTCCGGCGATTATCCGCCCTTCATATACGCTGGGCGGGACGGGGGCGAACGTCGCCTACAATCGTGAAGAATATAAGGAATATATCCACTGGGGGCTGAGTCTCAGCCCCAAAAGCGAGGTGCTTGTCGAGGAGTCGGTTTTAGGGTGGAAGGAATATGAGCTGGAGGTGATGAGGGACAGCAAAGACAACGTTGTCATCGTCTGCTCCATCGAAAACCTTGACCCGATGGGCATTCACACCGGCGACAGCATTACGGTTGCGCCGGCCCAGACGCTTACGGACAAAGAGTACCAGGTGATGCGGGATGCGGCGATTAAGATTATAAGGGCAATCGGCGTGGACACCGGCGGCTCAAACATACAATTTGCGGTCAATCCTGAAACCGGCAGGATGTATGTGATTGAGATGAACCCGCGGGTCTCGCGAAGCTCGGCGCTGGCCTCCAAGGCGACGGGCTTTCCCATTGCAAAGATTGCATCGCTGCTTGCGGTTGGATTCACGCTCGATGAGATTGGCAACGATATTACCAAGAAGACGCCGGCGTGTTTTGAGCCGACCATTGATTACTGCGTTGTCAAATGGCCCCGTTTTTGTTTCGAGAAATTTCCGAAGGCCAATCCGGAGCTGACGGTGCAAATGAAGTCGGTGGGTGAGGCTATGGCAATCGGCAGGACATTCAAGGAGGCGATGCAGAAGGCCATAAGGTCGCTCGAAATTGACCGGTATTCTTTGTCGAGTGAGTATATCGAAGGGGGGCTTTCGGTGCGGCAGCTCAAAGAAAGACTGCGGACAAATCGCTGGGACAGAATCTGGTATGTCGCTGATGCGCTGCGGCGGAAGGTGTCGGTGGAAGAGATATACGGTCTTACCAGGATTGACCCGTGGTTTCTGAACAACATAAAGGACATCATCAAACTTGAGGAGAAGTTAAAAAAGCAGGACTGCCGGAAGATAAGCCGTGGTTTAATGCAGAAGGCAAAGGAATATGGTTTCAGCGACAATTATCTTGCCTGCCTGATGTCCGCCCAACTGCCGGCGGATAAAAAGGTGGAGGAGCAGGATGTTCGGAATCGCCGCTCTTCACTTGGCGTGAATGCAGTTTACAAAATGGTTGACACCTGCGGGGCCGAGTTCGAGGCGGCGACGCCGTATCTGTATTCGACCTTCGAGAAGGAATGCGAGGCGAATCCTAGCGGCAGAAGGAAGGTTGTCATTCTCGGCAGCGGGCCTAACCGCATAGGGCAGGGAATAGAGTTCGACTACTGCTGTGTTCACGCGGCCTTTGCGCTAAAAGAAATCGGCGTCGAATCGATAATGGTCAACTGTAACCCGGAGACGGTCAGCACCGATTACGATACCTCGGACCGGCTCTACTTTGAGCCGCTTACGTTTGAGGATGTGATGTCGATAGTGGAGAAGGAGCGCCCAAATGGCGTCATTGTGCAGTTTGGGGGACAGACGCCATTGAAGTTAGCCGTGCCTTTAGAGAGGGCGGGAGTGAAGATAATCGGCACCTCGCCGGATGACATTGACCGTGCCGAGGACCGCAAACGCTTCAACAAGCTCGTTGAGAAGCTGGGGCTTTGTCAGCCCGAGAGCGGCACGGCAACGACTTACGAGCAGACGGTCAGAATAGCGAATAGATTGGGGTATCCGCTTTTGGTTCGGCCTTCGTTTGTGCTCGGCGGGCGGGCGATGGAGATTGTCTATGACGAGCAGGGGCTGAAGGCCTGCGTGGCAAAAGCCATAGAGGTTTCCAACGGACGGCCTATTTTGATTGATAAGTTTCTTGACGATGCGACGGAGCTGGATGTTGATGCCGTCAGCGACGGCACAAGGGTCGTAATCGGAGGAGTGATGGAGCATATTGAGGAGGCGGGGATTCATTCCGGCGACAGCGCCTGCTCGCTGCCGCCCATTTCGCTAAGCAAAAGGACTGTGGAAGAGGTCAAGAGGCAGACGAAATTGCTGGCCCTGGAATTGAAGGTCAGGGGCCTGATAAACATTCAGTTTGCGATAAAGGACGGCCAAATCTATATCCTTGAAGTCAATCCGCGGGCGTCACGGACGGTCCCGTTTGTCAGTAAGGCGATTGGCGTGCCCCTTGCAAAGCTCGCGGCAAAAGTGATGGCGGGAATGACGCTGGACGAGCTTAAATTTACGAAAGAGATTGTGCCCGTGCACTTCTCGGTGAAGGAGGCGGTATTTCCATTTTTGAAGTTTCCGGGGACGGACGTGCTGCTGGGGCCGGAGATGCTTTCGACAGGAGAGGTGATGGGCATATCGGATGATTTTGGGATTGCTTATGCCAAATCGCAGATAGCGGCGGGCAACACCCTGCCGACCGGCGGCAACGTGTTTTTCAGCGTCAAGGACAGCGACAAGGCGAGGGCGGTCGAGGCCGCCCGCAAGATGCACGGTATGGGATTCAAGATTATGGCGACGAAGGGCACGTGCATCGCGTTCATTAATAACAATATCCCATCGGAGTTCGTGCTGAAGGTGACGGAAGGTCGGCCCAACATTGTTGATTACATAATAAACGGCAAAATAG
>Ga0315277_10002541_pt1 | contig 25342 bp, 28 predicted proteins | sample YL17G05_15_MG_FD_203695 | JGI IMG/M metagenome (GOLD analysis project Ga0315277, IMG submission 203695) | Sediment microbial communities from Yellowstone Lake, YNP, Wyoming, USA - YL17G05_15 | ecosystem: Environmental > Aquatic > Freshwater > Lake > Sediment | place: USA: Wyoming | collected... | reverse complement strand
GGCTTTCGCCATTGTTTTGATCGGAATGGGCGCCAAAGTCCTTTACCCACAGATTTCTCCTGAGCAAGCCTTTCCCCAAGTAATAAGCGGAGTCCTTTCTCCTTGGCTAGGAGGGTTAGTGCTCGCTGCCCTGGTTGCGGCACTTATGTCTTCAGCGGATACCTGTCTCCTTAGCCAGAGCGTCATCTTGACCCAGGACATAATTAAGCGGTTTCTCCCTTCGCTTGACGAAAGAAAGACTATTTTGCTTACCCGCCTTAATATCATCATTTTGGGTTTGCTGGCACTGGGGCTAGCGATGATTCTGAAGGGGGTGATTTCTTCTCTCCTTTTCGCCTATACCATTTTCACTTGCGGCCTCGTCGTTCCCGTAATTGCTGGGTTCTACAAGGAGAAGCTCAAGGTAACTCCACAGGGAGCCCTGGCGGCTCTCATAGGTGGCGGGATAATAGGTTTATTGGGGAAGATACCGGGTCTGAACATCCCTCTCAAAGGAGACCTCGGCCTCATAGGTTTTGCTGTAAGTGCCGTTCTCCTTTTCGGAGTGAGCTATCTTCATCTGAAGAGGTCATCATTGAGAGGCACAAACTAAATCGAAGCAAGCCTGAGGGTGGTAATGAAATTGCTCCTTTCCATTCGCAAAGACAAGATGGAGGTTCCGTTCTAAGGCACTTCTCCTTTGTCATTACGCGCGAAGCGTGGCAATCTCTATTGTCCTCCACCCAGATTGCTTCCGCTGGCTTCACCAGCCTCACAATGACTGGAGGAATGTGTCATTCTGAGCCTAAGGTGCAGAATGACAGGAAGAGAAGAACTGGCAATGACACCCTAGCCATACGTTGCTATAATAATACTGTGCGGGTTACCATCGTCGGTTTAGGGCTAATCGGCGGCTCAATCGGGTTAGCTTTAAGGCAGGGGAAGAGGGCAGGATGGGAAATAATCGGCTATAGCCGTCGCCAGGAAACTGTAGCCACTGCCTTAAGTTTAGGTGCCATTGAGAGAGGCGAAGCCAACCTAAAGGATGCAGTAAGGCAAGCTGATCTTGTCATCATCGCCACACCGGTTCTAACGGTAAAGGAAATCTTCTCCAGGATAGCGCCCAATCTTCCCTCTGGTTGCATTGTCACTGATACGGCCAGCACCAAAGTCCAGGTCATAAAATGGGCCAAGGAAATACTGCCACCAACGGTAGATTTCATTGGCGGACACCCCATGGCTGGGAGGGAAACTTATGGCATCCGCGCTGCTGAAGCCGAATTATTCCACGGATGCACTTATTGTCTCACCCCATCAGAGAAAGCTTCATCGAAATCGATAGATATGGTGATAGGCATGGTCAAGAAGCTGGGAGCCATACCTCTTTTTATTGATGCTCAAGAGCATGACAGCCTGGTAGCTGGCATTAGTCATTTACCTATGTTACTCTCGGCGGCCTTGGTATCACTAACCACCAAGAATACCTCCTGGGCCAAAATGTCTAAACTGGCGGCCTCTGGCTATCGTGACCTTACTCGGCTGGCTTCGGGGAACCCTGAGGTGAATTCTCATATCTGCCTTAGCAACCAAGAAGCCGTAGTCAACTGGATAGATAAATTCAGCCAGGAATTGGAGAGGTATCGCCAACTGGTGGCTAATGGGGATAAGAGCTTGGAACAGGCCTTAACTGAGGCTAACACGGCAAGACAAGAATGGCTAAACGATTTCTCGGCTTAAGGTCGTCTTCGCCAAGGGCGGAAACAAGAACCATCAAACCTTGTCCCGGGTTGGAAGGGGAGGTAGTTCTACCTGGTGATAAGTCTATTTCCCACCGGGCTGTCATCCTGAATAGCCTGGCCAGTGGCAAAGCCGAGATTGGCAATTTCGCTCCGGGGGGAGATTGCCTGTCCACAGTCAGGTGTCTGAGAGCCCTGGGAGTAAAAATCGGCAGAAAGGGGTCGCGAGACTCACCTACCTTGCTAGTCTCAGGAACGGGTGAAGATAGCCTTAAGGAGGCTAGCAATGTGCTTGATGCTGAAAATAGTGCCACTACAATGCGCCTTCTTGGCGGTCTTCTGGCCAGCCAGCCTTTCCTATCTATTATTACCGGAGATGCCTCTCTTCGGAATCGCCCCATGGGCAGGTTGATTGAGCCACTGAGGTTGATGGGCGCTGAGGTGTGGGGAAGGGGGCGAGATTCCTTTGCTCCTCTGGTCATTAAGGGGAAAAAATTACGGGGCATAGATTTCACCTTGCCTGTTCCCAGCGCTCAAATTAAGTCAGCCGTTCTACTAGCTGGTCTTTTTGCCCGCGGCGATACCATCTTGCACCAGATAATCCCTTCCCGGGACCATACGGAAAGGATGCTTAAACAGATGGGAGCCAGTTTGGAAAGCCAGGGAAATTCAATTTCCTTGCTGCCTTTGAGCAGTCCCTTAGTTCCCCTCAACCTTCACATCCCCGGCGACATCAGCTCAGCAGCTTACTTTCTAGTTGCGGCAGCCATTCACCCTCACGCCAAGATAGTAATGAGAGGTTGCGGAATCAACCCCACACGAACGGGAATTATAGACATTCTTCTGGCTATGGGAGCCAGGCTGAAAATAGATAACAAGCGACCAGAGGCTGGTGAACCTTTGGGCGATATTGTGGTAGAATCTAGCGAATTAAAGGGGATAGAGGTCGGTGGTGATATTATCCCTCGCCTCATTGACGAGATTCCTGTGTTAGCCGTAGCTGGCTGTGTTGCTAAGGGGAAAACTATAATCAGGGACGCCGGGGAGCTGAGGGTGAAGGAATCAGACAGGATTGCCACTGTGGCAGGTGAGCTTTCCCGCCTGGGTGCTAGAATTGAGCCTCTGCCGGATGGGATGATCATATATGGTGGTAGATCTTTGTCGGGCACAGAGGTTGACAGCCATTTTGACCACCGATTGGCGATGAGCCTGGCAATAGCCGGTTTGGTAGCCAAAGGAGAAACAACTATCAAGAATGCCCAGGTGGCCCAGATATCGTATCCTGCCTTCTGGCAAACTTTGCAGCAAGCACTAAATACTGGTAAATCCTGAGCAATGTCGAAGCACTTTAGTTAGGAGGGCAGCATGTGTACAGAATTAGTTCACATCGGTTTTGGTAATGTTATCGCTGTAAATAGGGTAATTGCTTTCCTTTCCATTAATCAGCAACCAATCAAGCGACTCCTTCGAGAAGCAAGGGAAAAGGAACTTTTGATTGATGCTACTCACGGCAGGAAAGCCAAGACAGCTATTCTTTTTGAAACCGGTCACATGATGTTGGCTGCCGTGACAGCGGAGACCATTGCGCACAGATTAGCCACTGCATCCATGCCAAGTGATGAAAGATGTGAGGAAAAAGTTGAGCTGGGAAGTATCTGAACGAAGCTCTGAGTTAAATCTTCGAAAGAAGCGGAGAGGCGCCAGAATCGCTCGACCCCTGCTCATCATTCTTTCCGGACCTTCGGGAGTAGGCAAGGACGCTGTGCTTGCCAGGATGAAAGAGTCGGAGCGCCCACTTCACTATGTCATTACCGCTACCACACGTCCTAAACGTGCCAGGGAGAAGAATGGAGTGGACTATCACTTCCTTTCCCGGAAAGAATTTCAACAAATGATAGATAAACACCAGTTTCTAGAGTGGGCCAATGTTTACGGCAACTACTATGGTGTGCCCAAAGACGAAATAACTTCGGCCTTGTCTCAAGGGGTAGATACGATAGTCAAAGTAGATGTTCAGGGTGCCGCTACTATCAAGAAAATCCTGCCCCAAGCAGTATTGGTTTTCATCATACCTCCTTCAGTGGAGGAGCTAGAAAAAAGGTTGAAGAGGCGACGCAGCGAGTGTTTAACAGATTTGGCACTAAGGTTGGAAGGGGCTAAAGGGGAAATAAAAAGCTTGCCGCTTTTCGACTATGTCATAACAAGCCACCGAAATAAGCTTGATGAAGTTATATCCCAGATAGACGCCATTGTCGCTGCTGAAAAATGCCGTGTGAAGCCCCGTACTGTGAGACTCTAGTCTCCTGGTTCCACGAGGAATTGCCGGCACTTTTGACAATATCCCCACTTCACTTCTACAATAAGCCCCGCTATGAGTTTGGCAGGGCACCTTTATGGGTTGCAGCAACTTGATCTAGAGCTTCAAAAGAAGCAACAAGAGCTAGATGAGGTTGAGAATCAATTAAGCGACAATCAAGCCTTGGTCGTCGCCGAATCCGAAGTCGCTTCACAGAAAGAACAACTAGAGGACGCTAAGAAAAAGCAAAAGAGTTCTGAATGGGAACTGGGAGACCTTCAAGAGAAAGTCAAGCAGATTGATAGTAAACTCTACAGTGGCAAAACCAGGGATCCCAAGGAACTAGTTAATCTTGAAAAAGAAGCTAAAAGCCTGAAGAGCCAGATCAAAACGAAAGAAGATGCCCTTTTAGGATTAATGAGCCAGGCAGAAGATGTAGAAGTCAAAGTGAAAACTGCCGCTGAAGATGTTGAGCACTTGAAGCGAGAATGGGTACAGAGGCAAGAAACTTTCGGGCCAAGGAAGAACGAAATTGAAACCGTGCTTGCTGAACTCAGAGGGGACCGTAATGGACTGGTGCAGCAAATTGACTCTGAAGCCTTAGGTATTTACGAGCGCATTAAGCTAGCAAGGGGACAAGCTGTAGTCAAAGTGGAGAGAGGAAGGTGCCTGGGATGTCACATCACCGTACCTACCAGTCAATGGCAGAAAGCCAAAGCTGGTGGCTTAATCCAATGCAATAACTGCAGCAGGATACTGTACCTGGAGTAGCCCATACAGAATCGTGTTCGAGTCAAGATGCTTCCAGACACTCCCACCAGCCGCTGGCCAAATCTACCGTAGCTGAAGAAGAGCCTTCACCATTGACAACTTCAGGACAAGAGGCATAATCTATATGCACGCCGAGACATACCAAAAAGTGACTGTCTAAAGTCGGAGCTGGGGATTTTGGCAGGAAGTCGGGACAGGGATTCGACGAATACAAACAAAAGGAGGTCTCAGTTCATGGCTGGCATTATTTCATACGGTGCCTATATACCCCTATGGCGACTCTCTCGGGATACTATCGCCAAGGTTTGGGAAAGCGCCTCAACCGGGGGTGAAAGAAGCGTCGCTAACAACGACGAAGACACTATCACTATGGCAAGCGAGGCTGCGATTGACTGTTTAGCTGGCTTGAAACGAGAGAAGGTGGATGGCTTGTATTTTGCCTCCACCACCTCACCCTATAAAGAGAAGGAATGCTCTACCCTGGTGGCCATGGCCGCCGACTTACAGCCGGAAATTATCACTGCTGACTTTGGCAACAGTTTGAGGGCAGCGACGGAGGCATTCAGAGCAGCGTTGGATGCCGTAGTCAGTGGCTCTGCCAGCCAGGTCTTAGTGACTGCCTCTGATTGCCGCATAGGTTATCCTCGGTCAAACTATGAACAGACCTTCGGTGATGCTGCAGCAGCCTTTCTGATTAGCAATACTGCCAAACCTGCCGTCATAGTAGAAGGCAGTTATTCCCTATCCAACGAACTATACGATGTATGGAGACTTGATAAAGACGATTATGTCCAATCTTGGGAAGACCGCTTCATTACCGAGCACGGCTATACGGAGAATATGGAGAAGGCAATTTCAGGCTTACTGCGAAAGAAAGCGGTCTCCGCCAAGGATATCAGCAAAGCTGTTCTTTATGCTCCTAATTCAAGGGCACAGCAAGGGCTAGCGCGTCGCTTGGGGTTTGACGTCAAGACGCAGCTTCAGGACCTGCTTATCAGCAATGTAGGCATTACTGGTTGTGCGCACGCCTTGCTTATGCTTGTAGCTGCTCTGGAGGAAGCTAAAGCTGGTGACAAGATCCTGGTGGCTAGCTATGGTAGTGGTTGCGACGCCTTCTTGCTCAGCGTGACAAAGGAAATTGAAAGGGTCAAGGGTAACAGAAGAGGAGTGAAGGGATACTTGAACTCCAAGAGACCTCTCTCCAGCTATGCAAGATATCTCAGCTATAGAGGACTGCTAGAGCCGCAACCTGGGGAACCGTTCAGACTCTTTCCGGCAGCGACCACTAGCTGGAGAGAGCGCAACTGGGCCATTCGCATGCACGGCAGCAAATGCAAGAATTGCGGTACCGTCACTTTCCCCATAGAAAGGGTTTGCTATAACTGCCGAAGCAAGGATAATTTTGAGGAAGTCAGGCTCTCGGATAACAAAGCCAGAGTGTTTACTTTTACCCTGGATAACCTGGCTGGCAGAAGTGACGACCCCACAGTACCCCAGATAGGGCTAGAGTTTGACTACCAAAATACCAGAGCGTATCTTCCCATGACGGATTGTGACCCCGGCCAGGTAAGGGTGGATATGCCGGTAGAGATGACTTTCAGGAAACTATATGAAGGTGCAGGCATGTACAACTATTTTTGGAAATGCCGACCTGTGAGATGAACTATCAAGATGAAAGGATGAGCCATGACAAAGAGAAAATGGGAAAAAGTCCCGGGTTTTGACTTCAAAGATATCATCTATGAAAAGAGGCCCGGAGTGGCCAGGGTAACCATAAACAGACCCGAGGCATATAACGCTTTTACTACCTCTGCCCAAGATGAACTAATAGAAGCTTTCGAGGATGCAACAGGCGATGCAACTGTAGGTGTAGTAGTGTTTACAGGCGCTGGCGATAAGGCATTTTGTACCGGCGGTGATGCCAAGGAGGCAAAAGCCGGCTATCGGAAGGGAATGTTGGAAAAGGACTTAATGGTCAAAACCCTGATAAGAGAGATGCCCAAGCCGGTTATTGCAGCAGTGAACGGTTATGCCATAGGAGGAGGGCAAGTCTATCAGCAGGTTTGTGACCTCTCCATAGCTTCAGAGAGTGCCGTCTTTGGCCAGGTTGGCCCCCTGGTAGGAAGCTTCGACCCGGGTGTAGGGATTATTGATTTGACGATGGTAGTGGGAGAAAAGAGAGCCAGAGAAATCTGGTATCTATGCCGCCGATATACTGCCAACGAAGCCCTGGCGATGGGACTGGTGAACAAAGTGGTACCGGCAGATAAGTTGGAAGAGGAGGTGGACAAATGGTGCGACGAGATATTAGAGAAAAGTCCTGGAGCTATAGCCGGCATCAAAGCGTGTTTCAACGCTGCCACTACCTATATGCGGGGCATAGAGGCAGTTTCAGCTCAGTACCTCTGGAAATATTATGCTTCGGAGGAAGCTGAACATTGGAAGAACGCATTCTGGCAAAAAAAGAAGCCGGACTGGCAAAGATTTAGAAGAAAGGAAATATCTCCCGAAGTTTATGAAGGTGAGGAAAAGGGAGAGTCGTGAGCTAATAACCAAGGGAGGGTAATTAAATGGAGAGTATAAAGGATAAAGTTGCCATTATTGGTATGGGCTGCACTAAGTTTGGCGAGAGATGGGACGCTGGGCTTGATGACCTGGTCATAGAGGCTGCCTATGAAGCTTACGAGGATGCCGGGATCGACCCCAGGGATGTTCAGGCTTGCTGGTATGGGAGTGTCACCCAACCGATGGTCGGCATTGGCTGTACTAATCTGGCGGGACCGTTGAAACTGCACGGCATACCCATGACCCGGGTGGAGAATTGGTGCACTACCGGGCATGAGGCTCTGAGGAATGCCTGCTTTGGTGTCGCTTGTGGTATGTACGATTTAGTTCTGGCACTGGGTGTGGAGAAGCTCAAGGATACCGGCTTCCCTGGCCTGGGAACCGGACGGGGCATGAGCACAGTGCTGGAGGCACGCCGCACTGCACCGGGCTCGTTTGGCATGATCGCTACTCGATATTTCTACAGTTACGGATTGAGCCCCCAAGAAGGTAAACGCATCATCGGCAAGATTGCAGTCAAGAACCATTACAACGGTAGCCTCTGCCCCAAGGCTCATTTCCACAACCGCGTAACCCTGGAACAGGTGACTAGTGCTCCTATTATCGCCTGGCCCCTGGGTCTTTTTGATTGTTGTGGCAACAGCGACGGCAGTGCCGCAGCTCTCTTGGTCCCCGCCAGCCAGGCTAGAAAATACAGGGATGACCCTATCTATATAAAAGGCTTAGGTGCGGCTCATTCTGCTCTGCTTCCCCAAAATCGCCCGGCTTTCGATTGGCTCCATTTTGAGGAAGTCATAAATTCATCCCGCCAAGCTTACGAGCAAGCTGGGGTAAAGAATCCCCGAGAGCAAATCGACATTGCTGAAGTTCACGATTGCTTTACCAGCACAGAGCTGCTTCTTTACGAACTCCTTGGCTTTAGCCCGGATGGCAAATCCAAGGAAGATATCGATTCTGGCTTCTTTGAGCTCGGCGGCGGCTTGCCTGTAAATACCGATGGTGGGTTGAAATGCTTTGGACACCCGGTAGGTGCTAGCGGTCTCAGGATGACCTATGAGGTTTACAAACAACTCCAGGGCAAGGCTCAATCTCCTGAGCGTCAACTAAAGGATGCCAAACTTGGCCTATCACAAACCTTCGGTGGTCCCCCTCAGGTAGCCGCAGTGGCAGTTCTGGGCAAAGAGCCAGGCTATCCTTAATAATTCCTTCGAGATTGCTTCGTCGCTACGCTCCTCGCAAAGACAAAAGAATAGGAAGAGGAGCTATATTTTCCGGCACGGTTTGGTCGAGGGAAGGAATTGTGCTAAAATTTCTTCGCTAGAGGAAAATGCCTATATATGAGTATTGGTGTGATTCCTGTCGCCGAATTGTTAGCTCATATCGGCAGAACTCCTCTGTACCCCCACCACCTTGTCCTCGCTGTGGCAACAGCAAGCTCAAGCGGATATTCTCCACTTTTTCTGTACAGAAAACATACAGGGATGTTTATGAAGATATCCTTTCCGACCGTGAGCTGACCCAGGGTATGATGCGCGATGACCCCAGAGCAATATCTGAATGGAACAAGAGAATGAGCGGCGGTGAGAAATCGCCTCCGGAATATGAGGAAATAACTGAGAGAATGGAGAGGGGTGAATGGCCCGTTACCCAGATAGAAGAGAAAAAGAAAGAGTTCTCTGCCTAAGGGGAAAACAAGTCTGAGAGTGATTGAATGAGAAGGTGTCCCATGCTCATTTATGAATTCATCTGTCAGAATTGCCACAGAAGACTGTCTTTTTTGGTAAGGGATATTTCGGCTCCTTTTGCTCTAAAATGCTCATCCTGCGGCAATACCAACTTGTCTCGTGTCATTTCCGGCTTTGCCTACCATAAGTCTTTGAAAACGGTATGGGAGGAGAGTGGCGAGCCTACAACGCACCCTGGTGATAATTATTACAAAGACCCCCGGAATATCGGCCGCTGGGTGGGAAAGAAGTTCCAAGACATGGGCCAGGAGTTACCATCCCAAATTCAAGAGAAGATACAAGCAGCCAGAGAAGGCGTGTTACCTGAACCACTGAAGGACCTAGACAGTGTCTCACCAACCTCTACGTATGATTGATGCCAATCTGAACCGCTCCAGTGAAGGCTTGCGGGTTCTAGAAGATGTCGCGCGCTTTCTTCTCAACGATGCCGAACTGAGTCAGCGGTTAAAGTCTCTGCGTCATAGCTTGGCCCAGGAGACAAAATCACTGAGTGTAGGCCTCTTGTCTAACAGAGATTCCGAACACGATGTTGGTCACCCCTACTCGAAGGACAAGAAACTAACTATGAAAGCAACCTCGTTGCGGAGCTTGCTGGATTTAGTTACAGCCAACGCTAAAAGGGTGGAACAGTCTCTTCGCGTGGTAGAGGAGCTAGCTAAATTGCCAGAGCTAAGTTCAGTGCTGAATTCAGCCAACTTTGAACAGGCAAGGTTTGCCCTTTATCCCTTAGAGCGAGATCTGATTTCCCGAATATCACGCCGGGACAAAATAGAAAAGATATCCGGGCTTTACGTTATTCTGGATCGGCAATTTCTGGCTGGCAGGGATGCACTGGACATTGCCAATCAGATTATTGAGGGAGGTGCCAGGGTAATCCAGCTTCGCGACAAGTCCCGATTTTATCGGGACAAAAAGGGGGAACTGCTACCTGTAGCACAGAAGCTCAAGGAGCTCTGTAGTCAAGCGGGGGTTCTATTTATAATAAATGATTATCTCGACTTAGCTATGGCTGTCGATGCTGATGGACTTCACATTGGGCAGGAAGATTTACCACTGCCTGTAGTCCGCAGGGAATTGCCCATAGACAAAATAGTTGGCTGTTCCGTCACCACAGTATCTCAAGCCACAAAAGCTCAAAATGAAGGAGCGGATTATATTGCCGTGGGCTCTATGTTTCCCACGATAACGAAAAAGGAAGCCACTGTGGTGGGAGTGGATATGCTCAAAGAACTCAAGCGAATAGTGTCCACACCTTTAGTAGCCATTGGCGGCATAAACCAGAATAATGTCGGTGAAGTAGTGGCTGCTGGCGCTGATGCCATAGCTGTGATTAGTGCTATCCTGGGCGAGAAAGATGTTAGGGGAGCTGTGCAGAAATTGGTCGCAAAAGTGGACCTGGCGAAAGAGAAATGTCAAAACCAGTAGAAGATTTGGAAAATATCGCTGCGAAGCTTCGTCCTCACTTTGCGGCTGAGGATGAGGCGAGAGAGAAAGCCTTGCGTAGTTGTCGTCAGGTCATCCGCTACAGCGCTGATGCCATACGTGCCGTGCATCGCCAGGAGCACGATAAGGCAAAACAACTCCTTGATTCGGCTCATGAATTACTTCGAGAGCTAAATCACGACCTGGCCAGACATGGAAAGCTACTTCATTCAGGTTTCATCCACGACGCCCAAAAAGAGTTCGCTGAAGGATGTATAACCTTAGCTTTGATCGCTGGAGAAGACTTGCCGAAACCGAAGGCACTGGGCGTAAGCAATGCTGCCTACCTCGATGGCTTGGGCGAATCCGTAGGGGAGTTGCGGAGGTATATATTAGATAGTCTCAGACGAGATGACTTCTCACGTTGCGAGGAATTACTGACCATAATGGATGAAATATATGGAATATTGATGACCATGGACTTTCCGGAATTGCTCGCTCATGGCTTGAGGCGAACTACAGACGCCGTACGAGGCATTATAGAAAGAACTCGAGGAGATTTAACAGTATCCTTAAGGCAAAAAAATCTAGAAATGAAGCTTAACGACCTTAGCTAATCTCCTTTAGCGTACTACTTTTCTTTCTTATGCTTGTAGAATCCTTCACCCGTCTTACGTCCCAAACTGCCAGACTCGACCAACTCTTTCAGGAGAGCAGAGGGGGCCAGGCAGGGGTCTTTGCTTCTCTCATACATCGCACGGGCTACCATATAGCCAACGTCGAGACCGTTAAAGTCGGCCAGGGCCAGTGGACCTATGGGATGACCCAGCCCAAGGGTCATACTCTTATCAATATCCTCCGCGCTGGCCACACTATTCTCCAGCAGGCGCACGGCGGCTCCCGTCAACGCTAACAGCAGGTAGTTGAAAATGAACCCCGGAGTATCTTTGGCAACAAGGATTTCTTTCCCAAGTGAGCGGCCAAACTCCTTCACTGTCGCCAGGGTCCCCTCACTGGTCGTGTCCGCCCTGACAATCTCGAGTAGCTTGCTGGGCGGCACCGGGGAGAGAAAGTGTGTCCCGATTACCCTGTCCGGGCGGCTGGTTGCTCGAGCAAGCTCTGTAATGGATAGACAGGATGTATTGGAGCAAAGGATGGTATGTCCAGGACAGAGCCTGTCCAGTTCGACAAAAATCTTCTTCTTGCGTTCCATATCCTCCGGGATAGCTTCTATGACCAAATCGCAGTCATTCAGGTCCTTGTGAGTGGTGCTCCCCTTGATACGAGCTCGAGTCGAGTCTCTATCCTGTTGAGATATTCTGCCCTTCTCTACACCACGACTCAGGTAATATTCTATTGTTGCTATGCCATTCCTGAGAATCTGTTCGCTGATTTCTATAACGACTACCTCATAGCTCGACTGAGCACAGACCTGGACAATGCCCGAACCCATAAATCCACACCCAACTACACCTACCTTCTTAATTCCCATAGTACTTACCTCCTTTCATGCCGCATTGCGCAATCCCTCAAGATTTTCCATCGTGCTGCCAGACTGGCAGAAGCATACTCAACCCTGACAAGCACGTCAATCATTCAGGTTCCCTTCCAATTTAATGTTGACTTAGTAGTCACAATCCCATCTCTCTGGCTACTACTTCTCGATAGAAATCGGCATCACCAAAGGCAAGCTCGGCGGCTTTGGCCCGCCTGGTGTAATAATGCAGGTCATGTTCTATGGTAACGCCAATAGCCCCGTGAATTTGGTGCGCCAGAGCAAAGACGCGCTGGGAGGCCTCGCTTATCCAGGCCTTGGCTATGGCCACTTCTTTGGCACAGGGAAGTCCCTCACTTAACATCCAAGCTGCTTGGTAGGTGCTAAACCTAGCGCTATCAACATCGGTTGCCATGTCAGCACAGTAGTGCTGTATGACTTGGAAACTGCCAATGGGATGATCGAATTGTTTCCTTTCCTTAGCATAGTCCACAGTCATCTCCAACACTCTCTGAATGTTGCCGACCATCTCACAACATTTTCCCACCGCTGCCCGCTGGATTACCTTTTGCACTGCACCTCGTCCCTGGTTCAGCCGTCCCAAAATGCTGGCTTTAGGTACTGGCATTTGGTCAAAAACCACCTCGCATAACTTGTCACCGGCGATAGTCTTGAGAACAGTGTACTTTATCCTAGGATTCTTGGCGTCGACCAAGAATATGGTGGCTCCGCTTCTAGGCTTGGTTCTGGCGACACATAGCAAATAGTCAGCAATATGAGCATCAGGGACAAACAGTTTTGTACCGCTGATGCCATAGTTACCATCATCGCGAGTAGCCTCAACTGCGATCGAAGAGGCATCGTAATTGTGATAGCCTGGTTCAGTTAGAGCTAAGCTAAATATTTTCTCGCCACGGATTAGCCTGGGTAGATATTCCTGTTTTTGCTCTTCACTCCCAATATCTAATATGGGCAAGCCCCCCAGAACCACTGTAGAGAAAAACGGGCCGGGTAAACAAGCCCGCCCCATCTCCTCTAATAGCACTGCCAGGTCGAGAAAACTCATGTCGCCACCGCCATATTTACCCGGGAAGGCCAAACCCATCCAACCCAGCTCAGCCATCTCCTGCCAGAGTTCTCGAGAATAGCCAGTCTCACTTTCTTCCACCTGTTTAATGAATTTTTTCGAGCACTTATCGACCAGGAAGTCACGGGCTGTTTTTCTTAGCATTTCTTGTTCTTCACTAAGAGTTAATTTCATAGCTATCCTCCTGTATCAAACATTCCGATTGCCCTTTGAGCTGTCAGCGAGGAATCTTGGAGCCATTCTTCGCTCAGGCGACAGTTTATGAGCTTGGTAATCCCAATCTCCGTGTAGCCAGGATATTTTTCAAGATTTCCGTTGTGCCTGCTTGAAGGCTGTAACCTTTAGAGCCTAGGTATGAATGTAAGGCCATGCCCCGCAGAGGGACTAATTTGGAACCCGACATCAACTGTCCATATGGTCCCAAGACCTCCATAGCCACGCCAGCCAGGTGTTTCTCAAATTCCGTGGAATAGACCTTGGACATAGCAGATTCCCAATTAGGAGCCCGCCCTTCTTCCATAACCAAAGCCACTCTATAAATAAGCAGGCGTCCCACCTCAAATTCAATCTGTAGTTGCGCCAGCTTATTGCGAATTACAGGCTCCTGGGACAATTTGTTGTCTTTGGCAAACTGTATGATAGCCTCAAAGAGGGAATAATTGCCCATGAGGCGTTCCATGCCACTCCTCTCGTAATCAAGCTGGTGGAGGACTTGATAGAAGCCACGATTTTTCTCCCCTACCAAATACCTCTTGTGCACGCGAACATTGTCAAAGAAGACATCATTCCAAGCCTCAGTGCCGGTGATATCAATCATGGGGATGCGACTAACACCGGGCGACTTCGCATCTACGATAAATTCACTAATGCCCCTATGCCTTGGCGCTTCGGGATCTGTGCGAACATACACATCAAAATATTCAGAAAAGGAGGCACAGCTAGTCCACGTTTTTTGCCCGTTAATGACATAATAATCACCATCTTCTACTGCCCTAGTTTGTAGCGAGGCCAAGTCGGAACCAGTCCCCGGTTCGCTCATTCCTAGACCAAAATAAGCTTCTCCCTTGACAATCCTGGGCAGAAACTCCTTCTTCAATTCTTCAGAGCCGAAGGAGAGGATAGCACCTCCAACCTGACGGTCACCAAACCAGTGGCAGGCTGCCGGCGCCCCATAGCGCAGCATTTCTTCAGTAAGGATAAGCCTATCTATATGGCTGCGCCCCTGTCCGCCGTACTCCTTAGGCCAGGTCAGCCCTATCCAACCCCTCTGTGCTACTCGTTTGGTGAATCCCTGGTTAAATCCCTGCACCCAGGCATCACAGGTAGGTTCCCAATACCCCTTACTTATCTCTTCCTTTAAAAAGCTCTGCACCTCTTGCCTAAATTTATTTTGTTCCTCTGTGAAGCTGAAATCCACCTTTTTACTCCTTTCTTAGAGATTGATGTTGGAATACTTTCTCCACGGTCTGGCGAGGAATGCCTTGTTATCCTTGTTCTTATCTCCCAAGATATCCAGTGCGCTGTTTATGACTTTTCTAGTATCTGAGGGATCTATTACATCATCAACATAGCCCCTCTCCGCAGCACGGTAAGGATTCTCGTACATTTCCGAGAATTCCTTTATCCTTTGTGCTTGCACTTCATCAGGTTTATCCGCTTCCTTTATTTCTCGAGCAAAGATAACGCTGGCAGCAGTTTCAGCGCCGACAATGGTAACTTGGGCCGTAGGCCAGGCAAAGACAAAATCAGCCCCAATGGCTTTGTCCAGCATGCCATAGTGAGCGCCGGCATAAGACTTTCTAATTATGATTGCAATCAGAGGCACGGTGGCATCAGCCCAGGCAAAAAGTAGCTTGGCACCATGGCGCAGGATTCCGCCCCAATCTTGCTGAGAACCTATCAGATACCCCGGGGAATCGTGAAGAGTGACCAAAGGAATGTTAAACAAGTCGCAAAACCTGACAAACCTGGCTCCTTTATCGGCAGCATCAATATCTATGCAACCAGCCATCCACTTCGGCTGGGTAGCTACTATTCCTACGGGACGCCCATTGAAGCGAGCAAAACCTGTGATTATATTCCGGGCGTGGAGTCCCAAAGTCTCAAAGAAATAACCCCGGTCAACTATCCTTCTGATAACTTCGTACATATCGAAAGGTTCATACGAATGTTCTGGCAGCAAGCTAAGCAAATTTTCTTTCCTTTCTGGGTCATCGTCCGTTGGGATACGAGGTGGTTTCTCTCTGTTGCTGGCAGGCAAAAATGACAAAAGTTCCTTACACTTATCCAGACAATCTGCGTCATCTTCAGCCACGATATGCGTTTGCCCCGATTTGATGGCATGGGCTTTGTAGCCAGAAAGCTCCTCGAGGCTGATTTCCTCCCCGGTTTGCGTTTTGACAAAAGCCGGGCCAGCAATGCCCATGAATCCTGTGTGCTTTGTTTGAATAAGGAAATCTTGCATTACAGGATGATATGCCTGTCCTCCTAAACAAGGGCCCATAAGTAAGGCTATCTGAGGTATTATCCCCGACGCCAGTATTTGAGACCTGAACAGCCAGCCGTAACTTTCCAGGGTGTCCATTCCTTCTTGCAGTCGAGCACCTCCAGAGTCATTCATACCTACAAATGGCCATCCATTATCCTTAGCAAAATCTATAGCACGAACAAATTTCTTACCATGATATTCGCCAAATGTTCCCGCCATCGCAGTATAATCCTCAGCAGCCACAACGACATGCCGGCCATTCACTTTACCGAAGCCAGTAATTACCCCTTCAGCAGGTACCTCCCTTTTATCCATGCCAAAAGCAGTCGTCCTATGCTTAACAAACAAGCCTATTTCCGTAAATGTGCCAGGGTCGAAGAAATAATCTATCCTCTCCCGGGCCGACATCTGCCCCTTCTTATGACGTTCTTCAATCGCCTTGGGCCCTCCCATCTGGAAGATATGTTCTTGCTTTCTTTTCAGTTCCTTTAACTTATCAAGACTTCTGCCAGACTCATCAGTCATGAATCACCCCCTTATGATTATCAATTGACCACAAAGGCTTTCATGATTCTCATCATTATTTTGTAGCTACAACCACTTCTGGTGCTAACTGTAAAGCTTGAATTAGAGCCCTAGCTTTGTCCAGGGTCTCTATATATTCCGCTTCCGGGTCAGAGTCGTAAATGATACCACCACCCACCTGAAAATAAGCTTTGCCTTCCTTGATCAAGAAGGTGCGGATAACGATATTGATATCCATGTCCTCATTGAAGCTCAAATAGCCTATGGAGCCGGTATAGACGCTCCTTCTGGTCGGCTCCAACTCATCAATAATCTCCATAGCTCGCACCTTAGGAGCGCCGGTAATAGAGCCGCCGGGGAAAGTAGCCTTGAGCAGGTCAATGTTGCTCTTGCCTCGGCGTAACCTGCCCACGACGGTAGAGGTGAGGTGAAATACGGTGGGGAAAGTCTCCAAGATAGCTAATTCTGTGACTTTTACTGTGCCATAGCGGCAAACTCGTCCTAAATCATTCCTCTCCAAATCAACAATCATCAGGTTTTCTGCTCGGTCCTTGGCGCTGTGGATCAACTCATTAGCCAGGTGGTCGTCTTCAGCAGAATCTCTACCCCGTGGTCTCGTGCCCTTTATCGGTCGCGTCTCTACCAAGTCGCCTTGGACTTTGAGGAACCTTTCGGGAGAGGCGCTGACAACGGCTACGCCAGGGAAATTTAGATAACTGGCAAAAGGAGCGGGATTAACCGCCCTTAGTCGCTTACAAAGCTCATAGGACGGAATTTTTAAATCAGCCTCAAATCTTTGAGAAAGATTGACTTGAAAGACATCGCCAGCGGCGATATACTCCCGTACTCTATTTACAGCTTTCATATATTCCTCAGGAGTAAAATTGGACTTAAGCGTGATTTTCTTGTTTTGCCTGTCATTGCGAGAAACAGTAGTGACGAGACAATCTCTATCGCGGGTTTGCTTCGCTTCGCTCGCAATGACCGTATGGCTAGGACAAAGCCAGTCTTTCATTTCCTCAAGCTTCACCCTAGCTCGCTTTAACCGCTGCCCTTCCTCCATCTCAGGGAAGCCTGTAGCAACAAGATAGGTTTTCCTCTCCAGGTGGTCAAAGGCCACGATAGTATCATAGAAGGCAAAACAACTCTCCGGGAGTTTAAGATCGTCTATAGCTGTAGATGGCAGGCGTTCGATGAAGTGACATAGGTCATAGCTAAAATAGCCAACTGCTCCACCCAAGAAAGACACAGGTGCCGGGCAATGATCTAATTTATATACCTCCAGCAATTTGCCCAGAGTATCAAAAGGGTTACCATGCTGCACTTTATGCTCTTGCCCACGAATCAGGGTGATTTCAGAGCCGCGACTGCTCATCACCAGAAAAGGCTCACTGCCCAGAAAGGAATATCGCCCCAGCCTTTGAGGGTCCATGCCACTGTCTAAAAAGAAGCTGTAAGGTCTATCCTTGACTAGCTCAAAAAGCTCGGGAGCAGTCAAGGGAGTAAAGACTTCTTCGATTAACGGATAGCGATTCTTAATCACTCTATGAGCAATACCTATGAATTTTCTAAAACTTTCTTGGTGGTGAGACCAACTTCTGCGGGGGTGGGAGCTATAGTAGCCCCCGCCTGTGACAGAGCCTTTATCTTCTCTGAAGCTTTGCCAGCACTGCCGGTAATGATAGCTCCAGCATGTCCCATTCTTTTCCCCGGCGGAGCAGTGCTGCCAGCAACAAAGGCGACCACGGGTTTAGTCATCTTGTGACTGATAAATTCTGCAGCTTCTTGCTCCATAGTGCCGCCTATTTCACCAATAAGAACCACAGCCTTGGTATCCTGGTCTGCCTGAAATAATTTCAAGATGTCTACAAAGGTGCTGCCGGGCAGGGTATCACCGCCGATACCAACACATGTGGATTGCCCGATTCCCAGGCTGGTGAGCTGAGATACGACGTCATAAGTCAGAGTGCCGCTGCGAGAGATTATTCCCACGTTGCCGGGAAGGTGAATATCTCCTACCATAATCCCAGCCTTGCATTTGCCCGGGGACATAACTCCCGGGCAATTAGGCCCGATGAGCCGGGTTGATTTGTCTTTGAGATAGCGATGCACTTTCACCATTTCTAATACCGGTATGCCCTCAGTTATGCACACGACCAAGGACATGCCCGCATCAATCGCCTCCAGGATGCCATCTGCGGCAAAGGCCGGAGGCACAAATATGAGACTGGCATTAGCTCTAGTTTCAGCCATGGCTTTCTCTATAGTATTGAAGACGGGCACTCCCAGGTGTTTACTGCCCCCTTTGCCAGGTGTAACCCCGGCCACTACCTTGGTGCCATATTCTATACAGCGCTGGGTATGAAAGCTACCTTCGCTGCCAGTAATACCCTGAACTAAAAGCCTGGTGTTTTCATCAACGAGGATGCTCATTTCATTACTCCTTTTGCTGCTTCGACTACCTTGCGAGCGCCATCATAGAAATCCTTAGCCTGGATGAAACTTACCCCTGACTTATCCAGGATGCGTTGACCTTCTGCCAGGTTTGTCCCTGCCAGTCTAATGACGACGGGGAAGGGAATATCCATTTGCTGATAAGCTTCAACTATCCCCTTGGCGATAACATCCACCCTTGCCATACCTCCGAATATATTCACCAAGACGGCCTTGATTCTAGGGTCAGCAATAAACATCTTGAACGAGTTTACCACCCTCTCAGTGTTATTAAGCGTGCCTATGTCCAGGAAATTTGCCGCTCTACCACCGCAATATTGAATAAGGTCGTTGACTGCCATAGCTAGACCGGCGCCATTAACCATGCAGCCGATATCACCATCCATCTTGACATAATTGTTAATTCCCCAGTCACGAGCCTGGATTTCCAGAGGCTCTTCCTGCTCCTTATCTTGAAGTTCCTGTATATCTTTGTGTCGATACAGGGCATTGTCGTCGAAATTAAGCTTAGCGTCGAGAGCCAGCAACTTTCCGTCAGCGGTAACAACCAAAGGATTTATCTCGGCCAAGGAGCAATCCTTGTCTATAAAGAGCTTATAGAGGTTTGTCATCAATCGTGTGGCCTCACCTATCTGTCCTCCATCAAAATTCACCCCATAGGCTAGTCTGCGACCCTGGAACGGTTGAAAGCCAATAGCAGGGTCAATATAGCTCTTGAATATCTTCTCCGGAGCTGATTGAGCCACTTCCTCAATCTCCATGCCTCCGGCCTCACTGACCATCATCACCGGCCAGCGGCTGGTCCCATCAACGAGGATGCTAAGATAGAGCTCCCGTGCCACATTGCTCGCTTCTTCCACCAGAACCTTACTCACCAGCACTCCTTCCGGTCCGGTTTGATGAGTCACCAGTCTGGTTCCAATCAATTGACTGGCTGCCTTCTTTGCCTCTGCTGGGCTATTAACTATCTTTATACCACCCGCTTTACCTCTTCCTCCAGCATAGACCTGGGCTTTGATTACCACCTTGCCACCAATCTCAGCAGCTATCTCTCGAACCTCGTCTGGGTTGGAAGCCACCTTGCCTCTAGGAACAGGAATACCATATTGAGCCAGAAGTGCCTTGGCTTGATATTCATGAATTTTCAAATTGCCTCCTTGTTCTCTTAAAGCGGAGGGGGTGGGATTCGAACCCACGTTCGCCAAAAGAGACGAAAACGGTTTTCAAGACCGTCACCATAAACCACTCGGTCACCCCTCCTAAAGCTAAATTCCAGTTTTTACTCGAGATTATGTCTGCCCTTGACATTGAATCGGCGTTATTCTTTTGCACCATTCACGCCAGGAGGTAAAACCTCAGCAAGTAACGCCATGGTATCTGATTGCACCCACCCAATTATATGGCTGCAAACGTCTATTGTAAAGGCAATGTTAGAGCTACTAGAATGGCACCACTGATGTGGCCGAGACATTAACTGCTTAGCCAGCGGATTATCCAGAGACGGTGTAATAATCGGACGAGCAGGTTAAAAGACGTTCTCTATGGATATGCGCTAGGTTTGAAAAGAAGACACAAACAGCGGCAGCTCAGGATCACAATGCTTCGCTTGGCGTCTGATCTTGGCCCATGCGTTTAGTCCCCAACACATGGTAAATATTTCGGGCACAAAATACAGAGGAGCACCTATGATTCTGTTACTGCCATTACTAGGACAGCCCCAAAGGGTTCCGTTGTATTGGTTGAGTCTACTAGCGTGCCAGTGCCAGCAGCGCCTCTCCAAATCTTGACCTCAAGGGTCTCATTTCCAGCACTCAGTTTCTGGAACATTGCCCCGACCTCTATGGCATCAGTAGCTGTGTACTCCTTGGAAACATTCTCTGAGGCGACGTCATAATAAGTTGAATTTAAAGCCACATAGTTAACTGGATCGTACTCTGCAGTCACCAACACGTACCTACCCGTAAAATTAAACCCTTCCGTATCAGTAACCTCGATCGTATAGTTTGCGCTTATCCCTGCGAGCGCGTTATCAATCGTGCTCTGAATTACATTCCCAGCGCAACCAATCGGCACCAGGACCAGAGCGAGAATTGAGATGATTAATAGAAGCCTCTTCATGATGTCCTCCTTGAGCTAAAATCACTCCCTTGTGATCATTACTTTTGTGATATTATACACCTTTGTGATTAGTATTGTCAATAGCAACAAGAGGTTGGCGATAAACCTTATTACAAAGCGACCCCCTCAGGAAATGCTGTCGACCTTTTGCCGATGTCTCTACCAAATTCTGATCCACGAGGGGACATAATAGAGTTACTGGAACAATGGAGACTTGCATGGCAAATTTCATCAAAGAGAAGGGAAAATAACAAAGCTTATCGAAAGTTATGAACTGAAGAAGGGTGCGGATATACAACCTCTATTTCTAAAGATCAGGTCATAAACATGGACATATCTTGGACTCAAATCATGATTTAAGACACTGGGAATCCATAATAGCGAAGGCTCTACTCCTCGCAGTAGTGAGCATCAATTTTGAGTGGATTCAAAGCCGGACTGGGTTTTTCAGGTATGTGCCCTCTTAGGGACCAGTTTGCCACGAGAGAGTTAGCGAGCTTGGATAAAGGCAAGGTTGAGGAGTGTCAGGCGTCCTTTGCCTTGATACATGGGAAGGCAACCCTGAAAGGAACCTCTTTTTTGTGTAGCGATTGATATAGAGCTATCGCTTCGTTTGCCTCCAACGGGACGATTTTATTGATTTCGCTTGCCAACAGCGTTTGATATTGGGCAAAGAAACTACCGTTTGGCGTTTTGAATAGGAATGTATTACGGCCGTCTTGCTCCCAGCTATGGCCATTCCAATATGCGTCATGGGCTATTAGCGCGGCTTTGTCGGTGCGGTATCGCTTACCTGCGACAACCCAGATCATGTTTTCTGGTTGCATCGGTTCACCTCCAATTATACTTTCAGCCTAGCCTATGCCGGTACTGCTCAGGTCTTGTCATCACCCTCTTATATTATACACCAAGAATGCGATTTGTTGCTGTCACGCAACTCGCCTTTGCCTGTTAGCTTCAATTCAAAGCTCAAGAATTGGCGTTATTACGGCGTTGAGAACTGTTTGAGACTGGTTATTGCCAACAGGCGATCTTGCCCCATTCAGTTCGGAAATTTGCCCTTTGTTCCAGTTCACTATAAAATAGATTTGGGTGAGTAAACCGGGTGACCGCCCTGGATTCAATCTGCCAGGGAGGAAAGTCCGAGCTCCACCGAGCAGGGTGCTGGGTAACACCCAGGAGGGGGAACCCTACGGAAAGTGCCACAGAAACATACCGCCAGCGGCCCCGATGAAATCGGGGTGCGGGTAAGGGTGAAATGGTGAGGCAAGAGCTCACCAGCAACCAGGAAACTGGTTGGCTGGACAAACCCCACCCAGAGCAAGACCGAATAAGAGGGCATTTAAGGTGCTCGGCCAAGGCCCTCGGGTTGGTCGCTTGACCCTGATGGCAACATCAGGGCTAGATGGATGGTCACCACTCCATACGGAGTACAGAACTCGGCTTATAGGTTTGCTCACCCAAAATTCCTTCCGGGCCTATATGTGGCAAAGGACAGGGATGAGGCTTCAGCCTTGACCAGAGGGTTATCCAAGGAAAGAACAAGGGGAAAGATAGCATCCCAGCCGCCACAAGCAAGTTTGTTAAATGGAGGCCCTGGGCATAAACTAATAATGTATGGATGACATATCCCCGAAGCTTCGGGATTTTATTCTTTTTTGTGCTCAGAGGCGAAGCCCAGAGTGGCCGGCTATTTATGATGAAATGACCAGAGTAGCCGGAAGAAAGTTGTTCCAGGGATTAGGCTGCCAAGAGCTTAAGCAACTGGGGTTATCCTTCTCTCTATCTAGCGTGGACGAAACCATCCAACTGGTGAAGCAAGTTACATCCCAGGACCATCGGTAAGGAGCAACTTTCAGTTTTTTACCTCAAGGAGGCATGTTATGCGAATAGCTGTGCTCGCCGACACCCATGTGAGCAGGCTCGAACATCTCCCTAAGAAGATAATTGATGCCCTCTCTACGGTAGGTTTGATAATCCACGCTGGAGATTTCACCGATTTGCGACTGCTCATGGAGTTGAAACAGCTAAGAGAGGTGAAGGCAGTCCATGGTAATATGGATTCAAGAGAACTGAAGGCTGTACTCCCGGCCAGGGAAATCGTTGAAATAGAAAACAAGCGAATTGGTATAACTCATGGCTCAGGCGGTCCCTGGGGAATAGAGGAGAGGATAAGAAAAATGTTTGAGTCAGACCGGATTGATATTATCGTCTATGGCCATTCTCACCGGTCCCAAAACAAGGTCACCAAGGATATTCTCTTTTTCAATCCTGGAAAGGCCACAGACTCTTTTGGCATTCTCACGATCGCTGGAGGAGCCCAAGGAGAAATAATCAGCTCTCGCTGACGATTGTTTACCGTTTTATCACGATGGAGCTGTAGCCGACCACTCGTGAGAAATCGCCACTCGTGTCTCCACTGGTGGCATATTTCATTAAACTCGCCTTTTGAGCTTTCATTTCTTTGGCTGCGACAATAGCCGAAGCCACCGGACCATACCCGCACATAGTACAATCAAGTTTCTCACAGCGCTCGTATAGCTCTTCTTCATCAAGAGCAACTATGGCCTCTATTATAGATCTATCCTTTTCCATAGCTACAGAGTGAGGTTCATAATGCGTTAAATCGCTGCTGGCGATGATTATTAAGTTATCGCCTGCCCGGGCAATAGCCTTGCCCACCATCCGGGCTGTCTCTATGTCCTGAGCCAGCATAGTTATGGGCACAATTTTCACCTTCTTATAAAGATATTGTAGCCAGGGTAATTGCACTTCAATACTATGCTCATGTATATGGGCTGTCTCGTCTGCTCTAATCACCCCCCCCAACAGTCTTTGGGCAAGTTTTTTGTTTATTTCTACATCGCCGAAGGGTGTGCTCCAGCCAGCTCCTGCCCATAGAGAAACGGGATACCCGTACCCGGTGTGGTTAGGACCAAGTATCACTGCGGTATCGAATATCCCATCATCAGCAATCTCCTTATAGGCATGGGCTGCCACTGGCCCAGAATAATAATAGCCAGCGTGGGGCACAACAATAGCCACAATCTCCCTCAGCCCTTTGCTATTCACCCGGGGTATGGCTCCCGGTCCAAGCTCATGTTTGTAGCACCATTCAATTTGCTCTTCTAGTTCTCTGGCAGTCCCAGCATAAAACATGCCAGAAACAGCAGGTTTTCTTATCTTCATGAGACACCCCCTCTAAAGCAGAACTACCCTTTAGGCTCTCTTTTCGTCCTTTTCCTGGTCTTTTTCTCAACCTTCTCAGCTTCTCCCTCGGTCTTTCCTTTGCTCTCCTCTGCGACCTTCTCTATCCCCAGTCTGGCTTGGTCACGGTACCACCGGTGTATCTCGTCCAGAGCTGGTGGGAAGATACTGAACACCTCTACATCACCAGGAAATTGCACCGAGTGTTCCTCTCTAATGAACAGAAGCCCAGCCTCATCGTCTTTAAGCGTCTCGCTTATCCTTTTAGCCATGAATTCATTTCTCTTCCTGGCTGCCTCAACATAGAATTCAGAGATTCTGCTTGCCACCTTATCGCTCATAAAGCCCAGCATCAGGCATCTCTGCCAGTCCATGACCTCTTCAAATAGCTCCCTTTCTTCAATGGTCTCAAGGATAGCACCATTATCGCACTGAGCTTTAGCAATTTGATAACTGCTTGGATTCAGCCTCTCCATGGCCTTCATACCATCCTCACCACCTTGCAAGATTGATTCGTGGTAAACCCGGTTTACCTTCCCAATCTTCGACGCTAAACTGTTTAGCTGCTCTGTCACTTGCTGCCAATAACGACTACATTTTTCTCTGTATTCATCAGGGGCTTCCTCGCCGGAATATAGAAGTGGGACGAGATAAAGCTTCTTCCCCTGTTTGAAGCGCTCAGCTTCCAGCCTCTCTATTTTGCCTAATTGCTCTGGCATGGCTATCTATCCCTCAAAAAAGAACTCCTCCCAAACCTCAGTGCACTTCATATCGAGGCAAGCTTAAGTGGAAAAGAACAAAGCGAATTTTTCATGGGTGCTACTCGTCAGTCTCTCTTTCTTTTCCCCAGTTCTGCATCACCTTCTTGATTCGCTGGGCAAGTTTAGGATCCTCCTTGAGACGCTGAGTGAATACAGGGCAGCTCTGAAGAATCATTTCCTGACTCATAGCGGCCATGCTTTCCATAATCTGGTCTAGTTCGCTTTTAGCTTGTTCAGGTAGATTTGTCCCCTGCATTGCCGTCCTGAACTGCGCGATATCCTCAATGTTAACCTGAACCGGAGTCAGGCAGTTTTTGTACCAGGGACATTCCTTACATCTGACAAGCGCCGTGACTTCGTCTAAAATATCACCCATTTTGGGTCCTCCTTGCTAATATAATTTTAGCACTTTCCATTGGCACAGAGGTAATCAGATTCCTTGAGACTCATTACTGATCACCACATTGCCAAGGGCATCCCAAACACAAGCGAAGTAGTAGCTTGTCGCCGACCTCGTCATTGTTTTATTAATTGATTCCTTGTGTTATAATAAACCAGCGCCAGTGACAGCAGGTACCCTGAGGGTTTAAATAACTTGCCTGCCGAGGTTTAAGTTAACCCTGTGTCCGCTGGCACAGGGATTTTTCGTTATAGACTTCCTCTCCCGTGACGGGAGGAGGTTAAAAAGAGGGC
>Ga0315277_10002540_pt1 | contig 25345 bp, 18 predicted proteins | sample YL17G05_15_MG_FD_203695 | JGI IMG/M metagenome (GOLD analysis project Ga0315277, IMG submission 203695) | Sediment microbial communities from Yellowstone Lake, YNP, Wyoming, USA - YL17G05_15 | ecosystem: Environmental > Aquatic > Freshwater > Lake > Sediment | place: USA: Wyoming | collected... | reverse complement strand
AACGAGGGAATAAGCGGTAAATCATGCTTTACTTGTCATGTTACATTCCCACATGTTTCAGGATGGAATCTCGATACTTCTAACATTAGTTTTCATGGAAAATATTTACAATCAAAAGGTTGGGATCCAACAGAATGTAAGTCTTGCCATGGTTCATTATATGATGGGGGGACAAGCGGTAAAAACTGCTTTACTTGTCACGCTTCCTTTCCCCATGAAACAAAATTTTTTGGTGAAGATGGACATGAAAATTATTTGGAGAATAATGGTTATCCGCTCAATGAGTGTAAGACATGCCATGGAACTGATTTAATGGGTGGAGCACGTGTAAACATATCATGCTCATCTCCGGATTGTCATACAGATGTAGCAGGCAACACCAAGTCTCCGGAAGCGTGCAACACATGCCACGGCAAATTTAGAGGTGCTGATGATGATACATTATCGTGGGCTCCGCCACGTTCACTCAGCGGGGATACCGTAAATACATCTTCCGGTGTGGGTGCTCATCAGGCACACCTCGCAGCAGGGGACTATTCTTACGGTGTCAAGTGTAATCAATGCCATGTAGTTCCATCCGAAGTTTTTCTCGAGGGTCATCTCGATTCACCGCCCCCGGCTGATCTTATATTTAATCCATCACTCGCAGCATTAATTACTGCAGATGGAACGTTTCAACCGAATCCTTCCTACAACACCTTACGCTGCAGCGGAACTTACTGTCATGGATCATGGCGGTTAAGGCGGGCTAGTTCGCCCAATAGCTGGATATTCACTGATTCTGTTATGACCGGTGCAGCATATAATCCATCGTGGACCGGTGGTGAGAGCGAAGCCGAATGCGGATCTTGCCATGAGTTACCGCCCCGCGGTCATCAGAACCAGTCGGCATGTTCAAGCTGTCATACCGGAATCGTCGACGCGTCCGGTGTAATTACAGATAAATCCAAACACATCAATGGTAAGGTAAACGTTCTCGGGACAGAGCGTCCGTTTTAGTCCGTTCCGGATTTATCAATTCTGAAGATCAGGGGTATGCGGTTTTTCACTATTGAAATATATTCAGTGATGATTGTGCCTCTGCAAAGTGATAAGGGGTGAATTTCCCTTTTTAGCTTGTTCGGTATTGATGTTTTTTGCGTACTATGTACCTGAGTCTGGCACGGAGGTTGAGTTATACACCATTCTATCACCTTCAACGGAAAGGGGTATCATATGACGGTTCAATTAAGCCACACGGAGTGCAATTTGTTGATATCTCTGTTGACCTCTGCGGTTGCCGATATGAAGGAAGAAATCCACAGAACTGAAAGACATGAATTTAAGGAGGAGCTTAAATCTGAAAAGATACTCATGGAAAAAATTCTATCACGGTTAGTTGAAGTATCGATGGTAGGTGAAAGGCCGCATTGATTACTTCTTACGTAAAAAAAATACGAATCACGAAATACAATCTATAACAGAATTTATTTGAGAGGAATAGCATGGCACGTTATAAAATAGCATGGCTTCCGGGAGACGGCATCGGAATAGAAGTCCTTGAAGCATCCAAAATTGTTTTAGATAAATTGCGTCTGGATGCAGAATATATACACGGCGATATCGGCTGGGAATTCTGGCAGAAGGAAGGAGATGCATTCCCCCAGAGAACGATCGACCTGCTGAAAACAGTCGATGTAGCACTCTTCGGCGCTATCACATCCAAGCCGGTAAAAGCTGCGGAAGCTGAACTCATTCCGTCGTTACAGGGCAAAGGACTTGTATACCGTTCACCGATAGTCAGGATGCGGCAGCTCTTCGATCTTTACATCTGTCTCCGGCCATGTAAGGCGTACGTTGGTAATCCTCTTAACTATAAAGAAAAGATCGACCTCGTCGTATTCCGTGAGAATACTGAAGATCTGTACGCTGGCGTAGAATTCTCACCTGTCCCGCCTGAACTAGCTGATACTCTAAGTAAACTCTCAAAGCCGTTTGCCGCTTTCAAGGATGTGCCCAAAGATCAGTACGCGATTTCATGCAAAATAAATACACACAAAGGATCGGAACGTATTGTCCGCGCAGCATTCGATTTTGCGAAGAAGTTCGGACGTAAGAAAGTAACTGTTGTTCATAAGGCAAACGTTGTTCGTGCCACGGATGGTCTGTTCCTGGAAACAGCCAAGGAAGTTGCAAAACAGTACCCGGGCATTCAGATGGACGACGCGAACATTGATGCAATGACGATGTGGGTGTTGAAAAATCCTTTCAATTATGATATCCTCGTTGCTCCCAATCTCTATGGGGATATAATCTCAGACCTCTGTGCTCAAATGGTGGGCGGATTGGGATTCGGCTGTTCAGGAAATATCGGAGCGAAGCTGGCTGTTTTTGAACCTACTCACGGATCTGCGCCGAAGTATGCAGGTCAGTACAAAGTAAATCCGATCGCAACTATTCTTGCGGTCAAGATGATGCTCGACTGGCTGGGCGAGACCGAGAAGTCGGATAAGATCGAGAAAGCGACCGCGGAAGTAATCAAGGAGGGACAGGTCCGGACATACGACATGGGCGGCTCTTCAAAAACCCTGGAAATGGCCGAGGCCATCGCCAAGAAATTATAAAACATTTAGTGCCGGGACGATCCTTAATTCGCTCCGGCCAACCAATGAATTAAAAGATTGACCGATGCCAGATATTATTATTCATGAGGTAGGCTTAAGAGACGGCCTGCAGATCGAGAAGCAGACTGTGCCGATGGACGTTAAGATCCGGTGGATCGACGCCCTGATGGAATCGGGCCTGGACATCATCCAGCTTGGCTCCTTCGTCCATAAGGAGAAGGTGCCTCAGATGGCCGATACCGACGCTCTGTTCGAGCACTACCGGCAGAACGGGAAAAAGAGGTCTTCAGTGATACTCTCCGGGCTGGTGCTTAACGAAAAGGGGCTGGAGCGCGGCATGGCTTGTGGGGTGGAGATGTTTTGCATGGGAGTCTCGGCAAGCGAAACCCACAGCCAGAAGAATACCGGCATGAGCCCGGTCAAGGCTATGAGTCAGATCCTGTCCATGGCAAGAAAAGCTGGCCAGGCCGGCAAGAAAGTACAAGCCTCGGTGCAGTCGGCTTTCGGCTGCGGCTTCGATGGCCCCATCCCCGAGGACAAAGTGCTTGCTATGGTCCGGCAGTACCTCGAAGCTGGGATTAGAAACATAAGTCTTGCCGATACCGCCGGACACGCAAATCCCCAACAGGTAGAACGACTGTTCTCAGCAATCCGAAAGATGGACCCGGGTGTAGAGTTTGCCTGTCATTTCCATAACACCTACGGGCTGGGCATGGCCAACTGCTATGCAGCCATTAATTCCGGGGTGAGGTATATCGAAACAGCCATGGGTGGATTAGGCGGCTGCCCCTTCACCAAGGTGGCAGCCGGAAACGTCTGCACCGAGGATTTTGTCCACTCCCTGCAGCGGGCCGGTATTCGGAATGACATTGACTTATTCCGTCTGCTGGATATCGCTAGGGACGTCTCCGTCTTCTTCAACCGCGAACTGCCGGGTGCAATCCTCAAGTCCGGCTCACTTATAAAACCGAGGCTAAAAAAAATGATGCAGAACATACGTGTGCTGGACATGACCAACGTCCTGTCCGGACCATTTGCTACCATACACCTGGCCCTTTTAGGCGCCGAGGTAATCAAGATCGAGAATCCCGATGGCGGTGATCTAGCCCGCAAGCTTGGCGCGGTGCCGGCGCTCAACCAAAAACTGATGGGAACATCTTTCCTGGCTCAAAATGCCAACAAGAAATCCATCACGCTCAACCTCAAGGCCGAAGAAGCCAAAGAGATCTTCCGAAAGCTTTTAAAGACCGCCGACGTGCTGGTGGAGAACTTCCGCCCCGGTGTGATGGACCGGCTGGGCTTCTCCTACGTAGAGATCAGGAAGATAAATCCAAAAATTGTCTACTGCGCCATCTCTGGTTTCGGCCAGGCTGGACCCGATGCCTTCAAACCTGCATATGACCAGATCATACAGGGCTTGTCAGGGGTGATGGCGGTTAACGGCGACGAGCGACTGAATCCATTAAGGGCTGGTTTTCCGGTGTGCGATACGGTCGGCGGCCTCAACGCTGCCTTCGCCATCATGGCAGCGCTATACTATCGCGAGAAAACAGGTGAGGGCCAGTTCATCGATATCGCGCTGTTGGATTCGATCATACCGCTGATGGGTTGGGTGGCTGCCAATCTGCTGATCGGCGGGCAGCAGCCGGTGCTTTTAGGGAATGACAATTTCACCGCTGCGCCTTCAGGCACCTTCGTCACCAAGGACGGCTATGTCAACATCGCGGCTAATCAGCAGAAACAGTGGGAGGACCTGGCGAACGCTCTTGGCATGCCAGAGCTTATAACCGATCCCCGGTTCCAGGAGCGGGACACCCGCAAGAAGAACCGCAAATTGCTCACACCACTGCTGGAGGCAAAGCTTAAACTACGGAACACCGACTACTGGGTGGAGACGCTCAACGCCAAAGGCATCCCCACCGGTGACATTTTCAGTTTGGAAAAGGCTCTGACTTCCGAGCAGGTGAAATACCGTAAAACCATCGAGAGCATCAATGACAAGGATCTGGGCGACCTGAAGTTGTTCAACCTGTCGGCCAAGTTCTCCGCCACCCCGGCTTCGATTGATGCCCCGCCGCCTACTTTAGGACAGCACCAGGAAGAAATCCTAAGCCAGTTGGGTTATACAAAGGATGACCTGAAGAGTCTTAAGGAAAAACAGGTCATTTAAAAATGCACACGAACATATTGAGTTAGATGAATACGGATTTTCTGATCGGAACAAATATTGTGTGTGAATCTTCGTATAAGTTTTTTTTATAACAAATGGTAATAAAGGAGAACCCGCATGGGAATGACACTTGTTGAAAAAATTCTGGCTCGTGCCACGGGACAATCCTCCGTTAAGGTCGGAAACGTCCTTGAACCGAAGGTTGACCTTGCAATGTCACACGAGAATGCTGCACTCGTGATTAATCAGTTTTCAGAAATCTATAAAGATACCGGTATTGAACCGAATGTATGGGATCCCTCGAAAATTGCCATCATATTTGATCATCGCGTACCTGCCGAGAGTTCAAAAACTGCTTCTAACCAGAAGAAAATCCGTGATTTCGTGAAAAAGCAGGGCGTAAGTAAATTCCACGACATCCGCGGTGATGAAGGTGGGATATGTCATCAGATTCTCCCCGAGAACGGTTACGTACTGCCGGGATCGGTCATTGTTGGAACTGACAGCCATACAACAAGCCATGGAGCGCTGGGGACCTTCGCGTTCGGGATCGGGGCAACCGAGATGGCAAGTGTCTGGACACTCGGGACGGTTCTTAACGTTGAAGTTCCGGGTACAATAAAAGTGAATGTTACCGGGAACTTCCCGAAAGGTGTTCACCCGAAAGATCTCATCCTCTACATCATCGGCAAACTTACTGCCGAGGGTGCAAACTTTAAAGTGCTCGAATTCCACGGCGAAACAATAAAACGCATGTCGACATCAGGACGTTTGACTCTCGCCAACATGTCGGTTGAAGCTGGCGCAACATCAGGACTTGTTCCGCCCGATGCTGAGACAGTCAGGTATCTGAAGGAGGAAGCTGGAGTCGACTACAAGGGTCCTCTTCTCACTCCAGATGCCGATGCGTCCTACAATCAGGTGATGGAAATAAATATTGCTTCCCTCACGCCCCAGATCGCATGCCCGCATACGGTTGATAATGTCAAACCAATTACGGAAATTAAAAATGTGAAGGTTAATCAGATCGTTATCGGTTCTTGCACGAACGGCCGTCTTGATGACCTTGAGTCGGCGGCGGGTATCCTGCGCGGCAAGAAAGTATCAGATTCTGTCAGGATGCTTGTGTTCCCGGCTTCATGGAAAATTTATCGCGAAGCGTTGAAAAGGGGTTACCTCGCCGATCTTATTGACGCGGGTGCAATTATCATGAATTCAAACTGCGGTTGCTGTCTCGGTGTCCATCAGGGCGCTCTGGCAGACGGTGATGTTGCACTATCCACTACCAACCGAAACTTTAAGGGACGAATGGGTAATCCGAATTCGGAGGTGTATCTCTGTTCCGCTGCAGTTGCAGCGGCGAGCGCCATAACCGGTGTAATTACTGATCCACGAGGAGTATAATTCTATGACAAATCATACGTCAAAGGTTGTAGCGAAATTCGGGAACGATATTTCAACCGATATCATTTACCCCGGTCGGTTCATGGCAACGGTACTGCCCACGGAAACACCGCAGTATGCGTTTGCCGATAGTGTCGAACTCAATAAAAAGCTGAAGAACAAAGAAATCCCGGCAAACAGCACGATTGTCACCGGTACGAACTTTGGATGCGGCTCATCGCGTGAGCAAGCAGTATCGACGCTGAAAGGTTATGAACTGATAATCGTTGCGAAGGGATTTGCCCGCATATTTTTACAGAATTCCATTAACCTCGGTTTGCGGACGATAGTGTGCCCCACGATTGAAGCCGCTGAGGGAGATGAACTGGAAATACTGCCGGATAAGGTAGTCAACGTGACGAATGGTAAGTCATTCCTTACTCAACCGCTGCCGCAAGCCCGTCAGGCAATCGTTGATGCAGGAGGATTGATACCTTACACGCGCAAACGACTGCTTGATAAAATGGGGAAGAAGTAATTCTTACAATCAATTCATGGTGTGAACCATGAAGAAGGAGAATCCGATATGATGCGAAGAGACGCTCTTCTGATCAGGGTTCTCCTTTTTTCTTTTAGTCTGTATTTCCTCAGTTACAACTTACTGCAATGCCAGGACAGCAGGAGCATTCTGTCTGAAAGAGAAATCAGCAGTCTTCAGAATTACTTCCGGCGGGAGCAAATCCGTAGTCTTGCCAGTGAATGGTTCGATGTTACATTCTACTCATTGAATTTGACGATCACAAACGATCCGCAATACCTGAAGGGTAATGCCACCATCAGAGGTATCTGTCGTGAGAGTGGAAAAGATTCCCTGACGCTGGATCTTGAAAATACAATGAAAATCGATTCGGTGATAATCGATCGGATTACTGCCAGCTACACGCAGGATACTTCATCTTTCACCATCCTCTTAGATGTCCCGTCTAATTCCGGTACGGAACTCACCGTTGATGTTTTTTACAGGGGAGTACCTGTGCCGTCGGGATTCGGGAGTTTTATTTTTTCATCGTACGGAAGTTATCCTTGGATATGGTCGTTGAGTCAGCCGTATGGCGCACGCGACTGGTTCCCGTGCAAAGACCATCCCAGCGACAAGGCAGATTCCGCCGATATCATCATTACATGTGATTCGCTCCTTACTGTAGGATCGAACGGACGATTGCTATCAACACGCAATAATTATGACGGTACGAGAACGCATCACTGGCAGGAGCGCTACCCCATAGCTTCGTATCTGATATCGATCGCCATTGGGAGATATGAACAATTACATCAGTCGTTCCGGTACGGTACGACAGATTCGATGGATGTGATCCATTACGTCCTGCCGGTAAATGTGCAGGCGGCAGAGGAAAATTTGAGCAAATCTGTCGGGATGCTTGGAATATTCTCTGATCTTTTCGGTCTCTATCCGTTCATTAAAGAAAAGTACGGTCATGCTGATATAGGACGCGGCGGTGCCATGGAGCATCAGACATTAACATCGACGACTACCTATGCCGAAAACGTAATAGCCCACGAGCTTGCTCACCAGTGGTTTGGTGATATGATAACATGCAGGACGTGGCGTGATGTCTGGCTCAATGAAGGTTTTGCACAGTATGCAACGGCCCTATATCTGGAACGCGAATATAATGCAGACGTATACTGGAGTTATATGCGCAATCAGATTAGCGGAGCACGTCTCGCGGAGGGGAGTGTGTACGTTCGGGATACGACCGAAGTCAGAGGTCTCTTCGACGGTAACCTCGTATACGCAAAAGGAGCTGTGATCCTCCACATGCTCAGGCGTGTACTCGGTGACAGCATATTCTTTCAAACGCTCTTTTCATATGCAAATGATACTGCATATATGTATAAGACTGCATCGACGCAAGACTTCCGGTCGGTATGCGAAAGAGTATCGGGAAAAAATCTCGGGTACTTCTTTGATCAGTGGATATACGGTACCGGGTATCCCCGCTACACAATGAAGTGGAGTACAGCGAGGGCAGGGATGAATGATGTTGTTTCCGTTACCGTGACGCAGGAGCTAAATAGCGGCGAACCTGCCTACTTCAAAATGCCGATTGATATCACACTGAGTGGTGATTTGGATGATACCACGATAACGGTTTTCAATGATTCGCTCCGGCAGGAGTTTGTCTTTTCGGTCCCATTCATCGTCAGGGCAGTCGAATTAGACCGGCAAGGATGGTTGCTGAAAGATGTGGCAGAACAGTCCCCCCAAAATTACTTCTTGTCACAGAATTATCCGAATCCTTTTAATGGAACAACTCTGATTGAATTTCAAATTCCCCGGCGGTCGTCCGTTCTTCTCGAGATCTTCAACGTTTTGGGACAAAAGGTGGCGACAGTGATCAACGATGTGCGGACAATGGGACGGTATACGGTCGAGTTCGACGGGAGCGACTTGCCATCGGGGATCTATGTTTACAGACTGAGCACGCCTGCGACATCCCTCCTTCAAAAAATGCTTCTCATACGATAGGATTACTCTCCGGGTATATGATGTGCTGAGCGCTCATGGTTATTTATCATGAGTGAGAGGGCTGCGGGAAGTAAATTTTCATGAGTGATAAGGTAAAAGACCTGCGAGGCATATAAATCGGTAATTTTTATGATTTCAGAGAAATTTTCGGCATTACCGGATTAACAGGTGCGTCTCATTCTGCATACAATGGCATACCAATTGATGATTTATTGATGGTAAGAATAAAAAAAGTATCTGTTTACCGTGAATAAAGAAAAGGCCATACCAAAGAAAATGCATCGTCAGATCACCGACGCACCCGGCAAAGTAGTAAATGAGTGTCCCGATCCAATCGAACTGCTGCATATTGATCACACGAAAGGAATGGGGGTGCTGTTGGCTCTTGAAGAAGCGGTGAACTCGATTGAGAAAGATGGTTTCACAGCCGAAGCTTTTCAGAAAATAGCGGAAGCGGCAAAATTCATCGGATCCTACATGAGAGATCACTATGAAAAAGAGGACCGTCATCTCTACCCGCGACTTCAGAAACGTGCCGCAGATTCTCCGACAGCGATTCGTCACGAACGAAGGGAAATGTGGCAATCGTTCAAGGAGCTGATGATGTCTGTAAATGACATAGAGGATGGAAAAATTCACGGGACAACCATACGTGAGCTTGTGATAGCAGTACGAGCAGTAGTCGAGTACTTTCGCAATCACATCGAACGCGAGGAAGCAGTTGTATTTCCCATGGTCAAACGCCTGCTTACCCCCGATGAGTACGCCTGCCTCGGCAGGGAAATCGCAGGGTTCTCCCTCGAATAGTATTTAGCCCCGTACAATGAAGTGTGATTTTATACGTTTTGACTCATAAGGTCTGCAGATAATGAAATATTCATACATCATGGCACGATTTTCCGAATTAGATAAACTTATTCCTGCGCTGAAAATCATTTCAGAGTTACCCTCCGTGATTGAATGGCACGCCGTTGAAGGGCACGTTAACCTTGTCATTAAACTTGAGGGATCATCTTCGTCGGTGCCTGACCAAGTAAAAAATCTTGAGGGTCTTGACGAGTTGCTCGTTCACGATATCCTAGAAGAGTGCCGGCAACCGAAAACCTGGAATCCAGATTGGAGTTACGCCTATCTGTTCATCGAGACGGAACGCACAAAGCGTGATCAAATCCGGAAGCTTCTGGAAGAATGGGAAGCTGTGCATCGCTGTGAAATGACGAGCGGCGGATGTGATTTTGTGGTTCTTATCGGCGGAGAGACGATCGGTCAGATCGATGCCGGTGTGCGCGAGCGTATGTATTCAGCCGACGGCATTCTCCGTGTGAAGCGGGATGATGTGATAAATTTAAAACAAATCTGAAGGATGCATTGATGGCAGAACCTACCGGAGATTATAAATCATTCAACGTTGATCTGTGGACATTCGACGGCCATGCAGGAGCTTTGATACCGCTTCTCCAGTCTGCACAGAATACCTATGGTTATGTTTCCGAGAAGGCAATCGATTACATCAGCCACATCACCGGGATACCGGCTGCGGATATTTATGGCGTGGTGACGTTCTATGCGCAGTTTCGAACGAAACCGCTCGGTAAAAACATCTTAAAGGTGTGTAACGGGACCGCTTGCCATGTCAATGGCGCAAAGGAAGTGTATAATACGATACAGGATGAGCTGAACATCAACTATGAAGAGACTACCGACGACGGTAATTTCAGTTTGTTGTCTGTCGCATGCCTCGGATGCTGTTCTCTTGCCCCTGTTATTACCATCAACCGTGAAACGTACGGTCGGCTCAACTCGCAGAAACTGCGAAAGATTCTCCGTGAATCTAAAAAAATTGCGCGTGCAACTGCGAAAGAAGAAGGTAATTGAGGTCAACAATGAAAACCGTCTTAGTAGGTTTGGGAACGTGCGGTATTTCGGCTGGAGGCGAGAAAGTATTTCAGGCGCTCCATAATGAACTTAAGGAACACCCGGGAGCATTCGTACTAAAAGAGACCGGCTGTATCGGAATGTGCTACCGTGAAGTTCTTGTCGAGGTAATTAATGGTGAAGCGCTCAGCTCGCCTACGTTACAGGTAGACGCGGACAAACTTCGGCGGGCAGGTCACCTGTATGGCGACGTTACGCCGGAAAAAGTCGGGAGAATCATCGAAGAGGATGTGCTCAACGGACGCACGATCGACGAATGGTTGGTGCGGGGCGAAGGAAGAGAGAAGGGATTTTTTGAAAATCAGATACGGATAGTCCTCAGAAACTGCGGCATTATAGATCCGGGCTCGCTCGACGAATACAAAAGCAGAGGCGGCTATACTGCCCTTGAAAAAGTGATCCGGAGCATGACGCAGGAACAGGTCATTGATGAGGTTATTAAATCCGGATTGCGGGGGAGAGGCGGAGGCGGATTCCCTACAGGTACGAAATGGAAGTTTACCCGTAATGCACCCGGCACGAAAAAGTACATCATCTGCAACGCTGATGAGGGAGACCCGGGCGCCTTCATGGATCGCTCCGTTATAGAGAGTGATCCTCATTCCGTCCTCGAGGGGATGCTGATTGCCGGCTACGCCATCGGATCTGACGAAGGAGTCATCTACGTCCGCGCTGAGTATCCGAAAGCGGTTGCGCGACTGCGGCAGGCAATTTCGCAAGCACGAAATAAAGGATTATTAGGTCAACGCGTGTTCGGTTCTGACTTTATTTTTGATATCAGAATCAAAGAAGGGGCGGGCGCCTTCGTTTGCGGCGAGGAAACTGCGCTCATTGCGTCTGTAGAGGGACGAAGAGGCATGCCTAGATTCAGGCCGCCGTTCCCTGCGATTTCAGGTCTGTGGGGGAAACCGACAAATATAAACAATGTTGAAACGTTTGCGAATATTCCGTGGATCATTCTGAACGGCGGATCGGCATTTGCCAGCTACGGAACACCGGATAGCAAGGGAACAAAAGTCTTCGCAATGGCGGGAAAGGTCAAACGGACCGGACTGGTGGAAGTTCCCATGGGCATCACGATCAATTCGATTATTTTCGATGTCTGCGGAGGGATCCTCAACGATAAGAAATTTAAAGCCGTCCAGATGGGCGGTCCTTCGGGGGGTTGTATCCCGGCTGTCATGTGCGATATTCCTATCGATTATCAACAGATTAACAAGACCGGAGCGATCATGGGTTCGGGTGGTCTCATCGTCATGGATGAAACTACCTGTATGGTCGATGTTGCAAAGTTCTTTTTGGGATTTACACAGGCAGAGTCGTGCGGCAAGTGCACATTCTGCCGCATCGGCACGAAGAGGATGCTGGAAATTCTGGAGCGCATTACAATCGGTCAGGGTACGATGGCTGATCTCACTAACCTCGAACAGTTAAGCGATCAAATCATGGCTGCATCGCTGTGCGGTCTGGGACAGACGGCGCCCAATCCGGTTATTACCACTCTGAAGTATTTCCGTGAAGAGTATGTCGCGCACATCGAAGAAAAAAAGTGCCCTGCTCATGTTTGTACAACTCTCCTCACATACAATATCAACGACGCTTGTACGGGGTGTACAGTGTGCGCAAAAGCTTGCCCGACCGAAGCAATCACCGGCGAGCGCAAGCAGTTACATATTATAGATCAGGAAAAATGCATAAAGTGCGGGAAATGTTATACCGTCTGTCGTTTTGATGCGGTTCTTAAGAATTGAGGATGATGATGGTAACATTGACGATCAATGGAAAACAAGTAAGCGCTTCACCTGAAAAAACGATCCTCCAGGTGTGCAGAGAACAGAATCTGGATGCCATCCCGACACTTTGCTACGATCCCAAATTGCCTCCGTTTGGATCGTGTTTCTTATGTGTCGTAGAGCTTAAAGGACAATCACGCCTTTTTCCGGCATGTTCTACAAAAGTTACAGAGGGGATGGATGTACTTACGCGGTCCGACCGTATCGTAGAGGCACGGAAAACATGTCTTGAACTTCTACTCTCGGACCATTACGCCGATTGTTTTGGCCCGTGCCGTCTCAATTGCCCGGCTGACGTTGATATTCAGGGATATATGTCTTTGATTCACCTGGGTAAATTTACTGAGGCAGTTGCACTGATAAAGGAAAAGAATCCGCTTCCGTCGGTATGCGGAAGAGTGTGTACGAGGAAATGTGAAATCAATTGCCGCCGGAATCTGGTCGATACTCCCGTAGGCATTGATTTCCTTAAGAGATACGCCGCTGATCAGGATATGATCGGCGACATGTGGCAGCCGGAAGTACAGGATCCAAACGGTGAGAGAGTTGCCATCATTGGTGGAGGTCCTGCAGGATTAACATGTGCATATTATCTTGTCCTCGAAGGATATGAGCCGACTATTTTTGAGGCACTGCCGAAGCTGGGCGGGATGCTGCGATACGGTATTCCGGAATATCGTCTGCCGAAAGACGTACTTGACAAAGAAATCGATTGGATCCTCGGTCTCGGTGTTAAGGTTGAAACGAATAAAAAATTAGGCAAGGATTTTAGCATCGATGATCTGTTCAAGCAGGGATTCAAATCCGTTTTCATCGGTTTGGGCGCTCAGGTAGGGAAACCGATGCAGGTGGAAAACGAGGATGCTGGAGGCGTCCTAAGCGGTGTCGAATTCCTCAAACAAGTTGAGATGAAAACAAATCCGAAAATTGCCGGTAAAGTGGTCGTTGTCGGCGGCGGAAACACAGCGGTAGATGCCGCACGGACATCCCTCAGACTTGGCGCAAAAGAGGTTATACTTCTCTATCGGCGTACGCGGAGCGAAATGCCAGCAAATGTTATGGAGATTGAAGCTGCGGAGCACGAAGGTGTTGTCATGGAATTTCTTGCGGCACCGGTCAGTGTGAACATCGAAGATAACCGCATGAAATCCATAAAGTGTATCAGAATGGAGCTCGGTGAACCGGATTCGAGCGGCCGCCGCCGTCCCGTCCCTGTTAAGGGCTCGGAGTACGATCTTGATTGTGATTGGGTTATTTCTGCGATCGGGCAGGAAGCAGACCTCGATGGTCTTGACAACAGCGGAAAGATTGCGGTGACGAAGTGGAAAACAATTACGGCGAAGGAAGGAACATTCGACACCGGCCGCCCGGGAGTTTTTGCAGGCGGCGATGTCGTCACCGGACCCGCCGATGCGATCGATGCGATCGCAGCAGGCCGGCTGGCTGCCCGCGCCATCGTTAAATACATTAAAACCGGAGTTATCGAACCGCTCACAAATCGCTTTGAGAGCCGCAGGGATAATTTTCACAAATTAACTCCGACCGACATCCCGGTTATCGAGAAGTCAGAGCGTCACCACATTGAGGAACTGCCGGTCGAACAGCGGATCAAAACGTTCGATGAAGTTGAATATGCCTATGACGATGAGACTGCCAAGGCAGAGGCATTGAGGTGCGCAGAATGCGGATGTGATGCCGGACTTGCATGCGCCCTACAGGACTATTGTACTGAGTACGGCGTGGATCAAATGAGGTTCCTCGGCGAATTTAACCGGTACAAAGTCGATACGCGGCATCCGTTTATAAAAATCGATTTAAATAAATGTATCCGCTGCGGCAGGTGTGTGAATACCTGCTCGGATATTCTAAACGTCTCTGCACTCGGATTTGTTAATCGCGGTTTCCGTACCATCGTGAAGCCTGCACTTGAAAAGGCTCTCCACGAGACGAACTGCGTCGCGTGCGGAAACTGCATCGATGTCTGTCCCACGGGCGCCATAGTCGAGAAAATGCCTTTCCGGCGGTCCGGACCATGGGAGATGGATTCCATATACAACATCTGTAATTACTGCTCTGTCGGATGCAACATCACGCTAAAAGTCAAAACGCCCGATCTTTTCTTCGTAACGGGCGCCTCTCATGAAACGAAGCCCAACTATGGCGAGTTATGTGTGCGCGGCCGATTTGGCTATGAACAGTATCTCGACGGGAGTAGAATCACACGACCTATGGTGAAAAAAGCCGGAAAGCTTGTACCGGTAAGCTGGGATGAAGCTTTCTTAGCCGTCGAATCAGGTCTACGGCGCATATTGGAAGACCATACTCCGGATCAGATTCTTGTGAGCGCATCACCCAAACTCACGAACGAAGAATTATACCTGACGGGTCGCATGGCACGGGCCGCCCTCGGTACAAACAATATCCATTCATTCTACAAAATGCTCAGCGGTGCAGACTACCACGCACTTGATGAAATGCTCGGCGGCACATACTCAACCGTCGGAGTCGAGGAACTCGAGCGTGCGGATATTTATCTCATCGTTGGCAGTAATCCTACGGCCGAGAATCCCGTTCTTGGATGGAGAATTAAGAGGAAAATACGACAGGGTGCTCGGGCGATCGTCATCAATTCTGCCGCCATCGATCTGACCAGGCATGCAACCGCATGGGCTGATCCCAGACGCGGGACCATTTCTGTTCTATTGAACGGTATAATCGCGGAATTGATACGTCGTGGAAGCGTGGACAGTAAATTCGTGAACGATAAGACATCTAACTTCAACCAAATCAAAGAAAAGCTCTCCGCGTCCGACATCGCTGAAGTGTCATCTATTACAGGCGTATCAAAGCAGGTGATAGGGACGATAGTTGATGTTCTTTCTGAAGGTGATAAAAAAATCGTAGCATGGTATAACCTAGACAGCAGATCCGAACGCTCCACGGAGGACTTGAAAGCCCTTGCGACGCTCATGCTATCTCTGGGCAAGATCGGAACCGGCGGTTCGGGTATTGCTCTCTTTTCACATCAGTGCAATTTCACCGGCATGCAGCTGGCAGGTTTCGATAATCGACTGTTACCCGGCGGTGTGCCCGTAACAAATCTGCGCATCCTCGATGAAGTAAAAAAGATATGGACGACAGATATTTCATCCATCATAAAGTCGGGCGGAACAAATATATCACGCAAAATACGCGAGGATAAGATCCGTGCGGCTCTGATATTCGGTGAAAATCCGGCTGTTACGGAAGAATATAATTCGTTCATCAATAACCTTGAATTTCTCGTTGTTGCTGATCTGTTCCGGACAGAAACGGTAAATGCGGCTGATGTATTTCTCCCGCTATCATCCTACCTGGAAACGCGGGGGCATTTTACAAACTGGAGCGGGGTACAGCAGGAACTCCATCCGATAGGTGAGCCCCCGACAGGGATGGCAGCTGTGGATATTCTGAAACACCTCTGTTCTCTCGTCGGGCACGATGTTGAATATCGATCCGTTAAGGATATCACTGAGGAACTAAATCAACTCGTCATGCAAACGCTTCCTCTTGGGCGCATTGATGGATCTTTTATGACCGCAGACGGCAAAGCGCACTTTACGCCCTATTCGGATGTGGTGATGACAACAACGCCGACGGTTCCTCAAGTTCTCCCGATCGAAGCACGATTGGCAGAACGGCTGAAATTTATCAATACATAAGTTTTTTATGGAAAGGAGGTTACATCGCCGATGGATACAACGATTCTTGTAATCAATCCGGGATCCACTTCGACAAAACTTGCCATATATAAAAATGGAGCAATGCATCTAAGTGCTAGGATCCAGCATCCGACAGAAGAACTAAGTAAATATCCCAGAATTTGGGATCAGTATCAGTTTCGGATGGATGTTATAAAGAAATGGATTAAGGAGAATCTAAGAGAGTGCTCCGGAGTAGTTGCGATGGGGGGTTTGTTGAGGGCGCTTGAAGGCGGAACATACCTTGTAAATCAGAAAATGCTTGACGATGCAAAATCAAACCTGCAGGGGGAACATGCCTCCAATCTTGGTTGTGTTATGGCGCATGAGATTGCAAATGAGTTTGGATGTCCGGCGTTTACCGTTGATCCCGTTTCGGTGGATGAGTTTGAACCACTAGCTAGATACTCAGGTCACCCGGAGATTAAGCGGCGAAGCCTTTCTCACGTGCTTAACATTCATGCTGCAGCAAGGCGAGCCGCGACCGAATGCAACAAACCTCTTGCAGAAACGTCATTTATTATATGTCACCTCGGCGGCGGTATTTCGGTTGCCCCCGTCCGCGGAGGGAGAATCGTTGATGTAAACGATGCTTCGAGTGACGGACCCTTTACACCCGAACGGACCGGCGGTTTGCCGCTTCAGACGTTTATTTCGCTCTGTATGTCGGGCAAGTATAAAGAGCAGGAATTGCGTAAATTTGTCATGGGCAAAGGAGGACTCGTTGCATATCTCGGTACGAATTCCGTTGAAGAGGTCGAGAAACGTATCGGTAGCGGCGACAAGGATGCGCGGGAAGTATATGAAGCGATGGCTTATCAGATTGCCAAGGAAGTCGGGGCAATGGCAACAGTTTTGCAGGGTAAAGTAGACCGGATAATTCTGACAGGAGGGATTGCCAATTCTGCCATGCTGACTTCATGGATACGGGATCGCGTAAGTTTCATCGCACCCGTAGTCATTTATCCGGGTGAAGATGAAATGCTTGCCCTCTCACAGGGCGCATTGCGAATTCTTAAAGGTGAAGAACAAGCGAAGGAGTATTGAGTCATGATTAAAAATTTTGATGAACTGTTGGCCGCGGCAAAAACCATCCAGGGGAAAAAAATCGTTGTCATTTATCCGAACAACGAAGAAACGCTATCAGCGGTCGCGGATGCCTGTAAGCACCGGCTTGCAAAGTTCGTTCTCGTGGGGGATGAAGGAACCATCGCAAAGAAAATGGGGGGACCGATTCCTCCGGGTGTTGAAATACTGCATGAGAGTGTTGTGGGGAAAGCCATTCAGAAATCCATAGATCTCGTTCGGGAGGGAAAAGGCGACGTTCTTCTTAAGGGCGGAGTTGATACGGGAACTATGATGAAAGCCCTTCTTCAGGAGGAAGCGGGAATCCGGAAAGGTAAATTGCTTTCTGATGTCATGCTAGTTGAGTTTCCGGCACGGAAGGATAACAAAATTATAATGATCACCGACGGCGGTCTGACGCTGGCGCCTGACCTGAAAGATAAAGTGGAGCTGATAAAAAATGCCGTTGAAGTCGCTCACGCGCTCGGGAATGAAAATCCGAAGGTGGCAGTCCTCTCGGCTTCGGAGTTTGTTAATCCGAATCTGCAATCGACGGTTGATGCGGCGATACTGGCAAAAATGAACGACCGCGGGCAGATTAAGGGTTGTATAGTAGATGGTCCGCTCGCTCTTGATAATGCGGTATCGTTCGAAGCTGCCGGTGAAAAGGGGCTGAAATCACCTGTCGCCGGATGTGCTGAAATTCTCATACTTCCCACCATCGAAGCGGCAAACATATTTGCAAAAGGCACCACGTACTTTGCCGGATTCCGCCTTGCGCATGTAATTGTAGGCGGCATGATTCCAATTCTCATCCCCTCCCGTGCAGACAAGAGCGATGCTAAGTTGCTCTCGATTGCTCTTGGTGTAATAATGTCGGGGTGGAAGGAGTAGCGGTTTCTTTACCCTCACCCTATAAGGGGCTGACCAAAAAGTAAAAAAGGCCTATGTCATTCCCGCCTGTCCGCCTCTGGCGGGAATGCTTCTATTGGCCCGCCCGAACGACCGATATAAATGCATAAACTCATTCGGTCGGACGGGGAATCCAGAAATCTGGCATAATCTGAGCACTGGACTCCCGACAAGATCGTTCGGGAGTGACAGCCTGGATCTTTTTAGACAATCCCGTTGAAGCAATCCGACTCTTTAATATTCACTAATTTTATCGGATTGCTTCGTCGCTTCGCTCCTCGCAAAGACTTTTAGCTTACTTATTGGACAGCCCCTGTTGTGATCAGGCTCTGATAGGGTGAGGGTAATGCTGTAAAGTCCGATTCTCAAATCGGACCGTATAGGAGTGCTAGGTTAATCCTTTAAATCCCCCTAAACCTTTGGGAGGATTGATGTGTAGAACTTTGGGAGGATTTCCACGTATACAATTGTTAGGTGACACCCAAACTTTCCTCATCCGTGTGAGAAATATCCGTGTGAGAAATATCATAAAAAGATTGACTTTTTACGATTTGTGATGTATATTACCGAAAAGTGTCATAAGCAATCCCATGACATATATGGAGGTTACACGTGCATAAAAAAGGCCAGAGGGTCCAGCAAGTTTTCCAACCTGCTGAAAAAGCTCTCCGCAATGATCGTTTCCAGCAAATAAGATCTCTCAGTTCGCTGAATCGAAAGATTAACAAGCTCGAGCGATCGTTGACGGAACGGGAAAACGAAGTCTGGACGCTCAAGCAGCTTTTGCTGTACCGTTAATGTAAAAGAAATTATAACTCGCGAACTTATCACTGTCGCGAAAAAACACTTCTCAGGGAAATTCCCTCCAAGTAATATTTTACCCTTTTTTTAAGAACAAGCTAGAAATTTAATCGCAAAGTCGCTGAGATCGCGGAGGCACACAGAGGTCTATTACAAGTAAAACCTCCGACATTTATCTCAGTTTACACTGGTAAAATGTCGGAGGTTTCTCTAGTTCCCAAGCTCTGTCCGCCTTTCTCGTTACCAAGCCCCTGCTTGGTAACGCGCTATGTACAAGTTTTTATTTGTCATTCTGATAAAAAGTCGGGACTTGCAAAGACCTGTTAAACAACCCTATATAGGCAGAATTTACTTCTTAGCCTTTTTCGAAACCCGTAATTCTTCCGCGATCGTCTTTATTTCTGTCAAATCCATCTGCATCTCGCTCCACCCATACCACAACGCGTAATCAGGGTTGGCATGGAAGGTTCCCTGGAATGCTCTCATGCGGTGTTCGAGAAACATTACAAAAAGTTTCTGCTCAATTGTTGTCGGTGCATCATGAAATGCGAGAAGATCCGGGAATCCTGCGGCATAATTCTTAGGTCGTTTCAGGACCCGGTCCTTGTATAAGGCCGCGACGGTCCGAATCGCTTCAGCCATCAGGCGATCGGCTTCTTTTATCATGTTGTCGCCCTTTTCCAGTTCACCTTTTGCGAACGTACGGGAATGACATCGATTGCACGTCGCAATCATTTTGTCGCGTTCCCTCTGCCAGCTTTCCTGATCGAGGCGTGCAACGTCGGCTCCCTTAACCACATCAAGCCGCGCGGTTGGCTTCCCTTCCGGATCAAGTACTCCAAGGCCCTGTAAAATTACGGTACGATCTTCCGCCCACTGCTTATCCTCCGGCATGGGCAATCGGACTGCAAGAAAGCCCCAGGCAGTGCGAACTTCGTGATTACCACTTTGCATATGGCACGTCTGACATGTAGGCGCCGCAGTGTTTTCCGGAAGGACTTTATTCTGTTTTAAAAGGTAACGTACACCGTGCTTCGATGCGGAATACATTTCCCACTGCGGATGGTCGAAGCCCATGTGGCACGTCTGACATGCCTGCGGTTGCAGGGCTTCCTCCCTTGAAAATGTATGACGCGTATGGCAGGCATCGCATGAGGCAACTCCGAATCCCGCACCGTCCTTTTTCAATTGCTTTATTTCCTCCTCGCTCTTTATTCCGAGCTTGTGACAGCCGCCGCATCCCTTCATTCCTTCCGTCATAACCATCGGCTGAAAGTGCGTAGTCGGCATTGCCTTCATTGCAGCCCATGCATATGCGTGCTTGCCTTTCTTGAACTCCGTAACCCTGTCGCGATGGCACTCGCCGCAGGTCTCGGGTGTCGGGATCTGAACCTTAGCGATATCAAGCGCGGATGTGTGCTGATCGCCATGGCAGGTAGCACAATCGACGCCGCTCTGGCTGTGCCGGCTTGCCTGCCAGTCGGAAACTATGCCCGGAGTGGTCGTATAATGGCACTCTTCGCAGTTCTGCGCGGCAAGAGTGCAGCTAAAAACGATGCTCAGAAGACAGAGGAATGCAATTTGGTAACGATGTATCATAACCACCCCTTCAGAAATTTGTAGTGATATTAATAAAATGTGAGGTGATATTCAAATTTACATGCTGGTTGTAATCGATCACGTGCAGATTTATCTTCATAGTTTTTTTAAGGTCGGTTTACCGTGAAGAGGATTTAATGGCAGTTATAACGAGATCGTGGGATGTGCTTCGTGAAAATGGGGTCAGTGCAAGATCGCCGTAGAGCCGGGTTTGCCTGAGACCTGATTTTATCAGAATATTTCTGAGGTCCATATTCCCGATCGGCCGGATCGGTATGGAGCGCAGATCGTGCTCAAGAGTCTCCGTGTTAATTGTAAGCAGGTTGAAGAGTATCTGTTTTTCATGGAACTCGTAGTATCGGATGTAGAGAGTATCACCGGATTTCTTTATACTCTGAACACGTTCCTTCTGTTTGAGTATCTTATCGTAATTGAGTATCTGGAGAATCAGAACTCCTCCCGGTTTGAGGAGTTTCGCGAATTTATTTATTGTTTTCTTAAGATGAACGGGTGAAGGAAGATGAACAAGCGAGTTACCAAGGCAAAACACGGCATCGAAGGATAAGCCGGGCAGGTGCATTTTTAAAAAATCTGTATCGATAGTATCAATTGCAAGATTCTGTGATTGTGCATGTTGGCGGAGCTTGCGGAGCATTTCCCCTGAGATGTCGATAGCCGTGACGCTGACGCCGCACCGTGCCAGCAGAATGGAATGGAATCCTGAACCTGCACCAGCGTCGAGTGCACTCGTTAGTGAGTATTTATTTACAAGACTCCGGAAGCGAGGCTCTTCAAGCGCGAGTCGTTTATCGAATGAAATCATCCGGTCGTAATCGTTTGCTATGCTATCGTAAAACCGACGAACATCCTGATTTTTCATTTCTCTATTCTCATTCCCAGATTTAAATTGCAGATTTTTTCAGAATATCGCCCTGAATCCCGACAACTATTACTTCGAGCGGAATATCTGCTCCGGCCTGAAGAATTGCTTCGCGGGTAATGTGTACAAGTCCTGAACAGCACGGAACTTCCATGATGACGACGGTGAGACTTTTAATGGAAGATGCCTTGATAATATTTGTAACTTTCTGGACGTAAGGTTCTGTATTATCAAGCTTGGGGCAGGCAACAGCAATCGCGTGGTTGTCGAGAAATTCATCATGGAAATTCGGATACGCAAACGGTACGCAGTCGGCAATGAGGTACAAATCTGCATTAGCAAAATATGGTGCAAATGGCGGTACAAGCTGAAGCTGTACAGGCCATTGCCTAAGTTTTGATTCGGTGCCCGTCCTTGTAAGATGTTGAGAGTTCAACTCCATCGATCTTGTCGAGGGGCATCCGGCAGGTTGATGTGCATGGGGAGTTCTCTCCCTAATTTTTATGGATTCCTTAACAAGAGTAGGATTACCCTGTGACGAACCGTGGGATATCCCTGCCATGTGATTCTTTACTCCCAGTTCGTCAAAATCTTCAACCATCATCTCCGTTATCGATAATGCTCCCTGCGGACATTCGCCTAAACACGCACCTAATCCGTCGCAGTAGCTGTCACGGACGAGTCGGGCTTTTCCATCGATTATTTGCAACGCGCCTTCCGGACAGGATGGGATACATAATGCGCACCCGTCGCAGAGCGCTTCGTTGATGCGGATTATTTTTCTTTTAACCATTCCGACTCACAATACTGTAATTTCTCGACGTTCATATTCTTAGTATCGGATAATTTTGTCTGAATTATTCACAAAAAAAATGGTGATTTAATCCACCATTTTATATTGATGTTTCTGCGTTGTGCCTGCCATTTCAAGAATACTTTTTGTCGCAAGCATTTTTTTGATCTTCTCCTTTACATCATGCCATTCCTTATGTACTGAACAAGGTTCATCGCCGGAGCAATCCGGAAATCCGAAAACACATTTTTCCATAAACGAGAGACCATCGATCGCTTCTACGATCTGAAGGAGTGTTATCTCTTTCGCCGGTAATGCAAGCCTGAAACCGCCCGCCGGTCCCTTATGGGAAAAGAGAAGACCCTTCCGCGTAAGATCCTGCAGTATTTTTGCCACAAAGTGGTAGGGTATCTCTAATTTCTTCGTCAGTTCTTTGATCGAAGTCATTTCATTTTCGCGCTTTAATGCAAGGTATAAAACGGCTTGCATCGCATATTCACATTGTCGGCTGAAAATTATACTCATATCATTTAAGAGGAATTTGTCTTAATATATCTCCATTTTGTCGGATTTCCAAATGCGGTTATTTATATGAGTATAGAGACTTCATGTAATTGGCGCGCTCGAAAGCTGTAGGATCAGCGACCGACTTCTGGCTGAGACTTCCTTTCATCTGGCTGATCGATTTATAATCATTTTCTGTCATCCATTCTTCCATATCACTCAGCACCTTTTTAATGTGGTCAGGTCCGTGTTTCAGCAAAGCGGAGCACATCATTGTCACGTCGGCGCCGACCATCAGCATCTTGATAACGTCTTCTGCATCGTGTATTCCGCTTGTGGCGGCGAGACTTGCTTTAACGTGGCCGAACAGGATTGCAATCCACCGGAGGGGTAGACGCATCTCTTGTGAAGTGCTGAGATTCACGCACGGATTTATCTCCAGAGTGGTTAGATCGATGTCAGGCTGATAAAATCTGTTGAAGAGTACAAGTCCGTCGGCGCCCGCATTGGCGAGGTTTTTTGCCATATTGGACATGGCGCTGAAATATGGACTTAATTTGACTGCAACAGGTATGCGGATACTCTGCTTTATCGATTTGAGTAGCTCAATATACTGACGCTCAATATCCGGTCCCAGGGTATTTGGGTCCGTGGGTATGTAGTACACATTTAATTCGAGGGCGTCGGCACCTGCTTCCTGAATTTTTTTCGCGTAGTTTGTCCAGCCGCCGACCGACACACCGTTGAGACTTCCGATGATCGGTATCCCCAGATCCTCTTTTGCCTTCTTAATTAGTTCCAGATACTCATCAGGTCCTGTGTTATACTGCTGTACGTCTGGGAAGTAACTGAGGGCTTCGCTGTAGCTTTCTGTACCTTGCGAAAGATAATGGAGAAGTTCCGATGTTTCATGCGCTATCTGTTCTTCGAATATTGAGTACATCACAATTGCCGATGCGCCGGCATCTTCCAGTTGCTTCATGCCGTCGAGTGTGTATGAAAGAGGCGATGCCGATGGAACGATCGGGTTTTTTAATTTTAATCCGAGATAACGTGTCGTGAGATCCATAATTGCTTCCTCTAATTGTGTGCTTCTTTAAAATATTCTCATGTTATGAATTATGATGTAATAAAGTTCTTACTTAAATATGCGATTTCAGACCCCCGCGGTTGCGATACCGGTCGGAAGCAGATTATTGAGTATTTCAGCTTTATCTCCTGTCGGAGCGTTATTCCTTCTTTCCTCCGTTTCCACTCTGTGCAAGGTGCTCGTATATCTTCCAGCGCGTGTAAATGTCCTGTTGAGCGAGCGCGCTCAGTTCTTTTGCCCGGGCCGGGTAGCTCTTCTCAAGCATCTTGAACCGGGTCTCCATGTCTGTGAAGTCTTTAAGCGGCCTGCTCGGAGCTTTCGAATCGAGCTTCAGTGGATTTTTTCCTTCCCGTGCAAGCTCTGGATTGTAGCGGAAGAGCGGGAAATAACCCGCTTCCACGGCGACTTTCTGGTTCTGCATGCCGCGGGTCATGTTAATTCCATGTGCAATGCAGTGAGAATAGGCGATAATAATCGACGGCCCGTTGTATGCTTCTGCCTCCAGAAATGCCCGGAGGGTCTGCAGATCGTTTGCTCCCATCGCGACGTTTGCGACGTAAACGTTGCCGTATGTTACGGCGAGCATGCCGAGGTCTTTTTTGGCGGTCGACTTACCAGATGCGGCAAACTTTGCAATTGCCGAACGCGATGTAGCTTTCGACATCTGACCGCCGGTGTTGGAATACACTTCAGTATCGAGCACGAGGATGTTCACGTTTCGTCCAGATGCAAGAACATGATCGAGTCCTCCGTACCCTATGTCGTATGCCCACCCGTCTCCGCCGATGATCCAGATACTTTTCTTGACGAGATTATCTGCGAGACTCATAAGATTTTGCGCATCGGGAGAATTAATAGTGCAGAGTTTTTCTTTGAGTGTTTTCACCCGTTCACGTTGTGCGTAAATGCCTGCTTCATCGGTTTGCTGGGCGTTGAGAATGTCGTTCACCAATTGTGTGCCGATCTGAGAAGCGAGTTTCTGGACTAGTTCTTTCGCCATCTCCGTATGCTTGTCGATGGTGAGGCGCATGCCCAGACCAAACTCGGCGTTATCTTCAAAGAGGGAATTCGACCATGCCGGTCCCCGTTTATTGGCGTCGACACAGTATGGGGTCGTCGGAAGGTTCGCGCCGTAGATCGACGAACAGCCCGTTGCATTTGCGATGATAGCCCTATCACCGAAAAGCTGTGTTACGAGTTTGACGTACGGAGTTTCACCACAGCCGCCGCATGCTCCGGAATATTCAAAAAGCGGTATCAGGAATTGCGATCCCTTGATAGTATCAACCTTCACCGCTCTTCGATCGACATCCGGTATATTCAGGAAGAACTCGTAGTTGGCGCGTTCCGATTCGCGTATAGGCGGCTGGGGCTTCATGTTAATTGCTTTAACCTTTGCTTCCGATTTGCTCTTTGCCGGGCAGATATCAACGCAGAGTCCGCAACCGGTACAATCTTCGGGTGCAATCTGTACCGTGTATTTCAGTCCCTTGAATTCGTTACCCTTGAAATCAATTGACATATAC
>Ga0315277_10002539_pt1 | contig 25355 bp, 22 predicted proteins | sample YL17G05_15_MG_FD_203695 | JGI IMG/M metagenome (GOLD analysis project Ga0315277, IMG submission 203695) | Sediment microbial communities from Yellowstone Lake, YNP, Wyoming, USA - YL17G05_15 | ecosystem: Environmental > Aquatic > Freshwater > Lake > Sediment | place: USA: Wyoming | collected... | reverse complement strand
CGGCGAGGTCAGGCCCGAATATGCCGATCTGTTGCGCCGCGCCGACGCGATCTTCATCGAAGAGTTGCGCAACACCCGCGACACGGCCAGCGGCAAGTCCTGGTACGAATTGACGAGCCAGGCCTTTGCCGTGTTCCTGCCGGTGAGAAGCGTCGGCGTGATGGGTGACGGCCGCACCTACGAGCATGTGGTGGCGCTGCGCGCGGTGCAGACCACCGACTTCATGACCGCCGACTGGGCCGAGCTGCCTTATCCGCTCCTGAAGAAGGTTTCGAGCCGCATCATCAACGAAGTGCGCGGCATCAACCGGGTTGCCTACGACGTGTCGAGCAAGCCGCCGGCGACGATCGAGTGGGAGTGACTTTCGAGAGCTATCGGGGCCTATCGAGATCTATCGAAAAGCAGGCCTGGCGCGTTGACTCGTTGGGCAAGTGCCTACCGGGATGTCTGTCGAGATCTATCGAGATCTATCGCCGGGATGCCGTTCAATCTGACGGTAAATCTGACGGTAAAAGTGTTGCGCTGAGTTCCCGGCGGAGATTTACCGTCGGGGATGAGACAACTTACGCGTCGTTGATCTTTGGAACTACATCATCAACGGGAACGCTCTCCGAGCGTCGATCCAGCCGTGGCGGCCGTCGGAGATGGCCAGGCTTGGCGACCTGCATTCCCGAGCCGTACGGAGTCCACGGCCACTGGGTATTGAACGCCGGCAATGCGTTGGACAGCGGTCGACCGTACGAGCGCGGTGGCCGGCAAGACCCGGCCATCAAGCAGTCACTCGCTCCCGATCAGACCGGTCATTCGCGCCGCTCCTGAGTACCCCGCGCTCGCGCGACCGCCCCTGCGGTCAAACCGGAGCCACGAGGCGGCCGTGGGTCAGATCACCGTGGCCCGCCAGCAGTCCATCGATCGAGATATCTTCGTCCAGCGCTTCCCAGTGAATGCCGCGTGGGCTGAGCTCGAACTGGACGCGCTGCTCGGGCGTGGCAGCCAATAACCGAGGGAACCATGCCAGAGGGACAGCCATGACCCGGCCGTCGTCCAGGTGGACCCACATGCTGTCGTCGTCGAAACGCACCGCCTTAGCCGAAGTAGTCATGCCAAGCCCTTTCGATCAGCTCTCGGTTGGTCTGCGCCGCCTCCACCAACTCGCGCAGCGTGCCGGCGTCGAACCCGTAGCTGGCGGCGACCCGAACCTGTGGATCGAGCCAGAGTTTGGCCTCACTGCCGCCGGCGCGCACGTGCACGTGAACCGGCTCGCGAGGATTGCCCTCGTTGGAGTAGAAGAAGCAGCGGAAACCCTTGTAGCGGAACACCACCCGCATGGCGGGATTCTAGGCAAGGCTCAGGCAACCGTGCGTTGCATTATCCTCAGGATTGCACTCGCGCATCCCGCCGATGCTCGCCTGCGCCGGCCATTCGCCCGCTGCCTTGGCCGGCTGCTTCGGAGTAGTGGCGCGAGTGGCTCCAATGGGTCGGGTGCAGGCTTTCGCTCCGGCCCGACGAAGGTCAGCTTCAGCTCAGCAAACCGACGCTCACGGTACCCCTGCCTGCTCCACTCTCCGCATTGCCGAAGCGCAGCCAGGGTCCCCGACAGGTGTTCCGCTTGACGGAATCTTTGTGGCGGATCAAAATCGCCGATGGTTCGCTCGTTCGCGTGCGCTGATACCGATGCCTTGTTTCACAGCCGCCCGGTATCCCGCTTCCGCAACATCGAGCGCGTCGCGAGACGCAAGTTGCTTCAGATCCACGCCGCCACCGAGCTGGCCAGCCTGCGCGTCCCACCGGGCAACCAGCTGGAGGCGCTGAAGGCCGACCGCAAGGGCCAGCACAGCATTCGCATCAACGACCGGTGGCGAATCTGCTTTGTCTGGAAGACCGATGGAACGCACCGCGTCGAGATCGTGGACTACCACTAGGAATGCGGAACATGGCCAAGTTGCTTGAAGAGATTCATCCGGGCGAGATCCTGCTGGAGGACTTCATGAAGCCTATGGGCATCAGCGCACGTCAACTCGCCGCGGACATCGATGTCTCGCCGAGCAGGATCAGCGAACTGGTGAATGGCCAGCGCCCGATCACCGCGGATACAGCGCTTCGGCTCGGGTTGTTCTTCGGCATGGAGCCCCGGTTCTGGCTGAACCTACAGTCCGAGTTCGACATCCGAGTCGCGGACCGGGAACTCCGAGCCAAACTCTCGCCGAGGATCCGCGTCTTTCAGCCGGTCGCGGGTTGATGGTCCGCGGTCGCGGCCTTTCCTGACCGTTTGGCGAGGGCCCGAGCGCTGGCAAGGGGTCGGGGTCGAGGTCGAGCCCTCAGGGCGCCTGCCCACGCTGACGGCAAAAAAATCTGTCTGAAAAATCATGCGGGACAAGCAGTTACCGTGTTTGATGCACCTTCTTTTTGGGTGCACTCCGAGGGCTACGACGAGGCGCGATGAAGCGTTCGACCAGCGCCCAGGAGTCGATAGACCTGGACAGATCTCGAAAGGTGAGTTTTCGCAGAACTGCCCGCAAACCCGCGCCATTGCTGGTGCCCGACAGGTTGACGGCAAAAGTGACGGTAAAACTCTGCGCAGCAGCGGAGAGTACTCGAATAGTCAACAGCTTATAAGGCTCGTTGATGATCGAGTGGGAGGAATGGCGCAGGCGCCGCCCGCGCCTGCGTGCCCGCTGTCGCCGCATCATTGCGAGTTCCGTGTTTGGGTTCGCATCGAATCCCATGGAACGGCACGAAACGTGACGGGCGCTGCAATTGTCACCGCGCGGCGTGACGCACCGCGCAAACATCGGCGCTGTGCAGGCAGAATGCAGCCCGATGCAAGAGCAAGTCCTTGAAAACGCCGAAACAGCGGTGGTGCGCCTGCCGGGCAGGGCCGGCGGTGCTGCGCTTTCCAAGGCGCAAACGCTGTTCAACCGCCTGATCGAGCGCATCGATCAGCAACGCAAGTTGTTGGCGGGATGGCAGGAATTCGTGCCCAGGTTTCAGCAGCGTGTGGCTGGTGAGTTGGAGCCGTTGCAGCAGCGCTGCAACCGGGCGCAACTCGCCCTGGCGAAACTCTTCGACGCCGCAAGCGACAGCACTGGAATCACGAAGCGCGAGCGTGCCAAGCTCGCAATGCTGGTGCGCGACATCTGTGCACGGCTCTTGCTCGACGATGACGCGACGCCGCCGAATGCCGAAATCGTCACCTTGCACGACAAGCACAGCGACACGAGCCACGCCCAACTAAGGGAAGAGGAAACGGAGCACTTCAAGGAAATGGCGGAGACGCTGTTCGGAGTTGACCTCGATCAGAGCGAGGTGTCAGGCTCGGCCGAGGCGATGTGCGCGGCCTTGAAGCGCAAGCTGTCGCAGCAGCGTATTGCCCGGCCAGAGCCCGCGGTAGCGCCGCGGCACAAGGCAGCGAAGGAGTTGGCCAGAGAAGCGAAATTGGCGCAACACGCGCAGGCCGCAACCCAGTCAGTGCGCGAGATCTTTCGCAAGCTGGCCAGTGCGCTGCACCCGGATCGCGAATCCGATCAGCAGGAACGTGCACGAAAGACGGCCTTGATGCAGCAGGTGAACCAGGCCTATGCGCAAAGGGACCTGCTGCGCCTGCTCGAGCTGCAAATCCAGGCCGAACAGATCGACGCGGCGGTGCTGGGCTCGCTCAGCCCGACCCGGCTCAGGCACTACAACCAGGTGCTGACCGAACAATGTGCGGAACTCGAGCATGAAATCGCTGCCGTGGTCGCACCTTTCGTTCATCAACCCGGTGCATTCGGCCGCGATGGCCTGACGCCGCAGACGGTGAACCGCGCGCTCGACGGCGACATCGCGGCGATGCGGCGCGCGGCGCAGCACTTCGAGCACGAACTCAAACGCCTGGCAGATCCTGGGGCGCTGAAGGCCTGGCTGAAGCACATCAAGGTCGAGCATCGACGCGGCGTCGACAGCGCATTCGACGCATTGTTCGACACCTTTGCCCACGCCCGCTGAGTCGTGGCCGCGATCTCCACCATGCTCGATGCCCTGGCCAGGTTGGTGGTGAAAGACGAACTTGGCTTGGGCCGGCTTGGCCAGGCGCAGCGCGCACTTGTGCTCGGGCTCGCGTGGTGCAGCTTGCCCTCGACGGCGGCAATGCGCGAAATCGATGTCAACGTTGCGTTGAAACGGGCGCTGGCGGGCACTTGCTGCTTTCTTGGCATTGATCACGTGGAGTTGCGCCGCTGGCTCGTCGATTGCGGGTGGATGCAACGCGACGGATTCGGCCGCGAGTACCGGCGAGTGCCGGCGCAGGAGCTTGCGCAATCGCAACAGGAAATTGCCGCTGCTCTGGAGGCGGTAGACCTCGGTTCATGGGTGAACGACTTGCGCAGTGCCGCCGCGGCGCGGCGCGAGCAGCGACGCCGCGCCTGGGAAGTGCGTGGCGCCGAGGCGGCACGATGATCGATGCCATGACGACGGCGCCAGCCCCACACGATGTCGCCGGGATGCGCCTGGCGCTCGACCAGGCGCAAAACGCGTGGCTCGTCGGCGAGGTTCCGGTCGGCGCGGTGATCATGCGCGAAACGCCGGCAGGCAGGCAGGTGCTGGCCACCGGCTACAACCGGCCGATCACGCAGCATGACCCGACGGCGCACGCCGAAATCGTGGCGCTGCGCCACGCCGCAGTTCTGCTGGGCAACTACCGTTTGCCGGAGTGCGAGCTGTACGTGACGCTTGAACCGTGCGCGATGTGCGCGATGGCGCTGATGCACGCGCGCTTCAAACGCGTCGTGTTCGGTGCGCGTGACGCCAAGACCGGGGCCGCCGGTTCGGTGCTGAACCTTTTCGAGGTGAAACAACTGAACCACCACACGAGCCTTGCGGGGGGTGTGCTGGAAGCCGAATGCAGCAGCATGTTGAGCACATTCTTCGAAGAAAAGCGCGAACGGTATCGCCAGCGCCGAGCCGTCGTCGTCGATGCGGCGCAGCCCGGCGAAGCTCTGATACCGATCGGCGAAGTGATCGAGATCGAGCAACCCAGCGACGAACGATGAACACGACAGCAACCTTGCTGACGCTGTTTACGCCCGCCGGCGTGCTGCTCAACGGCCAAGGCGTTGCCAGTGCCGCAAAGCGACTCAAGGCACTCGGCTTCGAGGTGTGCATCGACCCGTCCGCACTGCTCAAGCATCAGCGCTTCGGCGGCGACGATGCCGCGCGCCTGGCCGCATTGCACCGCGTTGCACGGCAGGCACCGAGCATTGCGATGGCGACGCGCGGCGGTTATGGCCTGACACGGCTGCTCGACAGCATCGACTGGAAAGCGATCGAGCGCAGCGTCGAGCGGGGTACGCGCTGGGTCGGCCACAGCGACATCACGACACTGCATTTGGGCCTGCTCGCAAACGCCAAAATGCGCCGTCCGGTGAGCTGGGCCGGGCCGTTGGCGGTGGACGATTTCGGCCGCGATGACGTTGACGACGTGACGCAGGCGTGTTTCCTCGAGGCGATGAGCGGCGAACTCGAAGCCGTGGGCTTTCGCACCGAAGCCGGCTTCGACGGCCTTGAAGTTGCCGGCACGCTGTGGGGCGGCAATCTGAGCATGGTGTGCTCGATGCTCGGCACGCGCCATTGGCCCAACGTCAAGGGCGGCGTGCTGTTCCTTGAAGACGTGAACGAGCACCCGTACCGCATCGAGCGCTGTCTGCTGCAGTTGCACCAGGCCGGCGTGCTGGGCGCGCAAAAGGCGGTTGTGCTTGGCGCGTTCAGCAACTACAAGAAGTCAGCGCTGGATCGCGGCTACAGCTTCAAGTCGGCGGTGCAGCATCTGCGCTCGGTGACCCAGGTTCCCATCCTCACCGGTCTGCCGTTCGGTCATGTACCCACCAAGGTGAGTTTGCCGGTCGGCGCGCGCGTGAAGCTGCTGGTTGACGAACGCAACGTGTTGATCGGCTGGTGATGCGAACTGCCCGCCCATGTGCCTGCACCAACGCAGTGGCCTGAGCGCCGAGCGGCTTTGTTGAAAATGAGTCCATGAACCTTCAACCCGGTTTGTTCGACCCGCCTCCGCCCGGCGATGACGCGGTGGCATTGGCGCACTACGCACAGCAGGCTTATCTCGAGTACGCGCTGAGCGTCGTCAAGGGCCGCGCGCTGCCCGACGTGTGCGATGGGCAGAAGCCCGTCCAGCGGCGCATCTTGTACGCGATGCAGCGCATGGGATTGAGCTTTGGCGCTGCGGGCGGGACACGCCCTGTGAAAAGTGCGCGCGTCGTCGGTGACGTGCTGGGCCGGTTTCACCCGCATGGCGACGTGGCGGCCTACGACGCCATGGTGCGCATGGCGCAGGACTTCTCGCAGCGCTACCCGCTCGTCGACGGCCACGGCAACTTCGGCTCGCGCGACGGCGACAACGCGGCGGCGATGCGCTACACCGAAGCGCGCCTGGCACCGATTGCGCGCCTGCTGCTCGACGAAATCGACGAGGGCACGGTTGACTTCATCCCCAACTATGACGGCTCGACGCAAGAGCCCAGGTTGCTTCCGGCGCGCCTGCCATTCGTGCTGCTGAACGGCGCGAGCGGCATTGCGGTTGGCCTGGCCACGGAAATCCCTTCGCACAACCTGCGCGAGATCGCTGCAGCGGCGGTGGCGTTATTGAAGAACGAGGGCATGACGGACCTCGATTTCGCTGAACTGATTCCCGGTCCCGACTACCCCGGTGGCGGGCAGATCATCAGCAGCGTCGCCGACATTCGTTCCGCCTACGCCACCGGGCGCGGCAGCCTGAAAGTGCGAGCCTGCTGGAAGGTCGAAGAACTCGCGCGCGGCCAGTGGCAGTTGATCGTCACGCATCTGCCGCCGGGAACGAGCGCGCAGAAGGTGCTTGAAGAAATCGAGGAGCTGACCAATCCCAAGGTCAAACTCGGCAAGAAGGCATTCTCGGTCGAGCAGCTACAACTCAAGACCACAGTGCTGGCCGTGCTCGACGCGGTGCGCGACGAGTCGAGCCGCGACGCGCCGGTGCGTCTGCTGTTCGAGCCGAAGACGAGCCGCATCCCGCAGCAGGAACTGATCAGCGTGCTGCTCGCGCACACGAGTCTGGAGAGTTCAGCGCCGATCAACTTGACGATGATCGGCGCCGACGGCCGACCCACCCAGAAGAGCCTGCGTCAGGTGATCGGCGAGTGGCTGCAGTTTCGCGTGCAGACGGTGCAGCGGCGCACGCAATTTCGGCTTGAGAAGGTCTTGGCGCGGGTCCACGTTCTCGAGGGGCGGCAACTCGTATTGCTCAACATCGACGAAGTGGTGCGCATCATCCGCGCTGCCGACGAACCCAAGCCGGCGCTGATCGCGCGCTTCAAGCTCAGCGATCGACAGGCCGAGGACATTCTGGAAATCCGCCTGCGCCAACTCGCGCGGCTCGAGGCGATTCGGATCGAACAGGAACTGAAAGAACTTCGCACCGACCAGGAAAAGCTCGAAGACATCTTGCGCACTCCAGCCACGCTGAAGCGAACCGTGGTCAAGGAAATCGAGGCTGATGCCAAACACCATGGCGACGAGCGCCGCACGTTGCTCCAGGAAGACAAGCGCGCCAGCGCGGAGGTCAAGGTCATCGACGAGCCGGTGACGCTGGTCGTGAGCATGAAGGGTTGGGTGCGTGCGCTCAAGGGGCATGAGGTTGAAGCCGGCGCGCTCGCGTTCAAGGCCGGCGACTCGATGTACGGCACGTTCGCCTGCCGCAGCGTCGACGCGTTGCTCGTGTTCGGCAGCGACGGACGCGTCTATTCGGTGAGCGTCAGCGTCTTGCCGGGCGGGCGCGGCGACGGGGTGGCCATCACATCGCTGATTGACCTGGAGTCCGGCACCTTGCCGGCACACTACTTTGCGGGTTCGGCACAGCAAAGCCTGCTGCTTGCGGGGACCGGTGGTTTCGGCTTGCTCGCGCATGCCGGCGATCTGGTATCGCGGCAAAAGGGCGGCAAAGCATTTCTAAGCCTCGAGCCCGAAGAAAAACCCCTGCCGCCGAGTGTTGTCGGCGCCGCGACGCACGTGGCGTGTCTCTCGCTTGAAGGGCGCCTGTTGGTTTTCGGGCTCGATGAAATCAAGCACCAGCCCAACGGTGGCCGAGGCCTGACTTTGATCGACCTGGATGCCGGAGATGCGCTCGTCAGCGTCGCGGCGTTCTCGCTCGGCTTGCAGGTTTTCGGTCACGGGCGCGCTGGAAAGCCCAAACAGGAGTCTCTGACAATGACTGGGCTCGAGGCTTATCTCGGCAAGCGCGCACGCAAGGGGCGCAAGCAGACAGTGATGCAGAAGGCCTTGCGCGTCGTCGCCGGGTAGGCGTCGCCAGGCTGACTTCACCGAAGTCGCGCATTTGCCCGATGCGGTGCGTTTCACTCCGAGTCTTGCCCCTTGCGCATTGTGAAACTGAGGCTTGCGGCGCTGCCGCAAACGTCACTCGTCGCCAGCGAGATGGTTTCGTATCATGAGAACAAGTTGTTAACGTATTGATTTATTTGTCTAAAATATTTAGTCTTCTATAAGACATAAGTCTTCCAAAATCAGCTTTCGAGGCTACCCTTGCGAGGCGAATTTCGATCGCCGCGACCGACCACTCATCCAAACAAGGCCCCACATGACCCAACAGACTCGCGAGCAGCAAGCGTCCGCGCTCGAAAAGGAGTGGACACTGAACCCACGCTGGAAGGGGGTCAGTCGGCCCTACAGCGCAGCCGACGTCGTGCGCTTGCGCGGCTCATTGCCGATTGAGCACACGCTTGCGCGGCGCGGCGCCGAAAAGCTCTGGAAGCTCGTCAACACCGAGCCGTTCGTGAATACGCTGGGTGCGCTAACAGGCAATCAGGCCTTGCAACAGGTGAAAGCTGGCCTCAAGGCCATCTACCTGTCGGGCTGGCAGGTCGCGGGCGACGCCAACTCCGCTGGCGAGATGTACCCCGATCAGTCGCTGTACCCCGTGAACTCGGTGCCGACAGTCGTCAAGCGAATCAACAACACGTTCCAGCGTGCGGATCAGATTCAATGGTCGGAAGGCAAAGACGAGATCGACTTCTTCGCGCCGATCGTCGCCGACGCGGAAGCCGGTTTCGGCGGAGTGCTCAACGCCTTCGAACTGATGAAGGCGATGATCGACGCTGGTGCTGCGGGGGTGCACTTCGAAGACCAGTTGGCGTCGGTGAAGAAGTGCGGTCACATGGGCGGCAAGGTCCTCGTTCCGACGCGCGAGGCTGTGGCCAAGCTGGTCGCGGCGCGTCTCGCCGCCGACGTCATGGGCACGCCGACTCTCGTGATCGCGCGCACCGATGCGGAGGCGGCGGATCTGGTGACGAGCGATGTCGACCCGATTGATCAGCCGTTCCTGACAGGCGAACGCACCATGGAAGGCTTTTACCGAAGCAAGCCGGGCCTGGCCCAGGCTGTGTCGCGTGGTCTCGCATATTCGGAGGTTGCCGACATGGTCTGGTGCGAAACCGGCAAGCCCGACCTTGTCTACGCCAAGGCTTTCGCCGACGCGATTCACAAGAAGTTTCCGGGCAAGCTGCTCGCCTACAACTGCAGCCCGAGTTTCAACTGGAAGAAGAACCTCGATGACGCGACGATCGCGAAGTTCCAGCGCGAACTCGGTGCGATGGGCTACAAGTTCCAGTTCATCACGTTGGCCGGTTTCCACAGCCTGAACTACAGCATGTTCAACCTGGCGCATGGTTATGCGCGCAACAACATGAGTGCCTTCGTTGAACTGCAAGAGGCCGAGTTTGCGGCAGCGGCGAGAGGCTTCACCGCGGTCAAGCACCAGCGCGAAGTGGGCACCGGTTACTTCGACGCCGTGACGACGACGATCGAGCGCGATGCGTCGACCGCGGCGCTCAAAGGCTCGACCGAAGACGAGCAGTTTTTCGAGCAGAAGCACGGCTGAGCCGAGCCCAACAATTGCACGCCGTGACCGGCCCGCATGGCATGTGCCGTGCGGGCCGGTTCATTTTCGACCGATTGCTCGTGTATCGTTGCGCCGAGGGCGAACACCAGCATGACCGACGACATTCCCACCTTGCGTCGCATCCTGCGCGACTGTCGAACCATCGCCGTGGTCGGCCTGTCGGCCGAATGGCACCGGCCGAGCAATTTCGTCGCCAAGTACCTGCGGCAGCATGGCTATCGGGTGATCGCGGTGAACCCACGCTACACCGAGGTGCTGGGCGAACGCTGCTATCAAAGCCTCGCCGATATCGCCGAGCCGGTGGACATGGTTGACGTCTTTCGCCGCAGCGAAGACGTGCTGCCGATTGCGCTGCAGGCGATTGCGATTGGCGCGAAGTGCCTGTGGCAGCAGATCGGCGTGATGAATCGGGAGGCCGACGCACGCGCCCGCTCCGCAGGGCTCGACTGCGTGATGGACCGCTGCGCCAAGATCGAGCACGCGCGCCTGTTCGGCGGCCTACACTGGGTCGGCGTCAACACCGGGGTGATCTCGGCGAAACGGCCGGTGGAGTTCCAGCACCATCATGGCCGACCGAATCTTCAAGCCTGAAACCCTGGCGATCCACGCCGGGCAGATTCCGGATTCAAGCACCGGCGCGCGCGCGTTGCCGATCTACCAGACGACGAGTTTCGTGTTTGACAGCGCCGAGCACGCGGCGTCGCTGTTCAATCTGCAAACCTTCGGCAACGTCTATTCGCGCCTGTCCAACCCGACCGTCGCTGCGCTTGAAGAACGGGTTGCCGCGCTCGAAGGCGGGCGTGCCGCAGTCGCATCGGCCAGCGGCATGGCCGCCGAAGCAATGGCGTTGTTGACGATTCTTCAGCAGGGCGACCATGTGGTAGCGGCCGGCGCGCTCTATGGTGGAACGGTGACGATGCTGTCGGTGAATCTGGAACGCTTTGGCATCGAGACGACCTACGTCGACGCGACCGTGCCCGATGCCTTTGCCGCCGCGATGCGGCCGAATACGCGTGTCGTATTCGCCGAGACGCTGGGCAACCCAAGCCTGAAAGTGCTCGACATCGGCGCGGTCGCCGAAGTGGCGCATTCGTTCGGCGTGCCACTCATCGTCGACAACACCGTGCCGTCTCCGATGCTTTGCAACCCGATCGCGCTCGGCGCCGACATCGTCGTGCACTCGGCGACCAAGTACCTCGGCGGTCACGGCACAACACTCGCCGGTGTGATGGTCGAGCACGGCAAGCCGCGCGGCGGGTTCGCCTGGGACAACGGCAAGTTTCCGGGCATGACGGAACCTTCGCCCGGCTACCACGGCGTGAAGTTCTACGAAACCTTCGGCGACTTTGGATTCACGATGCGCGCACGCATGGAAAACCTGCGTGTGCACGGCGCAGCGCTGTCACCGATGAGCGCGTGGCAGATCCTGCAAGGCATCGAAACCTTGCCGCTGCGCATGCAGCAGCATTGCAGCAATGCGCTGCGCGTCGCGTTATCCCTGCAGTCCGACCCGCGGGTGAGCTGGGTCAACTATCCCGGCCTGAGCGATCATCCGCAACATGCATTGTTGCAACGCCAGATGCGTGGCGCCTCCGGCCTGCTCGCCTTCGGTGTGAAGGGCGGCATCGGGCCTGGCGTGAAGTTCATCGAAGCGGCTCAGATGATGAGCCACCTCGTCAACATCGGCGACGCGCGCACGTTGATCAGCCACCCGGCCTCGACGACACACCGCCAACTCGACGCGGCGCAACAGATGGCCGCCGGCGTGTTGCCTGACATGATCCGCATCTCGGTGGGTCTGGAGCATATTGACGACATTCTTTGGGATATCGACCAGGCGCTCGCCGCGGCGCACCGGTAGATTGGATTTCACATCTCGTCGCACACGAGGTCCTGGATGATGACGCTGCGCACCGCGGTCCGGGTTTGCGCCGTCGCGGTGTGCTGCACATCCTGGGCCGGCCCGCTCGCTGCGCTGGAGCCCACGACAGGTGCCGCAGCAAGAGCAGCTGCGGCACCCCGCCCACGCGTTGGCCTTGCGCTGGGCGGTGGCGGTGCGCGCGCGGCAGCGCACATTGGCGTGCTCGAGGTGCTCGAACGCCTGCGCGTGCCGGTGGACTGCGTCGCCGGCACCAGCATGGGTGCGGTGGTGGCGGGGGCGTTTGCGGCGGGCGTTGCGCCGAAGGCGATGAGCGTCGAACTGGCACGCGCCGACTGGTCCGACATGTTTGTCGATGAACCTGACTGGGACGAGCGCAATTTTCGCAACAAGCGGCTGACGCAGCGCTTCTTGTCGGGCACTGAAATTGGCATCAACCCGCACGGGCTTCAATACCGGCCGGGGGTGCTCACCGGTCAGAAGATCAAGCTGTTTCTGAACCGGCTCGTGCACGGCGACCGCAGCGATCGAGAAATCCAGGATCTGCCACTGACGTTGTCGATCATCGCCACCGACATCGGCAACGGCGAACGGGTCGTGATTCGCGACGGCAGCCTGAGCAAAGCGATGCGCGCCAGCATGTCGATCCCGGGCCTGATGGCGCCGGTGGAGTACGACGGGCGCTTGCTCGTCGACGGCGGCCTGGTCGACAACGTTCCAATTCAGGAAGTGCGCGAACGCTGCAATGCCGATGTCGTGATCGCCGTCAACGTCGGCTCGCCACTGCTCGACGCGACAGACGTGACCTCGCTGTTCAGCGTGACGGCACAGATGGTGGGCATCCTGACGGAACAAAACGTCGGTCATTCGCTGGCGTCGCTGCGGCGCGGGGATGTCTTCATCAAGCCCGAGATGGGCGACATCACGGCGACCGATTTCGAACGCCACGGCCAGGCCGTGCAGCGCGGCCGCGACGCGGCCTTGGCCAGTGCAGCGCGACTGCGCGCCCTGGCCGTGGGTGAGCTCGAATACGCGGCCTGGTGGTCACGCATCACCGCTGGGCGGGGCGAGGCACCGCGCGTCGATCAAATTGAAGTCGCAGGCTCGCCGCAGCTTCATCCGCAGGCCGTGTTGCGCCACATCACTCAGGAGCTGGGCCAGACGCTGGACATCGATCGTCTGCATCGCGACCTGTTGCGGGCCTACGGCGACGCTCACTTCGAAAGTGCGGACTATGCCCTGTTGCCGATGGGCGAGCGCCATGTTCTGCGGGTGATGCCGCAGCCCAAACGCTGGGGGCCGGACTTCTTTCGCTTCGCAGCAGGCGTGAACAGCACGCTCAAACCTGGCTCGACCTACAGCCTGCGCGCTGCCTATCAAAAGACGTTGCTCAACCGCCTGGGTGGCGAATTCACGGCCACGGGTGAGGTCGGCACTACCAAGGCACTGGCCGTCGATGTGTATCAGCCACTCGATCCGGGGCAGCGAAGTTTCATTGAGGTGAGTGCTCGGGCGGCACGCGCCGCGGCGATAGTATTTGAGAACGATGACAAGCTCAGTGAATACGAGGTGAGCAGCCGAACTTACGGAATCGCTGTCGGCCTGAATCTGGGTCTGATCGGGCAGTTGCGCCTGGGCTGGATGAGCCAGGTCAAGCGCTACGATCTGGACATCGGGCCTCCAGTCTTTCCGCCGGGGCCGTTTCACACGCCGGGTTGGTTCACCGGCGTCGACTTCGACCAGATGAACCATCCGAGTTTCCCCTCCAAGGGATGGGCTGCGAGCGTTTCGTATTTCGCACCAAACGACGCTGCGTTCACGCGTTTGTCGGCGGAAGGCCGCGCCGCAATGCAGGCTGGCGCTTTCGTTGTTGCCGGGCGCATCGCCTATACCGATTCGCCGCACGGCGTGCTGCCCTTTCACGAGGCCGCATCGCTCGGCGGGCTGCTCAACTTGTCGGCCTACGCGACGGACCAATTCCTGGGCGACGAGGTGCAATACGCACAGGTTCGGATTGAGCGCGTCCTGCAGCGCCTGCCGATCGGGCTCAGCGGAGACCTGCGCGCGGGACTCGCGCTCGAAGCCGGCCGAATCGGGGTGCGTTACACCGAAACGTCGCGCGCCGGTTGGCAAGACTCGGTGTTCCTGTACCTCGGCGGGCCGACGCCCGTCGGCCCGCTGTACCTGGGTTACGCGCGTTCAAGCAGCGGCAGCGCGAACGCCTACCTGTTCATCGGCAGTCTCTGATGGCGCGGCATGAAGTGCTGGGCGCCAATCCCTGGCGAAGTACAGTTGCGCTTGCACGGAGAACGGCATGAACATCGACAGACATACCGAAAACGGCGCGGCCCATGAAGGCCAGCCCCTGGTGTTGCGCGAAGTGGATCAGCGCGGGGTGGTGACGCTCACGCTGAATCGGCCGAGGTCGTTCAATGCATTGTCACAAGCCATGCTCGCAGCGCTGCAAAGCGAGTTCGATGCGCTGATCGCCGATGAGTCTGTGCGCGTAGTCGTGCTGGCCGCCGCAGGCAAGGCGTTTTGTGCCGGACACGACTTGAAAGAGATGCGCAGCGACCCCTCGTTGCCCTACTACCGGAAGTTGTTCGATCAATGCACGGCGTTCATGCTCAGTGTGCAATCCGCACCGGTGCCGGTGATTGCCAAGGTGCAGGGCATGGCGACGGCGGCAGGCTGCCAGCTCGTCGCCATGTGCGACCTCGCAGTGGCGGCGAGCGACGCGCAATTCGCCGTGAGCGGCGTTCGCTACGGGTTGTTTTGCTCGACCCCGAGTGTGGCGCTGTCGCGCAACATCGGGCGCAAGGCGGCGTTCGAGATGCTCGTGACCGGAGAGTTCATCAGTGCCGAGCAGGCGCGCGACCGGGGCCTCATCAACCGCGTGGCGCCCGCGCTGGAACTCGATGCCGAAGTAGAGCGGCTCGTCGCTGCGATTCTTTCCAAACCGCGCGTGGCCATCGCAATGGGCAAGCACCTGTTCTATCGCCAGCTCGAGAAGAGCATATCGGCTGCGTACGAAGAAGCCGGTCAGACAATGGCGTGCAACATGATGGACGAAGCCGCGCTCGAAGGCGTGCAGGCCTTCATCGACAAACGCCCGCCGAGCTGGTCGACAAGCTGAGCCGCACAGCGTGCGGGCGCGGCGTGGCTTGGGACGGCCGCGCGGCGTGCCTTCGATACATGCAGGTGCATCTGTAGCGTCTGCTCACGCCGATCAGGGTGGTGCTGCTTCGAGGCGGGCAGACCATCACGGTCAAGTCGCTTCGATCGTGAATTCAATCCGCCAGACGCGTTCCCGCTCCACCCGAAGCGTTGCGATTCCAACCCGGATCGGCCGATGATTGGTGCATTGCGCCATGTGTTGCGCCGCCGTGGCGTCCTGGCTGAAGACCGTCTCGCCCATGAACCCAATCAAGTTCGCACTGCTCGGCCTGATCGGCGTCATCGGTCTGGTGATTTCGACTTTCGGGCCGTTCAAGATCCCCTATGCCGAAACGCTGGCCAAGACCTACTACCGTTACGCCATCGCCGGTCTGTTGGTGGTCGTGTGTGTGCTCGCCGGCCTCATCGCGCTGGTTGCGCATCTGTTGGACCCGAATCAGTTCAAGTCGCAAATCGTTCGCATGGTGAAGGAGCGTACCCAGCGCGAGTTGGTTCTGGACGGTGAGCTTGAACTGAGTTGGTTTCCCAAGCTCGGGTTTAAAGCGGGCAAGGCCACGCTCAGCCAGCGGCGCAGCGCGCGCGAGTTCGCGTCGATCGACAGCGCGCGCTTCACGATAGCCTGGCTGCCGCTATTGCGACGCCAGGTGCTGATCGACTGGGCCGAAGTCGATGGTCTGCGTGCGCAACTGGTGCGTTCCAAGGACGGCAGCACGAACGTGGATGATCTGTTGCATGACATCGCGACGATTTCGCCCGGCAACGTCGACGTCCATGGCCTGCTTCTCAAGCGTTCGAACTTGCAATGGGACGACGAGATCGGATTTCAGAGCGGCAGCTTGAACGATGTCAACGTCGAAATCGGCCGGCTCACTGATGCACTGTCCGCACCATTGACGGTGAGCGTGCGCGTTCATGCACCGCAGGCTGGAGTCGACGCGCGGGTTTCGCTGAAAGGGCGCCTGCTGTTTGATGCACAGGCCGGCCGAATCGAACTCGTGAAGCTCGACGCACAACTCGAAGGCAAAGCCCTTGGCGTTGCCAACCTCGCATTGGCGATCAAGGCCGAGGTGACTGGCCATCTCGGCCTGCATACCTTAAGCGTGGAAAACCTGGTCATCACTTCATCCAGCAAATCAGGCCTGAGCGTCGTCAACGCACGGCTGGTGGCCCCGGAGTTGAGGTTCATCGAACGGCGCTTTCAGGGAAGTCGGCTCAGCATGGACGTGAGCGTGGCCCACCCCGACCAGACTCTGACCGCGGCGCTCCAGGTGCCAAGTTTCGAGGCAACGGCGCGCTCGCTGCGCGGCGCAACGGCGAACGCGCAGGTGTCGATCCGCAGCGAGGATGCTCAGCTTCGGGTGCAGATGACAAGTCCCGTGTCGCTGGACCTCGAGGCCGGCGCTCGCATCGAGTTCGAAGCCGTGGACCTGACCGCTGAGGCTATCCATCCGGCACTCAGCGCGCAGGTGCCGCTGGCTGCGACCGGCAAACTCATGCTCGACCTGGCGCAAAGGAGCTTGCACCTCGCGTTGAGTGGAAAGTTCGCCGGCGATGAGTTGCGTGGCCAGGTTGCGCTGAGTGACTGGCACCGGCCGCACTGGAGTTTCGAGTTGGCCAGCGCCAGGCTCGACCTGGACGCATTGCTGGCGCAGCCCTGTCTGGCGCGCTGGCGCGACGATTCACAGCCCTTGGACCTGTCGTTTCTGAGCGACCTGACGCTGGCCGGGCATTTGCGCGCCGACAAGGTCAAACTCTGTGGCTTGACGACGACTGGAGTTTCTGCGCAGTTCGACGCCCAGCGCAAGGTGCTGCACATTGCCCCGATCACGGCGCAGGCCTATGGCGGCGTGGTTGAAGCAAGCATCGACCTCGACGCAACCGGTGCCCCGCGTCTGTCGAGCAAAGGAAGTCTGTCGGCCGTTAACTCGCGCGCCCTGCGCGCCGATGCTGTGCAACTGCCATGGATCGAAGGCACCGGCGAATTGGCCTGGGACCTGCAATCGCAAGGCAGGAGCCTCGGCACTTTGCGCGCAGGCTTGAACGGGCAGGTATCGCTTGCCGGGCGCGCAGGCAAGATCAAGGGCATCGATTTGCGCGCCGCGTTGCTTGAAGGTCCCGCCGGCAGCGGCAACCAAACACCTGTGCGCCAACAGGCATACAACGAGGGCGCAAACACGGCATTCAACGATCTGAAGGCACGCATCGAGTTGCGAGGTGGTCATGCACGGGCCCAGGAACTTGAACTCAACAGCGCAAGCGTGCGCACTGTGGGCAGTGGTGAACTGGCGCTCGATACCGGGCAGCTTGACTTGCGCCTGAACGCGAGCGTTGCGCAAGCGGCGAAGGAGTTCACGGCGCTCGCCGGGAAGAGCGTGCCGATTCGGCTCGACGGCCCGTGGCGCGTGCCGCAATTCACCCTTGACTTCAGCGCCGCCAGCGTCCCGATCGCGCGAAAAGTCGAAGCCGCGGCCGCGGCCTCGCCTCGCGTACCTACACGCACCAAGGTGCTGTCCGCCCGGGGGCCGCGTGTGCCGCCGCTGCGCACCACCCAGTAGCGTCGCTCAACCGTCGCCGGAGGGCGCCGACGCGATCAAGCGCTTCGCATCGGACGCCCGCAGCGGCCCGCAGTCTCGCAGGCGATGCCCGTGGCGTTGAGCACAGCCGATCAAAGCTCGCCGCAAGGTTGAACACGGCCTGGCGCCGGGCCGTTCGCGACAAGCCGTTGCCATGCACGCCAGCCGAGCACTGACATCGCGATGAAGATCGAGTAGAGAACGGTCGTGAGCCAAAGCCCCTTGTAAGCGAACAGGGCCACACTCACGACATTCACCACGACCCAGGTGAACCAGGTCTCTACGTATTTGCGCCCGAGCAGCCATTGCCCGATGACACTGGCCGCGGTCGGAAAGGCGTCCCACCAGGCAACGTCGGTGTCGGTGGCGCTGGCAAGGAAGATGCCTGTCGCGGGCCAGGCGATCGCCATCGCGATCAGGGCCCGGCAGCGGCCCTTTTTCCCGAGCGTTCTTACCCGCAATGCGCCGCCGTCGCCTTGTGTACCGTGCAGCCACTGCCACCAGCCCCAGGCGGCGATGAGGGCGAAGAAGACTTGCAGTCCTGCGTCGCCATACAGCAGGTTCTTCCAGAACAGGCCGAAGTAGAGCAACGAACTGACGATGGCGAGCGGCCAGCCCCAAGGGTTGACGCGGATATTGCACACCACCATCGCCAGCGCCAGGACGACGGCGACGAGTTCGAGGCGTGTGACGGCTGCACCCCAGACGGAGAAGGCTTCGGTGAAGATGGGTTGCAGAAAATGCGGAAGTGCAGTCACGGGTGTCGAGTGAAATTGTGATCCCGAGACGAGTCAGGATCCATGCATTGAAAGGCTGATGCGTCGGGAGGTCCTGTGCTCGCGGCCCGGCGGCTCCCGGCTTTCGCCGTGACGAGGTGAAGGGCCGGCGCTTCAGCGTTTGGGCACGCTGAGCTGTACCAGGATCTCGTCAGGCTTCAACATGCCGAGTTCGAAGCGCGCTTTTTCTTCCACCATCTCCAAGCCTTCCTTGAGGTCTCGCACCTCGGCTTGCAGTTGCTGATTGCGCGCGCGTGCTGCGTTGTTCGCTGCGAGCTGCTCGCGCAGCTTGCCGCTCAGCTCCAGGGTGCGCGGAACGCCCGACTTGCCGAACCACAGCTCGACGTGCACCAGCAGCAGCAGCGCGATCAGGGCAGTGGTCAACAAGCGCATCAGTATTGCCTCCCGCAGCGGACCTAGCGCAGCGAATAGAAAGCGGACCGGCCAGGGTAGCTCGCGACGTCACCCAGATCTTCTTCAATGCGCAGCAGCTGGTTGTACTTGGCCATGCGGTCGCTGCGGCTGAGTGAGCCGGTCTTGATTTGACCGGCGTTCGTGCCCACCGCGATGTCGGCGATCGTCGAGTCTTCCGTCTCGCCGGAGCGGTGGCTGATGACGGCCGTGTAGTTGGCGCGCTTGGCCATTTCGATGGCCGCAAAGGTCTCGGTGAGGGTGCCGATCTGGTTGACTTTGATGAGGATCGAGTTCGCAACCTTTCGGTCGATACCGTCGCGCAGGATTTTCGTATTGGTGACGAACAAATCGTCGCCGACGAGTTGCACCTTCGCTCCCAGCTGCTGGGTGAGGTGCTTCCAGCCGTCCCAGTCGCCTTCATGCATGCCGTCTTCGATGCTGATGATGGGGTATTTGTCGACCCATGTGGCGAGCATGTCGGTCCATTCGGACGCGCTGAGTTGCAGCGCCGAACCTTCGTCGATGCAGTACTTGCCGTCCTTGAAGAACTCGCTGGCGGCGCAATCCAGGCCGATGGCGATTTGCGTGCCTGCGGTGTAGCCGGCCTTGTCGATCGCTTCGAGGATCAGCTGAATCGCCGCCTCGTGGCTCGCCACGCTGGGCGCGAAACCGCCTTCGTCGCCCACCGCGGTGCTCATGCCTTTGGCGTCGATGATCTTCTTGAGTGCATGAAACACTTCGCAGCCATAGCGCATTGCTTCGCGAAAACTCGGCGCACCCACCGGAATGATCATCAACTCTTGCAAGTCGAGGTTGTTGTTTGCATGCGCGCCGCCGTTGATCACGTTCATCATCGGTACCGGCATCTGCATCGCACCCGAGCCGCCGAAGTAACGGTACAGCGGCAGGCCAGACTCTTCCGCCGCGGCGCGCGCCACTGCCATGCTCACGGCGAGTGTCGCGTTGGCGCCCAGGCGACTCTTGTTGTCGGTGCCGTCCAGATCGATCAGGGTGCGGTCCAGGAACGCCTGCTCGCTGGCGTCCAGCCCCATCACGGCTTCCGACATTTCGGTGTTGATGTGCTCCACCGCCTTCAACACCCCTTTGCCGCCGTAGCGCGCTTTGTCGCCGTCGCGCAACTCGATCGCCTCGCGCGAACCGGTCGATGCGCCCGAGGGCACGGCCGCTCGGCCCATGGTTCCGGATTCCAGCAAGACGTCGCACTCCACCGTGGGGTTGCCGCGGCTGTCGAGGATTTCGCGGCCGACGATGTCTACGATTGCGCTCATTCAATGCCTTGTGGGTTGTGCGTCATTCGATTCAGATGCCTTCGGCGACGATCATGCTCATCACCGCCGCGCCTGTGCGTGCCTTGCGCGCCTTGCCGTATTCGGCGGAGTGATAGTAGGCGCGGGCCTTTTCCATGGATGGAAATTTCAGCACGACCACGCGGTCGGGTTTCCAGTCGCCTTCCAGCACTTCGGTCGCGCCGCCGCGCACGCAGACCTGCGCGCCGTGAGCCAGCATCGCGGCCGATGAAAGTTTCTTGTATTCCTCGTATTGCAGGGGATTCGTGACGCGCACGTTGGCGATGATGTAGGCACTGCTCATGGTTCAGGGTTCCGTGGTTCAGCAGGAGAAGTCATTCTCCAGCAACGGCTGGCTCTTGACCACGCGGTCCAGCGCCAACAATTGTTCGAGCAAGGCGCGCATGTGTTTCAGCGGCACGGCGTTGGGTCCGTCGCTCAGGGCATGCGCCGGGTCGGGGTGGGTTTCCATGAACAGGCCCGCGATGCCCACTGCGACGGCCGCGCGCGCGAGCACGGGGACGAATTCGCGCTGACCACCGGAGGTCGTGCCCTGGCCGCCGGGCAATTGCACCGAATGGGTCGCGTCGAAGACGACCGGTGCCCCGGTTTCACGCATGATCGCAAGGCTGCGCATGTCCGAGACGAGGTTGTTGTAGCCGAAACTCGCGCCGCGTTCGCAGGCCATGAAGTTGTCTTGTGGCAACCCTTTGTCTCGTGCTGCGGCACGGGCCTTGGCGATCACGTTCTTCATGTCGTGCGGCGCGAGGAACTGGCCTTTCTTGATGTTGACCGGCTTGCCGCTTTGTGCCACGGCATGGATGAAGTCGGTCTGGCGACACAGGAACGCAGGCGTTTGCAAGACGTCGACAACTGCCGCAACCGTCGCGACCTGCGCTTCGTTGTGCACGTCGGTGAGCACCGGCACTCTCAGTTCGCGCTTCACCTTGGCCAGGATTTCCAGGCCTTTGTCCATGCCGGGGCCACGAAATGTCGTGCCGGCGGAACGGTTCGCCTTGTCGTAGCTCGACTTGAAGATGAATCCGATGCCGAGCGCGGTGGTGATGTCCTTCAACTGCCCCGCCACGTCCATCTGCAACTGTTCGGACTCGATGACGCAGGGGCCGGCGATCAAGAACAACGGTTGGGTCAGGCCAACTTCGAAGCCGCAAAGATTCATGGCTTGACAGCCAGCGCGGCATCCCGAAGTGCGCAGGGCTCCACCGGGTGCATGCCGCATTGGGTTCGAGCTCCCGTGTCAACGACGGGCCGGCACTTCGCTGGGATGGCCAGGCAAGGCAGGATCAAAGCCCGCGCCGCCATCAAGCCGCCACCTTTTCGGTCCGCTCGGCCTGGTGCCGCAACGCGGCCTGGATGAACGACTTGAACAGCGGGTGCCCGTCCCAGGGTGTCGACTTGAACTCCGGGTGGAACTGCACGCCCATGAACCAAGGGTGCACGCTTTTCGGCAGCTCGATGATCTCGGTCAGTTTTTCGCGCTGCGTCAAGGCCGAGATCACGAGGCCGGCGTCGGTGAGGCGATCCAGATAGTTGACGTTGGCCTCGAAGCGGTGGCGATGGCGTTCGTTTACCACGGCGCCATAGATCTCGTGCGCCAACGTGCCAGGTTTGACGTCCGATCCTTGCGCACCCAGGCGCATCGTGCCACCCAGATCGGACGACGCACTGCGCTTTTGCAGCGTACCGTCCGCGTCACGCCATTCTTCGATGAGCGCGATCACCGGGTGTTTGCAATCGGGTTCGAACTCGGTGCTGTTCGCGCCCGTGAGCCCGGCCTTGTGGCGTGCAAATTCGATCGTCGCCACCTGCATCCCCAGGCAAATTCCCAGGTAAGGGAGCTTCTGTTCGCGCGCGTACTGCGCGGCGAGAACCTTGCCCTCGACGCCGCGCTTGCCGAAACCGCCCGGCACGAGGACGGCGTCGAAGCGGCCGAGGTTGCCCACATTGCCCGGGTTCAGATCCTCGGAATCGACGTATTCGATTTTCACGCGCGCGTGGTTGTGAATGCCGGCGTGGCGCAGCGCTTCGTTGAGCGACTTGTAGGAGTCGGACAGTTCGACGTATTTGCCGCACATCGCGATCGTCACTTCGAACTGCGGGTGTTCGACCTCGTACACCAGGTTGTCCCAGCGTGTCAGGTTCGCGGGCTTGGTGTGCAGGTGCAGCTTGGCGCAGATCAGCTCATCGAGCCCTTGCGAGTGCAGCATGCGCGGCACCTTGTAGATGGTGTCGGCGTCCCACACCGAGATCACGCCGAACTCGGGAACGTTGGCGAAGAGCGAGATCTTGGCGCGCTCCTCGTCGGGGATCGGCCGGTCGGCACGGCACAGCAGCGCGTCGGGCATGATGCCGATCTCGCGCAGCTTTTGCACACTGTGCTGCGTCGGTTTGGTCTTGAGTTCACCGGCGGCGGCGATCCACGGCACGAGCGTCAGGTGCAGGAACGCAGCGTTCGTCGGTCCCATCTTCAAACTCATCTGGCGTACCGCTTCGAGGAAAGGCAGCGACTCGATGTCGCCCACGGTGCCGCCGATTTCGACAATCGCCACGTCCGGCTCGCGCTCGCGGCGCGACGGCGCTTCTTCGGCGCGCTCCGGGTTCAGGCTGGCGCCGCGCCGGATGAACTCCTGGATCTCGTTCGTGACATGCGGAATCACCTGCACCGTCTTGCCGAGATAGTCGCCGCGGCGCTCCTTTTCGAGCACGCTCTTGTAGATCTGGCCGGTGGTGAAGTTGTTCGCGCGGCGCATGCGCGTCGTGATGAAGCGCTCGTAATGGCCGAGGTCGAGGTCGGTCTCCGCGCCGTCTTCGGTGACGAACACCTCGCCATGCTGGAACGGCGACATCGTTCCCGGATCGACGTTGAGGTACGGGTCGAGCTTGATCAGGGTGACTTTCAGGCCGCGCGATTCGAGAATCGCCGCGAGCGACGCCGACGCGATGCCCTTGCCCAACGAGGACACCACACCGCCGGTGACGAAGACGAACTTGGTCATTGTCTGCAGCGTCCGCTGGCAGGCGACGCTGGGGTGGGAAAGCGCGATTATAGGAGCGCGACTATGCCGGCGCGTGGCTCGGCCGGCACGCGGCAAAGCTGGCGAGCCAATGCAGCACAGCGCTCGCCGTCGCTTGCGGTTGTTCCAGCGGGAACAGGTGCGTACCGTCGAGCATCGTGATGCGGGAGTGTGTCAGGCGCTTCACTTCGCGCAGGCCCACGCGGCGCAACTCTTCCGAATCGTTGCCGCCCACAAAAGCCGCGGGACAGCGCAACGGGTGCCTGCGCAGCAGGCGCGCCAGATGGTGCGGCAGGGTGTTGTAGATCGAAGTTTCGATCATGCGCGCAAAGCTCAATTGCTGCCCCTGCGCACCGACTTCGAGGCCGCAACTCAGATAGTCGTCGAGCACGCCGTCGGCCCAGCGAGCGAAAGCCGCCTTCGATGCAAAGTGCGTGCGCGCTGCGGCAAGGTTCGGCCAGAACTCGCGCCGTCGCTTCGATACATGTCCCGGCGAAAAGCGCTCGCCGATGCCCGTCGCCTTGGCGAATTGAACCGTGCGCCCCATCCAGTTCGGCAGAACGGGCGAGTCGAGCAAGACCACGCCGCGCGCGACGTCGGGCCGGCGCACTGCTGCCAGCAGGCTCAGGTAGCCGCCCAACGAGTGCCCGACCAGGTAGGCAGGGCCGGCAGCCTCGGCGTCGATGAAATGCAGCAATTGGTCGCGCAAATGCGGCCAGTTGCTCGTCACCGGGTAGCGCGGGTCGTGGCCGAACTTCGGCGGCGCCACGACGCGCCAGCCGGCTTCGCGCCAACAGTCGAACAAGCGCCGGTAGGTGCCGGCAGGGAAGCCGTTGGCGTGCGAGAAGACAATCGTTCTCGTCGTGCCGGGTTCGGGCCGCACTGTCATGTCGGCCGTCGCACGAGTGCCTTCAAGCGATACAGCGCGTCGAGCGCTTCTTTCGGCGTCAGCGCGTCGGGGTCGATCGCCGCCAGTTCCTGCGCGACGGCATCGGGGGCCACCTCGGCAATCGGCGCGGGCGCGGCAAACAGATCGATCTGCGCCTGCCCTTGAGCGCGTTGCGTCTCCAGGGATTCGAGCGTCGATCGTGCCTGGCGCACCAGGCTGGCCGGCATGCCCGCGAGGCGCGCCACTTGCACGCCATAGCTGCGGCTTGCCGGGCCGGGCTCGATCTCGTGCAGAAAGGCGATCGCCTCGCCACTCTCCACTGCCGAGACATGCACATTGAGGGCGCGCTCATGCTTCACCGGAAATTCGGTCAGCTCGAAATAGTGCGTTGCAAACAGCGTGAACGATTGATTGCGGTCGTGCAGGTGGCTCGCGATCGCGCCGGCCAATGCCAGGCCGTCGAACGTCGACGTGCCACGCCCGATCTCGTCCATCAACACCAGCGAGTGTTGCGTCGCATGATGCAGGATCGAGGCGGCTTCCGTCATCTCGAGCATGAACGTCGACTGCGCATTCGCCAGGTCGTCGGCAGCGCCGATGCGGGTGTGGATCGCGTCGATCGGGCCGAGCCTGCAGCTCTGGGCCGGAACGTTCGAGCCGATCGACGCCAGCAACACGATCAGCGCCACCTGGCGCATGTAGGTGCTCTTGCCTCCCATGTTCGGGCCCGTGATGAGTTGCATCTTGTGCTTCGCATCGAGCCGGCAATGGTTGGCCATGAAGTTGCCGGCACCGAGTTCCAGCAGTCGCGCCTCGACCACGGGGTGGCGGCCGCCCACGATCTCGATGCAGGCTTCGCGCACAAACTGGGGGCGGCACCAGCCGAGACTCGTCGCGCGCTCGGCAAGCGCTGCCAGCACGTCGAGTTGTGCCAAGGCACGGGCCAGCGCTCCAAGCCCTTCGAGATACGGCTGGAGCGCATCGAGCAACTCCTCATACAGCAGTTTCTCGCGCGCCAGCGATCGCTCCTGCGCCGACAGCGCCTTGTCTTCGAACGCTTTCAACTCCGGCGTGATGAAGCGCTCGGCGTTCTTCAGCGTCTGGCGGCGCTGATAATCCAGCGGTACTTTGGCGGCCTGGCCCTGCGTGACTTCAATGTAGAAGCCATGCACCTTGTTGTACTGGACGCGCAGGTTCGCAATCCCAGAGCGCGCGCGCTCACGCGCCTCGAGTTCGAGCAGGAATGCGTCACAGTTTTGTGCGATGCCGCGCAGCTCGTCGAGTTCGGCGTCGAACCCGATGGCGATGACGCCCCCGTCGCGCAGCAGGATCGCGGGCTCCGCAGCGATGGTTGCAGTCAGAAGCGCGCCG
>Ga0315277_10002538_pt1 | contig 25357 bp, 18 predicted proteins | sample YL17G05_15_MG_FD_203695 | JGI IMG/M metagenome (GOLD analysis project Ga0315277, IMG submission 203695) | Sediment microbial communities from Yellowstone Lake, YNP, Wyoming, USA - YL17G05_15 | ecosystem: Environmental > Aquatic > Freshwater > Lake > Sediment | place: USA: Wyoming | collected... | reverse complement strand
AAATGCTATATAGCTACTTTTTTTATGTATAAAAGAATAACTATTTCGTATATCAATATTGCTTTGATGATGAAGAAGCACTATTTACTTTATTTGACAGGATTCAAAAATAATACGATTTTTTTGGGGGTTATTGGTAATTGAAATCTAATAATAAAAACACTCTTAAAGATCGAAATGATTCTTTTCTCGCTGATACGGCGGGAGGTCTTAAAGAAGAATGGAAAATCAAATCAAAGATAGGCGAAAACTTGTTGACCGCTCAACCCCAACCATTATGGGAGGAAACGGTGAAACAAGCCTATGACGTAGGAAAAATCATTAATGTAGGCGAATTGGTAAGATCGCGTATTGATGATAGTAAACTCATTATCTCGTTGCATGTTGAACGGTCCAAATACACAACCCATGAGGAATTATATCATGCTATGAATAACTGGTGGGTTGAAACAAAGGGTCGATCATCAAAAACCATAATCGATAGGATCCGACACGCTCGATCTATGCAAAACCACCCGGTTTATCCGGTGAATTGGTTAAAATTCGAGCCTGAACAAATCCTTAACCAATTGTTGCACCGGCAATTATACCAGTATAAGGAGCGCGCAAAACAAACCGGAAACCCGACTTATGGCACGACGCAATTACATAACCTATGGAAAACCGTTAACATGTTCGCAGAGGCATACGGTCTTGATATATCGTTTTGGGGTTGGAATCCACCAGCGGTACCGGAACCACAGGTTAAGATTGTACCAAGGCCGGAAATCGTTAATCGATTAATGCACAAATGGTATACAAACGACAGATTCGAGAATGCTCTCATCCGGACGTTGTTAACCGTTGGCTTTCATATCGGATTACGGCCTGAGGAGTTAATAACAATCAAGGTGGACGATATTAAACTTGACGACGGATACATCTTCATACGGGAACAAAAAAAGAAATTCCGCGAACGTCAGGTATGGATCGATGACGCGGTAATGAATAGCCGCCGACAAAACTCATTACGAAATTGGATTAAGGTTTGGCGACCGAAACGAGCAAATGAGAACTCCGGGAATTTCATTTTTATCAAAAAGAACGGGAAACCATTTCCATCTGAGGACGCTTTACGAATGTATTTATCACCGTTTGTGAAACCTGTATGGAGCGATTTTAAGCCTAAGATAATGAGGGATTGGAGCGCTATCGCCCGGTTGATACGGACCAAAGAAGAAACTAAGAAGTGGGATATTAGGACCGTCAAGCACGATCTCGGGCACAAATTCCAACAAACAACCGAATCGTATATTCGATACGCTGAAAACTATTACCGAAGAGATCCTTATGATTGGTTGCGTTCCGTACTGAAATTCCATAAGTCAAGTATGCGAATGAAACATCTTATGGGACGGGAATACGGGTCGCGCCAAGAAATTCCCAAAATCTCGATAAACACTAAAAAAGGGTCTCAATCGAGATGGTTTTCTCCTGTTAGAAATGACGAGCCTATGGGGATTTGAACCCCAGTATCCGGCTCCGAAGGCCGGAAGGATATCCAGACTACCTCATAGGCCCATAACATAGAACGGAATTGTACACCTACTATAAAAACTTAGATTGATATTCTTCTCATCAATCTTCGGGTATTACTGATTGACACAAAAGGAAACTACTAAAGAAAGATGAAAAAGAAGAAAAATCAGCTAACATCATCGTTATCGTAGTAATTGATATATATCATCATTAGAAAATGAAAGAACTTGCGCCTTACATTCATGATCATATCACAAAATTATTTGATATAAAAGAATTGATTAAACAACATTAAAAATAAAAAAAGAGAGGAGCTACTTGTGTAGCCTTCTATTTGTTTTCTATCGAACAAAGTCGATGTTTCCCATCTTGGGGTTTGCCATGACTTTTCGTGCTGGGATAACGGGTACGACCGGATTTGTGCGCCGCTCAGGTCGGGAACTTAGCAGATTCGGTGATTGTACACCAGTCATGATTGCCATCACTCTGCATTTTCCTTCAAAACCTGGGTCTACACGTGCCCCTAGGATAACATTGGAGTAGCAATCCATATCCTCAGTGAGTGATTTGGCGACATCCTGGACGTATTTTAAACTCATGTTTGGTCCACCTGTGATATGAACCAATGCACTATGTGCCCCGTGGTAATCAACATTAAGGAGCGGGTGATTCAACGCTTCTTTCACAATTGTATCGACTCCTGCATCCTCATCTGCTTCGCCCCAGAGCATGACAGAGAGACCACCGGAATCCATGACAGCTTTCATATCTGCAAAGTCCAAGTTAATCAACGAAGGAACTGAGATTGTCTCAGAAATTCCCTTTACTGTTTCTGCAACTAATTGGTCCATTACAGAGAATGCTTGATTAATCGGTAGGTTTGGGACAAATTCGAGTAATCGGTTATTATCAAGCACAACTGTGCTGTCTGCGGTGACACGCAGTTTGTCAAGTCCTTCATCTGCCTTTACAAGGCGTGCGCGCTCTACGTTGAATGGAGTTGAAACCATACAGGTAACAATTGCCCCAAGTTTTTTTGCGATTTCTGCAACAACTGGGGCTGATCCGGTACCCGTACCACCACCCATACCAGCGCAGACAAAGACAAGGTCAGCACCTTGTAACATTTCTTCAAGTTCTCTGCTTGATTCCCGTGCAGCACGTTCACCCATCTCAGGGAACCCTCCTGCACCAAGTCCTCGTGTTAGGTTTTTTCCGATGAGAAGTTTTTTATCAGCATCGACAAGATCAAGTGCAATTTTATCGGTGTTGATTGCAATGGTTTCTGCTCCTTTTACACCTAATTTGTGGAGTCGGGTAATTGTGTTTCCTCCAGCCCCGCCACATCCAACGATAACAATACGAGCATTGCCAAAGAGTCCGTCATCAATCTTCTGCTTGCTTTCCTCACTTACTTTATTTTCTATTGCAGTCTCAACGAAGGACTGCATTTGGTTTCCGGCCATTTCTTTATTCCTCCTATTCTGGTAGTTGGGAAGGCCGTCCGTCCAGGACGGCCTTCACTAAAGGGGTACATCCCATCCCCTGATTTTACCTTAATTTTATTTTTTCATGTAAGGTTCTATAGCAGCGGCCGCAGCTTCCAATTCTTGTATTTTCTTGATTTTGTCGGCTTTTGCAAGAATACGGGTAGTATGATTTTCGATATATTCTTTTACCGCATGCCGTATTGCTTCAGATCGTGTTGAAAACTCTCCAAGTCGAATTAAAAGGTCGATTTGTCTGAGATCGATTTGAGGTAATCGGATTGTGATGCGGTCGTTTTCCATAGTTCTCCTCACATTTTTTGTGTTTGTCAAAAAGATATCATTTTTATGTCGATCATATGTCACACATATGTCGGACAAGTGCCAAACGACATCATTTGTCTGACAAACAATGCAACGAATACGTCCTTCTATTTATATAATTTTCCATATTTTTGGTTTATCATAATTCATCATTTTAATATTTTTTTTACGTAAATTATTTTTTTCCCATATCTGGAAAATAAGCAAAAAATGAGATCCGATTTATAAAAAATACGCAGGTAATAACGCACGTACTAACGCGTATACAAAAGTGAAAAACTGTGGTTATTCGTAATAGAAAAAGTTCTTATTGCGTGATACGACCAAATGCAACAGTACCAGAAATTTTTTCTATCTTTGCTTTCACCGTTGCACCTTTAATTGCTCCAGGAATGTAGACCACGTATTTATCAAAAAATGCGACGCCATCTCCTCGTTTTCCAATATCTTTTATCGTGAGTTCGTAAATCTCCCCTTCCTTAAATATCTCACTCGGTACAATTGTTCTTCTCTTCTTCATAGAACCGATTGACCGAAATGCACCACATGCATCACAACGAATCACTAGTGTTCTATCCTTTTTTACCAGATGAGTATCAGGTCGGTTGCATTCCGAACAAATCACATACGTATTGACATATTCATCAAGTCTATCTTGTATTGTTCTAATCGGAATTTTTCCCTGGAAAATCACACGACCACTGGAGATATCTCCAGCGGTACCAACACTTCCTAATAAAAATTTTAAAAAATGATCTGCATCACGATTTAAAACATCAATGATTTTATCGAAGTTTTTCAGGACAGTCGTGTTTCCTTCATAAAAAACATCAACTTTTGGTACCTTAAAACGATCATCATCAATCCGTTCTTTTGCAGTAGCACTATGTACTCGTTTTAGTAGATTATTATAATTTGACTCTGCCATAACTTAAGATGGCTAAATATCAAAGAGTAATAAAAATCTTCCGCAGATTAAAAAAAGAAAAAAAAATATCTTATTGATTTGATGGCAAGGGGTTTACACGGGCACCCATAACAAAAAAACCTTCTTTCATCGCTTGTTCAGCAAGATCAATTTGTGTCGTATACACTTTCTTATTTCCTTTTTTCCAGTGCCAAATAAACTCGGTCATAAATTACGCTCCCCCAACCGAACTGGTTGTGATAGGAGAAATCAGTTCTTGTTTATATAATTTTTCAAAAAAAAATGTTTCAGGAGTTAACTTTAAACAATTTTTGATAAATATAATCCTTTATCAAAAAATCCTAATTTACGATAGTACGGTTTAACCCCGACACCGCTAAGTACAAACAACCGTTTTTTTTCAAACTCTTCGGCACAGATACGCTCTGCTTCGCCTAGTAATGTTTTACCATATCCACGATGCTGAAATGCTTCGGATGTTCGTTCACCAAGAGGTGTTTCACGTCCAAGTACTTTAAGTTCGCGGACAATCATACATGGTTTTTCTTGTAACTCGGAGCGATGCGGCTTAATCACATCTCGTAATCGCAGATAACCAACCAATACATCCTGTTCGATATCCTCAAGAGAAAGGAAAATCTCCATACCACCACTTGCCTTGTATCGACGTTGAACACATGTAAGAGATAGGTGAGTGAGTTTCTTCGTTTTTTCGACAGATAAATGCCCGATTTCTCGGCATCGAATACATCGACATGATGTCTGTTGGTGATGCATTTCCTTCTCAACATATTGTCGGAGATTACTTTTTTTGATCCCCGCACTGATTTCATGGGCGGGGATGTCTCGCTGTATTCGTTGGATCCGTACCCATTCTGGAATATCTTTTTTTATTCGTGCGATAAGAAGAGATGCTTGTTCCGTAGTTAATGGTTCATATTTACCATCATTCCATAGATCATACAGTTTTGTTCCTTTTGTGACTAGTGTGGGATAAATCTTGATCATATCGGGCTTGTAACGCTCATCTGTAAAAATCATTTGAAATGTCTCAAGATCTTTTTTTTCATTGCTACCTGGCAATCCAGGCATCATATGATAACAGACTTTCAAACCCGCATTTTTTGCGATACGAGTCGCAGCAATCGAATCAGAAACGGTATGTCCACGTTCCATTTGAGATAAAAGAGTATCATAAATGGTTTGTACCCCCAATTCAACTCGTGTCGCGCCCAGATTGAGTGCCTGATCAACATGTTGTAATCGGAACCAGTCCGGTCGTGTCTCAACAGTTAGTCCTATACATCGAGAGAGTGCTGTTTCGTTGTTTTTTTTTGCGTGTTCTAATGTCTTTGATTGTTTGTTGTTCAGAGCGTCGTAGCATCGTTTTACAAACCATTGTTGATATTCTGGGAGTCTTGCAGTAAACGTTCCGCCCATGATAATGAGGTCAACTTTATCGGTCACATGACCGATCGCATGAAGTTGTTCGATTCTACTCTTGATCTGGAGATACGGATCAAAATTGTTACAGCAAGCGCGCATTGCAGCTGGTTCATAGCCCGTGTAGCTTTGCGGTGTATTACGTTCTGGACCACCAGGACAGGGGACACATCTTCCATGTGGACAGGTCTCTGGTGAAGTCATGGCTGCAATAACAGAAACACCGGATAGAGTACGTGTCGATTTTTTCCGCAACAAGGAATGTACAGCTCCGTTTTCTAATCGATCTGCGGGTAGCTTTGCCAGAATCTCACTGTCACGTGGTATCGTGCGAAGTTTGTATTTTCTACACAGTTTTACTTTTACTTTATGGAGTTCATCTTTTGATTGAATGTTTTTTGTAAGAATTAAATCTATGATTTCCTGATGAAACGACATTTGTTGGTCGTATGCTAGCTCTAGGTAAAAAATCTTTGTTATGAGCTGTTGAAAAATTCTCATTAGAAATAAAGAGACGCTGAAGTAACAAGCAATCGAGTGATGTATTATATTTTCTTGTATATTTTGTTATACTTCTTAATACAAAGAACAAGATTCAGGAGAATATATCATATAACGATAGACCTTGTTTAATTTGTTATTTCATCGAAGTATTTTCTTCGAATAGTATATCCTTTATTTTTATGATATTAATGTCCATTATGTAAAGATAAATAGTATGATTTAGACATCCCAAAAACCACGTGTTTTTGCATATTGTAGCTCTGCCTGTAAGACATCCCGTAAAAACTTGATTTCCAATTCCTCAGATTTTGCTAACTCTTGTTTATTATATCGACTGAGAATTCGCGCAGCCGTATCTGGACCGATGCCTCGACCAACTAATGCAAGCACCGCGTATTTCCCATAACTTAATACGAGACTTGCATTCTTATGTAAACGTTTTATTTCTTTATTTTCTTCAGTTGTTCGATGTTTTTTGGTAAACAGTGGTATAAACTTTTTATTGTATCGTCGAACCATCGCGATTTTAATCGCACCGCATCTGGAGCACGTTGGTTGCATCGAGATTCGCTCTGCAATCGTATTCCATGAATAATGACAGTTCGTACACACCATTGTGATATCTGCATCTTCCAATCGTTTCTTTAATGCCATGAGAATAGAACGATCCGCACGCTGGGGAATCATAAGTCCACGGATTGTTTCGAATCCGGTAAGAGCTATCGGTGATAAACCTTGGATACAGATTGCTATCTCACCGTTTTGGATTTTCTGCAGCACTTGAACAGTACGGATAATATCCATGCGTTCCCACATCAATTTATCTAATGATTCTTCCAATATCAAAGATTGTCCAAATAAATTGAATAGCCGTTTTATTCCAATCGATCTGTAATCAAAATCCTTACGTAGGGCACCGAATTTTCGCGCTACGTGAACCAATTGCCAACGGAGATATGTTGAATTCCGAAGGATTGTTTTCATCAGGTATTCCAGCATTTCAGGTTGAGTAGAAAACAGGATTTCTTTAACACGTTCCGGTGGAATTCTGCCAGGGAGTTCTAGTGTTATACGATATGAATCACTGTTAATCCCGATGCTTTCTCCAATTGATTGCGCAAGCACAGCTGCGATTAACCGTCCTAGAGTCTCATTGACTTTTGTACCACAACAAATGTTTATGACTATGGTTTTGTCTTCTACATCCAAGGTTATCGTTTTATCATCAGGAATAATGAAGCCTTGCTGTTTTTGATAGGTGACGTACTCAACGAATTTCTTTAAGGTTTCTGCACGACAAGGGTAGTAGGAAAGATCTTTTTGATCTGATGCAAGTCTTCTTATTCGTCCGACCTCCTGTGCTACCTCAAAGGGCACCGAAATGTCTTCTCCCACCCAGGAGGGAATCGATCCAATTTCTTTAATGGGGGATACCAGGATTTCATTATCCTCTCGCTTCACAATCATCCATGGTCTGCCACGCAAGATAAATTTCTCTCCCTCAAATCCGCTACTTAACACGAAACTTTCATCTAAAGTCCCTATGGATTTTCTGGTGCTAATATCTATGACAGGGTATGTTTTTTCATCAGGAATCATTGAGATATTATCAAGGAAATAATGTCGTGTGTTCATTCGTTTCACAAGAATAAGTTCGTTATTTTCTTCCTCTAACCATACGGATCGTTGATTTTTTAGTTGTTGAACAACTGATTCAAAGATAGACCATGAAAGTATGTGAAACGGGTAGGATCGCGAGATTATCTCATATGCGGTTTTTGCTTTGATTCGTCCATATTCTAACGCGAGTGAGATGATTTGATTGGAGAGCACCGATAGTGGGTTTTGTCGTATAGAAAACTGTTCTAAGGTACCTTCAAGCGCTCGTCGGGCAATCACCATGCTTTCAGAGAGATCTTCCGGGTTTGTTGCGAGAATCATGCCTTTTGATGTCCTTCCCACGCGATGACCTGACCGTCCAACTCGTTGGACCACCCGGGTTACTTCACGAGGTGAGTTATACTGGATTACAAAATCAGTATCACCAATATCGATACCAAGTTCCAAGGAGGAGGTACATACCAACGATTTCAGAATTCCTGCTTTAAACTCGTTTTCTGCTTCGATACGAGCATGTTTTGACAATGACCCATGATGTACACCAATTTTCAAGTCCTCCCGCCAGAGGTGAAAACGTGACGCTAAAATTTCTGCTCCGTCTCTGGTGTTTATAAATAAAAGTGTAGAGGTGTGTTCATCGATTAGTTCTGAACATCTCCGTAATAGTGCAAACGAGATTGGTTCAATTGATAAACGATCCGCAAGTGGAAAATCATCTTTTTCTAGCGAAGGCATTTCAACTTTTATATCAATATGTTTCGTCACATCAATTTCTAAGATTTTCACCGGACGAAATACGGTTTTTTCTTTACCTCCGAGATATCGACTAACCTCCATTGGTAACCCAACGGTTGCAGAAAGGCCAATACGTTGAAACTCATGTCCTACCTGTTTGGTAACCTCTAATAAGCGCTCTAATCCAACTACAAGTTGTGCGCCTCGTTCATCTCGAGCGAGTTCATGTACCTCATCGATTACGACCCAGCGAACAGCGCTTAAATGTTTTCGAATGTGTTTGCCAGTGAAAAGAATTTGTAGGGTTTCAGGGGTTGTAATCAACATATCTGGAGGTGATTTTGCCTGCCTAGCCCGCTCACTTTGTGATGTATCTCCATGGCGGACAGAGACTGAAATGCCGAGTTGTTTCCCCCAGTCGAAGGTTCGATGTAGCATATCCCGGTTTAACGCACGAAGTGGAGTAATATAAAGAATTGATATTCCTTTTGAGTCCTTGTGAGAAGTGCTGGTTTCTTTCCGTATCAAGAAATTATGAAAAATGGGAAGTAGCGCAGACTCGGTTTTTCCCAATCCAGTAGGAGCAATGAGGAGTACATGATGTCCTTGGAGAATAGAAGGTATTGCTTTTCGTTGTGGTTCCGTTGGCTGTATTATCTTATTAAAAAAAAGTAAGTCTCGTATACGTTGATCGAGGAGATTAAAAACTGGTTCCATAGATGAAGGTACAATAACCGTCTCTTTTTTGTATTTTTTCCTAGAAAATGGATTGAAGTAATAGATAATGAATCGGAAAGTCCTTACAAATTCGGTTTAAAATCTATTTTTCTGTTTTTTCATTGCTAAACAGATTTCGATTGAGGAGACATTTGACTTCCTACCATCTTCATTGGTCATAGCTTCGGTTCTAATATCTATATGTTTGACTTCTGCGTTTTTTAAAAACCGATTATGTGTTATTTCTACTGCATCTACTGCCCTGCTAATCGCGTTTCCTCTCGCTTTTACTACCACTTCAGTAAAGCTTCCAGAATTCAACTGTGCCTATATTGCGGTGACATAATTCATAGGTGGTTTATTTCCGACATAGATGGTATTGCTATTAGTGTCGATTTTCTTCTTCTCATCTTTATTCATACCTTAACTTACTCCCGGAAAAATGGTTTTTTCGATGGAGAATAACAAATTAAAAGTAATTTTTCTTTAATAAACGTTTTGTTTCTTACACAATATTCTTGTAAGTTTTATACATATCATCCGTAATAATGACCACTAAGCTCTCCATCCTCCTCTTTTCTTTCATGCTGCTTTACATCAAGAACATCAATTGCTAGAATCGCATGTAAGGGAACGATACGGATTTTTTCTTCACTCTTTTCATGCTCTTTACATAAATCAATAACAAGCCCTGCTTCTTCAATACCTATCGTTGCATATCCTTTAAAAATTCCTTCGGTTTCTAGGGAACTATCTCGTCCACCTATAGAAATTATTTTATATCGTGATCCTTCAATGAGTTTCCAGTCTTCTTTTTTGTCCATGGGTTCACTTCCTTTTTGTTTCGATAAGAGTTTGGAGGTGCTCGACGGTCTTGGTGTAATTCTCAACAGCTACTTTAATGTGTGCTTCGACGAAATTCCATGCTTTTTGAAAATTTCCGTATCGCAGTCTATATGCTTTTTTCTGTTGTTTCGTTATCTCATCAAAAACCGATACCTCTTCCAGGATATCAAAACCTTTTAGTTTGTTTAAATGTCTATAGACAGTTGGTCGTGAGGTTTTCAATGTCGCTGCGATGTCATCGACAAACCATGCTTTCGTTGGATGTTTTAAGAAAAAATCCGCAAATATTTTGAAAGGAATCATCGGATCAGAACCTTTTGAAAGATACCCTATTTGCTCAAAGAACATTTTTGCAGCGGTATCAAAATCTTCTTCACCAGTCAGTGGCGTGTTACTAACAATTTGCATCTCAAATGTCATGGTTAAAACCTCGATAGACCGAATGCATTTATTAATTAAAAACGTTTCTTTAACATAGAAAAGGAAAAAAAGTAATAAAGTAGTGATTTATGCTTTAATTTAGAGGAGGGGGAGATAATTGTCCAACTCCCATTTTGTCACCTGTAGTCGGTATGTATCCCATTCCTTCCGTTTCACATGCAGAAGATTCTCAAATATATGATTCCCAAGGGTCTCTTTGACCAAATCGCTTTTACTCATCACGGCTATTGCATGCCCAAGACTTTCCGGAAGTTGTTCAATCCCGTATTTTTGGCGTTCCTGTTCTGATAACGCATAGATGTTTTTTTCAACCGGTGCTGGTGCTTCTAATTTTTCTTCAATCCCTTTGAGTCCTGCTGCAAGCATCACTGAAAAAGCGAGATATGGATTACATGCGACGTCAGGATTTCGAAGTTCGCAACGGGTGCTTTTTCCTCGTTTTGAGGGGATACGTATCAGAGCACTCCGGTTCTGGTTTGCCCATGATATATAGGTTGGTGCTTCGTACCCAGGAACAAGTCGTTTGTAGGAGTTCACGGTCGGATTCAAGACACAAGACAATTCTCTAATATATTTAAGTTGACCAGCGATGAATTGATACGCGACAGGGCTTAGCTCGTTTTTATCATATTGGTTATAGAATGCATTTGTGCCGTCTAGGGTGAAGAGGGATTGGTGTGTATGCATCCCAGAGCCACATAAACCATAGAGAGGTTTAGGCATGAAAGACGCATGTAAGGAATGTTTCGTCGCGATAACTTTCGTAATGTACTTCAAAGAAATAACACGATCCGCGGTGGTGATTGCATCTGCATAATTGAAGTTAATTTCCTGCTGACCATCAGCACATTCGTGATGTGCGGTATATGGCTGGATTCCAACCTCTTCTAATGCGAGAGAGATGTCTGCTCGAACTCCTTCTGCAAGATCGCGGTGTGATAAATCAAAATATCCTGCGGTATCATTTGGTATAACCGTTGAATTCTCACCAATTTTTTTAAACAAAAAGAACTCACATTCTGGGCCGGTGTTGTAGATATAACCAAGTCTTGCTGCTTTGTCCACCATTTTTTCTAAGACAAACTTGACATCGCCTTCAAACCGCTTTCCATTTGGTTCGTAAATATCACAGTTGAGTTTTGCAGTTTTTCGTTGTTCAACACTAAGGGGAAGAATCACAAAACTCGCAGGATCAGGTTTTGCGATTTTATCGGATTCCTCAATAGTTGCATAGCCTGCAATTGAGGACGCATCAAACGGGATACCCTCATCTAATGCTGTTTCTAATCCGTTGACCGGGATAACAATATTTTTCGGTGTTCCCAAAATATCAATAAATTGTAATCGAACAAAGAGGACTTTGTTTTCCCGAACCATCGAGAGCACAAGATCTTTATTCAATGATTCCATCTCTTGCATTCCTATCATCTTCCTCACTCCTTCATACCCGTATTATGTGTAAAAATGGTTCATATATTTTTGAAAGCAAGAATGAAAACGTATATATTAAAAGTTATTGAAAGACTGAGAGAGTTTTCATTTTTTAAAATTATTTGTAATAGAGAACCATTCAATGACCTATAAAAACAAAAATAATAGATATACGATGAAAGATACGATATAATGCGAATGTATGGAAGGAATGGAATATTTCTATGAATTGTTTGTTGGTCTTCCACGCGGTGGACCAGGTGATAACGAATCTACCCAAAAAACATTTACATATCTAAAGAACCTACCATCAGAGCCACTTATCCTTGATATTGGATGCGGACATGGGATGCAAACCCTCGAATTAGCAAAAATTTCTAATGGAAAGATTATCGCCTTGGATAATTATCAACCATTTTTGGACATCTTAATACGAAAAGCAAAAGAGGAAGGATTAGCAGGAAGAATCACGCCAAAAAATCATTCGATGCTCGAAATGGATTTTGATGATAAGACATTTGATGTTATTTGGTCAGAGGGAGCACTCTATTTTATGGGATTTCAAAATGGATTAAAACGGTGCAACCAACTTCTAAAGAATAAAGGATATTTAGTCGTAACAGAAGCTGTATTATTCTTACCTAATATTCCAAAACCATTAAAGAAATTCTGGGATGAAAGATACCCCGATATAAAAGATTTACAAAACAATATTTCTCTGATACAAAATGAAGATTTTGATCTATTATTTCATTTTACCCTACCGAAATCATCCTGGATTAATAATTATTATTCACCCATGGAAAAGAAGATAAATGAATTGAAGAAAAAATATCATGATAATAAAATTGCTATACAGGTGTTTGAAGAGTGCGAAAAAGAAATAAAAATATTTCACAAGTATTCAGATTATTTTGGTTATGAGTTTTTTATTATGCAGAAAAAAGATCAAGATAGTAATAAATCATAATACTTTGCTGAGCAAAAACTTTAGATAGGGAACATAAAATCAATAAATCAATGAAAGTCAACCTGATCTGTGAATCATGTCATAAAAAATATCTTTCTTCTGAACCTATATGGCGGTGCAAATGCGGCGGATTTCTTTCATTAGATTTTCATGCACGTTTTCCTTTAGAAAAAATCCAAAAGAGAAAACCAACCATGTGGAGATACCGAGAAGCACTCCCTATTTTTCATGACAAGCATATTATCTCCTTTAACGAAGGATTTACCCCTATTGTAGAAGAAGAGTTTTTTGGAAAAAAAGTGTTGTTAAAACAAGACTATCTGTTCCCAAGTGGATCATTCAAAGATCGGGGTGCCTCAGTGCTAGTAAGCAAAATAAAAGAATTAGGAATCAAAAAAGTCATTGAAGACTCTTCAGGGAATGCAGGTGCTGCAATTGCCGCATACTGCACGAAAGCAAACATCGATTGCCATATCTATGTTCCTGAAAAAACCTCTGCAGAAAAACTGTCACAAATCGAACGATATAGAGCTTATTTGCATAAAATTCCTGGCACTCGAGAGGATGCTGCAAAAGCGGCATTGCACCAAGCACAAACAACTTATTACGCCAGTCACTACTGGAATCCTTATTTTTTTCATGGAACAAAAACATTTATCTTCGAAATAATCGAACAACTCGGATGGAACACGCCGGATACTCTTATGCTACCCGTAGGGAATGGGACCATTCTTTATGGATCATATATTGGGTTGAAAGAACTTCAACATGAAAAAATCATACAAAAGTTACCGAAAATAATTGGCATACAAACAGAAAATTGTGCACCGCTTGCCACGACTTGGAAAAACAAATCTGAAACACTCGAAATCATTAATTCAAAAGAAACCATCGCAGAGGGTATCGCTATTGCAAACCCTGTACGGTTTAAAAATATTCTTTTTACGATTAATGAAACAAATGGTGATTTTATCACGGTAAAAGAAAAAGAAATAAAAGAAGCATTAGATCAAACTCTAAAAAAAGGATATTATGTTGAACCAACATCAGCGGTCGTGGTCGCAGGTTTTAAAAAATATTATGCAAGGAGAAATGAGCGTATAGTATTACCTCTTACAGGCCATGGACTTAAGACAAATAAAACATTTTAAAAAAAGGGCTATAACAGTCGATATAAAATTTTTATAATCTATGGAATTTTTATGGTCCACTCAGAAGGAATGCAGGCAAAGTATTAAAAGGAAATAATGATACCGAACCAACAAATATAGTGGAGGTATATTAATGGATAAATCCGTTGAAGAATTCATGGTAAAAGTAAAAGAAAAAAATCTAGGTGAGAAAGAGTTTCATCAAGCAGTCCAAGAAGTCGCCGAAAGTCTCATGCCGTTCATTCAGAAAAACCCGAAGTACAAGAAAGCAAAGATTTTAGAGCGCATGGTCGAACCTGAGCGTACAATTATCTTCCGTGTACCGTGGTTGGATGATAAAGGAGAAATTCAAATTAACCGTGGGTATCGTATTGAGATGAACAGCGCAATTGGTCCATATAAAGGGGGACTTCGTTTTCATCCGAGCGTCACCTTAAGCATTTTAAAATTTTTAGCATTTGAACAGGTGTTCAAAAACAGTTTAACTACTCTTCCAATGGGTGGAGGAAAAGGTGGATCTGATTTTGATCCTAAAGGAAAAACTGATAACGAGGTCATGAAATTCTGTCAATCTTTTATGACCGAACTGCAACGATATATCGGACCAGACACCGATGTTCCAGCAGGAGATATTGGTGTTGGTGGTCGTGAAATCGGGTTTATGTTTGGACAATACAGAAGAATCAGGAATGAATTCACTGGAGTGCTTACAGGGAAAGGACTGAACTGGGGTGGTAGTCTCATACGACCAGAAGCAACAGGCTATGGCTCGACCTATTTTGCCCTGGAAATGTTAAAGACAAAAGGAGAGTCATTCAAAGGAAAAACCTGTGTTGTTTCAGGGTCTGGAAACGTTGCTCAATACACCATTGAAAAAATAAATCAACTTGGTGGAAAGGTTGTCACCTTGTCGGATTCATCCGGAACGATTTATGATCCTTCTGGAATCGATGAAAAGAAACTTGCGTATGTAATGGAACTTAAAAATATACAACGTGGACGTATTAAAGAATATGCAGAGAAATACAAATGCGAATATGAGGCAGGGAAAAACCCGTGGCATTTAAGTTGTGATTGTGCATTTCCCTCAGCAACACAGAACGAGATTAGCAAACAAGATGCAAAAACGCTTATAGACAATGGCTGTATTCTTGTCGCTGAAGGAGCAAACATGCCAACGACACCTGAAGGTGTTGAGATTTTCATTGAAAATAAAATCCTCTATGGCCCTGGCAAAGCAGCAAACGCAGGGGGTGTTGCCACTAGTGGTCTCGAGATGTCACAGAACAGCGCACGTATTTCCTGGAGCAGAGAAGAAGTGGACAAAAAACTGCAATGGATCATGTCGCAAATTCATAACTCTTGCGTAAAATATGGAAAAGATGGTGACTTTGTGAACTATGTCAAAGGTGCAAACATCGCAGGGTTCGTCAAAGTTGCTGATGCAATGATCGATCAAGGACTTGTGTAAAACACAACACTACTTCTTTTCTCTTTTTCTATAATTCTTCTATATTCCGAGAAAAAACAAATCTCAGATTCGTTGATATATAAAAAATAAATATGGGGAAAGATGAAGGGCTTTGAATGAAGAAAAATCCTATATTGATACGGAAAGGAACTGAAGAAGATCTCAAGGTATTCTTTGAATTATACTGGATATCATCATTGGAGCATACACACTATAGTGGTATACTTGATAGCCTCAAACCAAAGGAGAAATGCCAGGAATATATCATCAACCGGCAAAAGGAATATCTAAAGGATCCAAATCAATTTTTTTTTGTTGCTGAATCTGCAAAAAAGATTGTAGGGATTATCACTGGACATGTGGGAGAACGAGATGAAGCGCGTATTTACAAGATAGAACGAATTGGATTCATTGATGAGGTTTGCGTACACCCTGATTATCGAACTGGTGGTATTGGAAATGAATTACTTGAGACAATCCTAGATAAGTTATATGCAGAGGGTATCGAATTTGTAGGGGTTGGTGTCGCATTTAAAAATCCAGCATTTCATTTTTATAAATCCTGTGGTTTTACACTAGAAGGTATGTGGCTTATACAAAAAAAGAAATCTTATACGAAGAAAAAGCGAAAAAAAGAATAAAACATTATTCATTTTATTTCTTCAAATAAACCAAATTCTTTATTTTTTCATACATTATCCCAATGATAGAATTTTCCATTCATTGAGATATAGACCCCCAACGGGCAGTGTCTGAAGAAAAGCAAGTGCAAGTGCGCTTCCTAAACTATACGGTCCTTCGGAGCTTCCAAACGCGTATGGGACCATCGCACCGGTTAAGATAATGGTTTTATCTTTGATAAACTGTCCTAAGAGTTATGCGGTTTCTGTCAAGGTATTGGTTCTATGAGTGATGAGAATCTTATCCTCAGGGGAGGTTTGACATTCTTTTAATATCTTTTTTCGATCAGCATTCTTCATACTCAAGCTGTCAATCATCATAACTGTTTTTATATGGACCGGTATCCGTGATCGTCCTAATCTAAGCATCTCTGAGACATGCGTTCCTTTGAAAAACAATTGACCGTTTAATGGGTTATATTCCTTATCAAATGTACCGCCGGTGACAATAATTTTTACGGTCATAGAAATATAATCCTTTCTTCATTACATATTTTTAATTCATGTAATGATGAGGTATTTTTCTTCTAGTTGATGCGCTGCGCAAACCGCTGGTATTTAATAAAATTCTTAGTATACACTATGTTTAACCCACCTTCATTTAAAAAAAAATACAGTAAAAAAAATTTTGATAAAAAATCATTTCGTATTGAGTTCTGAAGGATAATAGAGATGTTCAATAAACTCTGCTTGCTCATGCGCTTCTTTGTAACCTATACCTCGTGTAATCATTAAATCTAGTTCTGCGTACTCGTGAGCAAGAATACTTTTTCTTCGCTCAGGATCAGCATATACATTTTCCCTAATCCAGATTTCATTCTCGGGTATTTTATATCGTAATTGAAGGGGAAGCTCATTTTGGGGAACAAGTCCATGAAGCGCGATATAATCGCCCATTTCTTCGTTACTTTTAACGATAACTTTGAAAAATAACCAGGGCTCGTGAGTCCAGACTGTTTTAATTATCTGTTGACAAACAGCTTTCTGTGCATTTCCGTGATGTTCAGAAGAGGTATCATCGGTTCTCGATGGTTCCTCAGATATACTATCTTTTGTATCTTTTTTTTGTTTCTGTTCAGCATTTTTATCGCTCATAAATATTCTCATTTTCAAAAATATTTACTTCGTATCTGGATAAGATCATCGAAAAAAGATTTGGAGTAAAAATAGCTTTATAGATGATCGAAATGATGATTGTCATAGATTTCGAATCCTTTTTGTTAGAAGTTCTGCTCTTGATTCCCATTCGATTGATTTGTATTTTCCTTTGTATCCCGTCGTCAAGTATTAGGTATTTCGTATTGATTATATAAAAACATCTCTGAAAAATAAAGTAAAAGAGAGTATTTCTTTTTTAGTCCCTTTTTATTCCTTATTCCTAAATTATTTATATAGGATTACAATACATGGTGGGCGAAGAAGAGGCGAATGAATTATGCAAGCTAAACAGGAATTAAAACAAGAAAAAGGTACAACCGGAGTTTATAAAAAAGAAAAAGAAGGTTTTAACCCGTTTAAAATGGCTCAACAACAATTTGATCGTATTGCTGACCAACTTGATCTCGATGAACAAACACGAGAACTATTGCGAAATCCACTCCGTGAGTATAGTTTTTCAATTCCGATTCGCATGGATGATGGCAACATAAAGGTATTTCGAGGATTTCGTGTTCAACATAATGATGCACGAGGACCCTGTAAGGGTGGAATTCGCTTTCATCCGCAGGAAACACAAGATACGGTTCGTGCACTCTCCATGTGGATGACCTGGAAATGTTCTGTCGCTGATATCCCTTTAGGTGGTGGAAAAGGCGGTATTATTTGTGATCCCCATAATCTCTCAGAACGTGAACAAGAGAAACTCTGCAGAGGATGGGTACGACAAATCGCTCGTGACATTGGACCTGTCCGTGATGTCCCCGCACCTGATGTAATGACGAGTGGACAGCATATGCTGTGGATTTTGGATGAATACGAGACAATCGTAGGTGGCCGATACCCTGGTTTAATCACTGGGAAGCCTGTAGAGCTTGGTGGATCCCGTGGAAGAACAGAAGCAACAGGATATGGAATTATCTATATTCTTCGTGAACTATTAAAAGAGATGAAAATGGACATTACGAAAACAACGACATCCATTCAAGGGTTTGGAAATGTCGCCCGTTATTCCGCTGAGTTGTTTATTCAATATGGAGGCACTGTTGTCTCAGTGTCTTGCTGGGATCAGGCAGAAAACCAGACGTATAGTTACTATAAAAAAACCGGAATAAAACTCGATGAACTCATAAAAATCACTGATCGTTTTGGCACCATTGACAAAAAACAAGCGGAGAAGCTTGGTTATGAGGTTCGACCGGGTGATGACTGGTTGGAACAGGAAGTAGATATCCTTATCCCTGCGGCTCTTGAACATTCGATTACTGAAGAGAATGTCAACCAAATAAAACAACGGGTGAAAATTATTATCTGTGGTGCGAATGGACCAGTCACACCAGAAGCAGAGGATATTCTTGAGAAAAAAGGAGTTGTTGTGATCCCTGATTTTCTCGCAAATGCTGGTGGTGTTGTCTGTAGCTATTTCGAACAAGTTCAAAGTAACCAGAACTACTATTGGACAAAAGAAGAAGTCCTTGGAAAGCTTGACAATAAGATGACCGATGCGTTCTATAAAGTATGGGAGCTTTCAAAACGGAAGAAAATACGGGTCAGTGACGCTGCATATATGATTGCGATTTCCCGAGTCGCTGAAGCATGTAAAATGCGAGGCTGGGTGTAATCCGATCATATGAACATCCGGTTCAACGATAGTGAAAAAAAAATCATCAGTTGTATCGAAGAAATCACTGGCATTACACCTTCTATTACCAAACAACAGGAACTTGAAAAACAACACCTCGTTGAGCCTTATCAAATCAAACAAATTCTCCTTCTTTCTTCTTCGTATCATTTTTTTCAATTAGAGGAAGAAGGTAGATTAAGTTCATTATTGGAGGAACACTATGCATTGTACGGTCGTGAAACAACATCGCTGATAACACATGTTGAAACCAAAGAGGAATGCCTGTCAATTCTTACAAATCAACGGTTTGATCTTGTTATTATTTTTGACAAACTCGATGATGTTGATAGTTTCTCATTGGAAACCCAGATGAAATCATTGACCAACATCCCGATTGTGCTTTTAGGGAATAATATAGCAGAGCTTACAAAAATTCAAGAGAAAAACACAGAAAATATTTTGAGTAAAATATTGACATGGAACGGTGATGGAAAAATTATTCTCGCCATTATCCAGCTTATAGAAGATTCTGTGAATATACAAAAAGATCCATCTCTTGCTGCCCATGGTCGATGTATATTATTAATTGAAGACTCGATTCAATACTATTCGACATATCTTCTTTTACTCTATGATGAAATTCATGGTTTTCTTGAGAGTATTTTATCTGATTCTTTGACTGAGGAACAACGAACATTTCGCCTCAACAATAGACCTGTTCTTTTACATGCCCAGGATTTTAAAACAGGTGAAAAACTCTATCTGGCGAATAAAAATAATATTATTGGTATAATCACCGATAATCAGCTTGGTCGTGGGTTAGAAAAAACGATACGGGCTGGCGAAAAAATTGCCCAAATAATACAAAAAGAAAAACCAGATATCCCGATTCTTATCCAATCATCTGAGCCGTACGCTGAAGATGAACCTCGATTTCGATTTGTGTCGAAAAAAGAACCAACGCTTGCATTGATTATTAAAGATTTTATTAACGAGTGTCTTGGTCCTCGAGAGATAATTCTAAAAGATACAAATCAAAAAGAACTCTGTCGAATAAAAAATATTAAGGATTTTGAGGATGCCGTTTTATCAGTTGATGATACCATTCTTAACCAAGCTGCAAGTCATCACCTGTTTTCTACATGGGTTCGCGTTCGAGGTGAAATTGATCTTGCAGAAAAAATCCAGAAGATCGAAAAAGAAAATAAAAAGAACGCTGACCTACGGAAGCGACTTATTGATCTGTTAGAAGAATATAAATATGCTCAAACACAAACATCAGTCACTCCTTTTGAACGAACGTCTCTTGCATCCTATCTTGAAATTAGTCGCATTGGAAAAGGTGCACTTGGGGGAAAAGCACGGGGACTTTCATTTCTCGCAAAACTTGTATCAAAATATATTTCAGATGACATGTTCCAAAATCTCCGGATCACCATACCTCGGACACTTGTGATTTCCACCGATATCTTTGAATATTTTTTAGTACAAAATTCATTGCCGAATCAAGAACTTTTTGATCTTTCTGATGAGCGGATCGCTTTAAAATTCATGTCCGCCAGTCTTCCTGCGACCGTGCTTGGTGACCTCCGTAGTTTTATCCATAATACACGAAAACCATTAGTGGTACGTTCCTCCGGGGTACTCGAAGATTCGTTGTTACAATCCTTTGCGGGTATTTATGATTCTATTTTGTTACCAAATGAATCCTGGGAAACTGATTTCCGGTTCCAAGATGTCTGCAATGCGGTTAAATACGTGTATGCTTCGACATTTTTTGAAAAAGCACGAACATATATTAAATCAACACCGAAAAATATTGGTGACGAAAAAATGGCAGTGATTATTCAAGAGGTTGTCGGAAGGAAACATGAGACGTATTTTTACCCAGCGATTTCAGGGGTGGCAAAATCCTATAACTATTATCCATCGAGTGGTTGTAAACAAGAAGATGGAATCATTTATCTCGCGCTTGGTTTGGGAAAAGCAATTGTTGATGGAGGGAGTACGTTTGGGTTTTGTCCCGAGAGACCCAATATTCCGTTATACGGGACTCCAAAGGATTTTATAAAATATTCACAACGCAAATTTTATGCATTGAATCTGAAGTCTGTGTATCGTATCGTTGAGCGAAATGAAGAAACATCCTATAGTATTCTTGAGGTGGAAGATGCACGTAGACACGGAATGTTAGACAAAATAGCATCAACCTATGTTCGGCAAGATGATAATCTCTATCCAGGAGTATATGAGGAAGGATCACTCGTCATTGATTTTGGTCCAATCACCCAATACGACGCGATACCATTGGCAAAAGCTTTAAAATTATTGTTAAGAATTAGTGAAATTACCTTAGGATACCCTGTTGAGATAGAATTTGCAGTAAATATTGGGCAGACAGAATCCGAGAGGGCAGAATTGGTTATATTGCAGATTCGTAGTATGGTTCCACCAGGAAAAACGAGTGATATCGTTATAGGGGATTTCAACCCTAAAACAGATATCTGTTACAGCGAAAACGCTTTAGGAAACGGAATTATTGACACAGTCCAAGATCTTATTTATGTGAAACAATCCTTTAATATGTCAAACTCAGCTCAGGTGGTGAATCAGTTACGTTCTTTGAATTCAAAAATAATGGAAGAAAAAAAACCTTATATGCTTGTAGGACCAGGGCGATGGGGTTCTGCAGATCCCTGGCTAGGAATCCCGGTTATTTGGAGTGATATTGCTGGTGTGAAAGTAATTATCGAGACACCTTTCAAAGAGCGGGCGATTGACCCATCGCAGGGTTCACATTTTTTCCATGATCTTATCTCATCTCAAGTTGGATATTTAATAACTAAAGAAGGAAAAGGAAACATTGATGTACAGTGGCTTGATTCCCTGCCTGTTGTCGAAGATATGACTGACGTAAGACATGTACGAGTACCCTTTGGAATCGAGGTGAAAATAGATGGAAAACAAGGAAAAGCAGTAATACGGAAAAAGAAAAATATTAGATAATGGTACTGCATTAAATAATATGAGTGGAATGGGAGACATTCGATATGACACATGAGAGTACTATGGATGAAAAAATTATAGAATCCACGAACGGAAACATGATGCGTGAACTCAAAGAACGGGTAAAAGAACTCAATTGCTTTTACCAAATAACAAAGGTCGTCAATGATAGTAAACTCTCCATCGATGAAGCATTGCAGAAAATAGTAACTTTAATGCCACCCGCCTGGCAATTTCCTGAGACAACCTGCGTACGAATTAATCTTGAAGGACGGAAAGAATTCAAGACTGAGAATTATAAAAAAACAAAATGGACCCAAGAAAGCGATATTTTAGTTGAAGAGAAAAAAATTGGACGTCTTGAGGTTTTGTATCTTGAAGAAAAACCTCATGCTGCGGATGGACCATTTCTTTTAGAGGAACGACGACTAATCGATGCAATTGCCGGTCTTTTGGGAAAATTTATTGAAGAAAGACGCATAAAAGAAGAACTTGAACAGCAACGAAGACGATTAGATTACGTTCAAAAAATAATGAAAGCAGAAGAAAAGGAGATTGCTACGAAATCAGAAATCCCTGAGAAAAAACCTGACTGGGAAGTCATCCTTGATCTGCTTGTAAAAACCGATCCTCGGACATTACTCCGAATAACTAGGAAGATGACTTATTTTTTATATCGAATTGAAAATGAGAAGGTCACTGCACTATTAAATCGAATTGCACCTTCCATCGATAGTGATTCAAGTGCGGTGGACTGGCGTGGTATTCATATGCCAAATCAACGACAGAAGCTCGATGATTTGGTGACCATACAAAAAGAGGTTTTTGAAATTGCTAAAGAATGCATCCCTGCTGAAGATATCTCAAACTTATTTGCGAGTTGGATGAAACAAGACAAAGCACGACCATTGCTTCTTCAATCTCAAAAAACAGGAATTCCTTTAGTTGAAATTGCTGGGGAGTTAAATAGGTTCTTTGACCAACCGGATGCAGAACTGGCGATTTCACCAGAAGATCAAATGAGTATTAAAACTGCATTAATTAGGAGGTTTTTCACTGATCGTTTAGAGTATGTTAATGTCGCAAAGATGTTTTTTGATGTCTTTGACTTTGATTTTCTGTTAGAACACGTAGTTGGTCCAGCACAAGGTACAGGAAAATTAGGGGGAAAATCATCAGGGGTTCTGCTTGCTGAAAAAATCATTAAAGAAGAGATGAAAAAAGACGACACCCTAAAAGATATCGCATTTCCAAAAAGCTGGTATCTTACCTCGGATTCCGTCCTATCCTTTATTCACTATAACGATTTGGATGAAGTGTCTCATGTGAAGTATTTAGATCCAATAGAGATTCGTCAGGAACAACCATTTTTAGAGCAGATTTTTAAACACTCATCTTTCCCATATGAAATCGTTGAAGGATTACGTCGAATTATTAGTGATTTCAAAGATAATCCTATTATCGTACGTTCCTCAAGCCTTCTTGAGGATAGCTTTGGTTATGCGTTTTCAGGGAAATATAAAAGTTTATTTGTCCCGAATTTAGGAAACGAAGAGGAGCGACTCCATGCGCTAATGGATGCTATTGCAGAGGTGTATGCATCTACATTCAGCCCAGATCCGATTGAATATCGACGTGAGCGAGGGCTCCTTGATTTCAATGAGGAGATGGGGATTTTAATTCAAGAGGTTGTTGGAACCAGGATCGGACCGTATTTCCTGCCAACCTATGCCGGAGTAGCTTTTAGCAGAAACGAATTCCGTTGGTCCCCTCGTATTAGCAGAGAGGACGGAATGATCCGTATTGTCCCTGGGCTTGGGACGCGAGCTGTTGATAGAATGGGGAATGATTATCCTATTTTAATTTCACCGAAAAGACCAAACCTCCAGGTCAATCCTCTTGTTGAAGAAAGGATCAAGTACTCACCCCGATTCATGGATATGATTAATTTAGAAACTGGTATTATTGAGACTGTTGAAGCAGTGAAATTCTTCAGAGAATATGCAGAGAAATTTCCGAAACTAAGCAATATTGTCTCCATCCATGAAAGTGGGCGACTCAATCCACCAAATGTTCTTTTTAACCCGAAGGATGCAGATATCGTCGTAACATTTTCCAATTTATTCGAAAAAACAGATTTCCTTGAAAAAATAAAACGTATTTTAGCGCTATTAGAAGAAAAAATAAATACTCCTGTTGACGTAGAGTTCGCCTGTGATGGAAAAAACCTTTTTATCCTACAGTGCCGCCCACAAAGTCAATCCCAAGGTATTGAACGAAAACCGGTACCTAAGGACATCCCGGATGATCGAAAACTCTTCTCTACAAAAAAATATGTGACTACAGGTCATATTGAAAACATCGAATTTATCGTGTATGTCATACCTGAAGAATATACGAACCTTAACACGAGAGAACAGATGCAGAAGATCGCAAAAATTGTCGGTGAGTTAAACACGAAGCTTCCGAAAAGAAAATTTATTTTAATGGGACCTGGCCGATGGGGCAGTAAAGGAGATATAAAGTTAGGAGTCCCCGTGAGATATGGAGATATTAACAATTCCTCCATGATGCTAGAAATAGCAAAAGAAAAAGGTGGATATATCCCTGAGCTTTCTTTTGGAACGCATTTCTTCCAAGACTTAGTGGAATCAAATATCCGATATCTACCCTTATATCCTGATCAAGGAGAAGATCTTTTTAATGAGAAACTACTTACTGAATCAGAAAACAGGTTGTCAGAATTTCTCCCTGCGTATAAGAACTATGAAGATGTAGTGCGTCTCGTGAAAGTCTCCGATATCATCCCGGGTGGAACCCTTTCTGTCGTTATGGATGGCGAAGCAAACGAAGCACTTGCGTACCTGAAACCAGCAGACCATCTCACCTGGCGTACACAAAAGATAGAAGAAATCGCACAAGCACTTGATCCTGGAGTATATGGCATACAAGAAATGTATCTTATCGGAAGTACGAAAGACGGAAGCGCCGGTCCTACGAGTGACATCGATTTACTAGTGCATTTCAAAGGTACCGAGGAGCAGAAAGATAAACTGATGGTATGGTTTGATGAATGGGGGAAAAAACTCGCAAAGGAAAACAAAGAACGTACGGGTTTTGATACCGATGGTCTCCTAGATGTCCATATTATCACTGATGAGGATATTAAAAAGAAAAGCTCCTGGGCATCTCATATCACATCACCGTATCAGACTGTGCGAAAGATCTCCCTGAAAAAAGATGTTTAAGAAACGGGAAGCAGTTCCCTGACTGCATTCTTCAGATGATTAGTATCAAATCGTACGA
>Ga0315277_10002537_pt1 | contig 25358 bp, 27 predicted proteins | sample YL17G05_15_MG_FD_203695 | JGI IMG/M metagenome (GOLD analysis project Ga0315277, IMG submission 203695) | Sediment microbial communities from Yellowstone Lake, YNP, Wyoming, USA - YL17G05_15 | ecosystem: Environmental > Aquatic > Freshwater > Lake > Sediment | place: USA: Wyoming | collected... | reverse complement strand
CTGCTGGCTTCATGGTTATGGTGCCTCCTCTGTCGCAGAGGGAAAGTCCGCATTGAGAATATAGCCCCATTTGGCGGCGAAATCCGCGAGGGTGACATGGTAGTGGTCCGATACGAAGTCGTTGAGATCATTAACGAGGATCTTGATTTCTGCATAGATCATTCTGCGAAAGATGTCTTCAAGCGTTAAGGTTGAGCCAGTCATCTTGAGGTATTCCTCAAGAAAATCCACAAACGGACTGTAGATGTCAAATAGAACCGGCCGCATCTCCCCAGTCAGGAAGCCCCGCACTGTTGCTTTCTCAATCGTTTTTTCAATTGCTGATTCCATGTTTCAGTTCACATCTCCCGGCTCCCCTATTCTGTGGTTGAACCATAAAAGCTTTTGCATGTGATAATTATAAATAGAAAGACTTAGATAATCTAAGATAAAATCAGCTTGAATGATTTAAGATTAAACAAAGTGACTGAAAATAATTTAGACTCAGACTGCCTAATTGGTTTCCATACGATCCGGCATGGTGTTCGGATGCCGAACAACATAGTGGAAGACTCGGCAAACTTTAACAGAGAACCCCTGCCTAAATCATGCAGAAATGCCGAGCTATTTCATTGATTCGATGCCCTTTTTTACGCGGAGAACCCTACCCTAGCAATGCAAACCTCAGAGTCGATGACGCTGACCCTCAAGCCTTGAAAAGAGAAGGACAAACTAAAACGGTATTTGGCGACAAATACGCTGTCTAGCAGCTTATTATCAGTACTAATCACTGGCTGTAGTAGCCCTTGTCGACTCTTACGAAGATGAGCGGGCCTCTGCTCTGAGTCAGTTCCCGGGCTTTTCTCAACGCGTTGTTGACGACGTTCAACACTTGTTCCTCGTCAGTGTCGTATTCTCTCTTTTCGTCGCCGAGTTCCATTTTGAGGAGGTTTTCGGCGAGGATTGAGGTGCCGCAGATTTCGCCGTTTCTGACGAGGGTTGACACGACCACGTCTTCGATTTCTTGGCGGTTGTTCAGCTTCTGCCAGACAGGCTCGGCGTTGTTCAGCACCCGCGTGACTCGGTTCCACTTTTTCGAGCTGTCGTTGCCGATGAGCAGTCTGACGCGTTCTCCCCATTTTCTGAGCCAGATGCCCGTCCAGACGCTGAGGAATTCCTCAAGCTCGTCGCGGTCTTCGTTAAAGATTTTTTCGAGTTTTTCTACTATCTCGAATTCGCCGTATTCGCCGCCAATCAGGTTCCAGTGGGTCTTAAGGTAGTTTGTGAGGTCCTGACAGGCTATTTGGAGTACCTTTCTGTCAGAGCCTAAGACATCCAGCATTGGGTTCTTGTCCTTGAGTTTCTCTGACAACAATATCTCAATGAAGTTCATGGGTACTCCCGTTCCGAAGCCTTCTCCAACATAAACTAGACCTTCGTGGTTTTAATAAGCTTTATTCGTGGTGGCTTCTATAACTTAGTTCAGTAATTTCCAGCTATATTTCGTTGGCCGAAATATTGTGAAGGCTCATTTTGGAGGCTGACGCAGGAAATCTGGCAGCTCTTTGACGCTTTCGAGTATCAGGTCCGGCTTTTCGTTCTGCAGTTCTTTTCGGCTGAAGGTTCCCGTTAGGACGGCGACTGTCTTGGCGCCGGCGTTTCTTCCAGCTCTCACATCAACGACGGAGTCACCGACCGCCACGCATTCTCCTATGTCTAGGCCGAGCTTCGCTGAGCATGTGAGCAGTGCTTCCGGCGAGGGTTTCGTGGTTTTCGTGTCGAGGGACGTGACGACTACTTCGAAGTACTGAGCGAGGCCGAATCTGCCGAGTTCTTCCAAGATTTTCTCTTTTGGCACGGACCGCATGGTTGTCAGTGCCAGTTTGGCGTTTTCTGAAAGCTTCTGCAATGCCTTGGCAATTTCTGGCAGAGGCTTGGTCTTCGTGGCCGTGATGTCGTAGAACGCTTTGAGGTAAATGCGGCGGAAATCGTCCTTGTCGGCGGATTTGACCAGGTCGTCTATGGGCATTTGCTGTTCGAGTCTGCGGGGGAGTTCATAGAGGATTTCGTCGCTTGGGATTTTCTGTCCTGTTCTTGTGAACGCCGTCTTTGCGGCTTCGAGGTAGGCTTCTCTGGGGTTCATGATCGTGCCGTCTAGGTCGAAGAGTATTCCTTTGACTTTAAGCTTGGTGGACTTCGAGTTTCCCATTTCTGTGTCCCCGTGGTGTGGTTTTCTTTTCCTGTTTGTTGGTTCGATAGGTTTTTATTTGCGGTCATTTGTCTAAGGTAGGTACGCAATAAATCTGTTTAGGTGCAGAAACATCGGGAATGATGTGCTTTGGCTAGAAAAGCAAGAATTCGCTTGACAAGTACCGACTATCGGAAGCTTGAGGAGGTCTGCGAGGAGCTGAGTCTCATTGCCCAGAAGACCGGCGTGAAAATGAACGGGCCGGTTCCGCTTCCGACGAAGCGGCTGAAGGTCCCAGTTTTGAAGTCGCCGTGTGGGGAAGGAACTGCCACGTGGGACCGGTGGGAGATGCGCATTCACAAGCGCCTCATAGACATTGACGCTGAGGAACGGGTGATGCGCAGGATCATGCGGATTCGTGTGCCTGAAGAGGTACACGTGACGATAGAGCTTCTCTAGCTGATTTGGGCTGAGTTTTTGTTTTTTGCCCACTTGAAGAGTGGGCATTTGGAGCATTTTTCTAGGAGTTCTTTTCCCTTCTTGGTTGTGCGGAAGTTGCGTTTTTCGTCGATTTCGAGGAGTTTCTTCTCGACCAGTCCGCCAAGGTACAGTTTTGCCTGAACAAAAGAGAGTCCGACGTCCCGCATGAGCTCGGTCTTCTTCCTTTTGGAGGACGCCTTTATCAGAATTTCGAATGTGATGTCATGTCGGTCTCTGTTGACCATTTGCTATCAACTGAAAAACTTGACGGTTTACTGATTCTCTTTTTGGAGGATATATGTGTTTTCCTTCTCTGCGTCTACGCTAGGAGGTAGAACCATGTGGCTGTGAGCGCCAGCGCGGCGGCGAAGGCTGCTGCCCAGATTCTCTTGTCCCACTGGAAGATTTTTAACCCGTCCAGCACGGCGAACGGTATAAGGTTGAAGAGGGCGATCCAAGAGTTGAAGAAGGCCGCTATGGCAAAGAAGCCCGAAGCCGGCGAGGGCAGAAGTGCGCCTGCGGTGAAGGCTGCTGCAAGCGCAAGGTTGGTGGCTGGTCCGGCGAGCGACACGTTTCCGATGGTGTTCTTGTCGGCGGCTCCTGCGATCACGACCGCGCCGGGAGAGATGATCTTCAGGAATTGCGAGAGCGCCGAGATCAGCGTCAGTACAGCGCCGATCAGTGTGAGTCTGAATTCTGCCCAGAGGCCGTGTTTTTGGGCGGTGGCTTTGTGTGCGAATTCGTGGAGTAAGAATGAGGCCGTGAACATCGTCACGAATGATACAAGCGTGATGGGGTTGGTCTGTTGTATGTTTCCGAATCCTACTATGGAGAGTCCGACTGCTACGACGAGTGCTGTGGCTGCTGCCAAGTGTTTTGCTTCTGTTTTGCTGAAGTGCAGTTTTTTCCGCGCGGGCTCGAGGTCTGGGTAGTTGACGGTGTACTCATATGATGCTTGTTTCCGGACCGATATCTGAGAGACGTGTTCTTTCGGCGTTCGTGCCTGTTCTATCTGTGCACAGTCGTGGTTTTCGGGGAGTCTGTGGTCTGAGCAGAAGTGTCGTCCGCAGTACTGGCAGCGGAATGGCAGGAACGTTTCTTGTCCGCATTTCTGGCATTTCATAGTGCGCCGTTTCCATTGCGTGTTTTTGTCCAAGTGGGAAAGTGTGGGTGCTTAAATTCCTATCTGGGACTTGCTTCGGTGTGCAACATGCAGAGCCAGTGCATGGCGCAACAGTGGGCTGCTTTTCTGCTTCTACGTGGTAAACGTCGCGACAAGTTGGTTGTTGTTTCATTGGTGCGGAGATGTCTTGCAGAATTGTGTTCCACAAAACATTAGTAGTGACGATGAGTAAGTATTATGTGCCCTGCACTGGAACAGTGAAGGATATTGTTTGGGTGAACGAAAAATGGAACGTCACGGCGGGTTGAGCGAAGTCCGTGCTGTAGTTCCGTCAATACTGTTGATCTGCTCGCTTTCCTCACTCATTTGGAGTGCAGGTGGAGCGGGCGAAGCTGCTGGGCCCAATGTGCAGATGGGGGATTGGGCTACGTATCGGGTCTCGACCACGTACTTCTGGCTTCGGGAATTTAAGGCAATTCGCATAGCTATGCGAGACATTTCTGAGTCATATTTCGTCGTGGATGTGACGTACAGGTCGGCACGTAATGAGGAATTTCAATACACTTCGTCAGAGAACATCCAGAATCTTGCGCTTGAGCGATTCAGATTGGGCTATGCAGTTTGGTCCAATATCGTATGGGCAATTCCAAGCAACTATACATTTGATGAAGGTTTCTTGAACTCACTGGTGAACCGGAGTGTCCTCTATTGCAATCTTACTGTGGGATTCCACGTCGTTGACCATGCCTGCGGGGGAGCGTACAGAACGGGAGGCCTACTGAATGCGTCTTGGGCAGAATGTGAGAATGAAAATTGGCATTATTGCTATGGCGAGTGGGTTTGGGATCGCCAATCGGGGATTCTGCTCAGCATGATATTTCAAGAAGGCGTGAATGAATTCTCCATTGAGATTGTGGACACCAACCTATGGTCTTTGAATGAGCGTATGCCCCTGTTCACCAAATTGGCTGTGGTAGGAGCTGTTCCCATCGCTCTCACCTCCTTTGCAGTGATACTACACAAAAAACACAAGTACCAAAGTGAACACGATGAAGAGGAGATTTGTTTGCTCTGCAATTCATCTGTCATCAATCATGCTCTATCAGGGAATACCCGGCCACATATTTGGGACAGTAGGGTACGGTCAAAATGAACAGAGACTGCCTGTCCACTCTGCCAAAGGTCGTGCATTGATATGGAACTGCGTCAGTTGAAGGATTTCTCTGACTCATGCGTTGATGTATTTTCACATAGGTGGAAACTTTTTGTCGGTTTCAACCTGTTGTTCTTCGGCTGCATTCTTGTTACTCTCGTGGTCGCGACCCTTGTATCCGCCCAGCAATGGTACTTCACCCGCGAGTCCAGCCGGAATTGGTTTTTGGACGGAGGCTGGTCGTACACATTACTGATCATAATCGGCGCCAACCTGCAAGTGTCCTCCCTTCAGGTGATCTTGCCCGGAGTCCTGTTCTTTCCGCTGTCAATCGTCAATCCAGTCTACACCGCGATGACGATTGGGTTGATGATGTATTTTGCACAGAGCGCACAGTTCTTTATGATTTTGCCAACGGTCATTCTGGAAGGCGAAGCAATAGTGCTGTCCGCAATGGCTGGAACACTCATAGGCGCGTCGTGGCTGGTCCCGAAGCGACTGTACGGTCCCGAAGGCCCGTCCAGAACCGACGCCCTGATACAGGGTTGCGAGGAAGCCGTCAGAGTGCTGGCCGTCGCCATCATAGTTTTCATCATCTCAGCAGCGGTTGAAACCTTAACGATATACGTTGTGACGAGCGCCTAGCCGAGCGGCAAAACAGATTTATCCCCAGACAAGCCCCTAAGCTTCAGTCAACCCTGCGGAGAAACAGGCGCAATGAGGGCTTTCAGCTTCGTTCACGCTTCAGACCTGCATCTCGGCTACGCCCAGTACGGCCTAGAAGCCAGACGCCGCGACTTCGACGCTGCCTTCGAAGAACTCGTGAACAGGACAATCGAGCTTAAACCAGACTTCATGATAGTCGCTGGCGACGTGTTCCACCAGCCCCGCCCGTCCAACACGACGCTCGAAAGCACGGTTCGCAGCTTCAGCCGCTTGCGGCAAGCAGGCATTCCCGTCCTAGCGGTGGACGGGTCACACGACTCCGCGCCCAACACCGTGACAGGCACAATACTCAACCCGCTGGACAGCGCAGGACTCATCTACTACCTGCCCCGCCACGAGCAAGCCTGCTGGAAACTGCCCGACTGCTGCCACGTGTATGGCGTGCCGAACTATCGAACCCGCGGCAAAACAGCGGAAATGCTTCCACAGTTTCTCGAACAGAACAAGCCGGCGCCAGACCCGTCAACGTTCAACATCTTCGTCTTCCACATGGCACTGGACCTGCCAGGCGTCAATCCCCCGTACATTGAAGCAGAGGCGTCGCCGGAACTGATTCCGGAAGGCTTCGACTACTACGCCGGCGGCCACATCCACAAGCCGTACCTTGGGAAGTTCAAGACTGGGCTGCTCGCCTACGCGGGCTGCACCGAAACCACGGACTACACTGAAGCCGGGGTTGAGAAGGGGTTCTACCACGTGAGGGTGGACGAGAAAGGCGCGGTTTACCCGCAGTTTGTGAGGCTTGAGACGCAGCGCAAGTTTGTCGTGGTCGAACAGGACTTCACGGGCATGGCTCCGCAAAAGATAACCGAACAAGCCGTACGCCTAGTGAAGAGTGCCGACGAGGACGGCGCGATATTGATTCCGATACTCCGCGGCACGTTGCCTGCCGAGTCAAGCCGAGCCGAGGTTGACATTGCATTGGTCAGGTCCTCAGCTGAGAAAGCATTGTTCGTGCATCCCGTTGTTCAGCTCCGCGAAAGCGAAGTCCCCGAAGAGGTAGTTCGCTCAATCTTCGAAAGCGAAATCAAAGACCTCAAAACGAAGGCCCTCGAATATTTTCAGCAGATATTCTCTGAACGATACGGGCCAGCAGAGGCTGAACGAATAGCACACGTGGCCGTCAGCCTGATCGAGCCGCTCACGAAGCGCCAAGAAGAAAAAGTCAAGCAGACGATAGAGGAGCTGCTGCAATGAGAATTGAAATCGTCCAGCTTGAAAACATGCGTTCACACGTCAAGTCAACAGTTCCATTCGCGCGAGGCTTCAACTGCCTCGTCGGAGGGCTAGGCTGTGGAAAGTCCAGCATACTCTTCGCAATCGACTTCGCACTGTTCGGCGAGCCGCTTGGGAGAAGCTTCGACTATCTCCTCCGGGAAGGCGCCGACTCGGCCAAGGTCACGGTTCAGTTTGCCCACAACGGCAACACCTACACCCTGTCTAGGGGTCTTAGGAAGCGTGGGAAGGGCATAGGCCAAGACCCAGACCAGCTCAAGCTTTTCGAAGGCGAAAGGCTGATTTCAAGCAGCAAGAGCGAGGCAGTGGCTGAACAGGTCAAAGCGGTGACTGGCCTTGACAAGGAGCTTTTCCGCGAGATCGTCTGGGTCAGACAGGAGCACCTGAAGGAGCTGCTGAACGCCCAGCCGAGGGACCGGCAGAAACGCCTAGACGAGCTGTTTGGGCTGTCGGACTACGAGACGGCGTGGAGCAGCATCTCAGCTTATCAGAGAGACTACGAAGGAGAACGTCGAGCCTACGAGAAAGACGCGGACATCACGGGCATGGACAGACTCGGCTCAGAGTACAACCGGACGGCCGAGCAATTCACGCTGCTGGAAGTCGAGCTGGAGGACCTGACCGGAAAGCTCGCGCAAGCAAAGAAGACGCTGGAAGAAGCAGAAACGAAGCTGAAGAGACTTGAAGAGGTGAAAACCCAAAACGAGGAACTCAGACGCAAAGAGGCAAGAATGGCCGCAAACGTTTCCAGCGTCCGAGACGCGCTTTCAAGCCTCAGCCGCAAAGTCGCCTCCGAGAAGACTTCAGCCGAAGACATGAGGCAACGCCTCGCCGCCATGGGAAAACAGCTGGGTTCATACAACGCCGAACTTGCTGAAGCCGGCCTGCCCCCCGATCAGCCGCTTGAGGCATTGAAGAGGCAGATGGCCGTTTTCGACGACCAAATCTCCAAGGTGAGGGGTGAGCTTGAGGCGGCCGCGAAGAACATGGAAACCGACCAGAAGAGAATGGCTTCTCTCTCCGCGGAGAGCCTGTGCCCCCTGTGTCTCCAAGGCCTGAGTGACGAGTACAAGAACGATTTGATGCGGAGAATCGAAGACGAGAACAATCAGAGACGAAGCTTGATTTCCCAGCTTCAGCAGGACGTGGAGAAGCTCAGACAGGTCAGACAGAAGGCAAGCGCCGCCCTTTCGAACGTGCAGCTTTTCACGCCAAGAATAGAAGACGCGAAGGCACGCGCCGGAGACGAAGAAAACGCTCTTGCAGAGTTGAACAAGGAGCTCGCTGACAAGCAGAGGCTGGAGGAGGAACTCCACGCGCAACTGGATCTCGTGAGGGCCGAAATCAGCCAGTTTGACGTTTCCGCGCTGGAAGACGCGAAAGCCACGTGGAAGCAGTCGCTGGAACTGCATTCGCGAATCATGTCTGAACTGCAGTTGAAGCAGAACCGAAAGGAGGACCTCGCGAGAATCCTGAACGAGATGCGCGAACGGATAGACCATGCCCAGCAGAAGATCGAGCGCATGCAGAAGATCAGCCGGTCACTTGAAATCCTGAGCAGCATCCGCGACGCGTACAGGAGCATCCAGCCGAAGCTACGCGGCGAGTTCGTCAAGGTCCTGAGAAACTTTACGCAGCAGGTCCTCGACGGCCTCGCCTCCGACGAAGGGCCAATGCTGAACATCAACGTGGACGAGACTTACACGCCGTACGTGGTCAGCGAGGGCAACGTCGAACGCGAAGTGTCCAACCTTTCCGGAGGAGAAAGGACGTTGCTTGCGTTCGCGTACCGGCTTGGGCTTGGCCAGTTGATAATGCAGTCGCGAACGGGTCATGGCCTCAGCATGCTTCTGCTTGATGAGCCCACCGAGAGCCTGGGCAGTGAGGATGGCTCCATAGACCGTCTCGCGGAGGCGATTTCGCGTTTCAAGGCCGTGGAGCAGACGATAGCTGTGACGCACAGTGAGCCGTTTGCTGAGAAGGCTGAGCACGTGATAAGGCTTGAGAAGGAAGCTGGCGAAAGCCGTGTCTCCGTTGAAAGGTGAGAAAGGGTCTTCTGAATGCAGTTTGGCGCAAGAAGGTTGGCTCTCGCAGAAGGAGTCGTGGCCGGCGTGCTCTTCGGCACAGCGTCGGTCTTCATCAGGTTCTTGGAAGGCTTTGACGCGTCGTGGCTTGTGCTCGGGAGACTTGCAGTTGCGTCTCTGTTTCTTTTGTCAATCCTGCTGGTTTCCAGAAGGCAATCGGCCCTGCGCGCCGTCAGAGGCAACGTCCGGAAGGTCGTGGTTCTCGGAGCCCTTCTCGGCACACACTTTGTGCTGTTCACTTCCGCAGTGAAGGACACGACAATTCTCAACGCCACTGTTCTGGTAGACACTGCGCCGATGTTCGCCGCCATCATATCAACTCTCGTCTTCAAAATGAAACCCTCTCGCACAGCCGCAACTGGTCTTGCGACTTCATTCGTGGGCATAGTCATTGTCGGAGTCGCTGAGGCGACCAAGACAAGCCACAACGCGCAAGGTCTGCTGGGAGACGCAGAGGCAGTGCTGTCGGCGCTTGTGCTCGCGTTCTACGCCAACTACGGGAAAGAGCTTCGAAGCAGGATGAACCCCATCGCGGCAATGGTGCCCGTGTACGCCGTTGCCGGGGCGGCATCGGCAGCCTACGGCGTTCTCACGGCAAGAATGCTTCCTTCGTCGATTGTTCAGCCCCAAATAGCCCTGTACATTCTCGGTCTGGGGTTGCTTCCAACCGCTGTTGCCCACACCTTGTACTTCTCGTCGTTGTCAACGCTCAGACCGTTTGAGACAGCCACGTTCACGTTGTTTGAGCCTGTTGTGGCTGCGATGTTAGGGTTTGTGCTGTTTTCGGAGGTTCCCTTGCCCATTTTCGTGTTGGGCGCCTTCCTGATTCTCGTAGGCGTGGTTCTCGTCTTGGGAAAAAAGGGGAGCCGATCAGTGACAGACTGCGCTCCGCAGCAAGCCGCTGTTTCGTAAAGAACTGTGTGACTCTGCGGGGCCGCGCTGTCGACGCTACTCTTCTTCGGCGACCTTTCTCTCTCGCACGACAAGCTTGTTGTCTTCTCCGCCCGTCACCCGGTAAGCGTCTCTCAGTTCTTCCCTGTGCAGGAACTTCCGCAGAAGCACTCTCAGGTACGTGCGCGAAATCGTCTCTTTGTCGCCGCTGTCAACCGTTATCTCGTTCACTCCCGTTTCAACCTTCGCGTCAGTCTTCTCCTTGATGAACTCGGCGAGATCCTTCACTACGTCGCCGCCTTCACTCTTCAGCTTTGAAATGTCAATCTTTGTCTCAACCATGTCTTTTCACCTCACTTCTGACCATTATCACCCTGACCTGATCACACGCGTCTTCGCACGAGTCTGCGATCATCTCGATGGCCTCGAAAAGCTGGCTTGCCAGAACCGCTACTCCTGCACGGGGCAAGTCTTCTCTTCCAATAAGCGTACGGGCCTTCTCGTGTATGTCGTCGACGCGTTCTTCGGCGCGTTCAACCTCGTCTGCCGCCTGCAACGCCTCTTCCGGCTTAGTCATCATCTTGTTCACGCATCTCTGCAGCGAAGCAGCACATTCTTTGGCGCCTTTGGCCATCTCGACGAACACGCTCTTTATTGAGTTTGGCACCGCAGCCATCGGTATTGCGCCCAGAATGCGCGTGGATTCTCTGCTCCAGTCCGCGACCAAATCTACCCTCTTGATCAGCTCCATCAAGTCCTCCCTGTCTGCGGGCGAGAGTTCTCCAGTGGATATTTCGTCCATGACTTTTCTTCGCAGAGCGTCAGCCTCTTTTTCGCCGCTCATGACTCTCTGGACGCATCTGCGTCTTTCTTCCTCGTCTCCGGCGACGGCCGCGTTTATGGCCTTGTCAAGTTCTTCGACTATGCTGTCTGTTAGGGCAAGGTGCCGCTGCACCATGGAGAGGGCTCTCGTCTCTTTTCGTTTTTCAAACCATTTTACAAGGTCACTCAACAGAGATTTCCTCCTTCAAGCCTGCGTCCGGGTACTTGAACAGATGAGCCTTGTCCTCGGGGAAGCCGATGCTTGTCCTTTCGTTCACGCTGCACCATTCGCCGATCATCGAGGGCTTGACGATCACGATCATGTCTTGGTTCTCAAGTCTGACCTCATATCTAATGTTGGTTCCCTCGAATGTCACTCTTTCCACCGTGCCCGTCATGGTGTTCCCGTCTTTTCTCGCCTTCTTCTGCATAGAGAACGCTTCGGGCCTCACGGCCAACGCCACTTTTTCGCCGATCTTTTCAGCTTCGCCGATCACCTTGACTTGTATGCCGCCGCGGAGCTCAACCGTCACTTCGCTTCCGTCCATGTCTGAGACGTAGCCTTCGAGGAAGTTTGATTCTCCTATGAAGTGCGCCACAAAAATGCTTTTCGGGGCCATGTAGAGCTCCTGGGGAGTGCCCACCTGCATGATTCTTCCCTTTTTCATGACGGCTATCTCGTCCGAAATGGCCATCGCCTCGGACTGGTCGTGAGTGACGTGTATCGCCGTCAGGCCCAAGTCTTTCGTCATCTTCCTAATGTCGTACCTCAACTCGTTTCTGACTTTCGCGTCCAGTTGGCCAAGTGGCTCGTCGAGAAGCAACAGTTTTGCGCCGGCGGCGAGGGCCCTTGCGACGGCTATTCTCTGCATCATTCCTCCGCTGAGCTCGTTTGGAAAAGAAGTAATTCGCTCGTGCAGTTTGACCATTTCTAGGACTTCGTGGCCGATTGTTTCCGCGTTCTTCATGTCGAAGCCTTTGACTTTCGGGCCGTAGGTGACGTTGTTCCACGCGTTCATGTGGGGAAAGAGAGCGAAGGTCTGGAAGACGAAGCCGATGTCCCTGTCCTCGGGGGGCTCGTCGTTCACGAGTTTGTCGCCGATGTAGATTTCGCCTTCGTCCGGCCGGATCAGCCCGGCGATCAGGCGGAGCAGGGTGGTTTTGCCGCATCCGCTTGGGCCGAGGAGTGAGAAGTACTCCTTGTCCTGTATGTGGAGGCTCACGTTGTCTACGGCGACGAGTTTTCCGTATCTCTTTGTGACGTTCACCAAGCGGACGTCAGGCACGATTCATCCTTCCCGATAAGATGTGTGATTGAGGAATACTGATACTCACGGTCTTGTCTATTAAGCATGTTAGTATCTCCCTTTCTCCTTCGCTAAAAGCCTGAGTGCAAGCAGAATCGCGAACGAAAACAGCACGAGGAAGCCGCAGCCCAGCCCTATCTCTAGAGGCGTGACTTGCGGCGGCGGATGCTTTACCCAGTCGACGAGCACGACCGACACGGGCCGCAGTTGGCTCGTGACAGCCAGTGTTGCCCCGGTCTCGCTCAGGCTTCGCGTGAAGACCATGATGGCGCCGGAAAGTATGGAGTACTTCGTCAGCGGCAGGACCACTGTTCTGAAGACGCCGAGCGGTTTGGCGCCGAGCGTTCTCGATGCCTCTTCAAGGTCGACGCCTACTCTTTCCACTGCCGCGGACATTGACCTGACAAAGTATGGATACGTGATCGCCACGTGCGCGAATATCAGCAGCAGCATCTCTGGGAATGAGGCGATGCTCTGTCTCCAGAAAATGGCGAGTGAGACGCCGAGCGCGATCGACGGTACGACGAGGGGAACGTTGATGAGGACGTCGAGAGCGGCTGAGAGGAACTTTCCGAGTTTTCTTCTCGCGACGATTATTGCCATCGGCAGCCCCATGATGACGTTGATCACTGTGACTGTTCCCGCGAGGACGTATGATAGGACTAGGCTTTGCCAGTATTCTCCCCATGGGCCGGTGCCGGAGAGCGACCTTGGCAAAGTGTCCGTGAACAGCGCCTGAAACGCTGGTAGGGTGACGAAGAGAGAGGGTAGGACGACGATTGCTACGAAGATTATGAGGGTGACGGTGTTTCTTGAGGAGGCGGCTTTTGAGTAGCTTATTTTTCTTTCGAAGCTTGGAAACACTCTTTGGGTTGGCAGTTTGAATCTTGGGCCGAGGAGGCGTATTGCTACGAATATTCCGAGGGAAATGGCGACGAGGGCGAAGCTTGCGAAGACGATTGAGCCATCGTACACTGGCTGGGTGATTTTGCCTGTGGCAAGCTCGTTCTTCATGTTTTGTATGAAAACTGGCCCGTTTTCGAAGGCTCCGGCGACGACGAGTGTTGCTCCGGTTTCCGAGATCGACCTTGAGAAGGCCAGTATGAACGCGGCGATCAGTGAAGGCTTGATTATTGGGAAAGTCACGGTCCGCGACGCTGTGAACGGAGGGGCGCCTAGGGTTCTTGACGCGTTCTCAAACTCTTTCTTGTAGTCGAGCAGCGCGCCGACGATGACTCTGACGACGACTGGGTACGAGAAGGTGAAGTGCAGCGCCATCACGAGGAGCCATCCCTGCGAGAGGAGTGGTGCTCCGAACAGTGCTGAGACGCCTTCTGGCCCGTTCCAGTAGAGGAGTAGCGAGTATCCCAGCACGGCGGTGGGGATGATGAACGGGACGTCTGAAAGCGTGTCCAAGATGTTGATCCATCTTGATTTTCTGCGCGCGATGAGCCACGCCATGGGCACGCCTGTCGCCAAGTCTACTGCTGAGACGACAAGCGCTACCGCGAAGGAGTTTCGGATCGCGTCCAGCGCTCGACTGACTAGTTCGGGTTGGCCGAAGATTTCCTGCATGCTGGCCCATTTTATGGCTATGCCAAGTATGGGCGGAAGGAGCACGAGCGCGAAGAATGTTGCTATTGCGGTTGAGTACATGCCGTATTTGATGGGCTTGCTGCTTGACAGTCTATCTAGAGTTTTTTTCAGGCTTGGTTTTGGCAAACTTGTTCTTTCCGTGCATGTTCAGGTTCACGATGGCTTCCTTCTCTGACTTGTCACTTTTGTTGATAAGGTTTCCGCATCAAGATTTGTCAGCTTGCCCACACTGTTTCTGTTTTCGGGGTGTAGAATCATATATGACTTTTGAAAGTGTAGGGTCAGCGGCTGGTGTTGTTCTCTAGTAGTAGTGGACCTCTGTTGAGTGGATGTTATCACATATGATTTCGAGGCTTATTCCTTCAATAGTGACTCCCAGATTGGAATGATTTCCTTACCATAGAATGCCATGAGGACTTCTTTTTGAACGAGTTTTCTCACTTCTTCTTTACCCAGTGCCCTAATTAGATAGGAAGCGATGTTCTCGAAGGGCATCGCCCAATTCCGTGCTATCCTAATTATCTCTCTGGTTTGGCACTGAACCGTTATTGTATATGCAGTTAATCCCAACTCTTCAATCCTCTTCATTGCTCTTCTTTTTTCTTTTATTCTTTCGATAGCAACATCAAATAGTGACGTATCTCCAGAAGCACGTCTATTTAGGTCGGCACACCAATCCATGATGACTATATCAGAGGAAACAACGACGCTTAAAGACTTGATATATTCGGTGTATTTGTCGTAACTTTTTCTGGTCTTGTCTTCAATTTCAGACATTTTCTCTTCTATTTTGGCAACTTTCTTCTCAAACTCCTCAAGTCTTTCCTGAACCATTTCGTAAGGGTCAAGTCTTTTTTTCGTATTCTCGCTCATCTTGCTCACATTTGACAATTCTAGTTAGTTCCTTGGGTTCAGCTATAAGTTTTCCGCATTTCCTGCAAAAACAATTAAGATGGTGAAACTAATCTATTCATATGATTCCCGAGCCTTATCTTGGTCTTTTGGTCGGTTCAATACTGACCTAGTGGTTTCTGTTGTTTCAATATCCCTCACAAGCCATTTCTCTAAGAGTCCTAGCTGAATTTGGATTTGGCGATGGCCACGACAAGAGCTATACTATATAAGTATGATTATGCCTGTGGCCAGCTTGCTTTTCTGTTCTTGGATACTGGTCTGGGTAGGTGGAAAGATTGCTAAGCGACGCCGAAAAGCCGCAACTAGCTAGTCTTGTAGAGGAGGGAAAGAGTCATGGAGGAGAAGACTTTTGTTCTGGTTTCTGCCCTGCTGTGCGCCTGCATGGTTTTTCTTTCAATCGCGCTTAATCCTCTGAATTTCCGCGCGGTTTTTTCTTACGGTCCAATGTACGTGATGGGAGACATATTCGGTCTGTTCTTGCTTTCCATGCTCGCAGTATGGATAGTTGACAAGATTGTTACCCGTCGCCGAAAAGGCGCAACTAGCTAGTCTTGCTGGCCTTGCGTTTTCCTTTTTTCACGCAGAACCATGACAGTTTGATTCCTTTTTTATGGAGCCACGACAATCCGACATAAACATTCTACCGCGGGTAACATGCCCCTATTCAGGAAGGGCTGTCGGCAACCAAATGTCAACCATAAAATGTTCCTTACAATGTGGACATGTGACTACGCACTCAAAAACTAGGAATCGCTTGCCTTCTTTAAAAACCAAGTTGCCATAAGTAACTGGTGCTGGCGCAGTAGTTCCAGGCAATTCGACTTCTGCTTCCTTGTCAATTTGTTTTTGGCAATTAGGACAAACTATCCTGTCAGAAGCATTACCTTTTCGTGCCATGTTTAGCTCTCCTTAGAGTCTAAGAGGGTTAGAATTAGCTCTTTAGGTCTTGCCGGAGACATATGGACTATTCACAGTGTCTGAAGTGATTTGTTTGGGATACCAGGAGATTAGCCAACGCACGACATCAGCGTTGGATTCTATCCCCAAATTTTCTTTCACAACCAAGAACTTCTGTGTGAGTTTTCGATAAAGTTCAACCCTATCTCGATCCCATCTTTCTGTTTTTTCTCAGACTTTCCAAGTTTCTCTTCGCTCATTTTGCCTCAAATTAAACGAAGCACACTTTCCTCATACAAGTATTTTCAAGTCGCCAGCCTAGACATCCTGCTTGTAACATGCGATGAAAGGGACAATTAGCTTTCACTTCGCCGACTCTCCTTCTTAAGAGAGACTCTCGGCTTCGAGACCGTCGATCCTGATCTTGCCCTGTTCGACGGCTTCCAACACTCTGTTCAGCACATATCGGTCCTTCTCACTCAGCCCGAGCTCAACAGCCCTCAGGCTGTAGATGTTGATGTACGGCTCAAGCTTGGCGTACTCCTTTTCAACAACATCCGGATAAACCCAAGGTGCCTTATCATATGTTCCGCCGACCACGTCAAGCTCATGATCTTCCCTATCACCGCCGGCGTGGCCATCATGAAACTATGACAGTACGTAACACTTAGTATGTCAGTTTGCCCGTCGAGTCACATCACCGCCGAAGCTCTATTGACTCTCGGTTCTCATCATCCGCAGAGAATGGAGAGGACGCTAAGCTTAAAGTTTTTGCACGACAAGCAAGATACAGGAGAGGATGTGGAAACTTGGAAGTTCTTGAGGCGATCAGGGAAAGAAGAAGCGTCAGAAAATTCAAGCCGGGCAACGTCTCCTTGAAAACAGTCGCCGCTCTGGTTGAAGCTGCCCGATGGGCACCCAGCGCCGGCAACATCCAGCCTTGGGAGTTCATCGTAGTCAGGCAGGCTGAGGCGAAGCGGAGACTTGTCGACGCCGTGTTGAAACAGTCTTTCCTCAGTCAAGCGTCGGCGGTGATCGTGGTCTGTGCCGACGAGAATCAGGCTCTGCGCTACGGAAGCCGGGGCAAGACTCTGTACTGCTTGCAGGACACGGCGGCCGCAGTTCAGAACATTCTTTTGGCTGCGTGCTCGATGGGGCTCGGAGCGTGTTGGATCGGGGCATTCGATGAAGAGGGCGTGAAGCGCGTGCTCAAGATTCCGGACGGGGTTCGTCCAGTTGCCGTGGTTCCAGTGGGATGTCCGGCCGAGACTCCGGAGCCGCCCGAAAGGCGACCGTTGAAGGAGATCATGCACCGGGAAGCATTCTAGCCGGATGCAGCGTTTCGACGGCACACCGCGTCATCTGCCCGAAAAATCTAGAGGGGGGTACTCCGTATTGGCGCAGGAAAACCGCAATGGCAGCCATTCGCATGTTTGTTGGGCTGTTGGGCTGGGTGAATGAAGTTTTAATAGCGTCTCCGCGGTCATCTTACGTTTGGAGGCTTGCTTGTTGGATTACCGCATCATCGCGGACGCTTACGAGAAGATTGAGGCAACGACAAAGAGGCTGGAAATGACTGACCTTCTCGTCGGACTGTTGAGGAATACGCCGGAGGAAATCATTGACAAAGTGGCTTACCTCACTCAGGGGAGGATACACCCGGACTTTTCTGGCATCGAGATCGGCGTTGCTGAAAAGCTCGCCATCAGAGCCCTCGCCCGGGCTTCGGGAAGCCGCGAAGCAGACATTGAGGAGAGCATAACGAAGACCGGGGACATCGGGAAAACAGCACAGCATTTCATGGGGAAGAGGAAGCAGTCGTCCTTCTTTCAGCAGCCGCTCACGGTTGAGCGGGTGTACGAGGTGTTCGACAAGATGGCGGGGTCTCAGGGTGCGGGCTCCGTGGACATGAAGCTGTCGCTGCTGGCGGGGCTGTTGGCTGACGCTTCTCCCAAAGAGGCGAAGTACGTTATGCGGACGGTGACTGGCAATCTGAGGCTGGGCATCGCGGACATGACGGTGCTTGACGCTTTGGCGGTCGCGTACGGCGGCGGCAAAGAAGCCCGTGAGGACGTCGAACGCGCCTACAACATCTGCTCGGACTTGGGAAGAGTCGCCAGAGTCGTCGCTACGAAGGGAATGGTGGGAATCAAGAAGTTCCGGGTTTCGGTTGGTGAGCCGATCAGGCCCATGCTTGCGGAGAGGCTTGCGTCGCCTGAGGAGATTCTTGGAAAGCTGGGGGGCAAATGCGTGGCGGAGTACAAGTACGACGGCGAGCGCCTTCAGGCCCACAAGCAGGGCGGCAGTGTCACCTTGTTCTCGAGGCGTCTTGAGAACATTTCCAGCCAGTACCCGGATGCTGTCGAGCTTGTTGGGAAGCATGTTCGAGCGTCGGACGCCATAGTTGAGTGCGAATGCGTGGCTGTGGACATTGACACTGGCGAGATGCGTCCCTTTCAGGAGCTGATGCATCGGAGGCGCAAGTACGGGGTTGCGAGGGCCGTTGAGGAGTATCCTGTCTCCCTCTTCATGTTTGACACTCTTTACTCTGATGGCGTGGACATGACTACTGAGCCGTACCCGTCCAGAAGACGTGAGCTGGAAAAGATCATAGTGGAAGGCGACCGGGTGCGGACTGCAAAGCAGATGCGTACCGGAAGCGTGGAGGAGCTGGAAAAGTTCTTTCTGGAAGCGATTGAAGACGGCTGTGAGGGGCTTGTCTGCAAATCTGTTGCTAAAGATTCCGTCTATCAGGCCGGGGCGCGGGGTTGGCTTTGGATCAAGTATAAGCGGGACTACAAGAGCGAGATGGTTGACACTGTTGATCTTGTCGTTGTCGGGGCGTTTCATGGAAGAGGCAAGAGGGCTGGAAGCTACGGGGCGCTGCTTTTGGCAGCCTACAATGCTGGGAGTGACACTTTCGAGACAGTGACGAAGTGCGGGACCGGCTTTACGGACGAGGACTTGTCGAAGCTTCCGGACATGCTGAAGATGCACGTGGTGTCGCATAGGCTTCCGAGGGTCACCTCCATGCTGGAAGCGGATGTTTGGTTTGAGCCTTCGCTTGTCATCGAGGTTTTGGGTGCAGAGATAACGCTGAGTCCTATTCACACATGTTCCATGGACGCCGTGCGAAAGGGTAGCGGGTTGGCAATTCGGTTTCCGAGGTTCACGGGCAACTATCGGGTTGACAAGTCGGCTGAGGATGCAACTGAATCCAGTGAGATTCTGGAGATGTACAATAACCAGCTCAAGAAGATTGAGGCAACCTGAGCGTCTGCCCGCGGTGCTAATTGAGGATGCCGTTCGGACGGGCATGTGATGCGGGTCATTCTGGTTGGTGGCTTGTGTCTGCTCTTGCGTGGACGTTTTCCGTCAGCCTTAAATCGTGGTGCATGCCGATTTCTCTTGTGTGTCCGTCTTGGATAAACATTGGAGCGACATGAAGGTTGACCTGAAGTCGTTGGCAGACCGCCTCGGCAGCTTCTTTAAGCAGCACGAGTTCGTGGCGATCATGGGCGAGTCAAAAGAAGGCTACGAAATCATTGCCGAGAGTTCACCGCTCTTCGAGCTTGCAGGATACGTGGAAGTCGCCATTAAAGGAAGCCCCAGCGACTTGACCGTGGGCATGCGCGTGTGCGGGGAGGAGAGGCAGAGAGGCCCGGCTGTTGGTCCTCTCACTATGGCGCTTTTTGGGGGAGGCTATTGGCTGTCGAGGAGATTGAAGTCGAATGAGGCGCAGGTGAGGTTTGAGAGGGAGTTTTGGCGTTTTGTTGACAATGCGCTGTTGCAGTTGGCGAATTCGGCCTGATGGGTCTGTTTGCGAAGCTTTTTCGGCAACGCTTTATGCTTCACCGCTCTAGACATGTTGGTGAAAGCCTTGCATGAACGTCTGGCACTCTACGCTGACCTTCTGCTTGAACATGCCGGGCAGATCTTCTTGCTGGTAGGGGTGGCGTTGCTGCTGACGGGCCTCCTTTTGCACAGCATAGTTGGATCGTTGCCGTCTACGGCTTGCCTGTTCTCTGGAGTGGTGCTGGCGGCGTATGGTTTGCTGGGGCGACTGGGCTTCTTTTTTGGAGGGTCTCGTTCCCTGTTGAATCCCGGCGTGGCGATGGTCTGTTCCTCGGTGGTCTTGTTTGCTTCTGCCATAGCCCTTTTCCAGTTCGTGGAGATCACGCCAGGCGGGTCTATTGCAGAAATCTTCAGGGGCTATGCCACTGGCAACTATAGGCAGTTGTTCACTTCTGACCGCCCGTACGTGGGAATGAGCCTGGTTCTGGGCGGAGTGAGCCTGCTTGTTCTGGTCGTCGGGGCCGTTGTGAGGGTTGTTTGTGACCAGAGAAGCCAGAATGCGCTCGGTGGGCCGGGCGAGTGTGCGCCAAGAAGTAGTGTGGTTTTTTGGTGTCGCCCGAGACTTATGCGGCTGTTTTCTACGTTTGCAATCTTATGCTCAAGACGTTGTCCATTATTCCGGAGGTCTTGAAGTATTCGACGAGGTAGTCTCTTATTTCGGTGTGGCTGACGCTTCTTCCAACGATGATGCCGCTCAACTCGTATTTGGGTCTCGTCCTGAATTTGGGTGTGATTATCTCGGGATTCACGTTGTATTTTGTGATGACTTTTATCTTGAAGCGTTCTAGTCCGTGCTCAGGACACTTCATTTCGATCCATAGGCTTGCCACTGCGAACTCCTCCCCTCACATTCATTATCCATTTTGGAATATAAAACTGTGTCGCTCGCTCATTTTTGATCGTGCGTTTTTGTGCCAAAAATGGAGTTTTCCACTGAAACATTTTTCCATTAAATTTAAATAGCTGGCGAGAGATATTTTCTGTTGCTCTATATGAAATATAGGGAGAGAAGGAGAGAAAAATATGAAAAAAACTAGTTTGTTTGCAATGATTGCAGCGATTCTGATGATTGTAGGAGTATTTGCACCACTTTCGAATGCGTACTTGACACCGAGCAGCTACACCACGGAAAAAATAGGTACGCTGTCGTGGGGACCATGGAACACTGATCCCTGCGCCGGGTACGACACTGCAAGCGGCAGCCTGATCGCCAACACTTACAACACCCTGCTGGAGATGGGTGAACCAGTAACAAACCAATGGGGCACATGGGACGTCACCGAGCAATACTGGGCATTCTCGCCTGGTCTGGCGACAAACGTCCCGAACCCTGTTCACGTCACTGCGCAGTTCACTGGCACAATCAACCCGACAAGCCCTGTAGGCACAGTGTTGGAAAAGGTTCCGCCGGACACAACCAAAGATTACAAGCTGGTCTGGTGGATTGACGACAACCCTGATGGCACTCTTGGCTTCTGTGATGTTGTCTACATCATGGAATATGCGGAGGGCACAACGAACCCGATAGTTTGCCGCGCGTATCACGTGACAGCTTTTGCAGGCACGACGCTCTCAGTTGAGAGTTTCTACTATGACTTCAACCTGAGAGAACTTGGCATCGACGGTCAACCGATCAAATTCTGGGACTCCACCGGAGCAGCAGTTGACACATTCGACTTGGACGACGCTGTCTACACTTTCCAGAGGGCACTTGTCTACGACTTCAACGGAGGCCCGCAGTGGATGTACTATCTGCCCATGTTCAACGTTATGGGCTCAGCTTCACTTGAAGGTGACGCCACAAACGCTTACATGGTCGCGTACCTGATAAAGGGCGCCGTTGAAGCGGCCAGCACGTCTCCACCTGTTCTGCGACTCAACCTTGCCTTTGCCTTCCCAGACGGAGCATGGAAGCAGATCATATGCAACTCTTGGGGATCCATTACGAGCAAGGAGTATCTGCAGTCGATCAAAGGCTGGAATGGTGACCTGCTCGCAGACACTAATACCAACGGCTACCCAGACTGGTGGGACAGGGAACGCGTGAACGGATCGCAACTCATAACCGAGTGTGAAGTCATCTACAACGAGACCTCGTACTGTGGCACAGGCCCATACCACGTATCAGTGTTCAGCGCTGATAACAACAAGGTCGTGCTGGAGCGCAACCCAGGCTACTGGAAGACTTGGCCTCTGTCACACAAGGTACAGTACCTTGACGTGATTGACATAGACTACGTTGCACTTTGGGCGACGAGAAGGCTAGGCTTCACTTCCGGCATCTATGACACGATCGCCGTTCCACGAGCCTACATGGGAGAACTCTTGGACGCCTACAACGAGCCGCTCATGGCTGAAATGAAGACATGCAAGAACGTTGCTCCAACCCTGCTGCTGGACGCATTCTTCTTCGTATTCACGGTGAACCCGGCATCGGCGCACATCTACACTGGCACGTTACCGGGCGGTACCCCACCGCTGTTCTTCAACAACACTCACAGCCGCAGAGCATTCGCATACGCCTTCAACCACAGCAAACACATAGCTGAAGCGTGGAGAGGCGAAGCCATCTGCAGAGAGACGCCTGCCATCCTCGGCTTGCTACCTGACTACTACACCAAGGGTCCAGACCCACCATACACCTATGACATAGACATGGCAAAAGTTGTCCAAGAACTACAGAATGCGTACTTCGTCCAAGACTCTGTGAACAAGAGCGTTTGGGACTGGAACGGCTTCAAGATGGACGTGTTCTACAACACGGGCAACGACCCGAGAAAACTCGGACTTGAAAACATGAAGTCGACCTTCGACGCCATCAACACCCTGTACGGCAAGAGCTTCCAGGTCAACGTCTTGGGCATAAGCTGGGGAACCTACTACCCCAAGAGAAACAACTTCGAAATGCCGCTGTTCCACATCGGATGGCTCGCTGACTTCGCAGACGCTGACAACTGGTACCGACCGTTCATGCACAGCCGCGGTGACTACGCGTACTTCCAGAACTACACAGTCGCCAACGGCTGGGGCCTAAATGGTCCACGCTCAGGCTGGGACAAGGACGTTCTCATGAACATAGCAGTCAAGACTCCGGACGGCGCGACAAGAGCCTCATACTACGCTGACCTGGACGACATGTACGTCAGCGAATGTGTGGGCGTGCCATCCGCACAGGCGCTAGGCCGCATGTGGGGCCACTACTGGAGAAAGGGCTGGTCATACAACGCACTCGTCGGTAACGTGATGGTCGAAGGAGTCATGGGCGACCGCTACAAGAACATCACATGCTGGGCTGACGTGACCGGAACGCCTCCACCAGGCCAGGCATGGGGCATCCCTGACGGCGCTGTCAACATGAGAGACGTCGGCTACATCGCTAACCACTACGGTGCATACGCACCAGATCCATCGGGCCCAAGCCAGACGCCGCCTAGACAAATATACGACGCAAGGTGGGCTCCTGGCATCGCAGGCTTCGGTGGCGCTGATGTGTACGGCGACAGAAAGATCGACATGAGAGACATCGGCTTCGTCTGCAACCACTACGGACACGTCAACATACCGTAAAAACTTTGCAAACGGGATCTAAAAATCCCCTCTTTCTTTTTGTTCATTTCGAGATCAAGTTTTCGGTTTGCTGCTTTCATGCACCTATGGTCATTGAATTCTGAAACACGATCGACATATCGTGCGGCAAAGTTATAAATTGCTTCAGTTCTCCTTTATCTGAGGATTAACATGGGATTACGGGAGTATATAATAAGAAGAATAATCCTGATGGTCCCAACAGTACTGGGCGTCGTGCTTCTCATCTTCATCGTTCTGCAGTTCATACCTCCCGAGTCAAGAGCTACGCTCTACGTACGTGACCCATCCAAACTCCGGAACATACAGGAAATAATCGACGCTTTCGGCCTCAACAGGCCAGTCTACGAGCAGTTCGCCATCTGGCTTCGCGAGATACTGCAGGGTAACTTTGGATATGCCGTGTACACGGGCCACGAGCCGGTCTTGGACGGTCTGCTTGCGAGGCTACCCGCTACGATGGAGATCGTTATCTACAGCGCACCGCTAATCGTACTCTTCGGAATATCGTTGGGCACGACTGCGGCAGTCCACCGTGACAAGCCGCTCGATCACGTGTCCCGCGTAATGTCCATACTCGGAACGTCACTTCCATCGTTCTTCTTTGGCATACTGCTCATAGCGCTCTTCGTAGCGCAGCTCAAGTGGACGACTCCCGGGAGAGCCAGCAACATGGGTGTGGTTCTGATACGGGCAAAGCAAGGTCTGTACACCCGTTACACCGGACTATTGACTATAGACTCCCTGCTAAACGGGGATTGGATGCTGTTCATAGACGCTGCGAAGCACCTAGTCCTCCCCGCGCTCGTCTTGGTCTTCATCCAGTCCGCGCAGATCGTGAGAGTCTCGCGGTCAAGCATGCTTGAGTCGCTGAGCAAGACGTACATCGTTGCAGCAAGGGCCAAGGGGCTTTCAAGGAAGGAAGTCATATATGGTCACGCCCGCAGGAACGCCCTCATACCCGTCGTGACAATTTCAGGCCTACTCGTCGGCACCATGATGACAGGCCTCACAATCACTGAGACCGTGTTCCAGTTTGGAGGAATCGGAAACTGGGCGGCAAACGCGGCAATAGCGCTGGATGTCCCTGTGGTTGCGGCATACGCAATGTTCTCCGCCTTGGTCTTCGTCGTGGCAAACCTCATAGTGGACATACTTTACGCGTACATTGACCCAAGAATAAGGCTGGGATAAAATGAGCGAGAAAGGAAAGCTGTCTGACTTCAGAAGAAACGTGCAGCCAACCATAAAAGAGGCCAAATTCACCCTCAAAAAGATCCGGGAGAGTCCGCTGTCTCTCATCGGCATGGGGCTTGTGCTTTTCTTTGTGGTAATTGCTGTTCTGGCGCCGGTGTTGGCTCCTCCTAAGGAGATTGATCCCTTCATGATTCCCTATCCCAAAGAAACGTCCATGTACGAGCCTGTTGCCCCCAACGCGCAGCACCCGTTTGGCACTACGTCTTTTCAGGACGATCTGTATTATGGGTGCATCTGGGGAACGCTCTTCGCCTTCAGGCTGGGATTAATCGTCATCGTACTGAACCTGTCAATCGGAATCGTCCTAGGCCTGATAGCCGGCTACTACGGAGGCATCATAGACGAACTGTTGATGCGCTTCACCGACATCATACTCGCGTTCCCATCGCTAATTCTGGTGATGGCACTAATCATCTCGCTGTCATCACGGGGAATATCAAGAATCGACGCGGCCACAATCGGAATCGTGCTGGTAGGATGGCCCGGCTACACACGGCTGATCCGCGGCGAGGTGCTGCGGGTCAAGTCTGAAGACTACATTGAAGCGGCGAAGGCCTCAGGCGCCTCCGACATCAGAGTAATATCCAGACACGTCCTTCCGAACGCCATCTACCCAGTAGTCATCGTAGGCTCACTCGACTTCGGAACCATCGTGCTGTTTGCCGCTGCGCTTGGGTTTTTGGGTTTGGGTGCGCCTCAGCGTTACGCTGACTGGGGTCAGCTGATCAACACTGGCTCGAACTGGGTCAGCTACGGGCTGCGCTACTGGTGGACCTACGTCTTTCCAGGCGTGTTCATAACGCTGTTCGTGCTCGGCTGGAACCTGCTCGGCGACGCGTTCAGGGACATACTTGACCCGCTATACAGGAGAAAGTAAGGAATGAAACCGGAGAACCTACTGGAAATACATGATCTCTACCTGAACTTCTACACCTACGACGGCGTCGTGAGAGCCCTCGACGGCGTTGACCTCGACCTCCGAAAAGGCGAGGTGCTAGGATTGGTCGGCGAAACAGGCTCGGGAAAGAGCGTCACCAGCCTCTCGACGCTGGCAATGGTCATCACGCCGGGAGCGATTGAAGGCGGAACCATAAGGGCAGACATCGACAACAAAACGGTTGACATACTGGACGTCACAGAGAGCGAGCTCCTAAAGATAAGAGGACGCTACATCGCCATGATCTTCCAAGAACCCCGGGCGGCACTGAACCCCGTCCACACTGCTGGAAAACAGGTTTCTGAAGTGTTCTTCCACCATCGCATG
>Ga0315277_10002536_pt1 | contig 25364 bp, 19 predicted proteins | sample YL17G05_15_MG_FD_203695 | JGI IMG/M metagenome (GOLD analysis project Ga0315277, IMG submission 203695) | Sediment microbial communities from Yellowstone Lake, YNP, Wyoming, USA - YL17G05_15 | ecosystem: Environmental > Aquatic > Freshwater > Lake > Sediment | place: USA: Wyoming | collected... | reverse complement strand
GGATTCATAAGGTAAACGCCGGTTCCGACATAGACGCCCCTACCATAAGCCAGCAGGAACGGCAAATCCTGCACATCCCGATTCGACGCAATCAAATTATGATCTGCACGCCACCTGGCGCGAAAGTGCATCGCGCGCTCATCCCAGGCAAAGGGCATAGAAAGCACCGAGCCCTTTGCGCCGACCGGCTGCCGGCCGGAATTGTAGAGTTCGATCTTGCAGGCTCGTTCAAAGGGCATCACAAAGCGGCAAATCATAGTACCGTCCGGGCGAACCGTGAAAGGCAGCGATTGGTACGGGTTTATGCCCGGGGCCGCCCCGAAGAAATCACCGACGGGCGACTGCACCTGGCTCGAAGGGTAATCGTCGAAGGAAATCAGCAGCAGTGTCTGCCGCAGGGCCATATCCATATCCTGCGCGCTTACTTGTAAGCTCAACTGTTCAACGGCCGCTGGGCCATCCAGACGGACGAGGGTCTTCTTCTCAGACGGCTCCAGACTCAAATCAAAGACCTGCCCAGGCCGTTGCGACCGGGGAACGAAACCCTTATCCGGGTCGGAGAGTATCAGAGTCACTCTGTCAATAGTCTGCCGGTAGGTATGGATATCTTCCGGGCGGAAAGACGCTACGGTCGCGCCCTCATCGTACAGGCGCACCTGGAGGTGATAGAAATGAATCTCCTTGACGTTGCCGATCCATTCAACGCGGAGGCGCTCGGCAAACGGGATGGGGGCGTATGAGGCATCCCGCTGATATATCGTCCGCTGGAACCTGTCGGCGTCGATGTCGCCGACCTGTATGAAACGGTCATAAGGACGGCGGAAAAATTCATCTGCGCCGCCCTGGTAAAGCGGCGTCTGCAAATCGTCAATAAACACCCGGAGGTCTCCGGAGATAGCCGCAGTCCATGATCGCACAATGGCTCCGGGGCCGTTGACATCTGCAATCAGGTACTCGCCGACTCCATTAGCATCCGGCGCTATCAAGACCTTCTGGAAATTGGGGATCGGCTCTCCTCCAAAACCGTCGGCGTTGGCGAACCAGTCCGGCCCCTCGGGCAGACGGCTGCGATGATCATAAGAGGAGAACTGGACGGTGCGAAAGGCCGGCTTCGGAAACGTCGCCAGATTCGCCATATCCGCCATCTCATCGAACAGCGAGCCTGTCGTAATCGCCCCTCCCTCATTTCCAGCCGATGCGAGGACAGTGGATGAGCACGCCAACAACAGAATGTATCTCAGCCGAATCATTCTTACCTTTGCACGCATAGTCGCCTCCGATGAGCTCATAGAAGTCTCCTGGTCAATCATTCTTCTGCCGTTGGTCGTGGATATCGACCGGGCAATTCTCAAAGATGTTGTCCTGCAGGATTATCCGTTCGGCCTCCCGGCTGATGCGGATGCCCACATTCTGATTTTTGCCGGTGGTATTTTCCAGTTTTGTATTGCGAACGGTTATATCCTTGATGCTGCCTTGAATATCGATGCCGATTCCCGACTGGTTCGTCCCATTGTCACGCACGATACAATCCTCAATCTGATTTCGATGGCCGCTGCGAAATTCGCTGCCCTCGCTGCGAAAGAGGACGCCGACTTGGCCGTTGCGCTCGATTCTGCACCGCCTTATAATGTTATCGGTGTCACGATGTCCGATACTGACGCCATACTTAGTATTCTCCAACAAGATGCAATCCTCTGCAAGCCCGTCGGAAACGCCCCAGCAGAAGAAGATTCCCTGGCTGTTGCCGTGGGCCGCGCAATTACGGAAGATGGGGCGCTGAGAGCCGCTTCCCGGATGAAAGCCGAGGTCGGCGTTGTTTATCGCCTTGCAGTCGCTAAATTGAACGTCGTCACAGACCTGGAAGCTAAAGCCATCGCCGTTGTAGTTCGTGGCAATAACGTTCTTGAATTGCCAGCGGTTGCAGTGCTGAATGAAGACGGCGCCGGCGAAGTTGCCGTTGATATGCTCATTCTTGTCGCGGCTGCCGTCGAGAACTATGTCTTCGACGACAACGTCGTTGACATTTTCAGCGGTCAGGATCGGGAAAATGGTCGCAGCAGTGGCATTCTTCTCTATCCAGAAGTTCTCTTTAGTCAGGCGATCCAGAAAGATAATGTCCCCATCAATGGCGGTAACGGTTGCGCTTCGGATATCGTACTGCCAGTCTCCCTCCCCTTTTTTCGATCTAAGCATAATCCCACATCCGGGCGCAAATCCGCCGGCATCTTTCACCTGAACGCCGTACTCGAACCAATCGGAATCTCTTGTCAGAGCCGTCACGACGCTGTCGGCTTTTCTGAGGATGGTCTTTTCGCCTGAGCCTTTTATGGCGACGTTGGTCCGCAGATAGATCGCGTTTCGCAGGTCATATACGCCGGACAGGATGCGAAGCGTACCGCCGCCGAGGCGGTTTAGATATTCTATGCCGGCCTGGATGACCTTGTCGTCTTTGCCCAGCAGGTCGCCCTGGGTCTGCCCGATAGTCAGGACCATATCACGTCCGGCCCGGATGGGACGGCTGCTTGACGTCGCAGGTTGCCTGGAGGCAGTCTCCTGGTCACTCATTCCTGCGGCGGGATATAACATCACCGCGAAAGAAATAACCAAAGCAAGAAATAACGCCGGCGTCACAGACACCTTGAAGAATTTCACGTTGTTTTCGCACATTTCCGCACCTTTCATAAACGCAGCCAGCTCACCAAAACAGATAGACACATACTCACAGCCTCCAAGTGTCAGACGTTACACGGAATTTGCTCGGCTGGTAATATCGCCCACCGGACAAAATTCGTCAAGCCAAAACACCGCGGGAACCTGCCTGCATGTGCGTATTTGCCGCTCGCCGCCTTTGACAAATGTCAGTCAGAGAATCGTTTTGAGCGATAGAAATGTTGTGCCTGGAGGATTTATAGACATAATTATCGACTTGAGGGTCTTAGTATGTAGAAAGGGTCATGACCTCAAGGTTCGGGCAGTTTTGTTGAGTAACGATAGGCAAATAACGAAGGAATGGGCGGAAAAGCTCTACGACCGGTATGGCGAACGGCTGTACCGGCAGGCGCTGATGATTCTATGGGATTGTGGATTGGCGGAAGATGCAATGCACCAGGTATTTGTCAAGCTGTTGAACCAACAACGAGGTGGGGCCGACGAAGTGGCCTCATGGGAAGGGTACCTGGCGCGAGCGGTGCGAAATGAGTGTTATCGAGTGATGAAGCGCCGTAACAGACCACCGGCGCGACTGCCGAGCGAGGGACAGATTCTCGAAGCGGCGGATGCGACGGGTGGAGACGAGCAGGAACGGCAGAAGCTCGAACGGGCCCTCTCGCAACTTGGAGCGGAGCAGCGAGAGGTGATTCAGCTTAAGGTGTATGAAGGGATGACGTTTCGTCAGGTCGCACAGGCGATTGGAATCTCGGTAAATACCGCTGCGAGCCGATATCGATATGCCATTGATAGACTGAGAAATTGTTTGGCAGGGGAACCGCGATGAGTCCTGAAGATAAGCAAATCGAAGAGCTTCTGCTGAAATACCGCGTATCGGGGCCGCCGATGGGACTGAGGGGGCGGGTTCTTTCACCCGGGCGGCGGGTGACCTGGCGATTGAAGATCGTCGGGTGGGTGGCCGCGGCTGCGGTGCTGATGGTCAGCACGGGATTACATTGGGCCACAATTCGGATGGAAAGACAAATGGACGGTATGCTGGAACCCGGGCAGATTTGGAGTACCGAGGCGGAAGAGCTGTCCCAGGAGATGAATGGCAAAGGAGTGGGCAGAAGGTATCTTGCGCTGCGTCTGGCGGTGGGCTATGGGGCGGCACAGCCGGAACCTTTCTCACTAAATAGCAACCTACACACAGGAGAAATATAATGGAACCACAAGAACTCTCTCGAAAGCCTCTATGGCGTCGTTTACTGCGATGGGTAATGATATGCGCCGCGGTCGTGGTCGCGTTGGGAATCCTGACATGGGCGATCATAGATTATGCGGCGACGCGCAAGCTTCGTAAGGAACTGGACCGCGTTGTGGCAGCCGGGGAGCCTCTAACCTTTAAGCAATTGCAGGAGAATGAGACTATCCGAGAGCTACCCGGCAGAGCGGGTCGATATTATTCGGCAGCGCTGGAACTGCTGGTGGAGGAGTCGGTGACGGAATTGCTCGACGAATTGAATCGACAGGCTTCCATGCAGACGCCGAAACTGGATGCAGCGCTATTAGGACGGATCGAAGAAGTGCTGCGGGCCAACGAGGAGACGCTCAGACTGGCGGACAATGCGGCGGCGCTGCCCATGGGTGGACTGGATTCGGGTCTGGGGTTTGGAATGCGTGCATATACGGACCGAATCGTGCGGATTCGGGTGTTGTCGAAACTCCTGTCGCTGCGGAGCAGGTATTTAGCCGTGACAGGGCGTGGCGATGAATCTGGACAATCGGTTCTGGCTGCGTTAAAGGCCGCCGGCTCATTGGATCAGTTGCCCGTTCTGTTAGTCTATCTGGTTCGGCTGGCCTTGATATCCACGGCGTGCTCCGATATCCAGTTTACTCTGGAACGCAGTGAACCATCTCCGTCGGTTTCGGCGGAGTGGGAAAAGTTGTTGAAGGAGTGCGAGCGAGGGCTGAATCTGGGCAAGGTCGTTAGTGCGGAGCGAATTTTAACTCTGGCCATGATGGCGCGCACAATGCCGAAAGACATGCGGGCTTTCCTGACGGAGGGAAATGCAGATTTGGCGGTGGATGTGCAATGGCCGGCATCGCCGGTGCTGCGGTACGCGGTGGCGCTATATCTTCGTAACATGTCGCGTATAGCTGATGCAGTCAAACAGCCATGGCCCGACGTCTGGGAGAGCGTCAGGCAAATAGAGCAGGAAAAGCCCGGTTTCATGCAGGGCGCGTTGATGCCGCCTATGACGCGAGTGGTCGGTCCGACAGGGGGCAGCATCGCCAAATGCCGTTGTGTGCGCGTTGCTCTGATGGTCGAATCGTATCGGCGAGAGAAGGGAAATATCCCAAACAGCCTCCGGGAACTGGTGCCGCAATTCGGACAGGAAATACCGGCGGACCCTTTCACCGGTCGGGACCTGCTATATCGTGTTCGGCCTGATGGATTCGTTGTGTATAGCGTTTTCGAGAACGGGCGTGATGACGATGGGGAGATTCAGAAGAAGGAGAATAATCGCGAAAAAGACTGCGGACTGGCCGTTCGGCTTCCCGTGGAGAAGTAGAAAGTCGGTATGGAATTCAGATTCCTTGTGCATTAGGACGCCCACTATTCGCGCACGATGACCTTGACCTTCTGCGTGACGGGCAAATTATCTGCCGAGCCTGTAACCGTAACGACATATATCCCCGGCTTGTTGAATTTGTGGGTAATGGCGGAATAGGGACGATAATCTCGCAGAATCGTGCCGTCGCCAAACTCGATCCGGATATTCTCCACTTCCATACCTTGTGGCCAGACCCGGAAGTTGACAGGCTCACCGACGTAGACTTCCGCCGAAGGATAGTACGTTGCGAAGAGAGTGGGGATCACGTCCTCGGGAGCGGAGCGGGAATAGACCTTCACCCTGCAAAAATCGACGTCAACGGCGCCGGCGCCATCCTTGACCCATAAGGCCGCGATGTAACAGCCGGGCTTGTCATACACTTTCTCCGCTATAGGCCCATTCGCGGAGGTGCCGTCGTGGAACTCCCACTTGAAGGAGTTGATATTCGATTTGGAAGCTATCGAACTCGACCCGTCAAAAAGCACCTTGTCGCCGGTGAGGGTCGTCTTGTGGGGTCCGGCTACGGCACAAAGACCGCTTCCGGAGTCTTTGCTATACGCCGCGACCAGCCAGGGATACAAATTGAGATTGCGGCTGGAATGGTCCATATTCATTGCAGACTCAGAAACATAGGCCCCGACGTGCAGATGGGAGAAATTGCCCGATGCCCCCCTTCTACCGAGCATGCCGACCCACTGGCCTTGCTTTACAGGGGAGCCCACCTCGATTCCCGATAGAATCGAATCAAGATGGCCGTAGTACAGAACAAATCCTCGATCATCACAGATTGAGAGGCTTCCTTGCTCGTGATCGACCTGAACCACAACGCCGTCGATGCAGCTTAGGACCTTCTGCCGACCTTCATACCCTGCGAAATCGACTCCATAATTATGATAGAATCGCTGGCCTTGCGGGTCTCCATCCCGGTCGCCCAAGTGAACGGGTTCGTTGTATGCCTGCATACCGTGGGAAAAGAGGCGGTACCCCGGCAAGGGGAAGCAAAATAGATTCGTATCGACGATAGGTTCTGAAGCGTCCCATAGCGAGAGCTGCACGCGCTTTGGAATCTCCAGCCAAGCCGAAGTGGTGTCGGCCTGTATGCGGAGACCATCGACTTCAGTGGGCATAACGTAAGGCGCGCAGGTCAGATTGACCGGCTTGCCGTCAATCTCGATCTGCACATCCGCCCGGCGTGTGAGGTGGATAACGGGGTCTTCATATTCCTTGACCGAGAGCAGAGAGATTCGCTTCTTCGTGCCGCCTTTGAGCCGGAATTCACAGCTTTCACCGATATCAAGGTAAACGAATCGCTGCGTCGAGTACTTGATCTTTGCGGCCTGGTCGGGCGTTATCTCGTGCGACGGGTCGGATGCGGCTGCCTCTTCTCCTTCAAGCGAGAAGGCAGATGCCAGAAGCAACAGCCCGGCACAGAACACAAGACCAAACCGAATGTCCTTGATAATCTTCATCATTGAGTAACGCCATTTCAATTTTGGATTCAGGTTTTAGACGGGCTCCATAGTCAGCTCTACGGCAGAGACAGAGGCGGGCGGAAAGGTCCAGGGCTTATCCTGGTCCACCTTGCCCTCTTTGGGAAAGGTGTGTTCGGGGCGGTATTCGAAGACCTCGAACTCCGGGTCCGGGTCGAACCAGTAAGCCCGCCCTGCTACGATTTTCCTGCCGCGGACTTGGAAGGCGGACTTGACGGATTTAGTTCGATGGGTGTTGACGACGTGGAGGAAGATGCGGTCGCCCGTTCGGCTGGCCGTCACATCAAGGCCGTCGGGAATCGCGGCAACCTCAACGGCATGGCTGCCGGAATGTCTTCGATAAAGGCTCATTACCATAGCGACCGGCATCATAAACGATTTGCCCGAAGGAACTGGGATCATAACAGCGTTGTTCTGCCAGCGCGTGCCGCAGAAATCGGCCAGGGTGGCGATTTTGAGCAGGTCGCCGTTTCTTTCATGCACATTCAAGATGCGGGCATTGGCAACTCCCGCCGCCCAGGTGGAGAGCGCCTCGCACCGGTTTCGCCCGGGTAGAAAGAAATGACATTCGGTTAGGGCTATGGGGATTTTGTAGTTGGCAACCTGCCGCCGCATATCGTCGATAGCCGCTTCCTGAGCCTTGTAGGCCCTCATAAAATAGTCCCAGGTTTTGGCCGGGTCTTTTCGGTATTCGATGCCGTGAAGCGGCGAGCCTTCGCCGCCGGGGCCGAGACCGTTGTGGAAGGCCAGATACGCAAGCTCTTTGCCGGCGATTTCCGCCATCCGCCCGGCCCAATTGCTGTCTCCCCATCCGATGATTTCAATCGTCGGATCGGCCTTTCGCATAGCCGCGGCGAATTCGAGGGTCTTTTTCGCCGCGGTGTCAACGTCGATCTCGGCGCCGTAGGATGTCTCGTTGCCGATCTGCCAGAGTTTTACGGCATAAGGTTCTTTGACGCCGTGCTCGCGCCTCGGGGCGTTGGATGGGTTGTTGCAGTAATCGACCCATTCGCCGGCCTCCTTGGCGTCGCCGCAGCGGACGTCGCCCTTGGGCGAGACGGCCCAGCCCTTGCGTCCATCCGATTCGAAGTTGACCGTTACCAAAGGCTCGGCCCCGACCCGGCGGCAGAATTCCACGAACTCGTGGGTGCCAACCTGGTTGTTGTATAGCCCGCCCCAAAGCTGGTTGAGCATAGGTTTGCGCTGGGACATGGGGCCCACACCTTCCTTCCAGCGGTAATATGAGCAGAAGCAGCCCCCCCACCGCATTAGCGTAGGGGCAAGCTGCTGTGTAATATCGACGACATCCTCCCGCCATCGGTCGGCTGCAAAATCCCAGGCGGCATCCACAGAGCTATCCGTTGTGCCCAGAGGCTCCATAAACTGCATATAGAGGTAGGGCGACAGCGCGAACTTCGGTTTAGGATCAATAGCTATCAAGGCATTAGCCTTCGCGTCGCCTTGTTGTCCGGCAAGCGCTTTTCCGGAAAGGGCCACAGCAGCAGAACCCAAGCCTACGCCCTTCAAGAAATCTCGACGGCTTAGATCATTTTGATTCATAGTCACTTCATCCGGCGATAGGTGAATAAGGCGGCGCCGGGACGGTCTGAGAGGATAACGCGCAGACCCTCATCGATCAACTCCCGCCCGGTGAACTCATTTGACTTATCGGTGTCGAGGTCGGCCAGCGTATAGAGGGCCTGGGGATCAAGCCCTCGGAGCTTGAACACCTGCGACTCTTCCGCGCAATCTTTCCTGCGGAAGGCCTGTACGACGCCTTCACCGGCATCGGGCAGGTCGAATTGCCGCGCCGCCCAGACATCGGTGGTCTTCCGGTACGGCGTGAGGGGGTAGTAATCGCCGAGGTAACAGGCGGAAATCTGCCGATATTGTTGACAAAGTTTTCGCAGCAAGGCGTAGTCGAGGTCCTTGATCCTCGTATCCGTACCGATGCCGACTATCGGCCCCATCAGACTGCGGACGATATAGGGGTCGATGGCGCTGAATCCCGATCCGTGATAGGGCATCCAGAAGCTGATGCCGTGGATGTGATTTTGCTGGGTGAGCGGATCGAATTCGGGCTGATACGGATCGCCGACGTAGTCGCTCCGCAGGATGGGCACAGCCCGGCGCAGCGTTTCGAGGTCGTTTCGCCGCCCGCCCGACGCACAGGAGTCGATCCACAACGCCGGATGCCGCCTGACCAGCTCATCCCAATAGGCGAAGTACCCCTCGACGTGGCGGATCTCCGTGATGCCCTGACGGTCCTCCGCGTCGCTGCCGCGCCAGTAGTACAGCGGATCAATGTTGAAGTCCTGGCGATAGAAATCGATTCCCTCCTCGGTCAGCACCTTGTCCACGCGATCTGTGATCCACTTGCGACATTCCGGCTCGCCGATTTTCAGGATTCCGCCGCCGGCCCCGCCGATGATCCATTCCGGATGGTTCTCCGCCAGCCAGGTCCCGGCGGCGACCCGCTCCGGCTCGAACCAGGTTATCGCCTTGGCGCCGTGGGAATGAAGAAAGTCGGTGGCCTCGCGAAGCCCCTTCGGCCAACGTTTGCGGTCCACCTCCCAGGTACCGACCTTAGGCCAGCCGATCGGATCGCACGGATACCAGCCCGCGTCCTGGTTCCAGTAGTCGAATTGAATGCCCTGCTCAAGAAAGCCACGCAAGAATTGCAGCTCGGTGGCCGCGTCGGTCATCAGGCCGGGATAGTAGTTCCCGGTGCACACGAAGATAAACGGCTGAAGGATCTTGCCGTCTCGGCGCGGGACATTGTGATCGAGCATCCACGATCTCCACACATTCTGCGCGCGAATCCAGTCGCCTTGATAGAACTGCAGCACTGCCAAGGGACTGCGGACTTCCTCGCCGGGATGCAGCCTGAAGGAGGTCGCTTCCTGTCCGCCGGTGATCCGCAAACAGCGTCCGTCATCGCGGGCGAAGTGAGCGGCCCATTGTCCGGCCCAGCCGACAACCGCAATCACGCCGCCGCTGCTGCCGGTCTCAATATTGAAATAGGGCAAATCGCTGTTCGTCGGCCGCCCGCCCTGCGTGGTGATGTGCGTCTCGGCTTTCGGCCCCAATATGGTTTCCAGCGGCTCATAGTCGTTGGCTTGGCACGGGCTGCCGATGAAATGGTGCAGGAGAAATTCTCCCTCGCTCCCTCGTTCCAGCCGGGTATCCAGCGGCAAAATCCCGGCCAGGATCGGCGTATCATGATCACCGGAATTCTTAAACGACAGCGTCCATTCGACCGTTGGATAGTTCGCATACTCGACGACTGAGCAGCGCACGATCAGGCCGGTCTGCGGATCGGTGTAGGTCCGCAGACGGGTGGTTCTGTCCGGCCGGGACGAATCACGCTGCTCCTGGAAATTCCACGTTGAAAGAAATTCATCCGAGGGTCGGTTGCCGTAGAAAAAGGAAAACGGCAATGGCGAAACAGGCCGGCTTCGGCTGAGCGGATCCCGAAGCGGCAGATCGCCCAGACGGACCGATTGCCCGTCGTCGAGAACCACCGTCGCGTCGCCCCAGACCGCCTGATCGCTGCTGATGCCGTCCTCCGTACACCATACCGAGAGCGTCAATTCCCCGGCCCCGCCGAGATCGACGCTCATAGGAACGCCCGGCTCGCCGCGATGGAGAACGGCGGATGTGAAGAGTCTCTTTTCGCCCGCCGCGACGGAAAAGACTATGCTGCCGCCCTGCGAGTTCGGATTGGTCAGGATGCCGATCACCGCCGTCATCGTTTTGCCCGGGCGCGGCAGAGTAACACTGATTCGGCTGGGCGCGTGGCAATAAAGGCCGTGCTCGAATTTCTGTTCGGCAATCTGGAGGGATCTATCCGGCAGACTGTTGCACAGCACCGGACCATAGTTGCTCCACACCATCAGTCCGGCCTCGGGCATTTGGACTGGCGCAGGCGCCGAAGCCGCGCCGGCCTGCTGAGCCGGAAAATGCTCGCGCACCCATAGATCACGCTGCGCTATTTCCTCGGCGGTAGGCCGCGCCGCCCGAGCGTACCCGGCTGCCATAACGCTCACTGTAACGAAAAGCGCGACAACCTTCGTGGAAGGCGGAATCACCATTTTGTGTCTCCTAAAGCATACTTACCCTGACTCATGGGCAGAAGATGTCTTGATTAGCGAAGACCACACGTACAAGTATGGCCGCATATTCGCAGTATTTCTGTGCACCGGCAGGAGAGACGGAGCCGTCAGGTTTCGGATGATACCGCTCGCGCCAATAGCCGTCCGACTTCGCAGCTCGACAGACCTTGCGCGCCGACTCCGCGAGCCGCTCTGACGCCCGCATGCGCCGGCAAGCCGTTGCTTCCAGGTACCAGACACGCCCCATTGCGGCCACGTCATTGAGCGGCGGAGCCGGACATGGCGGCGATTCATTGAGTTCCCACTTCTCATAGCTGAAGGGCCTCGTGACCGTCTGCGTTGGCATATCGCCCCGCCAGAAGCCCGGCTCCTTCAAAAGAAGCGGCCAAAGTACGCTGATCTGTTGATCCACGGCGACACCGAAGGCAACCGCCGCCCAATTCACGTCGGACAGGCCGTGCGAATCGATCAGCCCGCGCTCTGGGTGAACATACTCTCCGAAATGATCGTCACGCCAAAAGGCCTCAGCAAAGCTCTTAGACAACTTGTCGGCCTCGCCGGACCAGGCGGCGCCGTCTGTGTTCTGTCCGGCTGCGGCACACAGCCTGGCCATCCGGCGGAAGGCATGGATGGCGTAACACTGTGTTACCCCGTCGCAGCCGTTTCGCGGAGGCGCTTCGGTATAGAAACCCGAGCCGCTGATGAGCCCGTCTGGGGTCTTGCGGCTCAGCACGTATTTGGCGGCCGCTTCCAACGAGCCAAGCCTCTCTCTGAGCCACGCCACAGAGCCAGTCGCCTCCAAGATCTCAGCGGCCGTGAGGACGTAACAGATGGGACCCAGCACGCTCAATGGATACCCCAGGCTCTGCCAGTGCTCGAACAGGCCGATCCACGTGCGCGTCTGTTGGCTGGAGGCCGGTAGGCCTTCACGTTTTGGAGGCGTGTAGGTGAAGACGTCGTCCGGGTGCTTCAAGCCGCGCAGGCAGCCCCCATCCGGCCGAGTGTCCCCCGGAAAAACGGCAAAGGGAATGTTGCCGTCTTTTCGCTGGGACGCCCGCACAAATTCGAAGTAGTCGAGAACCAGGCGCGTGCGGCCAAGGAGCAGATACGCCCCGGCCATCTGCCATGAATCCAATCCCGGCCAAGTCGCGTCGCCGCCGTAAGCATTGCCGTCTGCGGTAATTGTGAAGTGGCCCGGGTAAGGCCGTTCGCTGACCGCAGGAACAAGGTTCTTCGCAATCGCGGCCTCCACCCCGGCACGGACTTCCGCATCCGCAATCCGCCGAATCATGGCCGACTCATCAGAAGGCGATTGCTTGGCACAAAGCCAATCAGGCAGCAGGGTCATTCCGGCAGCCAAACCAATGCCGGCAGTCCCCGACCGCTCGAAGAAGACACGGCGTGAGAAGCGCGATATATCCGTCATGGGCATCTTCCAGCGGGCGACTAACCGACATCAAACGACAGTATTCTCGCGGTCATTTTGTCATACTCCCCGGGTCCATATATTCATCCGACACATCAGAGCCGAGTCGATCTTTGCCGAATCGGTCGCTTATTGTATCGTCTGCGTTTGCGAATCACAAGAACCTGGACAACAGAAAACTACGGCGCATCCTCCACAATCGTTGATTTCGAGTACGAGTACGACCCCAATACCAGCAACATATCCGAAATGGCCTACGCCCACAGGGGAGATTCCAACGCCGTGCAATTCACATACGTCGAAGACCCCTGGGCGGATAATCGTCCCAAGAAGTGTGGTAAGGGGTGATAGAAAAAAGGCCTCTTTGCCGATGTGAATGAAAAACACTCGACAAGGAGGCCAGAAATGATTCGTTACCACGTTCCATCGGTCAGCAGCGAACTGAAACTTGAGAGAAGGTGCCCCCACTGCAACCGTCCGAACGGGATAATTCACTCAGGAATCACTTATCGGCGTATCATCGACCAGAAAACAGAGGTCATAGCCCAGCGTCGCATGAAGTGCCCTTTCTGCAAAACGACCTGGACTATCCGTCCCGAAGGTGTCGGTCCAGGCCGTCAAAGAACCGACCGGCTGATTTGTATGGGTGTGGTCTTGTATATGCTGGGTCTTAGCTATCGAGAAGTAGAACAATTCCTGAAGATGTTCGGTTCTGTGGGGGTCAAAAAGCGCTATTGAGCGGGACCTACCTCGGTCTGGTCAAAAGGCGAAAAGGCTTCATATACAATCTATGCGTATGGGCGTTGAGGTCCTGGTGACCCGACGAATAATATTACTGAGCGGGTGATTGGGCTGACGTATAAGATTCGTGCAAAGACTATGCGTGGGTCCAAGAGTTGGGACGAAGCCGTAGCTCATCCTTGGGTTCATAGAGGTTCTAATGAACGTTGTGTGAACGTAGTGTGTTATTGTATAGTGCCATAGTGTGTAGAATCGCTATTTATGAAGCAAGCGGCGAATATAATAGTGTGATTTTCCGTGGACCAAACTGCCAGGAGCATTGCAATGAGATATTTCAGTTTTAAGGGGACACGTCAATTTGATCTTTTGATAGCAATTTGTTGCGGAGTGTGTGGGGTGTTGTCAGCGATTGTGAGCGCAAGCGGGTCGCACACGGCAAGTGTGCCCAAACGAACAAGAGCCCAGGTCGAGGCGATGATCGCCAAGGTTGGGGAATCGGCACCGGACTGGTGGGGCCCTGTGCCCTTGAAATACCCCGACACGCTGGACCTGGACTGGCCGATAGAGGCGGGTGGCGAGTGGAACAACCAGAAGAACGTCGGACAATATATCTGGGATGTGATTAACCCGAACCCGGGGCGATGGAAGGAAGGTATCAAGCTCGTTCATCATTTGATGCTTCGGAACAAGGACGATCGGGCTAAGGTTGCGCGGTCTATGGAGTCGTTGGGAGCGATGTTTCACAATTTCATGCAGGATTGGCCCCGGGCGGTATTCTGGTGGCGGATGAGCATGAAGTACGGCCAGCCGATAGACCAGGTACAGATGGCGAACTGTTTCTGGCGGATGGGTTGTGAGGAGATGGCTCGGGGGATTCTCGAGCAGTTTATAGACGACCACACAAGGAACGGCGCAATTATCAAACTGTGGGCGGATATGGACGAGTTGGACAAGGCGCTGAGCCTGGCCGAGCAGAAAGCCCGCAGCGGCAATCCCAACATCGCATACTTGGCGGCGGGCAATGCGTGTCGGCAGGCTGGACGGATGGCGCAGGCCCTGGCGTATTATCGTAAAGCAGTTGATGCGAAGCCGCCGGATGAAAACAACGGCGACTTCATCCGTGCGCGTGTGCAGGCGGCGGAGAACATTGCGGTGATTCGTACATTCGAGTTGCTTGATCTTAAGCGGACAGCCAATGGCCGTTATAGGGGTACAAGTACCGCGTTCAACGGGCCGTTGACGGTAGAAGTTGAGGTCGGGGCCGGACGGATAGCGTCGGTGCGGGTAACACAGCATCAGGAAAAGCAGTTCTATTCGGCAATAACTGAGACGCCAAGAAAGATAGTCGAGCGTCAGAGCATTAAGGATATCGATGCTTGCACCGGTGCAACAATCACCTCCGAAGCCATTATCAATGCTGCTGCAAAGGCCCTGGCCGGTAGGGGAACGGGCGGGGAGTAATTGATGAAATTGAACTTCTTTATCGCGTATGGAGGTAAACGCGGGCGAATAATGCGCGCGTTACGCAGGCTGGGGCTCACGTGGGCGGCGTCACCGGTGCGGCGGATTGTACAGGGGCTTTGTCTGGCCGGCTTTATAGTGCTATTCTTTTATGTGAGCTGGCCCTATGGGGGCAGACTCTACAGTGAGACACTTACGGCGAAAGAATGGGTGAATGCAGAGATTTTCCTGATGATGGATCCGCTTGTGAGCGTTTCAACGGCGATTTCGGCACGGATGTGGGTCTGGTCACTTGCAGCGGCGGGAGCGGCCCTTGTCGTTTGCCTGGTGATTCCGCGCGGCTTCTGCGGCTATGTGTGTCCGCTGGGAACGTTTCTGGATGTATTCGACTGGGCGCTCGGGCGGCGGGGGTCGCGATTTCGCATAAGGAGGCGGACATGGTGGGTGAATCTGCGTTATTTCATTCTGGCCGCGGTGTTAATATCGGCGGCATTCGGCGCGTTGCTTTCTGGGTATGTGGCGGCGATTGTGGTCTGGACGCGGGCTATGCTGCTGATCGGCGGACCGGTTCAGACGGGACTGCTCAAGGGCTGGTATCTCGTGCCGCCTATGAATGTGGGCCAGTGGATTTCGCTGGCTCTATTCGGGGGCATCATCGGGATGAGTCTGCTCGAGCGACGGTTCTGGTGCAAGTATTTATGTCCAACGGGAGCAGTCTTCTCATTAGGGGCGCTTCTGAGTTTCACGCAACGCAAGGTCTCGACCGATTGTGTGAGTTGTGGTCAATGCGAGACTGTATGCGACTTTGGAGCGATTCGAGAGGATTTTTTGACTCACCATTCACGGTGCAGTTTCTGTCAGAACTGCGGCGGCGTATGCCCGGTCGGAGCAATAGAGTTCACGGACCGATGGAGCAACGCCCGCCAGAAACTCCCTACTGTTGACACGGCCGTAACCTGCTCCCGCCGCAGTCTGCTTACCGGCCTGGGGACCGCAGCGGCGGCGGGTATGGGTCTGGCCGCCGCCATCGGCACGGGGGCCGCAGGCGAGCCGGCAGTGAGGCCGCCCGGCAGTGTGCCGGAAAAAGCCTTTCTACAGTTGTGTGTGCGGTGCGGACAGTGCATAAAAGTTTGCCCGAACAACGTGCTTCAGCCGGCGGGTTTAGAAAACGGACTTAACGGACTCTGGGCGCCGCGAGTAGTGGCAGACTGGTCGGGTTGCGAGCCGAGTTGCAATAACTGTGGACAGGTGTGCCCGACAGGGGCGATTCGGGCGTTGCCGCTGGTGGAGAAACAGGCGGCACGAATGGCTTTGGCGGTGGTGGACAGGCAAACGTGTCTGCCTTATGCCGGACGCAAGGCATGCCAATATTGTGTGGATGAGTGTACGGCTGCTGGGTACGAGGCGATCGAGTTCGTCCGGGTTGGGGGGCAGGTTGATGAAACAGGCCGGCCCGTCGATGGCAGCGGATTTGTGGCGCCGGTAGTGCTGGAGAATAAGTGCGTGGGCTGCGGACTGTGCCAGATGCGATGCAGAGCGATGAACGTTAAGAACGAGCATCTGCTGGATTGCCCGGCCATCGTGATCCAAGCCGGGCCTGATCGGGAGGACCGCGTGTTCAGTGGCTCTTATATGGAGTTGCACCGTACAGGACAGGACTCACCTTCCGAGACTACGGACCGGACCGATGCTCCAGTCGACGACTATCTGCCGGACTTCTTGCGGTAGCATAAGATTGCCATGATAGGGTTGCACCGGTGTTGCTGCAGAGCTTACAGGTCCTTAGAGAGAAAATACCCGCTTACGTAAAGTGGACCAGTCGCAGCGAGTCAGTCAAGACTGACGCCGGAATGACGCCCGAGCGGTTTTCTCGCCCCAATGGGAGCGACAGCTGATGATCCGCGGAAGGGCAAGAACTTATAAACTCATACCTTATGGAAATCGGGGTGACTGGATTCGAACCAGCGGCCTCCTGCTCCCAAAGCAGTTACACCACTCCTAAGTCCTTATTTTACAGTAGTTTATGTGCCCATTTTTTGTCTATACACAGGAAGTACACACACAACCCACTGGGAGTACACACAGAACCCGTTGCTCCCAGACGCAGAATTGCCGCTGGGAGAAGGGGGAGTAAAGAACTGTGCTACTGGATTGGGGGGAAATGTATTTTTGTAGGATGAATACAACTGATTACTCCAGCAACGGGGATAACGAAGACAAAAGGCAGAAAAACCGCTGAGGGCCAGTGCCACCACCGAAGGGGTTTCACATTCCGGCCAATTGGCACACTGCATGCTGGTAAATAGATCATCAATCCATACACAAACATCCACACCCCAATCTGGGCAATGGCCTGAATCCCAGCAAAGCTCATTTCGGCTAACGTTCCCGTAAGGCCGAACAAGAAGAAGACTTGGTGCGGTCGGAAGTCGTAGCGGCTCAACAGGAATGCCCAGCAGACAAACATGGGAATAAACACCACAACACTATGCAGGCATACTACATCAAGATAATTGGCAGATGCAGTGATATAGGCTTGGCCGACTTTAACACCAAACAACGGAGCACAATTGGTCATTGTGACAGTAACAGCTTCTTCAATCAGAGCCATGACTGTGGCGAAAAGGATAAATCTGATTTTCCAGTTCAGAGGAATCCCTGAGACAGCACTGCTGATACGTGTTCTTAAACAACAGGAGATGATACCTCCACCAAAACACCAGAAAATGATCAATCCCCATGCCATACACAGAACCGCCCGTTGGACGGGATTGGACCAAACAGCAACGGTTACGAAAGCAGTAGTACATATCCCATACACAGCAAGGAGAGTTAATACTGCCCGTATCGATATAATTCGTTTCATGATTCTGAATCATCCACTATATAGAATCTTCTATGCAGTGCCCTCACCAAAATATCCTCCCATCATGCCTTGCTCCACCAGAGAGCAATGCTCTCAGATTGGGCAGATCGTCAATTCTCGCCCTTCTTTCCCACAAGACTATAGCTAACAAAGGCAACATGTATGCTGTCAGGAGACCATGATGGAACATTCATTGTGCCTTGCCCTCCAAAGAGCCGTGTCAGCACCTTGGGCTCTCTTCCTGAAGCGGGCATAATCCGTAGGGCAACATCTTTGTTCGCGGGATGCCCTGTCACACTGCTGTCATACGACAGGAACACTATCCACTTGCCATCTGGGGATGGATGAGGGAACCAATCACCATATTCGTCATCATTAGTGATCTGCGTCTCGTTCGATCCGTCACTATCCATCCGCCATATTCTCATCGCTCCAGTTCGCTCTGAGTTGAAATAGATATACCGACCATCAGGAGAATAGTCAGGACCATCATCCAGGCCATCAGCATCTGTCAGTCTTGTCTCCTCCCCACCTTTTAACGGAATGGTGTAAATGTCGTAGTTCTTGTTTCTCTCTGCACAGTAGGCAAGCCTCTTCCCATCTGGTGACCATCCGTGCCAGTAGGAAGGACCCAGCTCAGTTACCAGCCGTGGAGCCCCGCCGCTGCTCGGCAGTATGTAGATAAGGGAGTCTCCTTCATGATGATGGCTCATGGCCAACTCTTTACCATCTGGAGAGAATCCGTGGTCGTTATTGCAGTGATCTGCAAAGTCGGTGTTCAATAGTTCAGGTGTCCCACCTGAGACTGGGATGGTATAAAGTTTTCCTCCAGAGTTGAACAGCAGGTACTTGCCATCAAGAGACCAGTTGGGGGCTTCAAAATGGTTTTTAGCCCTGTAAACAACCTGCCTTTGACCAGTCTCTATTGATATTGTCTCCAGTGTGCTTTCAACAATTCTATTTTCATCCTCATATATTCCCAATGATTTCGTTTCAACATGGGAGAATACTGCTGTCTCTGTAATAGTGTCGTCATGAGAGCAGACTACCAGCCCTGCATAAACCGGATCTTCCAAAGGAACGGAGGCGGATCCGACTGGATGATAGGATTTGCCGTCTGCCGATACGGAGAGTGAATAGACTTCACCATGTCGTTCGAGCCAGATGAAAGCAGGGGCAGAGATGGGAGATTTAATCTCCTCAGTCAAACCGCCTTTGGTCTTTCGAAATTGCATAGATGTAAGCCCATCACCATGGATCACAACATCAACATAGGGTGAGTCGGCTGTCAGATCCTGACGAATCATCCAACCTGCCTTTCGATGTTCGTTCTTGCCTTCTCCAATCCATCGAATCTTCACTTTCAGACTTAGGTCTCCCGAAACCCGTTTCCACAGATAGTGGAAAGCATCCGTCTCTCCCCACATATTGGCTCCGCCACCAGTAATTGCATATTCACTGCTGCCCTGAAAGAACTTCGCTGAGCCGGTATGAGTTACGATTCCAACATCAGAGCTGCTGTCAAATATACCAGTGGAGTAAGTTGCAGAACTACACCCTGCCAGGAATATGGCTCCAACCACCACCAGGGATCCATACAGGATAATTGAGAAGTACCGCAAGTGGTTGTCCTTTCACACCATATCTCTTCATCGATCTGCTTCGTATTTGGCCTGTATCACACTCCCAGTCTATACTTCTTCATCTCCCTTTTCAACCTCTTTCCTATAGAAGACTCCACACCCCCCTCACAATTTTCCAGCACTTTGTACAATCTAATAACTCTTGACACTGAGACCTGCATGCCTAATTCTTTTGATTATATTGATTTTTAATAGGATTTAATAAAAATGTAAATGGCCCACTTCATCTTCTCATTTTGAGCCGTTTGTACTTGGTGCGGCGGTGTGCCATGCGGTCCGGGTCTCCCGCCTGAACCCGTTCTTCGTAGGCGGTGAAGTTGCCCTGGAACCATCGCGTCTTGCCGTCGCCTTCGAATATCAATAGGTGAGTACATATACGGTCCAGGAAGAAACGGTCGTGGCTGATCACCATGGCACAGCCCTGAAAATCTATTATTGCCTGCTCCAGGACACGCATGGTATCCACATCGAGGTCGTTAGTCGGTTCGTCAAGAAGCAGAAGGTTGCCGCCACGTCTTAACATCTTTGCCAGATGAATCCTGTTCCTCTCGCCGCCCGAACACTCAGAGACTTTCTTCTGCTGCTGAGGGCCTTTGATATTAAACTTTGCAATATAAGCTCGCGAGGAGGTCTCCTTGCCGCCAACGTTGATCATGTCCTTGCCCTCTGATATCTCCTCAAATATCGTTTTATCGCCATCGAGGGCATCACGATGCTGATCAACATATCCTATAGACGCCGTAGGGCCGATCTCGATCTGACCGGAATCGGGTAGCTCCTGATTCGTTATCATCTCAAAAAGCGTCGTTTTACCAATACCATTGGGCCCAATGACACCGACGATCGCATTCGGAGGCAATTCGAATGAACAGCGGTCAATTAAAAGATTTTCACCAAAACCCTTGTAGACATCTTTGAAAGCAAGTACCTTCTCGCCAAGATGCTGACCTGAGGGGATTTGTATCAGTACACTACTGCGATTGTCATCTACGGACTAGCTGGCCAGTGTTTCATAGGCGTTGATGCGTGCTTGGTTCTTCTGGTTACGGGCCTTCGCTGACGTGTTTATCCAATTCAACTCGCGAACAAGGATCTTTTGCCGCTGGCTTTCTTTCTTCTCAGTTATGCGTAGAATCTCTGCCTTCTGCTTGAGCCATGAAGAATAGTTGCCTTCAAACGGCAAGCCTCTGCCGTTGTCAAGTTCGAGTATCCACTTGGTGATATTGTCCAGAAAATAGCGGTCGTGCGTTACGATGATTACAGTGCCGTGGTAATCTCGTAAGGCGGATTCAAGCCAATGGACTGTTTCTGCGTCAAGATGATTGGTGGGTTCGTCAAGCAATAGCAAGTCAGGTTTTTCCAGAAGTGCCATACACAATACCACACGTCTGCGTTCTCCGCCGGAAAGCTGGCTTACCGGGGCATTATCGTCAGGTAGAACCATGACATCAGAAACGATATCTATAAGACGGTCTGTTTCCCAACCATCACAAGCATCGATCTTGTCCTGAAGAGTTCCCATTTCATCCAGCAGTTTGTTCATCTCACCATCGGAGAGAGGCTCGCTAAGCATCCCCGATATTTCATTGAAACGGTCAACCAGACCCAGCGTTGGCTTGATTGCTGCAAGGAGATTCTCCTTGACAGTCTTGCCCATTTCAAGCTGCGGCTCTTGGGCAACGTATCGTACCTTCATTTTAGGCGACAGCTTGGTGTCGCCATGAAAATCCTTGTCCAGGCCAGCCATTATTCTCAGAAGGGTACTCTTACCTGAACCATTTTCGCCGATCACGCCGATCTTGGCTCCGTAAAAGAACGATAATGATATGTTAAGAAGAACTTCCTTGTCTCCATAACTTTTACAAACATCCCTCATTTCAAATACAAACTGTGGAGGCATATAGTGTCATTCCTTTTTTAATCGCATATCCCTACGGTTCATGGCAGTGAGATCCCATAGTCTTTTTCAAGTATCTCTATATCCTTGAATCGGATAAGTAATTCATCATTCGTATGTAACTGTAACGCAAACTTGCCTCTCGTGCCGACATTATGAGCACGATGTACTTCGTCATCCAAAATGCCAGTTGCATCATAGTTGGAAATGATTCTGCCATTTATCAGTGTCTTGATCTTCATTCCATCACAGATTAAGCCCAGAGTATTCCATGCATCCGGGTCATTGTCTGCATATTTTAGCTCAGTATAATGGGCAGAAGGAGGTGCGTTTTCCACCACAATCATTGCATCCTTCAATGAAGGATGCATCCACCGTCTCACCCCCTGCGTCTCATCGTAAATCAATCCTGTTCGAAATGGCATCGGCGGATGAATATCAATCTGTGGCCCGTTCAGCCAGCCTCCATTAGGGGCGGATTCCGAATCGTCGTAGCGACTTCTAAATTGCACTCCACTGTTACCCTTTGAAGACCGAAACGCCTGAAACTTCAATCGAAATTCAAAATTGGCAGATTCCTTCTCCGTCACAAGCCATACATAGTTATGTTTAGGTTCCCCAATAGAATTGCATTCTATGGCTCCATTATTTACTTTCCAAAACACCTTTTCACGATCTTGAGGAAGGCATTTGACTTCCCATCCACTCAAATCCTTCCCATTGAATAGACTTCTCCAGCCTTCATCATCCAATCCGTCCGTGGCCGTAAAACTCGTAAATCCGTAGTGGCTGTTCACACCCGTAGTACCTTCAAGATAAAAACCCATACCAGGGCTGCCACTCTTATACGTGCTATCTATCACTTGACCCTGAGATACATCATTGACATATACGGTGATCACATTTCCAACAACGGTTGCCTTAACCACATCTCCGTTGTGAACCCCACTCCCTAAATAACCGAGGGAAGTCCACTGCCCTAAAGGACCGTTCCATCGAACGACCTGGCAGAAATTATGTGGCGGAAGTTCAAACAGAATCTCATACCCTGTGTTGCTATGGGCGGAAATGGAACTGCGGAGGCGTATTTCTACCTCCTCCCAAATGGTAGCATTCGTCTGTTGATTCACGCTGAAAACGGTCGCCTGGACGGTCTGATCTGGACCCCAACTGCCTGTCAATAAAGCTGTCGAATCATCGTACTTTGATGTGCCTGGTTCGGTTCCAAATGCCAAACCCGATGTTGTCCGGATATTGGCCCAATCGAGACCGGTTGTCCTGCCATTTATCCAATTGTTGCCCTCGGAAATGGGATTCTCGGTGAGGGGAAAGTTGGTGGTGTAGGTTCTTGCTGTGCAGAGAACTGGCAATAATGCAACTGACATTAGACAGCTTACCACAACAATGGGTCTTGTTTCCATTCTGTTCTCTGCTCCAAGGACTACATCCTGTTTATGATCTGCCCCCTTTTTTTGGTCCAGTGCCTATGAGAGGATTCCACAGTCCTGTACTCCATCGAACACTGGCGTATCCACCCTGATGCAGCCGGTAATGATTATAATCCATTCGCCAACCCTCCACAACGTATTTTGCCTTATTGATATGCAAGCCTTGCCGTTTTGACTACCTGCCTACCTCTCCCGCTCCAATCTCTTCACCACCACCTCCCTCAGATGGAGCTTACATGACTTTTTCATTATTTCTCTGCCCAACTGCTCCCTGAACTTTACCTGCCAACGTCACAAATTACAACGTTTATGCGGTTTTCAGTACTTGAGGCATTCAGGGTTAATTCCCAACACATAGTAGGCTATCACATCAATTTCAGCAGCAGTATCGGAACCGTCAAAGCCGCTGATATCGTCATAGGTAACCTTCTCCAAGCACTGCCGTAGGTAACGTCCTGCGATAGGACAGTAGGACCAGTGCCAGGGTTCTTCCTCATAGCCATATGGACGGCCCTCTCCCTTAGGGGTATAGGTTTGGCAGAAGCCAAAATCATCTGCATTGGCAGCCAACCATTCGAAAACCTTAGACCCTACGCCTGATTCAAAATAGCCGTTGTTGACGCTGTTAATGTCTATGTCAGTTCCCCAGTGATGACGCGATGTGCCTGGCATAGAAGAGTACTTCAGGATAACCCTTGCTCTCTCTATTGGATCAGGAACTGTTTTGGCAAGATCTTGGCCCTCTACCAACCGAGCACCTGTCCACTTCTGCTCCCAGATATCTTTTTGAGAATCGAAATCTCGCGTAGCGGAAATGATTACCAATGTAATACCGTCTTTTTTTGCCGCATTGTGCATCTCAACAAACGCGTCATAAACCTCATCAAGCAGATACAGACCGTCTTGATCGGCATAGGATGTTGCGACTCTTGAAAAACTTGTATCATTGGCTGGATTGATATGTCCCAAGAGATGGCCTAGGTCAATATCTGCATCTAATTCCACAACCTTCAAGCTTGTTCCACACCCACAGATGCTTACTGCCAGCATCAAGATGGCAATATACACTACTTTGGACATTGGCTATCTCCTTAGTTCTTGTTGGGGTCGTAGATTAGGCCCTTCAAGGAGTCGTATTTCCAGGAGCAAGTGCCTATTCTGAGGTTGGGAATATTCTTGTTCATATTATTGGAAAAGATACTTCTATTTGGCGATAGGAGCAAGGTAATTGCCCTGCTTGACAAAATCACAATCTGTGGTAGAGTGGATGGTAGTTGTTAGGAGTTTTGGATCGATGGGATCCGTAGCCTAATGGATTATTTTCCACCCCTTTTTGTAAGGATGCATGTTATGGCGAACGTGAAAGCACCTGTTAAGGCAATGACCAAAAGTGAGATAGTATCGGGAATCGCCGATGCAACAGGATTGGCAAAGAAGGATGTCAATTCTGTGTTTGAAGCAATGGCGGCTCAGATTAAGAAGAGCCTCGGTCGAAATGGTCCTGGGGCCTATGCCGTCCCTGGATTGATGAAGATCATGGTGATCCGAAAACCTGCCACCCAGGCTCGTAAAGGGATCAACCCCTTCACTGGTGAAGAAACTGTATTCAAAGCCAAACCAGCACGCAATGTTGTGAAGATTCGGCCCCTTAAGAATCTGAAAGATATGGTCTGACCTTTGGAAGAATAGGGATATCTTAAGCAGGCCCACATTACATCATCATGTGGGCCTATTTTTTTACTTCTTCTGATTGCTCTTGCTCAGTTGCTCAAGACGGGCTTGGGCTTCTCTCTTACCCATGCTGCGGAGTGAAGCAAGAACGGGTAACTGCTTCTTGCGGGGACGGCTTATCTCACTTTCCCAGTTGTAAATAGTCTGAGTACCTACTCCTACAAGTTTGCCGTAATCTGCGGCACTGAGTCCTAATCGTTTTCGTTGTGAACGCAGACCTTTCGCCGTGAATCTTACTCCTTCTGCATCGGCCTCTGTAACTTGGGATGGGACATCTCTGAGTACCTGTTTCTCAAGCAAAGAGACTTTGCCCTGAAGGTTTGAGACTTGGCGTTTCAGTTCGGCAATATCCCGCCTATACTGTGCAGAGGCCTTTTTGAGAGAGGTTGTCTCACTCCGGATCTCCTTACGGGCAATCCGCGATATCTCCTCTTTAAGTACTGTGGCTATATTTGGCATTCTTTTTGTTCTCCTTATACCTGCACTATGAACCCGAAGACATCCAACGGTATACCTGACAGTCCAACCTCATTTTCGTCATCACTTCAGATCAAGTGTTCGCAAAACAAGAAATCTACATCAATGCTAACCACAATCCCATCTTGATTCAATAGTTACCCTCTATGAAACTTACTAAACTGCAGTACATATTTGAGATACTCAAGCCAATACTCTGCTACCTCGGAATGTCCCTTTCCCTCTTTGAGAACGAACTTCGAACGAGCATTGTATGACTCGATGGTCCTGCCTGTTTCAGTCTCTTGTTCAAGATGCCTTGAAAACATGGAATCTTGCCTGCCTCGGACAACCACTGTAATGACATTCTTGCCTGCGTTGATATGCTCCTGAATCTGAGGTGGATAGGATACTGCGGACATTGCCACGACAGCCGTGTATAACTCGGGTCGGTCGTAGGCCAACATCCATGCGTATACTCCGGACGCAGAGAATCCGGTCAGGTACACTCTATTGGTGTCGATATTGAACCTGCTCCGATAGAGGTTGATTAGTTCTATGAACTCCTGTCTTTTTGTTGTCCAAACGGTCTCATCCTCAATGGGAGTATCATGGCCAAGATTCCGCAATAGTCCCGACCAGATCAAAAGCACAGGCTCGTCAAATTTGTCCTTGAATTGCAAGATGCGTCTTGGAGAATCAGCCGGATGTCCAACGAAGATGATAACAGGCAGCTTTTCATCGTGACCGCTCTCAACGCCTGAATAAACGTAGTAGGAGGTAATCCGATTGATGGTCATAGACCTCAGGGCAGGCAAACGGCTAA
>Ga0315277_10002534_pt1 | contig 25384 bp, 39 predicted proteins | sample YL17G05_15_MG_FD_203695 | JGI IMG/M metagenome (GOLD analysis project Ga0315277, IMG submission 203695) | Sediment microbial communities from Yellowstone Lake, YNP, Wyoming, USA - YL17G05_15 | ecosystem: Environmental > Aquatic > Freshwater > Lake > Sediment | place: USA: Wyoming | collected... | reverse complement strand
CTGCCTGCACGTTTTCGTCGTAGTTCGTCTCGCCGGCGGGTTTCTTCGCCTTCTTCTCGGTCTCTGCTTTATCGCGCATCAACTTGATCTCTGCCTTCTCCACCGCCAGGTTCATCGCCTCTTCACCGTCCTTGGCCGCGACCTCGCGGAATTGGCGGGTTAAAGTCTCCACCTGGTCGGGTATCTCGTACTCCAAAGCCAGCCGATACGCTGCCTGGGACGATGCCGCAGTTGCCCATTTCTGGAAGGCTTGGCTGGCAAACCGCTTCGCGGTCGCAGTCTCCTCTTCCAGTTTCTTGACCGCAGCCTTCGCCTCCGGTGGCGCGTCCTCGTCGAGCTCGACACGGTGCTGTGCGGCCTCGATCTGGGTCTGCAAGTCTTGGAGTTGGATTTGGGTCGCCGAATGGGCCTGGCTCAAGTCCTTCAGCGCCTTCGCCTGCTCCGTGAGTTGCTTGTCCTTCTCTTGCCGCAGGGCGTCCATGTCTGCCTGAGTCGGCGGCTTCTTTTCCTCCTGATCGTCGGGCTTCTGGGTTTCTGTCTTCTCTTCGTCTGGCACTCTTCACCTCCGGTCATCCGGCCTGCCGGCGCAAGCTCCTTACGGCCACCTGGCGGCGGGACGCGAACTCCTTTAGGATCTACAAAGGACGCACACTAGAAGCGGCGCGTCCTTCATCATCAGTATAACACGAGCCGTCAAGTAATAGTGCGAAGGTCTACTCAGATGTTCCTTCTTGACAAATCAGGACGAGGGGTAGAGGATGGTGGTATGTGGCGCGTTGGAGTTCTTCTTATCGGTTTCCTCGCCTTGATCACCGCACCCTTCGGGTATTGCGCAGCGAGTTGGGCCTACGTTCAAACTCAGCGCGAAGCAGCGGGCATACAGTCGTTAGAGTGGGATACGGCATTGGCAGACTCGGCACAGACTCGCGCCGAAGAGATAGCGAGGTTAGAAGCGCTAGACCATAGCGGGGCCGCCGCCACCTCCGCTGTCTTCTACGGTGATCGACCCTACGTCTGCGAGATTCTTGGCACACAACCAACAACGACGCAGGACTACGCCATTGGCTACGGGTGGGTCACATCGCCAGCTCACAGGGATTGCGCGTTAGGTGCAAACTACCGGCGGGCTGCAATGGGTGTAACCATGGGTAAGGATGGATGGGTGTACGAGGCTATGTGGCTGACCGAGTAGACAGATACTATGATTGCGATATTCCAGGGGCACTACACCGACTTCTACATATTCCTCTCTATCCTGGTGCCGACCGTGATCGTCTGTGTGGCTTGTTGGATTTGGGGACCTGAACCTCCCAACCGACGTTCACCCCCCTAGTTCTGCCAGCAGCCGATCCCACCTGTTCAACTCGGCCACCTTAGCGACTTCTTTCTCGGCCGCCGCTGCTGCCTTCTTAGCAGCTTTTTGGGCAGCGGCGGCTTCTTTCTTATGAAGCGCCTCTACTCCCTTCATCGCTTTCTCGGCCTGGGCACCCTCTTCCTTGCTAAGACCCTCAGTGAAGTAACCCACGATGGCGTTGAAGGCTCGCATATACTGTTCGACCGTCGCGTTGCCAAGGTGACTCAGGCCCAGCAAGACGGCCTGCACATCCTTATCCTTGCGGATCGTCTTCTCTAACGTGCTGTTTGTGCTGGCATTGAAGAGTGTCCAGAACATCGGCAGTAGGTTTGATTTACCTTGAAGTCCCAGGCCGCCTACTACCTGCCACGTCTGAGGATCAATCCAATCACTCCAGTTGGCATCTCCCGCCAACTTCGCCTTCAACTGGTCAGGCGGTAGACCTGGGGGCGTAGTCGCCAGATCACGACCGCCCAAGACAGCCAGGGCATGTGCCACATCAAAAAAACTGGAAGTCGGCGGTGGTTTCTCCGCCGTTATACCTTGCAAGGCCCTCTCGGCTATGATACCGCTGAAACTCGTCGCCCCAGTCGGAACAGATACGGTTTTCTCTACACCGTATGCTGCGCCTGCCCCCGTTGCCCCTCCACCTGTAGATGCAGCCGCACCTCCCGTAGTAGCCGCCGCAGGTGTGAGGATGGCACCGCTCGGCGCTGGCACCGCGCCTTGCGGCTCCGGTGTCGGTGCTGGCTGCCCCAGTCCTCTCGTGGCGGCTATGACTTTCTCCAGGGCTGCGATAAAGGGTTCAGTAAAGCCCTTGCCTTGTACGGGTACGGGTACTGCCGCCGCGGCCGGGCCAGCCTCTTGAGCCGCCGTGCGTTGCGCCTCGGTGCCGATAACGGGCAGGCCAGCCGCCATAAGCTGCGCGTTCGCCTGCGAGAGCGTTATACCCTGCGAAGACAAGATGGGGGCCAGTAGTTCAAGGCGGAAGTCGGTCTTGTACCCCAATTCAGCAATGAGTTCGGCCACACGGGGATTTTTCAAGGCGAGTCCAGCCCTGGCATCGTTGGCTATGGATGATACACCCGTCAGGAGGGGGTCGCGGGCAACGGAGGCCGCAGCGCCTACAGCCGTTGCTCCGGTCTGGGCGTGCGCGAGTTTGTAGATTGCATCGCGGTAGTCCTGAGCGGTTTTGAACTTCTTGCCAACCTCGATCATCGGGGCGACGTCTGCCAGCGTGACGGGGTTCGTCTTCGTCGAAAGAGCGTCGGCTAGTTCCTGGGGATGGTCAATAGTGTACTGCCAAGCGTTGTCCTTGACCTTCCACCAACCGGCGTCCTCAATCTCTTGCCGTAATCTGGCGTATTCCTTCTCAAAGGGGGAGTCGTTAGTGCCCAGGTTGGCGTCCAGACTGGCAGTCTGTTCGGGAGTCAGTTGGGAGCGGAACCGCACCATGTCGGCGTCCAACGCCTGCCAAGACTCGTCCGTCATCAGATCACCCCTGGGGTGAAAGCTGTCAAAGATAGCCATGTAAGCCGCTACCAAAGTATCGGGTTTGTTCTTCTGCTCATCCGTGAGGGTGTAGATGTCGCCGAGTTTCGCCCTTTCCTTCTCTACACGGGCGGCGTAGTCAGGGTTTGCAGCCATGTATTCGGCGTAGGCTCCCGCGATGCGGTCGGCGCGCTTCGTGTGCCGCTCTGCCCACTCCGGCCAACCGAAGGGGTCGCCGTTTTCATCCACGCCATTCCACAAGTCTGCATCATCTAGTGCCTGGGCGGCGGCGAAGGCCACGGGAACATCGCCAAGCGAACGGTAGCCGCCATGCTGCTTCTGGTACTCATCCACGGCAAGTTGAGCTGCAATGACATCAGAGTTGCCCTTTATCTTAGCGGTAGCGGCGCGCCAACCCTCTTCTGATGCCATTTCCCCATAGTTGCGGTACGACTTGCCTGTCTTGGGATTGACCAGTCCCATCGCCGTTGTAGCCTTGTCCTTGGCATCGCTGAGGTCGTTGTAGGGCGTCCTGTATGTCAGGGTGCCGAGTCCGAAGAAAGAACCGATGCCGAAGACCGCACCCTTCGGTCCCCATTCCCTGATGGCATCGGTAAGGTCTTGAATCCACATCGGGGCAAGCCGATTCCAGGCCTGCGTCTTGATAGAACTTCCCGAAGCTGTTATCTCCTCACCGATAAACGTGTGGCCGGAGAGAAGGTCGGTAAGGAAACCTAATGCCGGACTCAGTTTACCCTGTACCCCACGCAAGAGGATGGTCGTGCGTTCGGCCTCGTAGACATTGCCAACCGCGCTCTTTATGCGCCCCTGACCCTTGCTGGGAAGCGGGAAGCCACCGTAGGCTTGGGCCACCACGCGCATTATCGGCTGGAGACCACCCCAGGCGTCGATACGGGTGTTCCCCACCCTGAACTTGCCGAACTCGGTTGAACGGGGGTCCAGTTCCACATCGGCGGCACCCGTGAACTTAGCCAGCGCCAGAAGACTCGCCATGCCGCCGTAGTAAGCCACCATGTCCTTCCCTATTGTGGCGAACGCCTGCTTTGACCCTATGGCCTTAATGAGAGCGAACGGGGCTTGAATACGGCTGACGGCGAATCTAGGCGCGAAGAACAGCGCAGCAAGCCCAGGAGCCGATTTCTCGAAGGGACCCAGCGAGCCACGGCCCGTCGCCCAGTTGATCCATGTCCCCAACGCCTTGTAATCGCTGAGTCCAACCGTTGCACCGCTGTTCTGCCAGCCCTCGACAACGGTGCGGAAAGTGTCCGTTCGCAGTTTGTTGAGGAATGTGGTGTAGGCCCGTTCCCAGGGGCCAGGCGTTATCATCTCAACCGCCGTGGGCAACTTGAGGCCGGTCGCACCCTCAAATGCCGTCTTCAGACGGGTCACACCGCGCCCCATGAATAACTCCTCGCGGGTAACAAGGGGCCCGCCGCTCTCGATACTGGTGATACTCAAACCCGCCATGTCCCTGTAGGCCGCCATATTATCCGCCAGCATCGCCCGTTCCCACGCGATAGCGTAGTCCGGGTCAACGAGGGCCTTGACCATCGGTTTGAAGGCTTTGATGAACTCAATCGGGTGGCCCGGGGCCAGCATAATGCCCTGCCGTAGGGGGGCGGACAAGTCGTAAGCCGCCATGATAGCTCGAGGTGTGTTGAGGATCTCAAGGGTGGTCATCAACTTGCCCTGCTCCATTCCGGCCATTTTCCCGAAGGTTGCGGCTACCTGGGGGCCGAACGCCTTGCCGATCAACTTAATCTCCTGGGGGCGCAAGTACCGCGTCTCCCCCATCAGGGTCTCGGTCATCGCCCGTATCACATTGTCCCGCTCGAAGGGCAACAGGCGTCCCGTCGTGGCGACGTAGGCATTGAGTTCCTTGACATGGACTGCCTCTAGAGGACTCGCTATCCCCTCGTTGGGGGCGAGTTCGCCGGACTTGACGATTGCCGATTTCCCTTGGTATTCGGCGTCGGTTATGGTCCCTGCCGCAAGGTCTTCCTGAAGTTTGCCCAGTTGAGCGGCTATGACCTTCCGCGCCTCGTGCTTCTCGATCTCGTAGCCCACCCGCGCCGTCTTCGTTATGTTGACGCCGTAGACGAGTCTGCCCACCCCTTCCTGAAGGGTCTCCGAACCCTCTACTAGGGTCGCGGCTTTAGCAGCCCGCTGTACGGCCCCTTGCTCGATACGAGCATCGGCGGAGATTGCCCGGGTCGCATCCTGAAGACCCGCATACTCCGGGGTTCCCTTCGCTGCCTTAGCAGCAGTACGGGCTGCTAGAACGTCGGTATCGGTGGTCGGCTTCAGTTGCTCGGTGAAGCGCCCCAGCCATTCTTCCTCGGTGATGCCGCTGGCGACGGGGCGGATGAGTGTGGCTTCTTTGGCGGCAGCGATGGTCTCCCCGACTTTGGGGACGGCCGTTATCGCCTTGCCTGCCAGACTTAGCACCTTGCCCGCACCGAACCCCGCGAAGATGTCAACAATTCCCTGCTGGACAAGGCGCTGCATCGGTGTCTGTTGGGCGGTGAGTTCCTGATACGATTGTTCAGCCTGACTCGGCGAGGCCAGGGGGCCATATTCGCTCTCAAGGTTTAGTCTGCCAATGACCTGATGGGATAACTGCTCATAGCCCTTTAGGGCCGGCTCAACGCCTGGGATTTTGGTGATGTACTCGCCGATCCCTGGCGCAGGTGCGGCAGGGGGTTGCAAGTTGAAGGTAGGGGACTGACTGATGGGTTGCCCTTGCTGTTTGCGCCACGCCTGATAGGCGGTTTCTAGGGCATCGGCACGGATTCGGTTGAAGATTTCCTCTTTGGGTTCCTTCCCAGGAGGGTACATACCAGTAGACGGCAAGCCGGTAGGGGCTCCTGTTTCCCGTGCCTGAATATATTGGGTGATGTCGTCCCGTGTAAGGCGGGCGGCCTCCTGTTTCAGGCTTTCCAGGGGAGCCGTTTCTTTCCATGTCCCACCAGGTATTGGTGTGGCCTGCGGCGTGATTGCAAACGGCTTAAGGGCAGTCTCAGCCGCCTTTTGACCCTCTTTGGTGCCTAGTTGGAGGCCAGGGGTCGGTGTGGGCACGGCTTCAGGGGGGCGGAGCGAAGGTCTAGCGGCCAACGAGATAGGCGGCCCTAACACTTCGCCTGCCGGGGTCTGGGGTGTCGGTGTAGCGAAGGCGGCGGTGGGCGGTGTAGGCACTGGTTGGGCCGCTGTCCGTAAGCGGCGATGGTATTCCTCCAGGGGCAATCCCGAACGGAGATAGTCCTGGTAGAGCGCATAGAGGGGATTTGCCTGCCTCTGGGCCAGGAGAAAGTCAGCGGTAGGCATCTGCTACTTCCAGGTGCTAGACATCGCGGCGCCCGCGTAGGCACCCGACGTAGGGGCGCGCATCTGCTTTATAGCCAACTTCTGCGCCCTCTCGAACGGGATAAGCCGCTCGGACGCTATCTGTTGCGCCCTCTCCTTCAAGAGATCGCTGTACTGCGATGTGGCTTGGCCTAACCAATAACCGCCGCCGCCCTGTCCCCACTCACTAGGCTCAGCCATCCATGCTTGCGCGGCCTGGTAGGCCGCCTTCTCTGCTTCAGTCGCCCCGTATCCTGGTGGCGCCACTATAGGCGGGGGCACGATGTTCTGCCAAGGTGTCCCAGGTGCATTAGCAAACGGTGTGTATGAACCCGTCTGAGCGGTGCCAGCGTGGGGATCATATGCAAGGAGCCCCTTCTGCCCCAGTTGGTTCACCGCCTCAAGAGACGTCAATCCCCGGCCTGCCATGGCGCGCAGAATGGCCTCAAGGCCCGTCTGGCCCGCAAGTTTCAGTTGGGCCTGTCTCTCGGCGCTGATCTCGGCAGGTTTGTGCCGTGTCCTCTGCTCCTTGCGCTGCGATTTCAGCCACTCGCCCACGGTCTGACCAGGTGCGGGGCCTTCTTCACCTGTACCCCCAGGCGGCGTTAGGTCCGACTCATTCCGCACACCTTCAACCGTCTCACCGCCCCATTTCTTGAGTGCGTAGTATTGCTCCGGCGTAAAGTTGCCGATTAGTTTCTGGGTCTCCTTCGGAAGGTTGAGAAAGCGCTGAAGTTCACTTGAACTGGTAGGGACAGGCACGTTACCCTGCGGCGTCCTCAACCACATCATCGACTGCTGCCCAGCCGAAGATTGACCCCCCACGTCACCGTAGATGTCCCCGATCATCAAACGTTGTTCCTGTGTCGTGACAGGGTTGCGGACAAACTGACCCGAACGCGGATCATAGGAGAAAGGTTGGCCGCCCAAGTTCTCCTCCATCGCGGCCATCTCGAGAGGGTTGCGGACAGTGTACCCGTACTGATTCTGCCGAGCATCGAGCATATCGAGTGCCCGCAGGAACTCGTCGAAGGTATAGTTTCTCCCGCCGATAGTGTAACTCTTCGCTGGCATCGTCCTGCCTCCTAACGCAACACCTGGCCCGCTACGGCCGCCTTCTCCTCCGCCGGGACGTTCTGGGGCGGGGTCTGAAACTCCTCGTGCTGCCCCAACTGGCCCCGGCTCTCCGGTGGTTGCACTTCCGGCGGTGGGTTAGCACCTTTAGCCGCGTTTGCGGCCTGTAGCATCGGCATGGCATACGCCTGCAAGAGGTAGACGGCTACCTCGGGCTTCCCTTGTTTCACCGCCACCATCGCCATGTTGAGCGCCTTGACCGCGGGTTCGCGGTCGGTATCCTCGGCCATCCGCCGCTGGTACTCGCCGTGGGGGTCTTGGAGCTCCAAGTACTTGTCGAACACCGTCAACTGCGACACGCCGAGACGCTGCATGATCTCAGCGACTTGCGCCCGCAGAAGTTCGTCCTGGGGGAGGGCGATCTTGAGCGTGGTGTGGACGATGTAATTCTTGTCCAGTTTGGCGCCGGCGATCTCTTCTAGGAATGGCTTGCCCGCGTTGTCGATACCCTGGACCCGGAACTTCCCCTTGAGACGCCGCGCCTGCCTCAGGATCTCGTCGTCCGTTAGCCAGTACATATCCTCGATCGTCTGGCCCACGGGCAGGGCCGACACCTCGATCCCGCCCTGAAGTTGGTTGATCCCGAAGCCGGACATCTCGAACGGCACCTGGCCGAAACTGGAATAGGGCACGCCGCCCCTTTGCATCGCACCTTGCAGGTAGGAGAATAGTTCCTTGGCCTCCTGAGCCATCGCCGGTTGCCCCACGCCGGTTATGTTGCCTGGGACGATCCCGAAGGGCTTGAGGTTCTTGGCGATCTGGTCGCCGTACCTACGGTAGACCGCCTCGTCCACCTGATAGGGTCCGATAGCGCCGTTTCGGACAATGAGTCCGTAGAGGCTGGCGATGCGGTTGAACCAGGCGTAGGCCATCTCGTTAGCGTCGAAGACGGTCTCCCAGGCGTCCTCCAATCGGACATCGCCGATTTCGTCCCCGTCCGGTTTGGCCTCTGAGGGCGAACCGTTCTTGACGCAGTAGACGGGCATCTCGTCAAAAGGTTCCTTGCCCCAGTTCTCAGGCTTTGCCTTCTGGTTCTCCGTCGGTGGACCCTTTAGTGTCTCCTTGGGCCCGAGGATGACATTAAAGACACCCTCCTCACCTTTCCACTGGCCCTTCCACCAGGCGTCCATGATGGCGCAGTTGCCGTTCTTGTCGCCGTCCTCCTCAACCTTGTACTCCTCGAAGACGCTGTTCTTGGGCACCATGCGGAAGTGGCAGACAAAGGCAAGACCCGTTGAACCCGGCTCGTAGATAGTCGCCACGGGATCCCATATCTCGATGCGGAAGGGCGTGAAGGGAGCTGACCGAAGGAGAAGGGGACGAACGAACACCCCCCCGCGCAGGGCCGCGAACCAGATGCCGTCCATCTGGAAGCGCCCCATACTCCTCCGCCGGCGGAGGAGGTCGGTGTCGTTGTACCCCCCAATCAGCAGTCGCTCGTGGCGGTTGATCTCCTCATGTTCCTCCTCGGTCGGCAACTGGGGGAGTTCTATCTGGTGTCGCACCCCGTACTTCCCACACGCCCGCCGGATGGCGTTGAAGAGGGTCCGGGGTTCGTTAGTGGTAACGGTCGGCCAGTTGTCCTTGTGCTGGGGAGCTGCACGGTTCACCTCTTCCAGCACCCACTTCTCCAGGCGGTTGATCCGCTCCATGCGGATGTGCTTGATTAGCCGCCCCTGTTGACGGCTCAGGAGGTCTGTGGCGTAGTCCCTTACCTCTTTGATGTCTACAAAGTTCGGCATTTTGTCCATCCCTTGGCATGATGAAGTTTCAGGTGAGTAGATTGGTTCGCCATTAACGAGAGATTGTTTGGATCGTTATTCATAGCGTCGCCATCCACGTGATGAACAACCTCTTCCGGCTCAAGGTAACGTCCAAGTTTCCGCTCCATCTCGAAGCGGTGTTCACAAACATAACGCCCCATGACCGCAGCAGGGTGATTCGGTTGGTAGACGTAACTATACCTACCAATGCGGACTTTGCCGCCTTTCCAATGTGCAGCGTGCTCGCCTGTCTTAGGCATAGCTCATTTCCCCCAGCTTCCCCGCCTTCCGGTCATGGGGCACCAAATCCGCCGCTTGATTGGCGATTATCCCCGCCATTAGGAGGTCGTCGTGGCCGTCCGCGGCGGCGAACTTGGGGTGCCCGTCGATGCTCGCTGTCCTCTGGTAGTTTAGGGCCTGCCCCAGGAGTTCGGTATCCCAGGTGCGGAAGGTCTCTTCCCTGAACGCCCGCCCCAGGGCTTCGACCATCATGGGCTTGTTGGCCCGCGTGGTCTGAATCCCTGGCCCCGGGGTACAGGGGAACCAGTTATCGCTCTCACTGTGCTCATAGATCGACCCATATCCCAGCCGTCCCAAGTCGCCGATAAGGGCGTGGCCGTATCCCTGGCGCTCGACCACCATCCACGCCTCGCCATACTCCCTACCCAGGTCATTCAAGAGGTGCGCGAACTCCTGAGTGGAGCACTTAACCACGATAGAGGCCACGTGCTCGCCCGTGAGAGTGTCCATCAGCACCGCCGCCGACCAGTCGCCCGTAGGGAGTCCCTGCGAGGTGTCCACACCGCAGACGTATACATGACCATCCATCGGCATCCGCCACGCCTTGATCACACCGTATCCCAACCGCTCCTCACGCAAGGCGGGCCGCGTCATGGCTTTGATGGCGAGTCGTTGCAATAGTAAGGTGTCAAAGGCACGCTGGCCCGACACGAGGAAACAGGTCTCGTCGTCTTCGGGGAACTGCTCCTTGAACTTAGCCTCGTCATCCCCCATCTTGCGTCGGCGCCACGCCAGATGCTCCTTAGTGAGGGCGAAACCCGTTGTCGCCGCCGCCTCAACTAGGTCGGCTTCCTCCTCAGTGAGGCAAAACGCCCTCATCTGGTCCTCTGTGAGGTCGTCGCGGTACTCCGGCTTCCACCACCAGGGGTAGAAGAACGGGTAGTAAGAGTTTTCGCCCCGTTTCGCGCCCTGGTAGAGTTTGTAGAACTTCCCCCCGGCCCCATTTGCCGTGCTCTCGATGCAGATGAAGCCCCCTTCGGGCACGGCGTTCTGCGCGCCGGTCATAATCTCGTCTGGGTCGGCGTAACGGGCGAGTTCAGAGAGGTGCAGCCAGTGGATTGTGCGCCCGTGGCCGAACACTCTAGCCCCCCCGGTGCCCACATAGAGAGTCGAGAAGTTGATAATCCGCCCGTCCTCTTGCAAGGCCCCGAAGTCGAGGAAGTTTTCCCTGTCGTGGCGTAGAATCCGCCAGTCCCGCACGTTCTCAGGCATCCGATCGTAGGCGTTTTTGCAGATGGCGAGCAGATCCTTGGCCTGCTCATTGTCGTAAGAAACGATTGCACCGTTAAAACCCTCGATATAGAGGGCCAGAAACAGCCCCTCGATCTCTTTCCAGGTCGAAAAGCCTAGTTTTCGCGCCTTCAGGTTAATATCGCGTCTTGTGCGCCGCTTTTGGTAGTCAAATTGCATGACATTGGGCCGAAGCACCTCAAAACCCTCTCTTTCGGTCTTGATAAAGGTCTTCGACGCCGAATTGACCACCAATTCGGGCAGTCTAGCGATAACCTTGTCGCATTGCTCGAAAAGCTTGCCTTCGGAGCCCACTACTTCTTCCTCTTGTACTTGTGAACCCGTCCGGCGACGGTTCGCCCTCCCCGGGGTCCTCTCTTGCGTGTGACTCCCACGTGGATGTAGCCGCCCTTGACCCGCTTCGTCCGGTAGCGGATGACACCCCCTTGTTTCCGTTCCCGCGCCATTGGCATGATCTCCTCCATAGCGAAAGGCGCGCTCTCGGCGCGCCCTTCTTCTGCATTATACCACGAGGATTATGTCAGGCTTCGGGTTCCCCTCCCTTCGCTAGTGCCAGCGCAGCGCGGGCTTGGCGAACTTGACTACCCCGAACGCGGGGTGTGGAGTAGTCATCTGGACTTGTACCTTCCCACATCCCCTTCGACAATTCCTCCAGCGCGGCTAGGAGCGCGTCGTGGGCATTGACGGCCCGGATTATGAATTCTGAGTCAGCATCCGTGGCAGCGGTGCAGATAAACGGGTTGGTGTCGTCAGACTCCTCAGCCCTGTAGATGTACCACTGTGCTCTGTCCAGCGGGTCAACGGGCAGTTTCTCCCGCCGTACCCACGGTGTCGGTGTGTGTTCAGGCATTTTTCTTCCTCATCGCCGGCCGTGGCTTCCCCTTATCGCACCGCACCCCCTTGGTGTCTATCCGGTCTACGAGGGTCGCGGGGTTGTAGGGCGACTTCACTACCGTCCCGTTGTCCATGACTATGACCGAGTGAACCTTCCGGCCCCGGGTGAAGTCAAGAATCTCGCCGCCCTTTTTCTTGTGAGCAATCAGATAACGCTTGGTGAAAGTGGCGGGCCATTTCACCCGCGCATGGAGAGCGGGGTCAATGTCCCCGTAACTGAGTACCGGCATGACGGCGATGATGCGCTCACAGGCCAGGTAGTAGCCAAACCCCGCGAGAATGAGGTTGGACCCCGGAGCCAATGTCTGCTTCACACCCCCAGTATATGATCGCACTATCACCGTGTCAACTGCCGCTTCCGATAAGCAGCCTGCCGCTCCGCGTTCGTGGCATACACCCTTGGCCTACCCCACGTTACGTTATTAGAGATTTCTGTAACAGCCTTGGGTAATTCCGTAACGGATAGCGGTAGTTTCGTAACACCCTTCTCTATTTCTGTAACGGATTTCGTAACACCGACATGGGGTTCGTAGGTGTAGTGCTTCCCACTACATAGTCTGCACTTCGGTCTGTCCATAGGACTATTGTAACACTTTCGGGGGCTCCCCACCGAACTGACCATTGGGAAACGGGTCAGCTATATGCTATGAGTGTTGGCCGGCGGAAGCTACCCCCCATCCCCCCTACCCCCCCCTCTCTCTCTCTACCCTGCCCCCTACCCCCTAGCACACGCACTGCTGCCTGCCTAGCTGCGTGCAGATGCACACCTATGGGTGATTGTGAGCCTATTGCGTATCTAGGCTAGGCAGTGGGTCATGCTCACGCTGACGCTGCCTGCGTGTGGCTGTGTCGATGATTGCCTGGGCTGCTATCACCTGGGCCCTTTGCACTGGACGCCCATTGACTGCCCGATACAGGGTAGCTAGGGCCCCTCTGTTGGCGTAGTAGGCCAGCACCAGTACGGCAGTCTCTTCATCGTACATGGCGGAGTCATAGACACGGGCAAACACCGAGTCTTTGCGGGCTTTGAGCTTAGTCAACAGTGAAGCGCTCTTGCCTGCTCTCTCTGCTATCTGGGCATCTGTGGCTATTCTGTCGCAGCATCGTTCAATTAGCATCGCCGTTTGGGTAGGTGTTGGTCTCCATTGCTGAAGGGTTGCGACGAGGTTCCCAGCCTTGTCCTCGGCGACCGGGATTGTAGCCAGGCTTGTCTCCGATTCTGTTCTCATAGTGTGAATTATACCACAACGTCAATTCCCCGGGCCCGACAGATTCAGCCAGATACGAGTTCCTACTTGACAAAAAGAATCTTTCAGACACGGCGCAGCTTTGCTACTTGACATTACATCCGAATCTTCCCAAAACTCGTATCTGCACCCCTGTTTTCCAGCTATGTTATGGTATCTGAAAAGTGGCATTGACAGACTCGGTATCGGCATGGGACAATAGGTGCAGAATCAATTTACATCTGCCGACCCTCGACACGACACCACGGCAGCCATAGCAAGCAGAACGCGGCTCACCGACCATGATCCGCCCAAGCCAGAGATACAGGCCGCCTTGTAAAGCAGGTTGGAGCTTGGGAAGTTGGGATGGTTGACTCAGATACAAACCGTATCTGGGAACGAAGGGTGACGCTAACGCGGAGAGAGAGTTTTTCACTCTCTTCCACCTGGGCCTATCGCGTGATAGGCGCGGGTAGTTGAGAGAGAGAGAGAGAGAGAATGTTTGGATTCGATAGCTTCAAGGGCAATCCAAAGTGGGTGGAAGTGAAAAAGCCAGCCAGGTGTACCGAGTGTCACACGGTCGTTGCACGCGGCCAGTACGCGTTCGCGTACCCACGCACGCGCACGTTGTACTGCGAGCGCAAGTGTGGATGGCAGGCGGAGCTCGACTACGAGCACTGCGCCGCCTAGAGGAGAGAGAGATCATGCCACGCAAGCGGATCCCACGTGCGCTCAGGCGTGCGGTACTGGGTGCGTCACCCACGTGTCACTGGTGCGGCGGCCAGCGCGGTCCCTGGGATTGCGATCACCTGATACCCCACGCGCAAGGCGGCGAAACTACCCGAGAGAATCTAGTCGCAAGCTGCCGAAGCTGCAACCGACGTCGGCAAGCGAAACCGAGCGGGCGGATTCTGGAATGGGTCAAGTACACAGAGCGTCAGATACGCCAGATAATGACGGCGAGTCTGGCGAGATAGGGGAGAGAGCATGAGATACGACAGTTACGCCGGAGACCCTAGGTGGATAACGGTCAGATACAGCGGCGAGTGTCGCGGATGCAAGCGCACGATCAAGCGCGGGGAAGATGCGTTCTACTACCCGCGCACGAAGAGTCTGTACTGCAAGGGCGCGTGCGGTCAGGCAGCGTCACGAGACTTCGAGTCTTGCGCCGAGGACGAGTACAGCTACGGCCACAGCTAGAGATCAAGAGAGAGGAGAGAGAGAATGGCGAAGCGAGACCAGGAGACCAAACCGAAGGGGAAGAGCAAGTACGCGGCGAAGCAGATCACGCCTATCGAGGCGACCCACCCGCACAACCCGCCGTGCGCTTGGTGCCCGAAGTGTCGGGCCAAGTAGAGAGGAGAGAGGGATGCCAAACCGAAGACTAATCGACTACGACACCGGAAACGTGAAGCGCGAACCCAACGACGCTACCCACAGAGAGGTATGGTTTTGGGAAGCGAATCGGCTGTTCAAGTTCGAGATTCACGTCGAGAGCTATGAGAGCCAGTCCTACCAGCGACTCTGGATCATGGGCCGCGACGGCTGGAACAAGTTGATCGGCGAGAGACCCGATGTACCTTGGCACTCGAAGCAGGAACCTAACGTCTTCGATGCTGTGCTGGAGCGTTTCCAAGAGTTAGCACGAACAGCGGCATACGGAGCGCGCAGCGCGTAGTAGCCAAGTAGGAAGGGAGAGAGATTATGAAAGACCTAGAGTGCAGCACGTTCCAGAAGCGGCCATGCTACCGCTATATCCGCGAGTCGGATAAGATGCCCCCACTGGCAGAGGGCGACGACGGCGACGGGATAGCGCGGGTCAAGCTCTTCAACCCGGCGGGCGCCGGGACGTGGTATCTGAGCGAGTACGACCCGAAGACCCGCCGGGCCTTCGGCGTCGCCATCATCCAGGAACGCGAGTTCGGATATGTGGACATGGCCGAGCTCGCGGCGTTCCGGGACAGCAGGTTCGGCCTACCGATAGAGCGCGACCTGTGGTGGACACCACGCCCACTGGCCGAGTGCAATCCGTAGTACAATAGAGCGGGGAGAGAAGAGAACAAGGTGATAACATGACTGTCCGAACCGATACCACAACCCACATACTGTCCGGGCCCGCTGTACTCCGCCCGAAGCAAGTCAGGATCTTGCTGAACACGCCCGATCGCCGGACCCGGCTCGGCAAACGGGACGCCGCGCTCCTCGCTATCCTGGTGGGGGCTGGCCTACGCTTGGGCGAAGCCTGTAGTTTGACGATCGAGAGTGTCGAGATCACCGACCGGGTACGGATCACTGTCCGCACGGCAAAGTCGAAGGGGTTGAAGTTTAGAACGGTAACGCTGCCGACGCCCTGCGCGAGACTCTTGTGCGGCTGGCTGTCGTATGGCCGGCCGCGATGGTGGGTGTTCCCGGGCAACCACAACGAGTCCTTGACCCCCCGCCACGCGGGGCGCATCGTTCGGTCCTATCTACGGAAGATCGGCCGCGGCGACCTCCACCCTCACAACCTCCGGCACACCTATGCTACAATGCTGGTGCGCCAGAGCCACGACATCTGGCTGGTGCAGAAGCAACTCGGGCATAGCGATCCACGTATCACCAGCGCGTTCTATGCCCACGCTGACAATAGCGACGCCGACCGTGCGGCCGACGCGCTAGAAGGAACTCTAAAGTAGACATTCTCTCTCTCGGCAAGGGGCGGCTCTTATGAGCTGCCCCTTCGCCCACCTTCACCAGCACGCCCATGCCGACCAGCCACTACGCTGCCAGATGACGTAGGCCGCAACGCGGTTCAAGTCGTCGTCGCGCACTACTCGCTCCCAGGTCCAGCCATATTCCCGGGCGAAGAAGTCTGCCCACGTTGCCTTGTTGAGCTGGAGCCAGCCACCGTTTTCGGCGTCGAGATCGTAGGTGGCCGGGTCCCGTCCGTTGCCAGATTCACACTCGGCAATTCGGGCGAGGGTCGCGCATTCAGCCGTAGGGAAGGGCCAGCATCCGCCTGCGGGATAGAGAATAGTTCCTGCACCTCCTCCGGCGTCAGGAGTGGGTTCGCCCACAGCGGATGGGGCAGCGGCTTGGGGTTGTAGGGTCGGAACCTCGCGTCCACTTGCTCCGAGAACGTCGGCCACAGCCTGCGCCGGAGCCAGCGGCCCGCACAGAGGAGGTGCCAAAGTAACGACGGCCACGCCACTAGCACCAGAATCAGTAGTACGAATGTTGTCATCGCAGCCTCCAGTCGCAATCGCTACCACCGCCAGCACCAGCCATCCGAGGCGCAGCCAGCGGCGTACTCGGCCCGCTATACGTCTTCCCCTCCGCTAGTCCCTTCGACGGGGGCTTTGTCACTCATGGCGTCCTCCTTCGCTCTGGCATGGGGAAGGCAGATTCCCAAACCTTCCCCGTTTTCTCACGGTAATGTTCAGCGCACACATTGATCACCAGTTCGGGTTGACTCTTCTGATGAAGGCCGCACACGGCATCGGCCTCACAGAACGCGCACCTGAAGGGCGGGAGACCAGGATTGAGGTCGCTCATTCCTTCCCTCCTTCGCTGCCCTCCAGCAGCAGGCGGTTGATCTCGGCCTCAGTGAACGGCTCATCTCCCACGCCCATGCCAATTCCGGCGTGATACGCCGCCAGCGCTACGTCGCAGACGGCGGCGAGGTCACCGTGGCAGGTGTGGCAATCGGATTGGTCGGGAATCTCAACTTTCAGGGCAGCGGCCAGCCGTTCAGCGCTACACGCACAACACCGTTGTACTGCTATCTCTTTGACCTTCGCTATCGCTTCATCCAGCATCCTTCGCTCCCTTCTCCCGCAGCAACTCTAGGGCGTCGGCGCAGGGGACTTGAATCGAATACCAGCGAAGACCTCGGCGTTCAAGTGTCCAATACTGATACACGTTGTCGGCAAGCCATACCGAGACATGGTTCCTGCCGACATCCGCCTGCCACTCGAATGTCCCTGTACCGCCCGCGTTCGCCAGCCACTCCAGCTTCTCCAGCGCTTGCTCCGCCAGGTCGCGCTCAGCGCCGGTGTGCACCTCCAACGGTGCCTCTTCGCTGGTGAGCCGAATCCGCTTTCCCTTAGCCTTGGCGTAGTCGATCTCTCTAGAAGTAGACTCGCCGACGTAGCCACCGATGTCCAGCACCAGAACCTCCTGAGCAAGATCAATCTTTCGGAGGTGCAGTTCATCTAGGGCAACCTTCTCCTCATCAGAGATGGGCACGGCATCGGCGTGCATAAAGCATCCAACCGAGAGGACAATGCGGCCAGCCACTGTCTCTCTCTCTGTGGCCGCTAGGTAGGCATCCTTGAACCGCGTACTCCCGCACAGGCACACCACCACGGGGCGCTCAGGGCCGGTGGCGGTGGCCTCGGCTCGAAGTTTGTCTACCTCAGCATAGGCCGAGTGTTCGTAGCATACCCAAATGCCGTTCACATAGACCGGCGCGGGAGCACCACAGACATTGCACTCGCCCTGCATATTCCCCGTCAATGGATTGACTACCGTTGAGTCTTTCATTCAGCGTCTCCCCCTTTCAGGGCAACAGTACGGCGGGTTTTCGAACGACTTCGGGACACACGTTCGCGGCAGACGGCGCAAGCTCGCCAACCTTCCTTACGTACTTGAGTATTCTCTACATCGAATGGATGGCCGTGGATGCAGTGGGTCTTCCGCGCATTCTGGGCCGTGGGGCCTTCGCCCCGCATGACGTTCTCGATGGGGGTAACTACCTCCATATGACCAGGATTCACACAGAGGCGATTTCGGCAGAGGTGATCAATGGTCATCCCTTTAGGAATTGGGCCGATGGTGGATTCGTAGACTGCGCGATGAACAAGCCAATTTTTGCGCTTTTTATAGATGATCCCGTAGCCGGTAACTCCAGAGGTTGTGCCTTGCCAAACCCAGCAGTCGCCAGATTTGTCAACTTTCGACCAGAAGTCTCGGGGAAGTAGAGAACGGGGAGATGTGTTAGACTGGAGTCGCATCGGGAAGCACCCCTTTCCGGTGTCACGCGGCTGGATGGCACACACCATCGCAGCCGCATTTATTATACCATGGGGGGCGCTTAGGTTCATCACTCCGCCTCGTCGAGCAGCTTCCTTGCCCGCGTTTTTAGGTCTTCGCGGTACCAATAGGGCGTCTTCTTCTCGCAGTATTCGAGGACAAGGCCGACAAAGCCGCGAAACTCCCGCACACGGGCCTCCAGCCGCTCGGCCTTAGCCCGTGCAGCAGTCTCGGCGTCCGCGTAGCCCATCTGATGCGCGAGGGCAACGGCTTCGGCAGGATCAGGCCGATGGATATCGCCAGCCCTTACACGCTGTCCTTGACCAGGGGACAGTACACCAATTCGCTTACCCATCAGCGCCTCCCTTCGGCCACTCGCCGCACAATACGACCCCAACAGGGTTTGCAGCCTAGTGGCCAATCACAGCCAGGCACAGAAACATCCTCCGAATAAGGACAAGCCCCATAACGCCAAGGCCGAATCGCCTTAACCGCTGCTAGTGCTCCCCGCCGGTACGCCTCGCGCTCTGCGTCTTCGCTCATGGGGTCACCTTAGCCTTTGCGATATACTGGCGCGTTTTCTCCCCTTTGCGCCGTCCGCTCTTGCGATGAACGCGCCGGTCGTTCCTCTCATCGCGGGAGCCGTCGCTGTGCTTGCGGAAACGGGCAGCGCGTTTGCTCATACCGCACCCCCCTTCGGTGCCTCATCCCAATGGTGGATACGCATCATGACGGCCAATGCCTGCATCCTCTCGACATCGGTAGTCTCCACGATCACCGGGTAGGTCCTCTTGGCCTTGCATTCCTTCAAACACCGTGCATGGAAGTGCGGTTTATCCACGTTTGGGCAGTAGCAGACATCAGACTCAATAAGCCAATGATGAATACAGACCATGTCCGGCGAACGCCCGCTCTTGTGTGTAAGCAACTCCTGTGATACATTAGTAACATGAGAAGCAAGACCATCTGTCCCGCTTGCGGCGCGCCCATGAAGAGAGAGTCGAGAAACTGTCGCTCCTGTGCTCCTCTGCTCCAACGTGGTTCGAATAACACTAACTGGCGAGGTGGGCGCTACGTTTGCACTCACGGCTATATTGCTACAGTTGCGTTTGATCATCCCAACGCAGATAAGCATGGCCGGATATATGAACACCGCCTTGTCGCCAGCCAAATGCTTGGCCGACCATTGGCAAGAGGGGAAGTGGTCCACCACAAGAACGGCGACAGACAAGACAATCATCCCGACAACCTGGAGATTGTCTCTAGTTGTGCGCATCACTTCGTTAAACACCGCCGCAAGATGATGAAACGCCGTCTGCCAGATGAGCCGAATCCGATGATTAACTGCAGTTGCGGATGCAACCAGCAGTTCCTGAAATACGATCCCTACGGACGCCCACGCAGCCGCATCCGGGGCCACAACCCTGAGCCGTCGAATAGAAAGATCACGAAGGCCCAGGCGGATGAAATCCGTCAACGCTACGGCCCACTCGAACACAGGCCGCATTACCGCCAACCTACGCAGCCCCAACTTGCGCGAGAGTATGGAATCTCGCAGGCCGAAGTCTGGTACATCCTTCACAATCAACGCTTTTCCTAATACCCACCGACATTGCCCGTGGTGGTGCGGCTCCCCTTCGCAGCGGCACACCTGGTCGCTGGGGTCCAGTAGATAGTGGTGAGCATGTGCCCGACCTGTGTAGGTTCGTGCGGCTTTACACACATTCACCATTTCACCTTCACTCCTCCTCGTTCTAACCTGTGTAAGACCTGTGTAACATACCCCCATATAATGTGTGTGTGTAAACACACACTATAGGGGGTTACACACATCGTCATCATACCGAACCTCATAGAAGACCTTGCGGCCATCCCGCCTTTTAGAGAGCCGGGGATCAGCGTTGAGTAGCCGTGAAACGTTAGCCCTCTGGCTATCCTTTAGGGCAAGGGCTTCGATGATTTCCGTTGCGGTTGCCCGGCCCATATCGAGCAAGAGGCCGTAGATTTCATCCTCCAGTTTCTGCCCCTGGCCAGCAACGAGGGCTGGGAACTCACGGGTCGCCGGTCGGCGCACCCCCACCAGGCCGTCCTGCTCAGTGAAGTCGAGGCCTAGCAGTTCTAGCGGCGGGCAGGCCATATCATTGGCGAGCTTTATTAGGAGGCCAACGCCGAGTGTGATGACGCCATCCCGGGGCGCCGTGGCCTGCGATGTCAACTGAATGCCGATATCCTCCCCCGCATCAAACATCTGGGAACCGAAGAGGTGCGTCGGGTCCGCCCGGGGCGTGTGACCGAGGGCCACCCATGTCTCGCAGAGGCTATTGAGGGCATCGATCACCGAGTTGCCCGTGTCGTCATCGGTCAGTTTCCCGAAACCGCCGCGGGAGATACTGTCCAGCCCAACGATCCCTACCTTTTCGCGATCTACGATCCGCCTGATGGTCTGGATGACATCGGCGAGGGACTTCCCCCGGGCGTTGAGCGTCAGAAGGGGCCGCTTCGGTTCTAGGCCGAGGGCACGGTTGACTCGGGGCAAACGGCGCAGCAATGAACCCCGGCCCCTTTCTAGGTTGACCTTCAATACCCTAGTCTGCTGGCACGGCCACAAGGTGTCGCAGCCCGCGTCGATGCTCACGAGCATAAGGTCGAGGCTGTAACTCTTGCCCGCCTTCGGGGGCGAGAAGAGGATGGTCCCACATTCCTCTCGCACATAGGGCTTGAGGGAGAAGGGAAGTGCTGGCAACTCGAGATCGCCGACCATCCATTCCGCCTCAAATTGGCTAAGGTGAAACTCCCATAGCCCTAGGCAGAATTCATCCAGCATCAACGGTAGGTCTTTGGCGAGTGCGGCCCGCTCAAGTTCGCCCAGCCGCTTGAGGGCGGCCCTAGCGAGATCGTTCCGGCTGGCATTTCTATGGATATTCAGCACGTCGAACGCGATGCCCTTGTCGTTGACCTTGACCGCGATATGGGCATGGGGGCCGGTGTTCGTGCGGCGGAGATCACGAGCTCGTAGCGTTACCACCGCGCCGTTCTCGGAATACCGGGCCTGAATGCAACCATCGACCATTTCATACTCAGTCACAGCGGCTCTCCGAGGTGTCCCACTTGACGCTCCCGCACACGGCGCACAGCCCGTTCTTGGCGCCCTCGTCATAGTGGCCTGGCCCGATGAGGATCGTGCAGCGGGTACAGCGCTTGTGGGTACGGATCACCTCACCGCAGATCGGGCAGGGTTCCCACTCCTTGCGGGATGACCAGCGTTCGTCTTTGCCGCGATCCTCGGACTTGGCATGATGGGAGCGGCCCGCTGGGTTGCCGGATACCCCAGGCGCGAACTTGGGCATTAGAGCAGCACCTCCTGCGCCAGCCGCTTGACGGCGATCTCACAATACTTCTCCTCGATCTCAATGCCGATAGCCCGTCGGCCTAAGTCCTTGGCAGCTCGGAGGGTTGTGCCACTGCCCATGAACGGGTCGAGGATGGTGTCGCCTGGCATGGAAAAAAAACGAATGAACCGACGGAGCAATTCTTCTGGCTTTTGCGACGGATGGGGAGATGCCTCGTCCATGCCTCGATGCACACGGTTGAGGGAAATGCAGTCAGGCAAACGCGACCATTCGCCTTGTTTCTTGCCGATACCCCTGTCAAGCCAGAACCATGTCTCGAATCGACGGGCGAGGCCGTTACCAGATGCGCCAGCACCGTTAGGCTTATACCAGATGCCGAAGTGCCGGATATCCCATGCGCTCGCGCCGATGATGCACTCTAGGGCTACGATCCGTCGCCATGAGCCCGACCAGAAGATCAGTGCATGACCACTACGGATACGGGCGACCTCAAGGGTTTGAAGTAGCAGTGTGTCCGCCTCGTCAGGCTTCAATGGCTCGTGGCCATAGTCCATATCAACGCCGTAATCGGGGTCGGTGATAAGTACGTCAGCCTCTATCAGCGGCAGCACGTCACGGCAATCAGCGCAGTAGATCATGATCCCGTCGCGCTCGTAGTAGGGTTTAGAGGCTTGTGAGGTACTCATCGGCCTCCTTGCCCTTCAGGTTCACACCGCCCGGTGGGTACTTGCAGATGTCCCGCGCCAAGAGTCGTATGTCCTGGCCGGACATGGGTTCCTCACAGTGGTGGTCATTGAGGCCGGTCAGAAAGGCCAGGATGGTGACTTCGCCTGCACCCATTCGTCTAAGGTGGCACCCGTGGCGAAACAATGTCATGTGGCGGTTGCCGACCGGGATGTGCAACTCCTCGCCCTTGACGCTCTTTAACGGCTTCGCAGCCTCTTTCGCCAGTTCTAATAGCCAGTCAGGGATCGGCGCTAACGGTGTCTCCGGCCCCATGTCCGGCTGCCATGCGTAGCGGACGCCTGAGATATGTAGGGACGGCGGGGCCACGAACGAACCCCCATCACCCTTGATGTCCAATCCGGGCTTGTCAGCCAGCGGGCGACTCTTGATGGGCTGGTAAGCGAAGAGGATATGCAGCCCGCCGCCGCCGGTGTGCGATGTCGGTGTCTTGGGCAACGGGCCGTGCTTGTCAGTGAGTGCCTTCAATGTCTGAAACCCGCCGTGCCGGAGGTCTACATCCAGGACCACGAGGCCGGAGGTCGGGCCCGTAACGATAGCGACATTGGCGTGGTTGCCGGCGAACCAGCGAGTGATCTGCGCCTGATCCGTGGTGGCGTCCTTGAGGCCGTGTTCACAAGAGGGATGCTTACCTGGATGCTCGCATTTCTCTCCGAGTGTGCAGGTGCAGTGGCTGTTGCGGATACTGTGGACGGCATAGACGGGCCAACCGAGCGAACCGTAGGAGAGGGCGGCGTCAAGGAGTGTGGTCATGTTCAGTGCATTCTCCCTCCGGGAGACCGCCCACCGGCGATGACCGTTATGGTATCGTCCTCGATGATGATGCGGAGATAGGTAGTCGCAACCGACCATTCCCAGTACCAGCCAGCGTTGCACCGAGGCTGATCACTGTTGGCATCGATCCGATGAGGCCGGATGCTTTTATCCTCAATGATGAGTGCCATCAACTCGCTTTCCTTGCCGATATGATGTACCCGTTCTTATCCCGATACCCGCACGTCAGGCAGCGGGCCGTGATTTGGAGATGAGGTGGGCCACCCATCCAGCCGGGATGACTATGGCTCGTCTTGGGGTCGCCATGTTCGGTGAGTCGGTAGCACTTCGGACAGAACAACTTCACCGCAGTATCTCCTCTATCCGGCCTTCAAGCAGGTCCAGTGGGTGCCAGACATAGACTTTGTGCCCGGCCATCCGCAGTAGGCGGTGCGTCTCTTCCTGGGCGGGTGTGAGTTTACCCTTCTCCGACTTGTTCTCAGCGATCACCATGCGGGCCTGGGACTCGTTGACTTCACGGATCAACACCAAGTCGGGCCAGCCAGCCGGGGAGTGCAGGCTTGACCACCAGCAGTACACAGACCAGCCGTGATCCGTCGCTAGCTTGCGGACCTTGGCCTGGAAAGCCTTCTCTGTCATGGCCTCGGCGAGCATCTTGCGGTATTCCTCCGGCGTCATAGATTCGATTGCCATCCCTATCTCCTTGTCTTCCCGTCGACATAGCGGCGGTCAACTCGGTTCAGATTACCCGACTGCTTCTCCGTAGAAAGCCTTTCGATCCCCGGCCCATTGCGCCGAAGTGGGGTCATCATCTTCGCTCTACGCCTGCGCTCTGCGTTCTTGCCCATCTCATCCTTTCAAGTGGCCTGCGGGCAGGAGATCAGCGGATGTGCTGACAGGGGACACCCGCAGGCCCATGAAGTCCCCCGCGTGCCGCCGCCGAGGCGTTTCTGTTTAGGACTGGCACTTTCACCGCCGACACCATTCAAAGGGCCTTTCTCCCCTACCGTTCACAGCGCCTACGGTTGCGGTCTATCCCCAGGTCGCTGTAGGCCCAGGGCCTCGTGTCAGTCCTCTTTCTCCTCAGCGGCAGCACGCGACGGAGTTATATGCACCGGCCCGCCGTGGCAACTCCCGTATTCGCCAATCGCATCCTGCGCGACGGGCCGGTTCCCCCTCTATTCAGTTTTCAATGTCCGCCTGAACAGCAACTCACCCTCTCTTGAGTAGCCCTGTGCTATACCGTCCTTGACCTCCAGCCGCCAGCGCTTCATGTGCAAGTCCTCGTGATGGTGCCGGCAGAGCGGGACCAAGACGCCTCTCCACTTCTTCGAACCCCCCATGCCACGCCGGGGATGATGGTGGGCGTCGATCCGGCAGGCGCCGCAATACACGCAACTCAATCCTCAACCCACTGCGGCTTGTGGCCGTCCTGTCCCTTCTTGGAATTCGGGCAAAACCAGCCCTTCCATTGAGCACCGTTCTTGCTCACCCCCTCACGGAGATTCATTGCCGCTCCGCAGTCCACACACTTGGGCGCGTTCGGGTCCGGCTTGGGGGCGTTGAAGCCCTCGTGCGCTACGAACTCATGGATTGCCAGCCAGTCGAGGGTCTTCAAGAGCTCGCCGAAGACCTTGCCCGTCCCGCTGATGGTGATATGAACGGCCATGTCGGTCGGCTCGTGCTTGGCGAAGACCTTGACCTCGACTGTGTTCGCGGGCGGCGGCTCCACTTCGGATTGTGTCTCAGGTTCTTTCTCAGCCATCGTTCTACCCTCCCGGCATCCCGCGCTGATCGCGGATGCCTGTCTGCGCTACCACCACCTCTTCCTTGACCACCTTGACGCCGGGCCAGTTGAGGCCGTCCTTGCGAAGTTGTACTGCTCGGTTGAGGTAGACCGTGTTAACTTCGAGGGCTTCGGCTTCTACATCCCCTACGGCGACGGCCTGGATGAGGGCTACCTTATCGACTAGCTCCGCCCTGTAGACCGTCCGCCTCGACACACCAAAGGCTTTGGGCGGTGCTGCGACGGGTGCCGCGGTTACGTTGTCGGCGGCTCCCTCAAGGGCGGCGGCCTTCTCGATATGTCCGGCTTCGAGGGCCTTATCCGCTCGCTTTTGGAGTTTCTCCCGCTCTTTGCGGGCGAGTTCTTCCGCTGCCGCTTCCGCCTCGCGCTGGAGTCGGGCCTGCTCTTGAACCCAGGTGTTTATCCCCGCCTTGAGGAGGGATTCCGCCCGCTCCAAGTTGTCCTGTGCCGGCCGGAAGAGGTCCATGATGCGCTTGCGGGCCTCGTCGAACGGAAAGAGGATGCGCTTGCGTTCGTCCTCGATGTCCTTCCAGCGGGTCTTGATCTCGCGGAGTGTCTGAGCGGCACCCTGGTAGTTCTCGTTTGTGGTGATCGTCAGGGCTTGGGCTTGCCTCAGGACGATTTCGGTCCCGGATACCGCGGCCTGAGCGGCTTGGTCGATCTCAGTTGTCATCTCCCCCTTCTCTCTGCCGTCTCCGGCGCTTGAGTCCGCAGTGATGATTCCCGCCGTCTGCCGACTTGTGAAACCAGTGGCCGCCAGCAGCGCACCACCGATAGCCCCTAGCCACCGCTAGCCTCCGTATGTCTTGCGGCGTCAGAATCGCACCGTAGGCCGGTTGCGGCGTATCCTCAAATGGAAGGGCGAGTTGGGTCATGGCTTGAACCCTAGCCATCGGCCACCTCCCGCCAATAGCGGACGA
>Ga0315277_10002533_pt1 | contig 25397 bp, 22 predicted proteins | sample YL17G05_15_MG_FD_203695 | JGI IMG/M metagenome (GOLD analysis project Ga0315277, IMG submission 203695) | Sediment microbial communities from Yellowstone Lake, YNP, Wyoming, USA - YL17G05_15 | ecosystem: Environmental > Aquatic > Freshwater > Lake > Sediment | place: USA: Wyoming | collected... | reverse complement strand
CAAGACATGCTGGCCGGAGCAAACGCCGAGTGAGTCCTCTCGGAGAGAAGGATTCGGCAAGTGGGCTGTATCCTGAACCGATCGGAGGTACACATGTTTACGCGAGCAAGAACGCTGGTTTCATTCCTGGTGGTGTGTGGTGCCGTTATGTCCGCCGCAGCGGTGATCATGTATCCGACGGACGCGGCCGATACCCAGCCGCCGTCGCTTCGGTCGCAGGTGGTCGCCTGGGACGACGCCGCTTCGCAAAAGGCCGATTGGGGCGAGATGCGGACGTACTTCCGCGGCCAGACACAAGGCACCAAGGACGTGCTCACGGCCGTGGCGGTAGTTCAGCCCGGCAAGGCCGTGCACCGGGCCCACCGGCACGCCGAAGAGGAGTATCTGGTGTTGGTCACCGGCTCGGGGAAATGGTCGCTCTCGGGCAAGGAGTCCCCGGCCAAGCGGGGCGACATTCTGTACGCCGAACCGTGGGTCTACCACGGGCTGACGAACACCGGCGACGAGCCGCTGATCTTCGTGGTGGTCCGCTACGGCAGCAAAGGGGGCAAGGCCCCGCCCAAACCGGACGACCGGCCGGACGAGCTGTAGGCGCCGCGGAGAACAACGCCGGGCTCTTCAAAAGGACAGCCCCGCCCGGAAGGGTGACGTGTCTTCGACCCCAGCCCCGCCCGGAAGGGTGGCGTGTCTTCCACCCCAGCCCCGCCCGGAAGGGTGACGTGTCTTCGACCCCAGCCCCGCCCGGAAGGGTGACGTGTCTTCGACCCCAGCCCCGCCCGGAAGGGCGGGGTTGCGTGGGCCCCGGCGTCTCCCTCCCCGCCCTTCCGGGCGGGGCTGGGGTGGAATCCGCCGGCGCGAGATGCGTCTGGGGCTCCGGCCAAGTTTGGCAGAATGCGTCCTCCCGGTTATCCTCGAAGTAGGGGAGCTTTCCCGAGATTCGTGAAAGATCCCCGGCGGCGCGTTGTGTATCCGTAAGGAGGGCACCGGATGGACGAAATCCCCAATACTCGTCCGAGCCTGCTGGTGCGGATCCGCAACCCCCAGGACGAACGGGCCTGGCGGGAGTTTCTGGATATCTACGAACCTTTGATCTACCGGCTTGCGCGGCGGAAGGGGTTTCAGGACGCCGACGCCAGGGAGCTCAGCCAGGAGGTCTTCCTGGCGGTGGCCTCGGCCATCGACCGCTGGGACCCAGACCCTACGCGGGGCAGTTTTCGGGGTTGGCTGTTTCGGATCGCGCGGAACCTGATGATCAACCTGCTGGCCCGACAGCGGCGGCACCCGCAGGGGACCGGCAGCAGCGATATCAAGCGCCTCTTGGAGGAGCAGGCGGCGCCGGTCGGCGAGGACTCGGCGCTATTCGATCGGCAGTACCAGCGCGAGGTGTTCCGCTGGGCCGCCGAGCAGATTCGCGGCCAGTTCCGCGAGACGACCTGGCGGGCCTTCTGGCTAAGCAGCGTGGAGCAGAGAGAGATCAAGGAGGTGGCCGAGACGTTGGGGCTGACGGCCGGGGCCGTGTACATCGCCCGCAGCCGGGTCATGGCCCGGCTCCGTGAGACCGTCGAGGGGCTCGACGGCGCGTGAGCGGTGGGAAAGTTGTAGGAGCGTGAAGATGGTATCCGGTTCATTCCGCTGCGATCCGAACCGCCTGAGACTGCTCTTGGAAGACCAGTTGCCCGAGGAGGGCCAGACCGAGCTGGCCGAGCACATCGAGACCTGCCCGGCGTGCCGGCGGCGGCTGGAATCGCTGGCGGCCGACGTGAAGCTGTGGAGCCAGGTGGGGCAACTGCTTCGTCCGGAGCCGGAGGCGGAGCTGTCCACCTCCCATGCCCCAGGGCGCGAATCGCAAGGGGGCGACGCAGCGCAGCCCGCCCGGGTTCCGGCGGGCGAGCGGCCGCCGCTCGATTTCCTCGCCCCCTCGGACGATCCGGCGAAACTCGGCCGCCTGGGACCTTACGAAATCGTGGAGGTGATCGGCTCGGGCGGGATGGGCGTGGTCTTGAAGGGGTTCGATTCGTCGCTGAACCGCTTTGTGGCGATCAAGGTGCTGGCCCCGCACCTGGCCAGCAGCGCGGCGGCCCGCCGCCGTTTCGCCCGCGAGGCCCAGGCTGCCGCGGCCGTGGTCCACGAGCACGTGATCGCCATCCACGCCGTAGATGCCGCGGGGGCAACGCCGTACCTGGTGATGCCGTTTGTCGACGGCAGGTCGCTGCAGGCGCGGCTCGACGCCAACGGGCCGCTGGAGTTGCGGGAGATCCTCCGCATCGCGGCGCAGACCGCCGCCGGATTGGCCGCCGCCCACGCCCAAGGACTCGTGCACCGCGACATCAAGCCGGCCAACATCCTCCTGGAGAACGGGGTGGAACGGGTGATGATCACCGACTTCGGCCTGGCCCGGGCCATCGACGACGCCAGCCTGACCCAGAGCGGCGTGGTGGCCGGCACGCCGCAGTACATGGCCCCGGAACAGGCCGAAGGCCGGACGGTAGATCACCGTTGCGACCTGTTCAGCCTGGGGAGCGTGATCTACGCCATGTGTACCGGCCGCTCACCATTTCGGGCCGAGACGACGATGGCCGTGCTGCGGCGGATCTGCGAGGGGACGCCGCGTGCCATCCGCGAGATCAACCCCGAGATTCCCGAGTGGCTCAGCGAGATCGTCGGAAAGCTGCTGGAAAAGGACCCCGCCGAGCGGTTCCAGTCGGCGGCGGAGGTGGCCGACCTGCTGGGCCGGCACCTGGCCCACCTCCAGCAACCAGCGGCGGTGCCGATGCCTGCCCGGGTAGAAAGTAATTCCGCCTCAGCCCGGCAGGCGCGACGCGGCAGGCGGCGTCGCCTGGCTGCCGGCGCAGCCTTGTTGTTGCTGGCGACCGGATTCGCCGCGGCCGAGACAACCGGGCTGACGCGGGTGACCGCCGGCGTGGCACGCCTGCTGCAACGGCCCACCGGCGAGCAGCCGCCCGAACCGGCGTCGCCCGCAGGGCCCCAAATCGCGGCAGGCGCGTCGCGCGTGTCGCCGTCGTCCAACGTGGCGGTATCGCCGGAGATGCTGCGGTCGGACGCGGGCTTCCAGGACGATATGGCGGAGATTCGCCAAGGTCTCTGGTTGCTTCAAGCACGATCGCGCGGGCGGGACGACGCGGAGCCCTCACCCGATCCGCTGGCGGTGGTCCGGGGCCGGTTGGCGGCGCTCGAAGACGAGCTGGACGACGAGGCCCGACGTGGATCGGCCGACCTGCTGCCGGCCGTGGCTGCAGGGCTGGCTGAGTTGGAGCAAGACGGCCATCCTGCGCCAACCTCGGACGGGTCACGGATCGAGCAGTCGTTGTCGAACGTCGGTGCAGACTTGGAGATGCTGGAGCAGGACGTGAGGAAAGACTGGAGGTAGGTGGGCTGTGAGGGATCACCGAAGACTTCGCTGAAACAGCCCCGCCCGGGAGGGCGGGGTGGGCGCGTGGGAGTACAAGCCCCCGCCCTTCCGGGCGGGGCTATCGTCAACACACGAGTGCGGGCTATCGTCAACACACGAGTGCGGGCTGTCATCAACACACGAGGTGTGGGCTGGTTTTTGTGCGGACGCTCACTGCGTCACCGCGTTTGCGGTTACTGTCCTCTGGAAAAGGAGACCGTCGATGTTGTCCCGAAAGGCTGTCTGTTTGTGGTTGTTGGCGGGCGCGGTGTGCCTGGCGCTGGCCGCAGGGGGTGCAGGGCTGGCCCAACAGTCCGGCCCGGGCGAGCCGGCAGCAGATCCCTTTATCGCCGCGCAGCCGGGCGGCCCCATTGTCGCCCAGAGTGGGGGTGCCGTTGCCGCGATTGGCGGAAGCCCACCGCCGGCCAAGCGACCGCCGGAACCGTTCAAAGCCGTAGCTCGCGCAGAGGCAGACCGCGAAGCCGCCATAGCTCGCGCAGAGGCAGACCGCGAAGCCGCCATAGCTCGCGCAGAGGCAGACCGCGAAGGCGTAGCTCGCAAAGAGGCAGACCGCACAATGGTAGAGTGGCCAGATGGTGGTCCGGTAGTTCAAGTGGGGGCGGAAGGCGTCTACGGGGGATACGGTGTCTACGGTGGCGCCGGACGGGGGGCCGTGATGTACGGGACCCGTGAGGGCGGAGTCGGTGCTCCTTATCGTTACATGTACGCGACGGCGGGACCCCAGAGACCTGATCCGGAGATAGAACAACTCCTGAAGAAAGACACCGAAATGGAGGTCCAGGTCCAGGTTTTGGTCAAGGAGTGGCATGAACAAAAGGACGAAAAGGTCAGAGGCGACTTGCGGAGTCAAGTGGAAAAGCTCACCAAAGAGCATTTCGACCTCCGCCAGCAACGCCGCGAGCTGGAGCTCTCGCGGCTGGAGGCCCAGCTTGAGCGGGTACGGGCTTCGGTCAAGAAGCGGAGCGAGGTCAAAGACCTGATCATCCAGCGGCGGATCGCCCGGCTGCTGGGCGAGGAAGACGACTTTGCCTTCTGACTGGGTGTAGGCGGGTGGCGATCGGCGGTCACGGGGCTTTCCCGCGGGTGATCGGCGGTCGCCGTTTTTTGCGCGACCGGCGGTCGCGGTTTTTTGGATCCACGTCCCCCCCACTCGGGGTCCTGCACCGAGGCGGCCGGCGTTGCTACAATGGCCGGCTCTATGTGCAGCAACTGCCCGAGGGACCGATGAAACGGCTTTCCACGGTGGCCATTGTGGGGACGGGGCTGGTCGGGGGGTCGATCGGGCTGGCGCTGCGGAGGTCCGCCTTGGCCGAGAGGATCATCGGCATCGGACGCCGCCAGGCCAGCCTGCGGGTCGCCCGCCGCGTCGGCGCGGTCACCAACACCACGGTCGATCTGGCCAAGGGTGTGGCCGAGGCCGAACTGGTCGTCGTCTGCACTCCCGTGGGCCAGATCGTCGAACACGTCCGCCAGATCGCAGCTCATTGTCCCGAGGGGACCCTGATCACCGACGTCGGCAGCACCAAGCAGACGATCGTGACGGCCCTGGACGGCGGGCTGCCGCGGGAGTGCCGTTTCCTGGGCGGCCACCCCTTGGCCGGCAGCGAGAAGAGCGGCGCGGGCAACGCCAGGGCAGACCTGTTCGACGGCCGCCTGGCCATCCTCACCCCCACCCGAAACACCCGCGCGGAGGATTTCGACGTGCTGGAGAGATTCTGGCAGGGCCTGGGCTCGGTGGTCGTGCAGATGTCGGCCGAGGAGCACGATCGGGCGTTGGCCGTAACCAGCCACCTGCCGCACGTGGTGGCCGCGGCGCTGGCCGCCGCGGTGCCCGAGAATCTCTTCCGCCTGAGCGGCACGGGCCTGCTGGACAGCACCCGGCTGGCCGCCGGCGATCCCGTGCTTTGGCGGCAGATCCTCACGCTCAACCGGCAGCACGTGCTCTCGGCGTTGGAGCAATACGGGGTGGAGCTGGCCGCCTTGCAGGCCGCCATTCGTGACGATGACCAGGCCGAACTGGAGTGGCTGCTGACCTTGGCCAAGAAGAACCGCGATGCTCTGGGAAGTTGACATCTATCCGGCCGAGGGTCAGGTGGACCTGATGGCCAGGGAGGTGGCCGCCCAGGCCGCCGATCTGGGGTTGGCCAACGACCTACGAGTCAGATCCGCCCGCGGATACCTGATCCAGGGGGCGCTCGACCACGGGCAGGTCGCCCGGATCGCCCACCAGTTGCTGGCCGACCGCGTGGTGGAACGCACGGTGGTCGCGCCGGTCGGCGACGAGACGCTCAGCCAAGCGCCGCAGTGGAAGGGATTAGGGATTAGGGATTGGGGATTGGTTCTCGACGGTAATGCCCAATCCCCAATCCCCAATTTCCAATCCCCAATGTGCTTGATCCACGTGCTACCCAAGCCGGGCGTGATGGACCCCGTGGCCCAGAGTGCGCTGCGGGCGATCGGCGATCTCGATCACGAAGACCTCGGCAGCCGCGCGGAAGCGGTACGGACGCTGAAGAAGTATTGGATCGCCGGGCTGCCCGACGATCGGCTCGACCTGCTCTGCTCGAAGGTCTTGGCCAACGACGCGGTCGAACAGGTGATCGTGGGGCCGCTTCAGTTCGAGCGACTGGAGGTCGGTTCGCCTTACGAGTTCAAGCTGGTGACGGTGCCGATCCGCCGGATGGACGACGCGGCGCTCAGACGGCTGAGCCTGGAGGGCCAGCTCTTCCTGTCGCTGGTCGAGATGCTTTCGATCCGCGACCGGTTTGCGTCGCTGGGCCGTGATCCGACCGACGCCGAGCTGGAGACGATCGCCCAGACCTGGAGCGAGCATTGCAGCCACAAGACCCTGGCCGGGCGGATTCGCTACCGGGATCCCGACGGCCAGCGGCACTTTGAGAACATGCTCCGCGAGACGATCTTCGCCGCCACGCAGCAGATCCGCCGAGAGGCCGGCGAGCAGGACTGGTGCGTCAGCGTCTTCGAGGACAACGCCGGCGTGATCCGCTTCGACGAGAACTACAACGTGGTCTTCAAGGTGGAGACGCACAACCATCCTTCGGCGCTGGAGCCGTACGGGGGCGCCAACACGGGGATCGGCGGGGTGATTCGCGATCCGATGGGGACCGGCATGGGGGCCAAGCCGATCTGCAATACCGACGTCTTCTGCTTCGCCCCCCCCGACACCCCCTTCGAGACGCTCCCGCCCGGCGTGCTCCATCCGCGTCGGGTGATGCGGGGCGTGGTGGCCGGCGTCCGCGATTACGGCAACCGGATGGGCATCCCCACCGTCAACGGCGCGATCTACTTCGACCCGCGATACCTCGGCAATCCGCTGGTCTATTGCGGCAACATCGGACTGATACCCCGGGAGAAGTCGCTGAAGCACCCGCAGCCGGGTGACCTGATCGTGGGTGTGGGCGGGCGGACCGGGCGCGACGGCATCCACGGGGCCACCTTCAGCTCCGCCGAGCTGACCAGCCAGAGCGAGACCGTCTCGGGCGGGGCCGTGCAGATCGGCAACGCCATCACCGAAAAGATGCTCCTGGACGTCCTGCTGGTCGCCCGCGACCGGGGGTTGTACAACGCCGTGACCGATTGCGGCGCCGGTGGATTCTCCAGCGCCGTGGGCGAGATGGGCGAGAAGATCGGCGCCGAGGTCCATCTGGAACGGGTGCCGCTGAAGTACGAGGGGCTCTCCTACACCGAAATCTGGATCTCGGAGGCCCAGGAGCGGATGACGCTCGCGGTGCCGCCGCAACATTGGGAGGAGCTGTCCGAGTTGTGTGCCTCCGAAGGCGTCGAGGCCACGGTGATCGGCCAGTTCGTTCCTACGGGACGACTGGTCTTGAAATACAACGGCCAGCAGGTGGCCGACCTGCCGATGGAGTTTCTGCACGACGGCCGCCCGTCGGTGGTCCGCGACGCGGTCTGCACGCCCCCGCCGGCCCAGCCGCTGGAGCTGCCGGAGAAGGACTGCCGAGGCTACACGGATGTGCTGCTTAAGATTCTCGGCTCACTGAACGTCTGCTCCAAGCAGTGGGTGATCCGCCAGTACGACCACGAGGTGCAGGGCGGCAGCGCGATCAAGCCGTTGGTTGGGGCCGAGAACGACGGCCCCGGCGACGCGGCCGTGCTGCGGCCCGTGCTCAGCTCCCGCCGCGGGATCGTGATCTCCTGTGGGATGAATCCCCGCTACGGCGACCTGGACACCTACTGGATGGCGGCCAGCGCCATCGACGAGGCGGTCCGCAACTGCGTGGCGGTGGGGGCCGATCCGAGCCGGATTGCCATCCTCGACAATTTCTGCTGGGGTAACACCGACCGGCCGGAGACGCTCGGCTCGCTGGTCCGCGCGGCGTTGGCCTGTCACGACGTGGCCGTGGTGCTGGGCACCCCGTTTGTCAGCGGCAAGGACAGCCTGAACAACGAGTTCAGACCCGCAGGGGCCCAGCAGCCGATTTCCATCCCGTCGTCGCTCTTGATCAGTGCCCTGGGCCAGGTGGACGACGTGGGCCGCTGTGTGACCATGGATCTGAAGGAGCCGGGCAACCTGCTGTACCTGGTGGGGCTGACGAAGAATGAGCTGGGCGGATCACATTTCGCGTTGGTCGAGGGGCTCAGCGGCGGCGAAGTGCCCAAGGTCGATCCGCAGATGGCGAAGAAGACCTTCGCGGCGCTGCACAGGGCGATCGACGCCGGGCTGCTCCGGGCGTGCCACGACCTGAGCGAAGGCGGGCTGGCCGCGGCCGCCGCCGAGATGGCCTTCGCCGGCGGGCTGGGGGCCCGACTCGACCTGGATAACGTGCCTCGCGACGACGGCTCGCGCCAGACGGCCGTACGCCTGTTTAGCGAATCGAACACGCGATTCCTGTGTGAGGTTCGACCCGACAACAAAGTGGCATTCGAGGCCCGAATGTCCGACGTCCCCGTTGCGTGCATCGGCGAAGTCGTCGATTCCGAGACGCTCGACATCACCGCTGCCCACGGCGCAGCGGTGATCCGAGCTGAGTTGGCCACGCTCAGAGAGGCCTGGCAGAAACCACTACGCTGGTAGCATCGCGGGCGAGCCCGCCCGCTAAACGCAGAATGGAAACCGGCATCATGCCGCAACCGAGAGTCCTGATTCTCCGAGCCCCCGGTACCAATTGCGACCAGGAAACCGCCTTTGCTTTTCAACAGGCCGGCGCCAAGGCCGAGGTGCTGCACGTCAACCGTTTGCTGGAAGACCCGGGCCTGTGCGGGCAGTTCCAGATCTTCTGCATTCCCGGCGGCTTTGCCTACGGCGACGACGTGGCCGCCGGGCGGATCCTGGGCAACCAGATCCAATACCACCTGGCCGACCGGATGGCCGAGTTCAAGGCGGCCGGCAAGCTCATGCTGGGCATCTGCAACGGGTTCCAGGTGTTGATCAAGTCGGGCGTGCTGCTGGAGCCGGATGTGGAGCTAGGGCCGCCGGCCACGCTGACCTACAACGACTCGGGCAGGTATGAGGACCGCTGGGTGCGGCTGGACGCACGGGGCACAAAGTCGGTCTTTCTGGCCGGGATCGACTCGATGTACCTGCCGGTGGCGCATGCCGAGGGCAAGTTCGTCGCCCGCGACACCCGGGCGCTAAGGCAACTGGAGGACGGGGGGCAGCTCGTGCTGCGATACGTTGCGCAGCGGCGGGCCACGGGTGCCACACATCAAGTCGGTGCCACACATCAAATGGGTGCCACTGCTTGCTCGCAAGCAGTGTCTTCCGGCGGCTCGCAGAAGCACTGCTTCCAAGGAAGCAGTGGCACACCGGGTGGCACACCGATGGTACCCTACCCGGACAATCCCAACGGCTCGACGGCGGACGTGGCCGGGGTGTGCGATGCGACCGGCCGCGTGTTGGGGCTGATGCCCCATCCCGAGCGCCACATCGACCCCACGCAGCACCCCCGCTGGACCCGCGGCGAAGCCGGCCAAGTGGGCGACGGGCTGCAGGTGTTTGTCAACGCGGTGGAGTATTTTGGCTGAGAAACTGGCCCCTCACCCCCGGCCTCTCTCCCCGCAGGCGGGGCGAGGGGAGAAGGTTCTTGGATCAGCAGTCAGTCGAAGATCCCTGCGCCGAAGGAGTCTTCCGCGGACTTCTTAGTCTGCGGCTGGTAGGCGGGGGTTTTGTGCGGGCCGCGGGGCTTCTCGGCACTCTGGACCTGGGTTGGCTCGACCGCCGGTGCCTTCTCCGCCGGCGGCGGCACGGCCGGCACGTCCTCCTCAAAATCGTCGTAGGTGGGGACGTAGCCAGGGAGTTTCGAGTGGTCCTTCTCCTCGGTGAAGGCTAGAATGACCCGGTGCTGGATCATCTCCCGGCAGGTAGAATTGATCGGATGCGCGATGTCGGCGTACAGCTTGGTGCGGCCCTCTTCGTCCTTGATGGCCTGCTGTTCCTTCAACCGCTCGCCACACTGGTTGCAGAAGGCTGCCCGCAGATGGTTCTTGCAGCCGCATTGGGAACAGTGGGCAGTCAGCTTGCGACTAGGCATCGCCACGAAGGGCCCGGTGGATCCTTCGATGATCTTCAGATCGCGCACGACGAAGGCATCGTCGAACGTGATGGAACAGAAGGCCTGCAGTCGCTCTCCCGGCTCGTCCATGAGCTTGACGCGAACCTCGGTGATTTCCACGGCCGTTCTCCTTACGATACGGGCGACTCAGCGGCAAGATTGCACCGCAAACACGCTCCCTAGGCCGTTTGCCTGTAAACGTCTGGCCACACGTCGGGCATGACGCGCGTGACGACAAAGCCCAAAGTAAGACGTCCCACTCCCACTCATACCATGCCCCAGACAGTCTTCGCGGGCCAAGTGGCGCCGCAACCGTCCGATCCAGGGCGACAACTTCTCGGCGGCCGGCTGCAAGCGGTTGAACAAGAGCCGGCCGATCTGCCTGATATCTCCTCGGGCGAGGGCCTCCAGCAGTGGTGCCAGGGTTCGTGGACGGCTGGCGGGCCGACAGACGTTGTAGACGGCGGCCGTCGACAAGCCCTCCGGCGGGTAAACCACCACAAAGTGCATCGCGGCCGGGATGGCCACCGACTCCACGCGTTCCCCTCGCCCGCGGCAGATCGCCGCACTGCCGACGAGAAAGAAGGGCACGTCACTGCCTAACTGGGCGGCCATCTGGGCCAACTCCTCCCTCGACCGACCGAGGCCCCAGCCTTGGTTGGCGGCCAGGAGTGCCGCTGCCGCGTCGCTGGACCCTCCACCCAGTCCCGCCGCAATGGGGATCCGCTTGACCAGCCGCAGCGTGGCACCGGAATCGACGCCGGCCTGCTGCCGAAGCAGGTCGACAGCTCGAAGCACGAGATTCTCGCGCCCCTCCGGCAACACTTCCCCCCTGAGGCCGGTGGGCCCGCTAGCCCCATGAACTCTCTGGCAGGTCAATTGAAGCTGGTTCTTCGGTCCCTCCCTAAAATACAGGGTGTCGTATAGACCGACGGGGCACATGAGGGTCTCGATCTCATGGTAGCCGTCGTCGCGTCTGGCCAGCACCTCGAACGACAAATTCAGCTTGGCGGGGGCCTGAAGTATCAACTCCGCGCCGGACCGGTGGATATGCATCCGCCTGAATCCTTCGCTGTCGGGGGTTACCTCCCCGGACCGGGAATCCGCCGCACCGCTGTGTCGGGAGGCACTGACCCACGTTTGCAGCGTCGATTCTACCGCTCCCCAGGTGCCCCGTCAAGCTGGGAGCCGAGGCTATCCCACTAGAAAAGGGGGAGACTCGCCGCGGAGCCCGCTTTCGTGTTCGGGCGTCCCGCTTGTTCCGCCAATCGCCTGGCAGCCGGAGCGAATCTCGGTAGTTTGGGATCTTTGGCAAGGATGCCGTCCCGGTCAGCCCGCCCAGGAGGCTACCCGCCGGGGCACGGCCTCCACGATGGCTCCCATCCCGATCACGATTTCGACGGCCGCAGGTAGGCGCGGACCAGCTCCACGAGCATCGGCATCACGGAGATGAGAATGATCGCCAGGACTACCAGTGTGAAGTTGTCGCGGACGACCTTGAGATTACCGAAGAAGAACCCCCCGCAGACGAACGTCACTACCCAGGCGACCCCCCCGACCAGGTTGTACGCGAGGAAACGGGGGTAGTTCATGGCCCCGATCCCTGCCACAAACGGGGCAAAGGTGCGGATGATCGGGATGAAGCGGGCGATAATAATCGTTTTCCCGCCATGCCGCTCGTAGAAGCCCTGGGTGCGGTCGAGGTAGTCTCGCCTCAGAAAGCGGATCTGGCCGGAGAAGGCCCGAGGTCCCACGTAGCTGCCGGCCCAATAGTTGACCGTGTCGCCCACGACGGCCGCAGCGGAAAGCAAGACTGTCAGCCAGACAACATTGAGCGAGCCCTGTGCGGCGAACGTGCCCGCGGCAAAAAGCAGCGAATCACCGGGCAGGAAGGGGGTGATCACCAACCCGGTTTCGCAAAAGATCGTTACGGCCAGGATCAGGTAAGTCCAGGTGCCGTAATCGCTGATGATCTGGGCAAGGTGCTGATCCAGATGCAAGAACAGATCGACGAGGCTGCTGATCCACTGCACGGTGTAGTCTCCCAACGCGTCGGCACTGCGGGAAGTCCGCAGTGTTTAGCCCCGGCCGCCACGCCGGAGATTCCCGCCGCGCAACCGCGGCGGCTATTGAGCCTCAGATAAGTAATGTCGCGTGGTTTAGCCGTCGCCGGTACGGCGACGACGGCATTTTCCGGGCCGACGTACCGTCGGCCGCTAAACGCCACACGACATTAGTTTTCTGAGAGTCAATAGACGAGTCACTCCCGGAATCGTGCAACTCTATTTGGCGACTTGATCCCGGGTTGAACGCGGCCGGAGGTCTGCGCGTCGGTTTCCGGGGCGGAAGCCTGGGACCGCAGAATCCGTTTCAGGGCGGGGGCCAGGGCCTTGGCATAGGTCTTGGTGCCCACGGGGCCATAGTGCTCGTCGAATTGGCCGTCCACCCGTGCGCAAGTATAGACCCAAGGTTTGTCGGTGAACTCGTCCTCGAGGCTGACAAATTGCACGCCTGCCGCGGCGCAGTTGGTGGCGAATGCCTGGGAGCTGCCGCGATCGGAGCCGTTAAACGAAGACGTGGCCAGGAAGGCCGCACCGTGGCTGCGGCAGGCCTCGGCCATCTCGGCCAGCAGTTGCCGCAGGGCGTCGTTGCCGCCGTTTTGCGCCGCCCAGTCGTGCCACTTCACGTAGTCGGAAGGGGGCACCACGTGTTTGCCGTCGGGAAACTCCAGTGGAGCGGAGCCTCCAAAATCTATCCGGCGTAGGCCCATCAGGCAGTTGCGCAGCAGGACGGAGCGTGCCTCGAGCCATTGCGTGATCTGGCTGGTGGTGCTCGGGGGCGGCGTGGGCACCGGCCGTCCGAGAAAGTACTCGCCCCAGGGGACCACGGGGTCTGTGACTTCCACCTCCTGAAATCGCCCGGTCTGCTGGTCGCGGACCAGGTAGGGTGTCTTCAGGGGGAAGCGGAAGTTGGGCACCACGTTCTCCTCCAGGTCGTTTCCGCAGAAGGTGTAGACGGCCACCTTGATCTTCTGGGGAAAACGCCGGAAACACTCCAGCAGCATCCGCTTGGCCTGAACGGTGCTGTAGCTGCGCACGCCGGTGTTGAGCACGCGGACGTCGAACTCTTCGCGCAGCAGTTTGGCCGCTTCGGAGGGTCCCGTCTGCTCATCGCTTACCTCGGAGCAGAAAGTGACCGAATCACCGACGAAGACCAAGATCGGCGACTTGCCGTCGCCGGGCCACTCGAAGCCGTTGCGGTAGCCGTGCTCACCGGTCGTACACAGCGGCTCTCCCTCGATGTACCAACTGGAGTAGCTGCCGTTGGGGCGGTTGCGTATCCCCAGATACTGATCGGACATGGCGAAGTAAGCCAAGGGGTCCAGCGCCGGCAGCCGGCTGGGGGTGGCCACGGGCGGGTTGAGAGTCGGCGGCAGACCGCAGCCGCAAACCCGCAGCAACAACTCCAGACCCACCAGCAGGCAGACTACGACCAGCGCAGTGAAGACCAGCTTCTTCCAGAGGGGAAGCACCAGACGCAGCGGCTTGCGGGCCATCGGCGATTACCTTGCCACGGAATGGGGACCCAACCGGAACCTCTCGATCAGCGTACACCAGAGCGGCAGTTAAGGCAACTTGCCCTCCGCCCGTCTGGCCCCCCGTCAGAGCGCTGTGGTGTCGGTAGGAAACGCGTGAGCGGAAGCAGCCGCCGCACGTGCTACACCCGGTCCGCGCCAATAGCGTCGACATGCCTTGAGAAACGCCGCCTCACATGGCGTCGATTTGGGAACCCAGGGTATCAAACAGCCGCCTGCAGAAGGAGGCCCTTTTCTTTACTTCGTCGGGGCGTAGGCTCTCGAGTATTCCGGGAGCGTGGCGTGTCTTGTGATATGGCCCCTTTCTCGTCTTCTGAGTCGCCTTTTTCAAAACCTGTTCGAGGGCGTCCTTGGCGATTTCCTCCACGTTCGGGTTTTCCGGCAAGCTGTTTTCGAGGAAACCTTGCCCGTAATACTCGCGCAGCTTCTCGCGATCGGCGATCAGCCACGCCTCCATCGCCTGGACCATCAAGTGGCAATGCTTGTCCGGCACGCCGGGGTTATCCCACTCGTCGCCCGGCCGGGATCTCAAGTGCTCCCACGGAGAGTCGCAACTGACGGGAGCCTCTGCGTCGACCAGCAGCACATTGAAGGCGTGGGGATGTGATCGCAGCGCCGTTTGGTAGTCGTCGAAGGTTGAAGTCCTGCCGCCACAGGTGACGATGCTCCAATGAACCCGTTTCTCTCGCGCACGGTCGCGCAGCTCTTTCAGGAATGCACCAAAGGCTGCTCGAAGTCGGGCTCTGGTCTCTTTCTGATCGCCGCCTCCCTCGACGTACAACCGAATCTCGCTCGTCATGGGTTGCCCCCGGTTTCCCCCATTCTCCAAAGCTCGCCGAGCGAGTACTTCTCCAACCACTCCTTCAAGCGATCCGGCTCAAGCCGGCGCAAATGGCTCCCCGACTGATCTCTCTCGCAGACGACCACCGCTTCCGGCACGTCACTTAGCGCAGACACCAACACATCGGAATGTGTGGTGACAACAAGCTGTGTTCTCTGCGAAGCCTCAATCATCAGCTCAGCTAAGACCGGGAGGATGTCGGGATGGAGCGATATCTCAGGGTCCTCGATACACAGCAGGGGTGGCGGCTCAGGATGACAAAGAGCGGTCAGCAAACAGAGGTATCGTAACGTGCCGTCGGAAAGACGTATGGAAGGTGTAGCATCGAGGAAGTCCCGCTCGTGGAGGAAAGTCTCAACCGTTCCCGCGTGAATCTTGGTGGTAATATCCTGTACGTACTCGTAGAATCGCGCCACTTGGCGCACGATTAGCTTCTTGGTGGGCGGGCGGTTTAGCAGATCATTCAGAACGATGCCCAGGTTTCTGCCGTCTTCCAGCAGAAAATCCGACGGCTCGTCGGCGCGCTGCGGCCCGCGTAAGACGGAACGCGGGCCGACGTCGCAGTTGCGCAGCAGACGGATCTCTGACAACACGGCCCCCAAGTGGCTGATTTCCGGGTACTGCTCGGGGTCCTTCCGCTGAGAGAGAATCGACTGGCCCAGGTTTACACCGCTAAAGAGCAATTTGGGTGTGCGGGGCGGGACGCTTGTAGGCGTGAGTTGTGACTCCTTGGTCTTGATCACGGGAGGGAAATCCCAGTGCCTGTAGTACCAATCGACATCGGGTTGTCCCTGATTGCTCTTGTCCACGTTTTCAATGATCTCTTTAAGCACCTGGAGACCTTGCCCCGCTTGGCCAAGTCCCAGTGTATATCGCAGGGGCATGATGCCTTTCGCGTAGGAGACCGTGGTCTCAATTTCGAAGTAAGGTCCCTGTGAGCCACCAGCCCCCTTGTACGGCCACTGAAGCATTCCCCCTCCCGTGCGAATCGGCACGGTAATGTCGCTGGGGGCCGCTTTGAGCAGGCTGATCGCCTCGATCAGATTCGATTTGCCCGATCCGTTCGGCCCGATCAGTACGTTCAGCGGCTGAAGCTCGATTTCCGTGCCTTGGGGGCCGTAAGACAAGAGATTCTCCATTCGAAGCGTGTGTAGCAGCCTCATGCCTTCCATCGCTGATAAGTCCTTCGTGCGACCCGTGCTCAGCTCCGCGTAAGCCTCTTGAACTCCGCCATCAGTTGGCGGGTGATCTGGCCGGGGGTGCCCTCGCCGATGGTGCGGCTGTCGACCTTCACCACCGGAATGACCTCCGCGGCCGTGCCCGTCAGAAAGCACTCGTCGGCAATGTACACGTCGTGCTTGGTGAGCGGGACTTCCCGGACCTCGAAGCCCAGTTCGCGGGCCAGAGAGATCACGGCCTCGCGGGTGATGCCTTCGAGGATGCCGGCCTCGTTGGGCGGGGTGCTCAGGCGTCCGCCGCGGACCAGGAAGAGGTTGTCGCCGGTGCATTCGGCCACTTCGCCCTTGTGGTTGAGCATCAGGGCCTCGATGCAGCCGGCCTGGAGCCCCTCGATCTTGGCCAGGATGTTGTTCAGGTAGTTCAGCGACTTGACCCGCGGATTGAGCGCGGCCGGATGGTTGCGGATCGTGCTGACGGTGACGATCTCCAGCCCCTTCTGGTACAACTCCTCGGGATAGAGCGAGATGTGATCGGTGATGATGATCACCTGGGGATGGCTGCACTTGTTCGGATCGAGTCCCAGCGTGCCGCAGCCCCGGCTGACGACCACGCGGATGTAGCCGTCCTCGATGCCGTTGACCGCCAGCGTGTCTTCAATGGCCTTGGCCAGCTCTGGCTTGCTCAGGGGGATTTGCAGCCAGATGGCCTTGGCCGAATTCCAGAGGCGATCGAGGTGCTCGGCCAGCCGGAAGACCTTCCCGCCGTAGCTGCGGATACCCTCGAAGACACCGTCGCCGTAGAGGAAGCCGTGATCGTAGACGCTGATCTTGGCGTCTTCTTTGTCGTAGAGCTTGCCGTTGATGTAGACTTTCAGGGGCATGGCAGTGGGCGATGGAGAGTGGTGAGTGGTGAGTGATCAGTGGGTGGTGGGCGCGACTCGGGAGCTATGGGAGCCAGGGAACGAGGTTCTTGAAGAAGCGGACCGCCTCGGGATCTTGCTGGACCGCGCTGAGGATGTGCTTGCCGAAGGCGCCACCGCCGCAGGTGTAGTAGCCCAGCGCGCCGCCCCCGACCGCAATCAACCCGACCGCCGCCCCGCCCACTGCAATCGCTCCCACGGCCAGCCCGCCCAGCGCCGCCACGATGGCCAGCGACGCCCCGCCGATGCTCAAGACCCCCACTGCAAGGCCGCCGACGGCCACGACTCCCCGCGCCAGGCCCCCGAACGCGACGACACCCGTGGCAATGTCACCAACGGCGAAGATCCCTTTCGCGTGGCCGCGGATCTGGCCGGTTTCAGGATCGGGACCGAGGGCGATATCGTAAAGCGGGAGGCCAAAGAGCGTGGCGGAGGAACGCTTCCGCACACCCCGGGACGGGGGCAGCTTCTTTAGCTCCGCGACTTGCTCTTCGAGGTCGTCGGCGATCCTCCGCAGTCGTTCGGCTTCATCGGACATGCTTAAGGCCTCCAGCGAGGGCCCGCGCCCACTTTCCGGTGCCCTACCCCTCTTCGATCCGGCCGCCCACCAGGCGGACGATGCGGTCGGCCTGCCGGGCCAGCGCCTGATCGTGCGTCACCATGACTATAGTGAGGTTCTGCTGCCGGTTCAAGGTTCGCAGGGTCGTAATGATTTCCTGGCCGGTGGTCTGATCGAGGTTCCCGGTGGGCTCGTCGGCCAACAGCAGGTCGGGGCCGGTGACCAGCGCCCGGGCGATGGCCGCCCGCTGCATCTCCCCCCCCGACAGCTCCCGCGGCCTGTGCTTGAGCCGGTGTCCCAGGCCGATGGCCTCGAGCAGCTCGGTGGCGGCGGCACGGTGGCGCCGGCGGTGGCGGAGGTAGCTCAGCGTGTCGTAGGTGATCATCAGCGGGGCCAGGACGTTTTCCAGGGCGCTGAGTTCGGGCAGGAGGTGGTAGAACTGGAAGATCATGCCCAAACGCCGGTTGCGCAGGGCGTCGCGCTGGGGGGCGGGCAGGTTGTCGATCCGCTGCCCGTCGAAGTAGATCTGGCCTGCGTCGGGTGCGTCGAGCGTGCCCAGCAGGTGCAACAGGGTACTCTTGCCGGAGCCGCTCTGGCCGACTACCGCCAGGAACTCCCCCTTGTTGACCGCCAGGTCCAACCCCACCAGAACTGGGACTTCAATATCCCCCTTATGGTAGCTTTTCGTTAATCCCACGGCCAGCAGTTGGCAGCCGGCCTGCTGGACCGCACGCCTTTCTTCCAAGGTGACAACCTCGCTCGTCGGGTGGCCGGGGTCGAGCCCCAGCGAGCCCCCGGAAAGCCGCGGGTCTGGGGGCTCATCGACCAACGCTTCGCGTCGGTGCCCGTCGACCCCAGCCACCCGTCGGCCGTACTTGGAACTACTCTCACTCATATCGCAATGCCTCCACGGGGTGCAGCAGGGCAGCGCGCAGGGCCGGCAGGACGCTGGCCAGCACCGCGATTCCCAGCGCGCCGGTTACGATCCAGCCGATGGTCCTCGGCTCGACGATCGTGGGGATCTTGTAGAAGTAGTAGATATCGGGGCTGAATAGTTGCCGGCCCATGATCTTGCCCAGCAGGTCGGCGATCTCGTTGATGTACTTGACGAACAACAGTCCCAGCACCAACCCCACGCCGGACCCGACCAGCCCCAGGGAGAGACCGTAGGCCAGGAAGATCCCCATCACCCCCTGGCCCGAGGCCCCCAGCGACTTCAGGATGCCGATGTCGCGGGTCTTCTCGACGACGATCATCAGGAAGATGGCCAGGATGCCGAAGCCGGCCACGGCGATGATCAGGAACAAGAGCACGTTGAGGATGGCCGTCTCCATCTGCACGGCGGCCAGCAGCGGGCCCTGCTTGTCGCGCCAGGTGTAGATGCCGTAGAGTTCCGGCGGGAAGGCCGCGCGGAGCTTGTCGCGGACCACGTTGCCGTCGACGCCCGGCTTGAGCTTGACCTGGATCGAGTTGATGAAGTAGTGCTTTGTATTCCCCAGGTATTCGTACATCCCGCGGAGTTCCTGCAACTGGCGGATGGGCACGAAGACGAAGCTGGAGTCGTACTCGCTCATCTTGCTCTCGTAGAAGTCGACCACCGTGAAGTTGGCGGAGCTGGCCGTGGGCTTCGGTCCGGCGGTGGGGAAGATGAGCTTCACGTCGTCGCCCGGCAGGAGCAGAAAACGATCCTCGCCCTCGGGCGTGCGGAAACTGGCCAGGGCGATCCCCAGCACCGCCCCGGTGTATTGCTCCTTGGCCGGGTCGAACTGGTTCGATGCGGCCTGCCTCTGGGCGAAGGGGTCGACCGGCGGGAAGGGCTGGGGGTCTTCTTGTGCCGGCGGCGTGTTGGTGATTGATGATTGATGATTGATGATTGATGATTGGGGATTGGGGATTGGGGATTGGAGATTGGGCATTGGCGCAATCGGCCCTCGGCCCTCGCCGCTGGCCCCTGACCCCTGACCCCTGTCCCCTGACCCCTCGCCCCTCGCCCCTCCCCCTTCGCCGCTGGCTGGCGGTGGGAAGAAAGGCGGCGGCGCGTCTGGGGCCGCCTGCGATCGCATGAATTGCTCACGCAGCGCCATTGTGCGGGCGACCTGGCCGCGGTGCACCCAGCCGGCATCTTTCATCTGACGCCGCTCGGGCGCCTCGGGACCCGACTGGTGGTCGTGCGTGTCATAGCCCGCTTGGCGCAACTGGAAACTCATCTGGCGGCGGTTGTCCGGGTGCTGGAGGTACTTGCCAAAATCGCTCACGCCGCCTTGCGTCTTTTCGTCGATCCCGATCAACTGCACCTGGCGCTGGTGCCACTGGCCGCCGTACTGGAAACTGAGCATGGCCGGGACGACGACCGTGGCCGTCATCCCCTCGATCGAGTCGCCCGCCACCCGCCGGATCTGCGCCATGTGCCAGTCGGCGTCCCGCATGCCCTCCAGGCTGCGGGCCTCGAAGCTCAGATCGGCCAGGATACCGTGGATGCGGTTCTGCATCTCGGTGGTGAAACCGGCCATCACGCTGTTGACCACGATCATGGTGGCCACCCCCAGCATCACGCTGACGATCGACGCCAGGGCGATGTAGCGGGTGCGGAGATAGCGCCAACAGAGGAGGAGTTTGTACATGGGCAGTGGGGAGTGGATAGTGAATAGTGGATAGTGAATAGCGGGCCGCCGTGCCGGCGGCCGCTAAACGTTGTGGTTTGTCCTTCCCCCCTTCCGCCTTCGCCCTTCCGCTTTCAGCATTCAGCATTCAGCATTCAGCATTCCTACTCTGCCTCCGGTCGCAACAGCGGGAATAAGATCACCTCGCGGATGGTCTGCGAGTTGGTCAAGAGCATCACCAGGCGGTCGATGCCAACCCCCAGACCGCCGGCGGGCGGCATGCCCTGACGCAACGCGCGGATGAAATCGTGGTCCTTGCGGGCCATCGAGTCCTCCTCGGCCAGCCCCGCCAATTGCCTGCTGAAGAGTTCCTCCTGGAGATCGGGATCGTTCAATTCCGTGTAGGCGTTGGCCACCTCCATCCCCTGGATGAACAGCTCGAAGCGTTCGGCAACGTCCGGGCGGCCGGCCTTGCGCTTCGTGAGCGGGCAGATGCTGGCCGGGTAGTCGAGCACGAAGATCGGGCCGCCGAGCTGATCCTCGACCTTCGCCTCGAAGACCTCGTTCTTGATCACGTCGGGGTGTTTGCCGGCAGTCTCCAGGCCGGCATGGCGGGCAAATGCCTCGATCTGCTCTGCGTCGCCGGCCGCCACGCCCGTGTGTTCGGCAAACAGCTCGTCGTAGGTCCGGCGGGGAAACGGCGGGGTGAAGTCGATCTGCTTCTCGCCCCACGGGAGGATCAACTCCTGGCCGGTCGCCCGAATCGCCTCGACCACCAGCTTCTCGGTCAGCTCCATCATGGTGTGGTAGTCGCCGTAGGCCTGGTAGACCTCGAGCATGGTGAACTCGGGGTTGTGCCGCGGGCTGATGCCCTCGTTGCGGTACACCCGCCCCAGCTCGTAGACCCGCTCCATGCCGCCCACCAGCAGCCGTTTCAGGTGCAGTTCCAAAGCGATCCGCAGGAAGAGGTCGATGTCCAGCGCGTTGTGGTGGGTAATGAAGGGCCGGGCGGCCGCCCCACCGGGGATGGCGTGCAGCGTGGGGCCCTCTACCTCGACGAATCCTTCGGCGGCCACCGTGCTGCGGATCGACTGGACGATCTTGGTGCGGCGGAGGAAGCGCTCTCGTACCCCCTCCGTGTGGATCAGGTCGAGGTATCGCATCCGCTGCCGCAGTTCGGGATCGATCAGGCCCTTGTGCTTCGCCGGCGGCGTCTCGATCGCCTTGCTCAAGAGGCGCAGGTCCTCGACGAAGACGGTCAGCTCACCGGTGCGGGTCTGTCCCAGCCGGCCGTCGACGCCGATGATGTCGCCCAGGTCGAGACACTGGCTGAGCTCCCAGTTTCTCTCGCCGACCTGCTTCTTGCCGATCAACAACTGGATCTTGCCGGTCCAGTCGTGGATGTCGATGAAGACGGCCTTGCCGGCGGTGCGTCGGAGCATGATCCGGCCGGCTGCACGGATCTTGGGCCCCTGCTGCTCCGGAGCACGATGACCTTCGGTGGCAGGGATGGCTAGTCCATCCCCGGCACCCGGCGGCTCGGTAACGATTTCGTTCTCACGGCCGCGGATCTCGCCAATGGGCTGATGGCCATCGAACCTGCCGCCCCAGGGGTCGAACCCCAGTTCGCGTATCCTTCGCAGCTTCTCGCGTCGGGCGGCCTCCAGCGCGGCAGCCCCACCGCTCGGTTCGTCTTGGCTCGGTTGGGTCATCTTGCTTCCGCAACGCAGCGGGCATCTCTTTCAGCTTTCAGCCTTCCGCTTTCAGCATTCAGCAATCAGCATTCAGCAATCAGCATTCAGATTTCCGCGTGCGTCGCGGCATTGTAGTGGAAGAGGGGCGGGGGTCAATGTCAACTGCCTGCACCCGCGGGGGCGCCGGACCGGTTTCCCCTCATCCCAAAGCCTGCTACGATAGCAACGCTTCGATCCGCCTCTGCCAGAGGGTTCCCTGTGCCGGGGAAATTCGACAAGCTCGGGATCTCTTTCCGCTATCCAGACAACTGGACCCTGGACGAGGAAGATGCGCTGGCAGGCCGCAGGTCGGTAACGGTCTACAGCCCCGGGGGGGCGTTCTGGTCGGTAACGTTACATCCGCCTTCGGCCGACCCTGCCCGCCTGGCCATGGCGGCCGTCGACGCGATGAGGGAAGAATACCCCGAGATCGAGGTCGAAGAGATCCGTGAGGCGTTGGCCGGCCGCGAGATGATCGGATATGACTTGAATTTCTACTGCCTGGACTTGACCAATACGGCACGCGTCCGCTGCCTGCGAACCGAGCGGACCACGTACACCATATTCTGTCAGGCCGAAGATCGCGAATATGAGCAGATTCAGGCGGTGTTTCAGGCCATGACGACCAGTCTGTTGAGCGGACTGGATCAGTCTAACGATGGGGGCTGATGGTGCATCTATGCCGTATTGGCGTGTCTTGTAGGCTTTACAACGGGCTGATGCCCGGGGTCGCCGGGGTACCGTCGGTGGCGTCCTCGTGTAAACGATTTGCCTTCAATCACTTAGCTCTCGTCCGTGAGCTCCCTGTTCGCCCGGGCTGAGGTTTGGCACGCGAGCTGCGAATAGCGTTGCGTGTTACGACATCCATCGACCGAGTAGTCCCCGGCCTTCCCGCAGGCCCCGGGCTACTCCGCCGTGATAATCCGCCAGGAACCGTGAATCTAAGGTAACGCCGTCTCGCGTGCGACAGGGAGCACCCTCCTCGGGAAGAGCCAGTTTTTCACGGTCCGAAGGGCCCCGATGGCTGCCCGCACAGCCATCCGGGCCCTTTCTCTTGCGGTGGATGACGAACACTGGAGGATACACGGCGCGGTCGCCGGGCGCGGCGGGTGCCCCGCACGAGGAGTTGATGTATACTTCGTATACTGCGCCCTCCTCCAATGCTTTGCAGTTTACCGTTTCTCGTTGGTGGCTCATCATTGCTCATCCATTCTCCCCATTCGGTCCCCTTGAATAAAGCCTTCCTTGGGCTATACTTCGCAGAAGCGGAGTTTCTGCCAGAAGGCTGTGGTCAAGTGTCCAATAGGAGGTGACCCCATGGCAACAGCAGGCCCCGTTTCGGGTGTCGCCCAGATCGGCGACACGGCCGGGACGGTATGGAAGGTGCTGGCTGAGAACGGCCCGTTGAGCATGGCCAAGTTGGTCAAGGCGGTTGGCGAGCCGCGAGACACGGTGATGCAGGCCCTGGGATGGCTTGCTCGCGAGGACAAGCTTTGGATCGACGAGGAAGGCCGCAGCCGCGTGGTCTCGCTGCGCGGGTCGTAAACCCACCTTCCGACGACGCATTTCAACCGGCGGGAAGCGGGCCGGTCGCCAGATTCATGGCGCCGGTCGGGGATGCAGGCTCCTCGGGAAGTCTGGCCCTGCCGGCCGAGCCTATGTTGGGGCGGTCCTCGGTGCCGACGGGGATAGGGTCTGTCCGGGGCGGTGGGAACGGCGGATGCCGCCTGGAGGGCCGGAGGTCACTTAGGGGCCGGTTTGTCTTTTGGCTCACGCTTGGCCTTGGCTGCCGCGCGTAGGGCTTCGAGCTTCTTGTGTTGTTCGGGCGTGAGCACCGCGGCGATCTTCTCATCGCGCTCTGTGGTCACCGCCTCCAACTGGGCTTGCAGATCGGCGATCTTCGCCGCGTATTCTTGCTGAATCTTGTAGATCGCCTCTCGCTGCTTCTGATCGACGAGTTCCTTGTAGAAGCTGGGCAGACGCCCGCGGGGCTTGTTGGCCTGCTTGGCGGCGGCCGGCTGTGGGGCTGCCGCTTTCTCCTGGCCGACGACGGCCGGAGAGGCCAGGTACGCCAGGGCGATTGCCAGTGAGAACAACGTGGTCCACAACGCGATTCTCGTAGACGCCGGTCGCATGAGAAAGCCCTCCCTTCGCATCAAAGGTGGTGTTTACGCGGTTGGCCATTATATGGTAGCAGGGGCTCTTCCCGTATGAAAGCAGGGAGACACCAGACGCCGGAGAATCCGGCGGTGTTGGTGAGAAACGCAGGTTGAGGCCATGGGCTACGGCAGCCTACCTCTACGGCAGACTCGGGTCTATCTCGCCACACTCCCGCGACCGGCACAGTCCACCTAATCCCTTTGTTTGCAAGGGGTTGCATTCGGCGAGATGCAGTCAGCCGCCGCCTTGCCAGGCAATGGTTTTCGACGTATCCTGGATTTGACCACCGTGCGGTCTATAATTTCGACGAGGGAACAGGCCGCGGACCATTAGTAACAGAAAGGGACATTGGATCATGAGACTCCCATCCACTGGGCTGACGGTGACACTAGGCACTCTGGCCGTGCTGGCTGCGTTGGCGGCCGCGGAGGCGTGGGCGCAGCCGGCGTCTATGGGGCCGCTGGGCACCCCCATGCCGGCCGTGGACGAGAAGATCCAGGAGGTCGCCGACGCCAAGGCCCGGTTCACAAAAACAGACTTCGCCGGGGCATTGACGCTGCTCAGGGAGGCCGTCAAGAAGAACGCCGACCGTCTGCCCACCGCTCAGGTCATCATGGCCATGTGGTACGCCGAGGCCAACCAGGGGGCTGCGGTGCTGGGCTCCTTGGAGATGGCGGTAGCCGAGGACCCCGGCGATCCACAGGCCTATCTGATCCTGGCGAACGTGGAGCTGCAGGCCGGCCGCGTGACCGCGGCGGGTTTGCTGTTCGACAAGGCACAGTCGCTGATGGGGTCGTTTAAGAGTCCCAACCGGAAGAAGAATCTCGAGCCCAACGTCTATGCCGGCCTGGCTGCCGTGGCTGAATCCCGCGCAACCATGGCTGAGGAGGACAAAGCCCGGGCGAATCAGGAGTGGGTCGGCGCGGAAGAGAAACTCCGGGCGTGGCTGAAGCTGGACCCGAACAACGCCATCGCCCTGCAACGGCTGGCCCGGGCACTGTTCAAACAAGGCAGTCTCGAGAAACAAGACAAAGAGAAGGCCAAGCAGAAAGTCAACGAGGCTTACGAGAGGCTCAAAGACGCGCAGAAGGCCGAGGCGAACGTGCTTAACCCCGCGGCCACGATGGCCAGGTTCTACCAGGATGAGGGCGACTTCAACAACGCCAAAAAGTTCATGGCCTACGCCTTGCAGACGGCGGGGGAAGACCTGCGGACCCGCCTGGAGGCCGCCCGCTGGTGCCTGCAGACGGTGCTCGATGATCCCGGACAGCTCGAGCAGGCCAAGGAGCACGCCTCGAAGGCGATTCGGCTGGACGAGAAGTCGATGGACGCGATGATCCTGCGGGGAGCGGTGGCCCTGTACCAGAAGGAGTATGAGCCGGCCGAGCGTTACTTCCAGTCGGCCCACTGGCAGTCGCCGGGCACTTTTGCGGCCAGCAACGATCTGGCCTTGGCGCTCTGCGAGCAGGATGAAACGAAGAAGCGTCGGGCGCTGGAGTTAGCTACGAACAACGCGAAGCAGCACCAGGAGGATCAATACGCGGGCGAGGCCGCCTCCACCTACGCCTGGGTCCTCTACAAGAACAACAGGCTCGCGGATGCCGACAACGTCCTCAACCGGTTGCTGAGTTCTGCCAGAGTCAGCGAAGACACGCTTTACTATGCTGCGAAGGTCAACGCCGACCGCGGCCGCCGAGAGCTGGCTACACAGTTGCTGCAACGCGCGCTGGGCACGAAGCGACCTTTCTCGATGCGACCGGAGGCCCTGCTCCTGTCGGAACAGCTCCGCAAGGCACCGAGCACTCCCTGAACGCACGGCGCCTGGGGGCGGCAGTTGCACACTGACGC
>Ga0315277_10002531_pt1 | contig 25421 bp, 30 predicted proteins | sample YL17G05_15_MG_FD_203695 | JGI IMG/M metagenome (GOLD analysis project Ga0315277, IMG submission 203695) | Sediment microbial communities from Yellowstone Lake, YNP, Wyoming, USA - YL17G05_15 | ecosystem: Environmental > Aquatic > Freshwater > Lake > Sediment | place: USA: Wyoming | collected... | reverse complement strand
CAAGCCCGCAGGGCGTACCCTGTGGGAGCCCGCAGGGCGTACCCTGTGGACCATGTCAGGGCGGACCCCGTCTGTTCTTAAGCGTGTTTTGTACATATTACTAGTCCTTTTGTTAAATTCCATGCCCACCCTGTTGTCATCTCCCTGCATCTATAATATAATTTACTCACTACACACAGAAAGTACGTGACAGGCTGAAGCCTCACGACGATTTTCAAACCCCACCTTATCCCGATCTTATTCACAACCGTGTATCCTATCAACCTCGTCATGTAAAACCACATCAGTTTACAGGAGAAGACATGAAACACAATTCGTTTAGAGGTATCACCTTTTTCTTGCTGCTTGCAGCCCTGCTCTTGCTGCCATCTGGCAGCCTCCAGGCTGGTTCTGCAGCCGATACCAGCAGCACACCTCAGGATGGCAGCTGGACAGGCTCCACCGATCGCGGACAGCCGATGTCTTTCACCGTCCAGTCATCCGGCACCCAATGGGCGAGCTTCAAATTAAAGACCGATTTCAATTTCGGCTATTGTTCAGGAACTGTGGAAACGACTGTGAATGGTCCCGGCAGCATCACCGCGGGTCAGTTCAGTTATGACGGCAGCTCATTCGATTTCACCGGTTCATTTGACAGCTCGGTTAGAGCTCACGGGACGTATGCCTTTACGAACATGTACACCGGCCTTGGCTGTCCCAGCCTGACCCAGTCCGGCACCTGGAATGCCACCACCCCCATCATCCCCACCACCAAGGCCTTCCGTTCCGTTGGTTTATATGACGGCTGGATCCTCGAGACAACCGAAACCAGCGGCCTGGGTGGAACCATCAACTCCACCAATTCCGTCTTCCGCCTCGGTGACGACCAGGCAAAAAAGCAGTACCGCTCCATCCTCTCCTTCAACACCGCCAGCCTGCCGGATGGTGCTTCCATCATCTCAGCCGTGCTGAAGATCAGGAAGCAGAACCTGGTCGGCACCGACCCCTTCACCACTCACCAGCCCTTGCGGGTGGATGTTCGCCAGCCTTTCTTTGGGAGTGCATTAGCACTTGCCTCCCATGATTTCCAGGCTGTTCCCGGCATGGCAGCAGCCGGCAGGTTTGGTAACGTGCCTGCCGGTAGCTGGTACTCTGCCACCCTTGACAGTCTGGCATACTCACACATCAGCAGGACCGGCACCACCCAGTTCCGCCTGCGCTTCCAGAAGGATGACGACAACGACACTGTCGCCGATTTCGTCCAGTTCTTCAGCGGAGACTACGCCACGGCTACCTTCCGTCCGGTGCTCATCATTCAATACTACGTACCGTAAAAGGAATTCCCCCAAGTTCCCCCTGATGGTGGGGTTGTCCAAAAAAAAACGAAATTGTCATGCTGAACGGAGCGAAGCATAAACATAATAATGAGGAGACTCTTCGCTTCGCTCAGAGTGACAAAGACTTTTTAGACAGCCCCCTTTTTATAAACTTTCACCAATACCCTTGCCACGACCCCGCTTTGCCTCGAGCTGAAAATCATTTCACCAGGAAATAAAGTCTCAACAATCTGCTGGTGACGGTGGTGATCCACCCTTGAAAGAAAAGACCGCCGGAAACCGCCGCCAGCCATTTGACATAGAACATGTGTTCTGTTATAATGTCGTCATGTCCATCTGGCGCCACTTGTTATCCCGGCTTGGTTTGCGCATCTACCGCCTGGACGAACTTCTCCACATCGAACTGAAAAGGCTGGTCGAGCAGGAAGGCCGTCCGGAAGATGAGATCGTTGCCGACCTGATAGCTGCCGGCATGTCCCACTACCAGCTCGCCGGCGAACTCTGGCAGCACTGGCAGTCCCTTTCCTGGCGCGAACAGCAGGTGACTGGCCTGGTCTGCCTGGGCTATACCAACCCCCAGATCGCTGTCCGGCTGTGCATTTCTCCCGAAACAGTCAAGACCCACCTGCACAACGCACTGATCAAGTTCAACCTGCACAACAGGCCTGAACTGCGCATGGCATTGAGGAAGTGGGACTTCAGCAAATGGGAGACTTCCTGATCGCAGTCTCCCATGGGCGACCCCGAACCGTCCAGCACAACCATTTCCACGCTGCATGGTTCGGTTCCCTCCTCGACCGGTCATGGGCTACTGGTTAACCTGTTTGTGATACCCCCCGGTTAAAGCCTCCCCGCATGGGAGTGTGGGGTCCGCCCGGATCGGAAAAGCAATATAATCAGGTCAAATGACGCAGATCATCACCTACTCACTGAGGTCAGGCGCGGCAAATTCGGATGAATACTACCGGACCGTTGCCGCCTTCGCCGATGACTGGCTCGCCAGGGTAAAGCCCGGGCTTGCCGATCTTATAACCGGATTCCGGGATCACCGGCGAGGGAACGGCGAACCGGACCGTTCTCCCGATGAATGTGCATTCGAACTTCTGGCACTTGGAGTGCTCGTTCACGAGCATGGCAGGCAGGCCGCGCACATGGCAGGCTGGCAGGCGCGGCTCTTGTGGTGGTTGGCGCTGGCGCGCGAGCGTTATCCCGGGGCAGAGGCATTCATCAAGTGGCTGCGCGGCTTGATATCGGGAATTTACGCTGACCCGGGCGGTGGAAAGAACGAAGAGGATATCCTCGCCCGGACCATCCGCTGGTTGAAAGTGAATGAAGAAAGCGCTAAGGAGAGGCGGCTGGCTGAATGGGAAGCCTATTTTAGAAGCAATGGCGCGCTGCAAACCCGGCAGGCGGTTTCGCGCTGTCTTGACCTTGCCGGGGATTTTGCCAGCACCAGCCGGGATGTGCTGGGCAGGTACACCGGGGGCGTGGAACGTTTTCTCAGTGAAACAGCCCCCCGCTACCGCTGGCGTTACGATGCCGGGCTTGTTTCACGTACCCGCCTGGAGTATCACCTCGGCATGTTGGGCAGCGAGATCCTCAACCGGGCATATCGCCAGCGCTTTCTCGCCAGCCGGAAGAAGGTAGTCATCGTTCCACCATGCATGCGGGCTAAACCGGAAGGGGAATGCAAAGCCCTGGCAACCCCCTTCGGGGCAAAGTGCCAAGCGTGTACACCGACCTGCCGCGTCCACCAGGTCACCAAACTGGGAGAGAAAACAGGCTTCGAGGTGTTCATCATCCCTGATGAACTGCACGTATTTGGCTCGGGGACGGCGAACCAGAGCCTGGGACTGGTCGGTGTCTCCTGTGTCCTGACCAATTGGAGCGGAGGATGGGATGCGGATGAAATGAACATTCCCGCCCAGGGGATCCTGCTTGACTATGTCGGCTGCAAATACCATTGGGATAAAAAGGGTTTCCCGACCGATACCAATTTAACCAAGCTACAGGAAGTAATGGGTGTAGCTGAGTAAATGTATTCCCAGCAACAGAATGCAGCTTACCCCAAAATGCCTCGATCAGGCGCTTATATTTTTAGATGGCTTTCCCCACCTCCATAAGACATAGCGGGTACGAGGCATTGTATGGATTTCCCTTCGAAAAATCACCGCGAGTATCAGGCTGCCATAAGTTCATAAACGAATGGCCGGTTGACCGGCCAATACAAAGCATTACATACGCTGGCATTCACGAACAGGGTGTGTCCATTTGAGCTCTGTCCGGCTGCCTCATGAATGTGACCGAAGACATGCAGCACTGGCTTTATCCGCTCAACGGTCTCCATAAGGTTCCGGCATCCAACCGGTCCACTGAGCAGTGAGCGGTCTCTTTGACCCCGCGGCGGGCCGTGTGTGATCAGCACATCGGTCTCCTGTGGAATAAGCCTCCACTTATCCTGGAGCGCTGGTCCGCGCGGCAGGTTGAATGCCATATCGCGGAACATTGGCTGCCAAGGGCTGCCATAAAAATTGATACCCTCTACCGCAATCCCCCGGTCTTGCAGATATGTGCCGTTGGACAGGCGCCTCTGGCTCTCTGCGGGATGGGATTCAAAGCAAAAATCGTGGTTTCCGGCGATTAGTAGTTTGCAGGGATGGGGTAAAGTTCCCAGGAACTCGTTGAAATCGTCCATTTCATCCAGCCGGCCATGGCGGGTCATGTCTCCGGCGTGGATCAGCACATCGCCCGGGGGGATCTTTATGCGGCGGTACAGACCATGCGTATCGCTGAACGCCACAATTCTCAGTTTCATACCAACCTGGTAATGAGCGCAGTTCCCATGATTCAGCCCCGCTGACCGTCATGCACTCGCCACATATCTTCATCGGTCAGGCACTTTTCAGCCTCGGCGTCGTGGGTCCGTGCGTCCAGCTCGACGTTCCGTTGATCCATGCCACCCTCGAGCACTTCCTTATAGTATTCATGCTGGATCATCAGGTTCATGATCTCATTGGTACCGGTCCAGATCTGTGCCAGGCGGTAATCCCTGACCATTTTTTCCACCGGGTAGATCTCGGTATAACCGATCCCGCCCATGACCTGCATGGCTTTGTTGGCTACTTCCCAGGCGGTATCCGTGGCAAACTTTTTGGCTTCACTGACCAGCCGGCGGGAATTGGGAGCACCCGCATCCACGGCACGCGCTGCCATATACACCAGCGCCCGCGCCGCATCCAGCCGGGTGATGGCATCAGCCACCATGAAGTTGACCGCCTGAAAATTGCGGATCGGCTGGCCGAAAGCGTGGCGCTTGTCACTGTAGCGCGTGGCGATCTCCAGGGCAGCCCGCACACCCAGGCTGGCAGCAGCCGAGGTCAGTCGCTCCGGTATCATCATCCGGTTGAAGACCTCCGCACCACCGTGCAGTTCACCGATAAGATTCTCCCTGGGTACCTCGACGTTCCTGAATACCAGCCGCCCGGTGCCTCCACCGCGGGTGCCCATCAGACCATATTGGTATTCTGTCTCTATACCCGGTCCCCGTTCGACCAGGATGGCGCTGATGCGCTGGTATTTCTGCGCTTCCCTGGCAAAATTGGTGCGGCAATAGACCAGGAAGAGGTCAGCTTCGGTCGCGCCTACAACGAAACGCTTCTGACCGTTGAGCACGAAATGATCCTGCTTGAGTTCCGCATTAGTGGTCGCTCCAAAAAAGTCCGAGCCGCCGCGCGGTTCTGTCAGCGCCTCGGCGCAGATGAGCTTGCCCTGCAGGATCGGCTTTAAATATTTCTCTTTCTGCTCCTCACTGCCAAAGGCAGTTAACGCCTCCCCTACAATGGAAGGCATTACGAAGGCGCAGCCCAGGGTGGTACCCAGGATGCCGATCTCCTCCTCGGCTATCACCTCGGCGGTCCAGGGCAGGCCGCGCCCTCCCCATTTCGGATCAAAGCGCAGACCCAACAGGTGGTGGGCTGCCAGCTTCTCGACAAATTCCCGCGGGTACCTGATCTCGTCGTGATCCAGAGCCCGCACCAGGTCATGCGGCACTTCATCCCGCACAAATTCCCGAACTTCTTTTTGGATGCTTTTTTCTTCTTCGGTCATCAACATTGGGTAGAACATCTCTTCTCCTCCTCATCGAATTCTACCACCATGATGGGACAGGTGTTCTGGACTCTATGTGTGAATTAGCCGAAAAGCATGTGGTATTAGTCCAGGTGCCATATTCGATTGATCTCAAACCACCCTGCTTATCTGTTATAACCGGCCGAGATATTCTCTGGATATCCTGAACCACAATCTTTATTACAGGGAACTCCAACGATTTGAGGATTCAGGTATCGGTTCTATTCAACCATAGACCAAAACCTGAAGCGGTAATGTAAGATTGGAGGTTCGAGTTGCAGGGCGATCGTTGTGTGAATATTATCAATCACACTCAAAAAAACAAAACTGGCTGCCAACAATGTATATTGCTGGCAGCCTGCTTTTATTCATTGGTTGGTTAGGTACTACCAATATGCAGGAGACCGCTTATAACCACTCCTCCTGGTTTATCCCTGGTTATTGATTCCCGATTTGATAGCACTCACGGATTTCCGCCTGCAAACGATTCAGTCCAACCGTATGTACTGCCGCTCCATATCCATATGTAGTCTATCAAGGCATTTGCCCGCCCGTAATCCGCTCCCGGACTGTCATTTGGATCATCGTCAAGGGTGATCGCGACCGCGCAGATATTCTTGCCTTTTAGCAGGGTGATCTCCTTGGTCATGAATTGGCTGTTATCCTCTGTGTTGGTGGTGGCAATGGTAGCCACCAGTGTCTCACAGAACTCGCTGACCCCGAATTCGTACACCTGGACCTTGAATATGGCTCCATCATTCACCGCCACTCGTACCCTGAGTTTTGGGTAGGTGTTGGTCGATATGGTGGGATTGATCTCCGCGGTGTATGTGCACCTCTCACTCGCGCTCGAATTGGTCACTAGCCAGAATAATCCTGCCTCATTATTATTACCACCAGAACCAACCCCCGCGGTATCAAACCACAGACCTCGCTCACTGCCTGGGACGCTCGCCGTGCAGGCTGCTGTCCACGATGCCGATTTAGCCGGGGTGATAAATACCATCATCCCGATGACAGCCAGCAAAGCAGCGGCAATTAAAAACCAACTTTTTTTGCTCATCACAAATCCTCCTTTGGGAACTATAGGTGGGTTGCAATTATCGTTGGCATCAGTGTCCCAACCCGACGAGCAACAGTGCCAAATAGTCATATAAACTGCCTCATTCTGTATGAAACCGAAAATCATGGGGGCAACAGATGTTCCAGTCTATATTCTTATAACAAGAGTATATAAATACTACGACCATTTGTCAATAGGGCTGTGTAGATAAATTGGTGAACTGACCAGGTATGTCCTTACCAGCTTACGGTAAGGTCAAATCCCCGGGAAGTAAACTGCCTTGTCTGTGACAAAATTATGAAACGCTTGTGGGTAATTTCATTGGTTACTGTCACAGCCCTGCAGCCTGGTCATATCAGGATTTTCAAGCGATGGTTCCCACTCTCTCATAAATAATGTTTCGTGAGTGATCTTTTTTTTATTTCAGAAATACCATTCCCCGATAATCACAATTACCAAAACGCTATCCATTGTCTGGATACGGTTCAGGCTTCGCCGAGCCATGCCAATTTGGAAACATATGGTTGTCGCGCAGTTACCCGATAGGAACGCCCGGTAACCGCGGAACAAATCGAAGCAATGCCAAGCACTTCTCCACGGTTCTGGGCACGCACAATTTCATCTAGAAGATTTGACATATTTCATTGCCTCATCCTATATTGGCTGGGCAGATGTGCCACCTGCAGCCGGGTCGAGGGGACCCGCAGGCAAAAATGGCGGACGAAGAGCCAACCGTCAACGCGGAGGAGTCTACCAATTTTTCACCTGGCCGAATTCGGGGGTGACATTCCCAGAAAGGATCAGGTCGGGATTGATTTCACCGGCAACAAAGATGTCAAAATGTTTATTCATGATTTCGCTTAGGGGCGACCCTTGCTGTCTCACATCGACGTGCCGCCGGTGTTCGCGGCACGAACTTTGTGGTCGTCCAAAGCGGTACGTACCCCTACATGGTATTTAGCCGCATCTCTAAAATTTAATATTTTTGATACCAATCGAACGGCACCTCGACTGTAAAAAAATCGCTAAATGGTTTACCGAGTTCCGAGCACAATGCGGTGAGCCGGGCGAGACGCTCACGCCCGGTGGTGCGCAAAAAGTCGAAGCGGGTGTCGCTATCCATTCCAACGGCTTCCTGCCAGACAGCTCGTCCAACCGCAATGCCGGAGGCCCCGGCCTTGCAGGCCACCGTAATTTGTCGGATGAAGGTCTCGAAGGCAACGGCAGCGGAAAGCAAAATCCAGGGTGTGATGGAGGCGGAGGTGATTTCGGCGCAGGCCGCCGCCCATTGAGTTTTGTCCGGGTCATCGGTATCGAGCGGGAACTCGGCTTTTAGCACATCCACGCCAAGGGGCGTCAGGCGACGGGCAGTCTCGGTGACAACGTAGCGTTTCTCGTCCGAGGCAAGTTCTTTGGCCGCCGGGTCGATCGGATAGGAGAGCGGCTCGAGCATGATGGCCAGGTCGTATTTGCGACAGTCGTCCGCCACCTGTTCGACAAAGGCTTCGATTTCACCCGCCGTGGACGAATCGGGGTGGTAGTAAACCAGCAGCTTGATGGCGTCCGCACCCATACGTTTGGCTTTTTCCACACTCCACCCAGGCAGGATCTGGGCATGCCGGGCATTCGGGTCACCGGTGTAGCCAGTCGATTCCACTGCCACCACCAGCCCAGTCTGGTTTGGGACGGCATGTGCGGCGACGGCTTGGGCGGCGGAAAACTCCGGGTCGAGCAGGACGGCAGTCCCCAGGTCCGCGAGGGCGGCTGTAACCTCGAGCTTGAAGCGGCTTAAGTCCGCATTACTGGCCGAGGCGGGGTCTTCCGGGTTGAGCGCTTTGCGCAGGTTCTGGCGATGATCGAGGGCTAGGCAGGTAAACGTCCCGCGCGGGGAAGTGCATTTTTGAAGGCCGCGTAATTTTCCAATGGTGAGAGTTTTCATGAGTTATTCAACAAATGAGAGGAATGGGGTTGATGATTTACGGACAATTGACACGGAAAGCAGTCAGGATGCGATTTTTCAGGATGAAGCTGACATTGTGCTAGTGGCCCCAGGTGCAGACGGCGTCGAAATTCACGTCCACATTGGTGTATTCGGCGGTGAAGATGGGTTTACCGGCTCGTAAGAAGGGCAGCATTTCATTAACCCGGCTATCAGAAAAGGCAACTTCGGTGATGGCGAATTCTAAGAACAAGAGCGATCCGGCTACCATGTCGGGGGTATTTTTGAGGTCGATGACCAGGCCACGGGTGTGGGCTTCGTCCGCCAACCAACGCAGTATACGCCAACTGGCCAACGTAAGTCAATGGGACACGGGGATTGATGCAGCGAAAAGGATTGACCAGCAAAAAATGCCGTCAGAGCCACTGATGAATTTCACACAAACGAACATGAAAAATGTCCGTTTATGTTAGAATATGTTGTTTTTTTATGGGTAAGAACCTATAATCTAAAATAATCAGTTCAGACTACGCGCAGGAAACCGATGCTAAAAAAAGAACGTCAACGCGAAATTCTGAAGTTTATCGAAGACACTGGAAAGGTCGAGGTTGAGATCCTTTCCAAGCGTCTGGGTGTATCCGATATGACCATCCGCAGGGACTTGGGCGAACTTGATCAGCGAGGCATGGTAGAACGGGTGCATGGGGGTGCTTTGCTAGTGCGTAATTCCCGGGATGTTGAGGCTCCTGTAATCGAGAGGTCAAAAGAAAATACGGAAATTAAACAGCATATTGGGCGGCGGGTTGCCGGGATGATTCAAGATGGAGAGAAGATATTCCTGGGATCCGGTTCTACAACGTCCGCTGTGGCTGAAGCAATACTAAACCATCGCAATATAACCGTCATAACCAACGCCTTGAACATCGCCTACACGATGATATCTGCCCCCGAGATCAACGTTGCTATGACTGGCGGATTCTTACGCCGCTCTGAATTATCGCTGATCGGTCACTTCGCTGAACATGCGTTGGAAGGTGTGCAGGTCGACAAGGTCATCATCGGGATGCGCGGCATCGACCCGGTCAAAGGTCTGACCAGCGACAATATGGATGAGTTGATGACCGACCAGGCGATCCTGAACATCAGCAAGAACATTATCGTGGTGGCTGATCATACAAAACTGGGGCACGTCGCCGCGATCCGCACTGCTCCGATTACCGCGGCGACGACCATTGTCACGAACAGCGGAGGTCCCAAGGACATCCTGCAGGCGATCCGCCAAATGCGTGTGCGGATCATCGAAGTCTGATCACCTTTCATTGTCTTGGCTCATCAGATTAGTACAACGAGGTCAAAAACATGAAGCAAGCTTCGGTGGGGTCACACACTCAACGAGAAATCCTCTCTCAGCCACAGGTATGGGAAAAGACCATTCACCGCTTGCAGAAACTGGAACCTTCCGGTTATCCCAACATCGCAGATTATGACCAGGTGGTTTTTTCTGGCTGTGGGTCTACCTATTATCTTTCCCGCTGGGCGGCGCGGGTATGTGAGTCCGCTCATGGGGTCATCAGCCGTGCGGTACCTGCCTCCGACCTCCTGCTCTTTCCAGAGGCGTGGTGGCATGCGGGCAAGAGGACATTGTTTGTGGCTGTCTCACGCTCGGGCGAGACAACCGAGACGATCCGTGCACTGGAACATTTTCAGGCCGCGAGTTTGGGTGATATCATAGTGGTCACTTGCTATCCTGAGTGCCACCTTGCCCGGCTTGCCCGGTACGTGATCGCTGTTCCGGATGCACATGAAGAGAGCGTGGCACAAACCCGCTCTTTCTCGAACATGCTCCTGGCTGTAATCTGGCTGATCACGAGAGATATCCCGGGCAACTTGCCCGCTGTATTTTCCGAAGTGGGTCAACAACTCATAGCAGGAAATGTTGCCTTGGCTGAACGAATCGGCCGCGACGAATCGATCGAAAGGCTCTTCTTTCTTGGCAGCGGGCCAATGTACGGTCTGGCCAATGAAGCCATGCTGAAGATGAAGGAGATGTCTCTCAGTTACTCCGAATCTTTTCATTTTCATGAGTTTCGGCACGGACCCATGTCGATGGTAAACGGGCATAGCCTGATCGTTGGGTTGATCAGTGATTCGGCCGCAGCGCAGCAATACACCTTGTTACGTGAGATGAAAGCCATGGGAGCACAAATACTTGGCCTGCAAGACAAGGGTGATCCGCAGGCTGCCGAAGCCCTTGACGATCAGGTGCTGTTCCGGAGTGGCATTGCCGAAATTTGGCGTGCCCCTTTTTATTTACCCGTTTTGCAGCTCATGGCCTATGAACGTTCCATACACAAAGGATTAAATCCGGACCTGCCTGTCAATTTGAAATCAGTTGTGGTGCTCGATGACAATCTCTTCTGATCACATCTCAGTCCCTCTTGCGAGTATGATTGGTCAGGGAACTATAAGAGCCCAGGTCGCGGCCTTGTCCTGGGAAGATGCGGTCGACCATGTCGGAGCGTTGCTGGTCAAGGCAGGCAAGATACAGCCGGGCTACATCTCAGCGATGAAGCACGTCCTTCAAGAGATGGGACCCTACGCCGTGATCGCGCCTGGCATCGTCCTGCTGCACGCACGTCCCGAAGATGGAGTGCTGGAACCGTGTCTGGGCCTGGTCACCCTTTCAACTCCAGTCCCCTTTGGACACTCACAGAACGATCCAGTCGACCTCGTCTTCGCGCTGGGCGCGGTGGATAAAAAGGCGCACATCGTCGCGCTCAAACAGTTAGCGGAGATGCTCGAGAATCCAGATGTGTTGGACAAAATGCGGGCAGCACACAACGATCTCGAACTGATCGATGTTTTTGATTAGCATTGGTTTAGGTCAAGGAAGTTTGATTTCATTCGAGGATGGTTCGGGAGGCAATATGAGAATCGCAACTTTGTGTGGGATGGGTTTTGGCACAAGCATGATGCTCAAGTTATTCATCGATGATATTCTCAAAGCAGAGGGGATCCGGGTCGAAGTTGTACCATGGGACCTTGGAACTTTTAAAGGCCAGCAGGCGGATATTGTTGTAGCAGCTATGGATATGGAGTCGCACTTGCGCTCGACAACCGCTCGCCTCGTACTGATCAAAAATCTGGTTGATAAAGCCGAAATTAAAACAAAGATACTGGATGCAATCCAGAGCCTTTCCAGTGAAGGGCCAAACCGAGGTTAAAGAGGAGGTGCAACTAAAGAGAACACTCAGGCTTTTCGATCCATCGTATAGAAAACATTCGTTCAACATCTAGATACCAGGAGGCTCAAAATGCAAATCTTAATTTTCATTATCGAAATGATCAAGATCCCGGCTATTATCTTAGGATTGATCTCGATGGTTGGCTTGATCATTCAACGCAAGGCTTTTGGCGATGTCCTTACAGGGACCATCAAAACCGTCCTAGGGCTGCTCATCATGAGCGTAGGCATCGGCGGATTGATCAACGCCTTGATTCCGATCCAGAACATGTTCCAGGCTGGCTTCTCGGGCACCTCATTGACGACCTTTGTAACCTTTGATGAGGGTGTGGTCGGAGCGGTCCAAAGCGCAAATCTGCAGGAGATTGGCGCCGCGATTGCCTGGACTATGCTGTTCGGATACATCGTCCATATCCTGCTGGCGCGCGTCACGCCGTTCAAATATCTGTATCTGACCGGTCACATGATCTGGATCCATGCCGGTGCCTTTGCCATTCTGTTCCATTCCTTTGGACTGTCGCTCCTCTGGACGGTGGTATTGGCTTCACTCGTGGATGGCGCTTACATGACCTTAATGCCCGCTCTGGCCCAACCAATCATGCGCAAGATTACAGGCAGTGATGAAATCGCCTTTGGTCATGGCCAGACATTGTTGAACATGCTTGGGGCATGGGTCGGCATGCTGATCGGCAAGAAAGACGACTCGGCCGAGAAGCTCAAAGTTTCCGAAGGGCTGAACTTCTTCCGTGACATGGCCATCTCCATATCGCTGATCATGCTGGTGGTGGCCTTGGTTGCGGCAATCATTGCCATCGTGCAGGTTGGCATTCCGGCGTTTGAGAAGGACATCAGTGGTGGGCAGAACTGGCTGGTCTTCACCATTCTCCAGGCGCTGGGCTTTACAGCGGGCGTGCTCGTCTTGCTGCAAGGCGTTCGCATGCTGATCGCTGAAATCGTTCCGGCCTTCAAAGGCATCGGCGAGAAAGCGATCCCGGGAGCCAAGCCCGCTCTGGATTGCCCAGTTATTTACCCCTTTGCCCCGAATTCCCTGATCATCGGCCTGATTTCCGGCACGATCGCCCAGGTCGTGGCGATGATTATCCTGGCCCTGATCAGTTGGCCCGTTCCGCTGCCCAGCATGATCGCAGCCTTCTTCGCCAGCGGTGCCGGCGCCATCTTCGGCAACGCCACCGGCGGTCGCCGTGGGGCTTGGGCCGGGGGTTTCCTGTGGTGCTTCGTTGGCTGGTTCCTGATCAGTTTCGCCTACAAGTTCCAGGTGTTTGGCGATCTGACCGCCATGGGCGCCACTGCGCTCGGATTCACAGTCCCGGATGCCATCATACCAGGCATTGTGATCTGGGGCATCGCCAAGCTGTTCGGCGTTTGAGTCTGATCAACGAGAAGAGGATTGGGATCGGGGAGGATACTCTCAATCCTCTTCTCCTTATCGGCGTTCGAGTATGGGAACCGTCATTGTCAATGGCATCATCCTCACCCCAGATGAGAAGTTATCCGGGCAGGCTGTGGTTGTCGAGGGTGGACGAATCGCACGGATTGATCCAATAGGGCTTGTCGAGCCGCAATCCAACACGATCGACGCCCGCGGTTTATACGTCACTCCCGGTCTGATCGATCTTCACGTCCACGGCGCTGATGGATTCGATACGATGAATGCAACGCCGGAGGCGATCCACGGCATGGGTCGTTTCTTTGCGCGCCATGGCGTAACCTCCTACCTGCCAACGACCGTAACTGCCTCAGCGGAGGACACTCTCGCAGCCATTCAGAATCTCGGTGCAATATCCCTCCCTTCGGACGGAGCTTGTCCTCTCGGAATTCATCTGGAAGGTCCTTATCTGAGTCATGATTATTGTGGGGCACAGTCGCCCCAGTATTTGCGCCCGGCTGATATCAAAGAATACAAACTCTGGCTCGAAAATGGTCAGGTTCAGCTGATTACGGTCGCTCCTGAAGTGGAAGGCGTTTTTGGTTTGATTGAGGCAGGCGCCGAGGAAGGAATCGAATTCGCGGCCGGGCATAGTGCCGCCTCCTTTGAACAGATGCGTCTCGCCATCGACCAAGGTTTGCACCAGGTCACCCACACCTTCAATGGGATGCCGCCTCTTCACCATCGTACGCCCGGCGTGTTGGGAGCTGCCCTGAGCGAGGAGCGGCTCAGGTGCCAAATTATCGCGGATGGTGTCCATGTCCATCCAGCAGTTGTCAAGTTATTAGTGAAATCAAAGGGTGTCGACCGGACGATCTTGATTACAGATTCGATGTGCGCCACGGGATTACCAGACGGGGATTACGCATTGGGAGATCAGCCGGTCCATGTCAGGGATGGAGTGGCGCGCACTCAGGCGGGCGGGCTGGCTGGCAGCACTCTAACCCTCGACCAAGCCCTGCGCAACATCATGCAATTTGCCGATCTGTCGTTCCAGGAAGCTCTGCCGATGGCGACGCGCGTCCCGGCGACCGCGATGAACTGGGAGGGTAAGAAAGGCGTCATCGCCCCGAACGCCGATGCCGACATCCTTATTATGGACGACTGTTATCAGGTGCGACTGACCATGATCGGCGGGCGCGTCGTCTATAGCGATCTCTGACGAGATCCAAATCTGCTCGAATTCACCCTACGTTTCGGAGGATACGATGAACAAGTTTTCAACGAAGTATTTGAACACGACTATCGAACTCTTACTACGCATTCGTGACGAGGAGCAGGATGCCCTGGAACAGGCAGCCAAAACCATGGCAGATGCCGTCGAGCAGGGTCACTGCCTGTTTGCCTTTGGCTGCACCCATTCCTCGTTGCCAATCCAAGACCTTGTTTACCGGGCTGGCGGTTTCATGTTAGTCAACCCAATCTACGGACCGGGAATCGCGGCGTTGGATATCAAGCCCACGACGATCTCTTCGGCAATGGAACAAATGCAGGGCTATGCCAAGGTAATCCTGGATAACAGCCCGGCCAAAGCCGGTGATGTCCTGATCCTCGTTTCAGTCTCCGGGCGCAATGCGGTACCTGTGGAACTCGCTCAATTGGCAAGGGAGCGCGGTCTCAAGGTCATTGGCGTGACGTCGAAGGAGTACAGCCAGGCCGTCTCCTCACGCCACCCATCGGGTAAGAAGATGCACGATTTTGCTGATATCATCCTCGACAATAAAGCCCCCAAAGGGGACGCGGTTCTCGAGGATAAGGGCATGATGCAGAGATTCAATCCGGTTTCCGGTGTGACGTCAACGGCGATTCTACAGGCACTCGTAGCAGCGACCATCGAGGAACTTCTTCAACGTGGTTTCACACCCCCTGTTTTCCTGGCGGCTAATGTGGATGGCGGTGCAGAATACAATGCCCATTTGATCAAGCAATATCACGATCGAATCTTTTATATTTGACGAGGGTCGTTGAAGAGCGCACAATTTACGGTTACCGATCCCGTGGGTTTACATGCGAGACCCGCCGCACTGTTTGTCAAGCTCTCGAACGAATTCAGGGCGGACATCCGAATACGCAATTTAAGCGACTCGGGTGAATGGGTGAATGCCAAAAGCATCCTCAGCTTATTAACGGCTGCAGTGAAACAGAACGACCGTATTGAGATCCAGGCAGAGGGCCCTGATGAGGAGGCTGCGGTGGAAAAGCTCGAGGCGCTGGTACGCTCAGGTTTCAGCATAGAGGGTTAGGGAAGTGCAATGACTACCCTGACCACGATTGGCAGGTTGCGCGGCTTACAGCAGTGTGCCCTTCCGAACGGCACTTTTTCCATATTGTCACCCCGGCCAAAGAAGGCCTCCTTGCTCGCCCGCTGCAGATTTTTTGCTCTACCGCAAAGAGTTGATCGAAATAAATTTTCCCGACCAGGCCGACAATGACCGAACCCTATCCCATTACGTTCAAGGGAATTGCAGCTGCTCCCGGTTTGGCACAGGGCCCACTCTATATTTGGCGGGAGCAAACGCTGAAACTACCGCCGCCGTATCATTGCGACAATCCGCAGGCTGCTTACCATAGGATCCGGGCTGCTGTAGACCAGGTCAAGCTGGAGCTTGAAAAAGTTAAAAGCCGTACCCTGAACGAGCTTGGCAAGGAAGAAGCCGCTATCTTTGATGCCCACCTGATGATGGTGGACGATGTGTCATTGCATGGGATGGTTAAAGCCGATCTGGAATCAGGTAAAAACCCGGAAGCCGCCTGGTACGACGCTTGTGAAAATTTCGCTGGAATGCTGGCCGCCATTCCGGATCCAACCTTAAGTGCCCGCGCTGCCGATGTTCGTGATATTGAACAGCGGGTTCTGATCCACTTGCTGGGACTGCCGGTTGTGCAGAATGACCTCCGTCAGCCAGTCGTTCTGGTTGCACGCGATTTTACGCCCTCGCAAACGGCAACCATTGATCCGGCTAAAGTTCTGGCATATTGTACAGCAGAAGGTGGACCGACCTCCCACACAGCCATCCTGGCGAAAGCCCTGGGCATTCCGGCTGTGGTCGCATTGGGCGAAACCGTTCTGGACCTTCAGGCTGGCCAGCCGGTGCTGGTGGATGCATTTGCCGGAGAGATCACTGTTAATCCTACCAGCGCCCAGATGGATTCCTTTATCTTGCGCAAAGAGCAAAACGATGCCCAGACTGGACAGGATATCAAGGCTGCCTTCGAACCGGCGGTAACGCGGGATGGTGCCAGGGTCGAAGTCGTTGCCAATATTGGCAGTGCGGCAGATGCGGAAACCGCTATTGCTCACGGCGCCGAAGGGGTGGGCTTATTCAGAACGGAGTTTTTGTATTTGAATAGTAAAAGCCTTCCCACCATAGACCAGCAGGTGCAAGCCTATCGACAGGTGATCGAGATCCTGGGCGGTAAACCACTCGTTGTGCGTACCATGGACATCGGTGGAGACAAAACTGTTGAATACCTGGGAATTGAAAAAGAGCAGAATCCATTCCTGGGCTGGCGCGGAATTCGCATGATCAGTGAAAAACCGGAGCTCCTGCGCGATCAGTTCTATGCCCTCCTGAAAGCCGGGCTGGGGACAGACCTGCGCATCATGGTCCCGATGGTTTCCGGGGTTGACGAGGTTATTCAGGCGCGTGCATTGTTCGAGGAAGCACTTGCGCGGATAAAAAATGAAATCCAAGTCAAGTCGGGGAGTGTGCAGTTCGGCATCATGGTTGAAGTACCGTCTGCTGCATTGATGGTGGAACACTTTGCCCCGTATGTTGACTTTTTTAGCATCGGCACCAACGATCTGGCACAATATACCCTGGCGGTGGACCGGACGAACGCGCGGGTCGCTTCACTGGCAAGCGCTTTTGCGCCGCCTGTGCTCAAACTGATCGAACGGACAGTTCGGATGGCGCACGTGCATAAAAAATGGGTAGGCATGTGCGGCGAGTTTGCCGGTGAACAGATGGCTTTGCCGTTCCTGCTGGGTGTGGGTCTGGACGAGTTCAGTATGTCGGCAAGCTCAATCCCGGCTGCCAAGCGCATGATCCGTTCACTAAGCCTGGAGGATTGCCAAAAGGTTGCCCAACAGGTTCTGGACCTGCCAACTGCAGCAGCAGTACAGGATGCTCTAAAAGAGTGGATAAGTGGTAGGATAAAATCGACAGGATAATCTCTTTGCCAGATAGTACTGAGGGGGAATCCATGACTTTCCAGTTACGGACTTTTCGAGAGAACCTTTCGGAAAGTCCGCAGATTTTTTCCTGAACCGGGTAAACAGCGATAATTCTCCGGCTGATAGTAATGCGTTCCCTGATTACATTGATTCCTTGCCCCGAACACGACACACAATGGTGAGATGTTAATCACCAGACGGTGTTGTAACTACCCGTCCACGATGTACTTTCCAGAGCCCCAGGATCAGCCACACAGTGACCCCTATCACTCCTGTGAATCCACCAATCAACGGATTGACATACGGGAATAAAATGCGCCAGATGCCATAGACCTGACCATTGAACGCTCCATGAATCCATCCGGCCAGGATCGAGCTACGATTCCGCAAAGTCAATTCGTTTATATAGATACCTATGGCTGTCGTCATAGCCAGCATGCCAACGATGCCCAATAAGGGGTAACCTGGGTAGTTGAAGCCCACCACAATCAACGGTGCATGCCACAGCCCCCAAATCACACCCACAATAGTGTAGGCCTTGAGTTTGCCCAGTGGCATCAGTTTTGGCAGAAGGTAACCGCGCCAGCCAAATTCCTCGCCAAAGCCAAATATGCCGTTTATCGTAGGGCCGAGGAACAGGCTGGCCAGGAATACTGCTGGCAGAATCAACGCCGAAGAAGGCATAGTCGAAGTCCCAGCACCGGTCGAAGCCAAAAGTGCACGTAAATCTGCCAACTGCCAGTCCGGTTGACCCAGGCCCAGAAGCCAGGTCAAAGTGTAAGTAGCAATGAAGCAGGCCGGTACAACCAGTGCCGAAGTAAGGTACGGTCTCAATGCACCAATGCGGAAGTTGGTAATGGCAAAACCCTCATGCGTGATCAATTTGATCGTGAGCACAGTGGCAACCGCCGGCACCCACATTACCCCTGCGATAATAAACTGACCGTAAAGCGGGGGGACTCCTGTCAAACGAAACCCTGCCAAGATCAACGTGCCCTCGATGGCGTAGGTTATGCCAAAGGTAATGATCAGGAATGAGATTATGCCTTTGCGATCAATCATGGTGTGGTTTCTCCCTGGCGAAATGGCCTGGTGGTCTGCGGCGCAAGATCCAATGCCGGGCCGCATAACTTGAAACTAAGTTGACAATCTCAACAAAACTGCTTATGGACGGCTGCCGTAAAGTACCCCAAATGGGGATTGTTGGGATCAACGATCACAATCATTATACCAATATTGATTTTGACATCTTATGCTTGCGAAATGAATAACTTTAAAAACCTATGAACAAGCATATTCATGTTTTTGATAAAAAGCAAGGAATAACTTCTAAATTGTTGTGGGTTCCGTTCCAGTCCTGTATAAGGTTAAGTTAAAAAATGGGGAAAAAGTGGGCCCGTCAGGATTCGTCGCTAAGCACCCTGTGGGAACCTGCGACCAAGCGTATTCAGGCTCTACTCCAGTTTGGCTATAATTCTCCCTTGGTTTGGAGAGCAGTTGTGAACCTAGCGGTTATAGGTTCAATTCCTATTGAAACACATTTTTCGGTATGGATTATATCTTGGTAACGGTTTGGCATTATATGGTAACTAGCCGATGTTAGGCCACACCACTTTAGACCGATACGTGTCTCAATTTACGCCAAACATGATGCAGGGTTACCGCCACGCTGAGAATAACACACCAATAGAACATGAACTCGAATATCGCTATGCTGACTGCCGCCGCCGGTGCGGCGCCCTGCAAGACCGGCGGCTTGTTCACTATCCCGATAAAAACGGCGAACAAATGCGTTATCATCCCCCAGAGTCCCCCCAAGAAACAAAAGTTCACCACCGCATTGCCGCGTAAACGCAACGCTAGCCACCGAAATAAAAGGCTAATGCCCGCATAGAGTAGCCCATAGATTGGTGGAATTAACCAACGTGTCCAGGCCGGAAATACATAGTGATAGATGGAATCCCAGAAGTTGACTAATCCCCAAGTCCAAAGAGCACTCCAGAAGATAGCAGTCGTGATGCCCAATGCCCACTTGAAGCGGCGGAATGTTGCAGAATTGATACGCCAAGCCAAGATGGGAATAAACACCGCGTCAATTGCGGCAAAGATGAAAGTCCCCAACCAGAGCGTCTCCGATGTGATTTTAGAACCAAGAGGTAACATCAGTGAGGTCCTATTTTCTACACTCCTTAGAGTAATTCTTATGGCGAGGTGGTCTAACTCGCGTATATGCGGATTGCATAATAGCTTATAGGCGGTCCGTATAACATCCTAAATCGTTTAGGATGTTATACGACCATAGATTAATAATCGCCTATAATAATTATAGATTGATTTGTCTTTCGATAAGCGTAATTATCTTAACCAAGCGGTTCCAGGTTCAAATCCTATACGAGTAAATTTTTTTATCGTCACTTTATCACCAACGGTATGCGACACCTGCGACCGTTTCTGTCAAGACTCGAAATAATGATAGCACGAAATTTTCCGAGCCGCAGCGAACCTATACCAAAGGCGGTCAGGCTGAGCCGGTGTTAGGTGCGCCACTTACCTGAAACTGCAGACAACATTAGCCACGGTTCGATAACAATATTAATCAGTACGTGGGCAAATATACAGGGCCCCAAATTACGTCCGCCCGCGAGATAGATGATAGCCAGAAAGATCCCTAGAATTGACGTCGATATGATTGCCGGAAGCGCAACCTTGAAGTCGCGCTTTGCGAGTAGTGTCCAACTGGTATGTGCCAAACCAAATACGACTCCGGATATTAAAATCTGGATTATGGATGCGAATCCTCTTAACATCAACATATCCATGATCCAACGTCGAAAGAAGACCTCTTCGACGATTCCACCAACAACTGCTGTGAGAATCCCAAGGAGTTTAAACAGAGAGATTTCGCGCTGCATACTTGCAATAAATGGGATGGCTCTTATTGTGTATAAAACATATACGATTCCTACAATGGTAGCGAGAATCCAAGCTATCGGAGAGGCTATTGAATTTCTCTCAAAGCCGAGATTTTGGAACATGGGGATTTGATACCCAACCAAGATCATAGCCAATGGGCTGAACATAACCAATAACACTGTACCTAAGATCCATGCAGTTTTTCTTCGATCAGTCATTGTTTCTTCCTCTCACTTCTATTGTTCTAGATTATTGAAAACTCTATTTTTCTTTGATTTCCCGTGACTTTTTCCAGGTCAAGATTATGCCGAACAGGATAGCAAAACTGAATGAGGTTTCCCAGTCTACGGTACTTTCTCCGTGCCCGATGAGGTTCCATAGAAATGTCACAAGCGCAACAGTCACCAGGGCTACTGCGAACACGGTACCAAATTCGACGACCAGTTTCTTAATGTTCATTTTTCCCTCTCCTTTTTAGAAATCCTACATGTTTACTCGAATTGATATAGCCAGAAAAAGAAAACCTGATTACGCAATAATTTAATTGTCACCTCACTTAACGGTTGAACTACATAGATGATCAGACCACACTTATGACGACTTTTCCCTTGGGATGTACTTTCTCAAAATACCAGAAAGCTTCAGGAGTTTTACTTAACGGGTAACATCCATCGATAACCGGCATGATTTTCCCGGATTCAAGGAGTTCTTTTATAAAGACTAGATCCTTCTTGTTGTGTTCCAGCGATACGACATATGTTTTCTGGCACCCGGTCTTGGAAATTCTTTTCCCATTGCTCGCCGCCTGGAAGAGTTGAAACATCGAGCCACCAGCAACGACATAAGTTCCTTCAGCGTTTAATGCGCGCAGATAATCTGAGATCGGATGATATCCGTTCACGGCCAGGATCAGGTCGTACTGCTGCCCGTTTTGGGTGAAATCTTCTTTCTTGTAATCGATGACATGGTCTGCCCCAAGTGACCGCACCATCTCCAGATTCCTCGTACTGCACACGCCAGTGACTTCCGCTCCGAATGATTTGGCAATCTGTACTGCAAATGCCCCCACACCACCAGACGCGCCTTGAATCAACACCTTTTGCCCGGGCTGTATTTTTCCCTTATCGCGTAAACCCTGCAAAGCGGTCATCGCCGCTAAAGGTACAGCCGCAGCCTGTTCGAACGTTAGGTGAGCCGGTTTCAATGTTATTTCATTTTCACCGGCACATACATACTCGGCAAAAGTGCTTCCGCCATACCTGGATAAGCACCCGAAGACTTCATCTCCTGGCTGAAATTGCCTGACGTTACTGCCAATCGCCTCAACCCGCCCGGCTACATCAGCCCCCAATATCTTGTTTTTGGGTTGCAGAAAACCTCCCGGCACCAGGCGGATAAAGAACGGGTTTGCTCTCATAAGGCGCCAATCGCGGGAATTAATGGAGGCTGCATGAATTCTGATCAGTACTTCATCATCTTTCGGAGCGGGTTTTGCAACCTCTTGGAGTTGAAGAACATCCGGTGAACCGTATTTTGGACAGACAATCGCTTTCATTATCACGCGCCTCCATTGAGCTTATCGTATAGATGGCCAACAACTATTCCAAGAGCGAGAAACCTTGGCACGTTCATTCCTGTGTCAATTAAAAGGTAGACAGAGGCATTGTTTGGATTAACAAGAGTTAAAATGACTTCGATAATGACCAAGGCAACAAAGCTAAGGATCAATGCCTTTAAGATGGGATTTTTTGTTGGAATCTGATTAAAGAAACGAAGCAGGAAATAACTGACGCAGAATCCGATAATCAGACCGCCAACCAAAGCTTCAACAAGAGCCATTGGAAGATATGAAATCGAGAAAGCAGCTTTATACTCCGCAGCGATGGGAGACACTGAAATTACGAAGTCAGTTATCCAGAAGGCTGCGCCTCCCGCTCCAGTCAACTTATACAGTTTCTTGTAGAACTCGTGTGACCTCTGCTGCTTGCTTCGACCTGTGGCTTGGGTTTCCATGGTTGTCCACCTATTCCGCCTGAGCAGACTTGGAAGCATTTACGGATGGATCGAGTCCTTTGTACAGCCGTCTGTATAGATAGCCAATCCCTATTCCAAGAGCGAGAAACCTTATTACGTTAAATATTGTGCCGATGAGGAAGTAGCGCAAGACATCACTTGTCGCGAGAAAACTTGAGGGACCTCCGATCAGGATCGTGACAATGATCAGGACGATGAAGGTTAGTATTACGGATTTTGAAATCGGATCCTGTGTTGGAATCTTATCAAAGAAACGAAGCAGGAAATAGCTAACGCAGAATCCGATAATCAGGCCACCAAGCAAAGACTCAAGCAGCATTGGATAATAAGAAATTGAAAGAGCAGCTCTATACTCGGCAGCGATAGAAGTCCGGGAAATTGCGAAGTTAGCTACCCAAAAGGCTAAGCCTCCCGCTATCGCCAATATTGGCGCCTTTCTCCAGATTTCTTTTGAGTGGATCATCTTTTTATCTCCTTCCTTTTTACTTATAGTATTCATTTTTCTCTCCTTTTTGAATGCTGTGGATGTATGAGTTTCTCAGCCAACCTCAATTGAGGCTGGTTTCTGTTCCATGGCACCAATAATCAGAAGCCACAAAGTAAGTCCTAATTCCGCAATAAAACTAACCACCAAACATGGGTACGATATTATTTCGTAGCTCGGCCAAATGAACCGCTGACAAATATAGATCAGAAGACCAAAACCATCAGCGATCAACAATATGCCCAGGATTTTAGGAAGAAAGCCCGACTTGAAAACCAGATAACCGAGCGGAAAGAGCCAGATGCCATAGGGTATCTGGGCGATAGTAGACCCATTCTTGTACAAATTGACAAACAAAATTGCTTGCGCTTGCAGCTGATCTGGCTGGAATACTTTCAAATAATCAGCACCGCTGAAAAGCAGCAGGCTGGCAAATAGATTAAGATGACTAAGAACCAATATAGCAAACCCGCCCAGGTTCAATAACAGGAACAGTAAAGCCATGTTTTTGTTAACCGATTCCAATAACACATACAGAGCCCAGGCCGCCAAAAGAAAGAGCACATATGAGAATAGACTGATTACAAAACCGATGCGAAATAGCGATTCATGAGCCGTTATGTGATTGACCGTTACCGAGGCATCCACGGATACAAATCGACCAAACCAATTTGCAATGAACGAAGTTACAATATACATAAAGTAGAGGAAACCTGCGATTCTTGCGGTCCTATTGATTGAATTCATTTTTTATCTCCTTTGAATAGGGAATAGCCCGACAGACCAATGCCCACAATGTATAAAGCGCTCAGAGGTATATTCACTTGCCAGCGTGCGTTTCCGAGGGGTGCGGAGGCGATAAAGGCCAATATCTCGACAAAGCCAATCGTGATCAACAACAACCAGAAGGCCCATTTTTGGCCCTTGCTTAGACATAACCGGATAACGAACCAAGCCAGTACTGAGAAGGCAACCGCGTAAGAGTTATACAGGATCGTCAAAGCATTGAGCGATGCAATGACCATGGCATCCAGGCTGGCGATCTCAGATTTTTCAAACACCATTCCCAGAAGCGGTGAGTTTCCAATGTGAAAGACGACAATGGTCAGTATCAAGGTGGAGATAAGAAAATTGAGGCCGCTCCATAAGGAGAGAAATCTCGAACCTGCTTTTAGCATTTTGGCTTTCTCCTTTCGATGTGTTGTGTCCGCTTTTTAGAGTCTATTCCACGAGCATTACCATGGTGCTGAGCGGGGAGGGTTTAAGGGAGGGTCTTCAGCCCTCCCTCTCCCCGATAGTGCAAATCTATGCCGCGCTCAAAAGCTCATTCAGGCTGTTTTCGCAGACAGAGAAGCGACTGCAGATGGATTGAATCCTTTAACGATCAGCCACACCGCAAGAACCATTTCTTGCACGAATATTGTCAGGTGTAATATCATGAAAACCGGCGAAAAAGGAATAATCTGGCCAAATATCGTTAACAAGGCGGCTGCAAGCGAAAAAGCAACTCCTATGAAACCCCAACCTGATAGCCATCGAGGAATGAGTTTTGATTGATAAAATACATAGTAATACATGAAAGCACCCAGGGTAAAAGCGATCACCCCCAACTGGCCAGCCCATGTTTTTATCGCCAGTAATAGAGTGCCTGACACTTGAAATACGGAAGCATTCGAGGCTCCTGCCTTTACATATTCCCGACTCAATGTGAGTAGTGACAGCAGGCCAACCACAGCGACAATATAGAGCATACCCTCCATAACCCTGAACCCAACAGAACCCAGGGCGAAAGCTTGATGATGCTTCTTTAGGAGTGGGTAAAGCCAAATCGCGATACTGGCAGAGGCAAAAGCCGAGAGTAAAACCAAGAGGCTTTCTATAATCACCCGGTTTTCATTTGCTGAAATACTGATAAGATAATCCGGTGCATCCAGAATAGTGTTTAAAGGAATATTACCAAGCATGCCTAGAACCGTTGCCATGATAAATAATACTCCCACACTTATTGCGGTCTTTCTGTAGGTATTCATTTTTTTATCTCCTTTTTTGAACGATATGGATGAGTTTCATTGAATTGGACTTGAATAAAATTGTGGTCGCCACACGGTTACCGGGGGATGAAATGGGCTGGAAATGTTATCAAAGGCAAACCTCCTTTCCAAGTAGCTTATATCCATTTACTATTTGACGTCTGACTGATCCGCCTGGCCTGTCCCGCGAAGTCCCCGAAGGGGGAGCGTAGTCGAGGGGTCGGGTTCGAGAGGACTGACTGAGACCAATGGCATTCCCAAATCACGCACTTTTTTGAGCAAGCCATGCAACGCGGCCTGGTCAATTACCGGGCCGGTTAAGAGCGTATCGCCGTTCTCTTCCAGCGTGATGGTCAGGCCGCCAAACCAGTCTGTCCATTGATGACCTAGATGGCCCTTGATCCTGATCTGATAGACCACGGGTTGACTTGGATTAGTTGTTGGATCAGAATTGTTTGACATCACCTTGTACCTTTTGTGGCCGGTCATTACAGTCCGTGCCACGTGCTCAATGTACAAGGATAATATCCCCCACACAGTGTTAACGAACAGACACTTTAGTGTTGGTTATAGGTGTTGTTTTTAGTTATTGAGGGGAAATGTTGAGGAAACTTGAACCTTACAACAAACCCAGTTCGCGGGCGCG
>Ga0315277_10002528_pt1 | contig 25441 bp, 20 predicted proteins | sample YL17G05_15_MG_FD_203695 | JGI IMG/M metagenome (GOLD analysis project Ga0315277, IMG submission 203695) | Sediment microbial communities from Yellowstone Lake, YNP, Wyoming, USA - YL17G05_15 | ecosystem: Environmental > Aquatic > Freshwater > Lake > Sediment | place: USA: Wyoming | collected... | reverse complement strand
TTTTTGCTCAAAGACCAACGCGGAGAGAATGTCCCGTCCGCCTCCCGCGCCGACCACTAATACGCGCGAGTCGGGCCGCAAGTAGTGCACCAAGTTGACCATGTCGTTCTTCAGATATTGAACATCATTCAAATCGCCATGAAAGGCCGTCAGGATCGTGTTCGCGCTGGCATCTATATTCAGATGTAATTGTGAGATTTGCGCATGGACGGAGAGTGCGGCACCTCGGCTGTACCCCGTGGGCGATTCCGGTATGTTCGGATCTCCGAGAACCTGAATCCGGGAAAACGAGTTCCACTTCTCATAGAGCGGTCGCGGTTCCTTTTCCCCTTTGACCCATTTCAGCCGTAGGATAGGCGACTGCCGGTGGACAAGAACAGTGTGGCCGACCACAATGATGGCGAGCAAGAGGCTGGTCGCTTGGGTGGTCCGCAGTAATTTCCAAGAGCCGACGTCGGTCGCGAAGAAAACCGCGCCGGTCGCGGCGAGCAACGACACCGCAATCACCGCCGTTGGGCCGTCCGTGATTTTCAGCGTGTAAATCAGCACCATACATCCGAGCGCAGCACCTGATAGGTCGGCCGCATAGAGTCTGTTCACCTGTCGGGGAAACTTGGTCAGAGCCAGACACACACAGATGCCGCTAAAGACAAAGGGCACGGAGATGACCAAATAGGTGAGGGCAATCAAAGCCCATGCGGCAAGCGATGGTTCCATGGTGAGGGGAATACCCAAGTGCGCTACGAAACTGATCGTCGCGGACACGGCAAATAGAAGAGCGCCCAGCGACAGGTGGTATGGCGCTCGCTCTTCGGTGAAGTGGCTGGGGCGCAGATACACCAGCAGCGCACCCAGCGTCATTCCAAACATCGCAATCGAAATCGCGAAGAAGGCAAAATGATACCAGAGGGTCACGCTGAAGATCCGCGTGAGCAGGATTTCATACATCAAGGTGGCGAGCGCGACCAAGAAGAGGCCGGCATAGGTCGCTTTTCTTGCTGCGATGCCTTCACTCACAGGTTCGTTCCTCTGGGTTCCTTGGCCGCGATTGGAAAGAGCTCTCGTTCACGTCCGGCCACCTAAGATGTGGCGGGTTGCTACAAGAAGGGAATCCGTCACATTGTGTCAAGATGGGAATGTGCGCGCCGCCGCATGGCACGCCTGCTCTGGGAGACGGGTCCGCGAGACGACCTGACTACTGTTGCGCTCCCGGCTGTTCCCGTGTTACCTCCGACCCGGCAGTAAAATCGGGTGTCATTTGGCAAGCGCAGGCCGGGGAAGAAACTTGACAGTGTTCTTTCTCCTGCCCAAGGTCGCTCGATTGATGGTTATGTTGGTTGTGAATTGCCAGGATATCCGAGACCCAATTGGACAGGAGGATAGCGATGATTCGAAGTAAGACTTGGCTCAAGACAGGTCTGGCGATGCTGGCCGGGGTATTGTTGACCCTTGCGGTGCAGGGCCTGGGCGGGCGATGGACTCGTCCGGCCGAGGCCGCTCGTCTCGACGATCTGGCCCGTTCGGGCATGTCGCAACTGATTCATTCCTTGCCCTGGGTCGGGAACAGCAGGATTCGCGGTATCACAGGTTTGGGCGACGGCCGGACATTTATTGTCTATACCGACAAGGATATCATGTTCTATCAGTTCTTTTCGGGCCCGATCTCATCGCCGTCTTCGGCTCGCTGACGGAGACCTGAGAGCCGTCATGGCGCTGCGCGGCACCCAGAATGTCGTAAGAAGCAACGGCAGGTTTCCTCCTTGACGGGGCAAGTCTCAGCGCCCGACAAAAAATGGCAAGCGTTTCGCCAAGGGGACCGAGGTGCCTTTCCCCAGATCGAGCGGGCATTCGCGAGAGATGAAGACCAAATGCCAATCTTCGTGAACGGCTCGTTCGTGTGTCACTTCAGGGTGTCGCCGGGAGAAGAGTGGTGCGGAGATCAATACTCTATATCCTGATAGGCCTCGGCACGATAGGCGTTGCAGTTGCGGTGGTTTGGCTAATTGCCTTCCGCGAGCGCAAGCTCAGCGCAGAAAGAATACTCGCATCTTACCGCGATGAAAGGGAGTACGGAGGGTTGAGGATTCTCTACCCGATCAATGACACACTTTTCCCGCCGGAAATTGCGTCCCCTACATTTCGCTGGACGGATGCCCAACTCCAGTCCGACACCTGGCTCGTCACGATCACATTCCAGGGCGAGCAGGAACGCATGAATTTCCTCATCCGCGAACCGCAGTGGACACCCGAGGCGAGCGAATGGGAGATCATCAAGAAGCGATCGCTGGAAAAGGAAGCAAAGGTTGCCATTCTGGGCGTCAATCGCTCCGCCCCGAAAAAAATCCTGTCGGTGGGCCGAGTCTCAATCCGTACATCCAAGGACGAAGTCGGCGCCCCCTTGTTCTATCGGGAAGTGAACCTGCCGTTCAATGATGCCGTCAAAGATCCCAGGCGCATCCGGTGGCGTTTTGGGTCAATCGCCTCGCCGCAGCAGCCTCCGGTTATCCTGGAGGGGCTGCCGGTTTGTGGGAACTGTCATTCGTTTTCCCGCGATGGGAAAACGCTGGCGATGGACGTGGATTATGCCAATAGCAAAGGTTCCTACATTATCACACGGGTCGCCGAAGAAATGGTTCTCGCCACCAGCGAAATCATCACGTGGGATGACTACCGGAAGGAAGACAAGGAACAGACTTTCGGTTTGCTTTCCCAGGTCTCGCCGGACGGCAGAGTCGTCATCAGCACGGTCAAAGATCGGTCCGTCTTCGTTCCGAAACCCGACCTGGAGTTCTCTCAACTTTTTTTCCCGATCAAGGGGATTCTGGCTGTCTATTCCAGGGACACGAAGACGTTCCAACCGTTACCGGGAGCCGATGATCGTCAGTTCGTCCAGAGCAATCCGTCTTGGAGTCCCGATGGGAAGTACATCGTCTTTGCCAAGGCCAAAGCGTATCAACTCAGGAAGGACAGAGGGACCGTTCTGCTGACCGCGGAAGAAGTCGAGGAATTCCTCAAAGAGGGGAAGATCTTCTTGTTCGACCTCTACCGGATTCCCTTCAATGACGGCAAGGGCGGGAAACCAGAGCCACTCAAAGGAGCCTCGAACGACGGGATGAGCAACTTCTTCGCGCGATACTCACCCGACGGCAAATGGATTGTGTTCTGCAAAGCCAAGAGCTATATGCTGCTTCAACCCGACAGCGAGCTGTATATCATCCCGGCCGAGGGTGGGGAGGCCAGAAGACTGGAATGCAACACCAACCGGATGAACTCCTGGCACAGTTGGTCGCCCAACGGCAAGTGGCTGGTGTTTTCGTCAAAAGCCAATTCGCCCTACACACAGCTTTTCCTCACCCACATTGATGAACAGGGACGCAGCAGCCCTGCCGTCCGGCTGTCCCATCTGACGGCTGCCGACCGAGCGGCCAACATACCGGAGTTTGTCAACGCGGATCCATCCGCAATCAAGCGTATCCAAGAACGATTCCTGGACGACTACTCTTTTCTGAGAGCAGGAAATGCGTTTCTCAGAGGTGGTGACGCAGATAACGCGATCCCTCAATATAGAAAAGCGCTCGCGCTGAATCCCAACAACGCCGAGGCGCACAACAATCTGGGCTTCCTTCTGTGCAACGTGAAGAGCATGTATGAGGAGGGGATCGCCCACTCTTTGGAGGCCGTCCGACTTGATCCGAATAACCCTCGTACACATTTCAACCTGGGTGTGGCGCTGTTGCACCGAGGAGAACTCGACCAGGCCATCGCCCATCTCTCGGAGGCTGCGCGGCGCATGCCACAAGACCTCGAGATGCAGTATAAGCTCATGTACCTGCACTACAACCTCGGTCTGGCCTTGTATCGCAGGGAGAAGGTCCAAGAGGCCACAGTCCATTTGTCGGACGCCGTGCGCCTTGACCCAAACAACGCGGACTTTCGCTTCGCCCTCGCCCTGGCGCTACGTCGCCAGGAGAAGTCCGACGAGGCCGTAGTCCATTTGTCCGAGGCGGTGCGCCTAGCCCCGAACAACGCCGATTTCCACTACGCCTTTGCCCAGGCGCTCGTTTCGCAGGGAAAGTACAAAGAGGCCATAGACCATGTGTATCAGGCTGTGCGCCTGAACCCGAACAACGCGGAATACCATTACGTACTCGCCACAGTGCTGGCTGGGGCGGGAGAGATTACCGAGACCCTCGCCCATTACTCGAAAGCGGTGTCTCTCGATCCCGCCATTGATAAATCGCCGGATCTGCACGACTGTCTGGCAATAAACTATGCCAGTGCGGGCCGATTTCGCGAGGCCGTCTCGTCTGCGGAAAAGGCGTTCAATCTCGCGCGTGCCGCGGGAAAAGAAGACCTTGCACAACAAATCAAGGAACGGATCGAACTCTATAAGCAGAACAAGCCTTATCATCCCGCAAAATCGCCCTAATGTCCTCGGTGAAAGCAGGATTTGTTCCACAGGGTTACAGACGACGATCTCTTGGGCCGCGCCGGCTGTCGGGTTTCAAAATCACCTGAAAGGTCGGGAGCCAAAGGGCTTTTGAGTAAACAATATTTGACATCCGCCCGCGCCCGGGGTATTGGTTTACATAGAAAAAGCAAGGGGTGAAACAGCATGAGACACATAATGACATTCGCGTTGCTGGCCGGCGTGATTTGTCTGTTCACGCGTATCAATGTTCAGGCCCAGATCTCTTGTGCACCGCCGCCCAAGGCGCAGCCACAGCGAATCAAGGCCGGCGAGGGATTCCCACCGTTGCCTCTGCCGGTTACACCTTTGCGTCGCACCGAGCGAAAGAAACCGCCTGCGCCACCAACGCTCATGGCCAAGGTCAACTACGGCGCACTCACGATGGCCGAGGAGGAGGGACGCAAGGTCCGCCGTTACCAATGGACGATGGCGTTGGGCGACACCAACGCTCTTTTCGACTATGCCCGCCGGGAATTGGGCGAAGTGGCCAACTATAAGGCCGACATCATGCGCCTCAACGAATTCGACTATTCGCCCGACCGCACGCCGCTGATCTATTTCACGGGTCAAGAGGGTTTCGAACTGACGCCGCTCGAACGAAGCCACATCCGCAACTATGTCCTCCTGGGCGGCTACGTGTTTGCCAATTCGAGCAGCGGCAAGGATGCCTTCACCGAATCGTTCAAGAAGGAGTTTCAGACGATCTTTCCCGACCGTCCGTGGTTCACTCTTCCTCCCGAACATCCGCTCTTTCACAGCCACTTTCAGTTGACTTCTTTGCGCCATAAAGAGGGTCCGTCAAAACTCGAAAACCGTTTCCCCACGATCTATGGGATCAACATTGGCTGCCGCACGGCGGTGATTTTTACCCCCTATGACGTTGCGTGCGGCTGGGACGGCCACACGCACGATTTCGGCAAGCGAATTGACATCGAGGACGCGCGGCGTTTCGGCGTCAACCTGTTGGCCTATTCACTGGCCTACTATCGGCTGGGTCGCACCCAGAGCATCGTGAAGGTTTTTGCTCCCGACGCTGCCAATCCGGGCGACGTCGAGATCGCTCAGATTCGCCACGCGGGCGATTGGGATCCTCATCCGACGGCCATCAGCAACCTGATGAAAGCGTTCGCGATGTCCACGAGCGGGCAGCCGACCTATCGGCACGTGGGCGTCGAGGCCGACTCGGACGAACTCTTCAACCATCCGTTCCTCTATCTGACGGGCCATCTCAGCTTCTCGCTTTCGGACAAAGGGCGAGCGAATCTGCGCCGCTATCTGGACGGCGGCGGTTTTCTGTTCGTCCACAACTGTTGCGACCGGCGCGCATTTGACCAGGCCGTGCGCCGCGAACTCAAGACTCTTTTCCCCGATGACAGTCTGGCCGAACTGCCGGCCGACCATCCGATTTTCTCTTCCCACGTTCCGATCAACCCCACCCAGGTGCCGGCCGACGGCGTGCCGGGCTACAACTTGACCAAGGCCACCTTGTTGGGACTGACGCGCCAGGGCTATACGTGCGTTGTCTATAGCCCCGTCTCGTTGAGCGGCGGCTGGGAGGACGAACCCCGGCCGCTGGTGGCCTCCGTTGCCCCCGAAACGGCTCTCCAACTCGGCGTGAATGTGCTGGTCTATGCGATGACGCATTGAGCGGCTGAAAGTGAGATGGACGCGGAGAGGATTCCAAGAATCAGGTCGCTATCGCCGATGCAGGAATGGCAATTCCTGGTCTTCTTCGAAAACGGCGTGGAAAAGACTTATGACTGCAAGCCCACGATGACCAAACCGGAATTCTCCCTTTTCAAGGACCTCGCTTCTTTGCATTTCTGGAGAAAACTCTTGCAGGTGGGGTGGCGTTGTGCCCATTGTAATACAATGGTTGCAGGAGGAGCACTATGAGTACAGCCGTATCTACAAGGCTGCCTGACGAGCTAGCTAGGCGGCTGGATGGGATTGCCAAGGAAACCGACAGGCCCAGGTCTCACATCATCCGCAAGGCGCTGGAGTCTTATCTTGAGGATTACGCTGATCTTCAGATAGCCATAGATCGCTTGCACGACAAGACCGATCCCATAGTTTCGGGGAAAGACTTGAAGAAGTCCCTTGGCCTATAATATCGTTTACAAAAAAATCGGTTTCTCGCGATCTGGCGAGGCTGAGCAAACAAGAGGCTCGGCGAATTCTTGGCCGGCTTGAGAAAGATCTGACGTAACTGCTCAGGCCCATCGAGATTTGTAGCCGCCGACGTAAGAAGGCGGAAATACGTAAGGAGGCGAAAATGCTCGATCATCGGGGGCTCCTTCCGCCTCCTTACGTCGGCGGCTACAGATGGCGGCTACAGGGGCGGCGGCTCGGCCTCGCGCTCACGCGTGTAGAGTTTCCAGAACCGCTCCCAGTAGCCCTCAGCCAGCGGATGAAGCGTCGGATAGCCGGGCACGATGGCACCGGAATAGGGCCAGTCGGCATCGCATTTCGCCAATTCGGCCCGGACGGGATTGGCTAGGACATAGAAGCAAAAGGTTTCAAAGGCGTTCTCCTGGCGTTCATCTTCGCGCAGAACGTGGTCGTGTGGCTGATGTTGCCACTGACGACCACAGCCCAGAGCAGGTTCCAGATGCGTTCGCAAGAATTTCATCGCGCTGATCTGGTCGGAATCGCGGCGCATGCCCATCCAGAGCAAATGCAGATGGTCGGGCATGAGGCAATACGCGGGACAGAACAGATGCTCGCGCGCGGCAGCGTGCAGCATGATTTCGCGGAATGTGGCGTGGAACGCAGGCGTAAGCCAGCCGCTGGCCCGTTCTTCGAGCGTGTTCGTCCAGAAGACAACGGCATGCCCTTGGTAATAGGTTCGTCCCAGCCGAGGAAGCTTACCTTTGCGCTCGAGACTCATAGAGTATGTATCAAATTGGCAAAAGGGTATGTCAAGTGCCGGAATTGTAGCCGCCGACGTAAGGAGGCGGAAATACGTGGGGAGGCGGAAATCCTGGACATACCCGATCCATTTCCGCCTCCTTACGTCGGCGGCTACAGTCGGCGGTTACAGCCAGCGGCTACAAGTGCTCAAGCAGTTGCCGGGAGTGGAGTGAGATTGACATGCGGAGAATCCCAAAAATCAGGTCGGTAGCGCCGATTGAGGACGGGTGGCTTCTGGTTGGCTTCGAGAACGGCGTCGAGAAGACTTACGACTGCAAGCCCCTGATGACCAAACCGGAATTCTCTCTCCTCTGCTTTCCGGGCCGGGCTTGTGAATGCAACCGAAGGCAAAGCCGAAGCCATCGTGCGGCAAGCCTGTGGGAAAGTAATGCGCTATTGAATTCTAGCGGAACTCTAAACTTGGCGACGGGCTGTTCGTTCTTGCGTTCAAAACATCCCCGACGAGGAAATGACTAAACTGTCGCCACAAGATGCATTGGCATCGCGCCGTCGATGCGCACAGTCCGGCACGATCCGAGAGTGAGGTCGAGAAAAAGAAAATGGTGCGAAAATTCGTCAAGCTGTGCAGACCGAAGCCAACCCTTAAAGAAGCGCTGCAATATCTAGAGAAGGGGCACTATGGAGTTGACCAATCGGCTTACGTGTCGCCGGAGGATCGTATCAGGAAGCTCCAAGCGTTTGAAGCGGAAACGGAGAAATTGTTGCGTAGCCACATACCCCGAGGGCACAACCTAACACTCGTCATGCTCAAGTGTCACATCATTTTGGAGTTTATGCTCAACAAATTCATTGAGCTAGTTGCGCACTGCGAAGTGGACATATCCAAGGAGCGTTTCTCTTTCGCTCAAAAGATCACGCTTTTACATCTGTTGGGATTTCCGCCCAACCCCACAACCATTCCCAGCCTGGAGATTCTGAATGGCTTGAGGAACCAGGTCGCTCATGCGCTAGAGCTGGACCACCAAAAAGTGGATCTCCTCATCAGGATCAACAGCGATGATCCAGACGAGGTTGGTGCGTTGGATGACGAAGGACGAGCGAAATGGATCAAGACGATCACCGCCTTCATTGCTGGAGTCATACTTGGATGCGTCATGGCTCACAATGTGGATGCGTGGGAAGAAACGACAGCACGAAATCGGTAGGAGATCGGTGACATTCATGATAAGGATAACGCAAGGATAAAAGGGGTTCTCCTGGACGGCGATCGGAATGCCGAGGATCCCGGTGCCGTTGGGTCAAACCACTCATTTCCCTCGCGTGCTTTTTGGCTCTTGTCTCTGTGGCGACGCGACCGGCGCAGAGCCGACGCGCGACCGGACATTCATTTGCCGCATCGGGGGGACGAACCGCCCTTGCAGAAGAGCGAGTTTGGATCAACCTGCCAGCCTCGCAGCAGAATAAGAAATTCGCAGACAGGAGACGAAATCCCATCTCCGTGTTTGTGCCTCTGCTCCCTTTTCCAGAGATCGAGGATTCCCTTGACGGCGGCTGCGATCTGGATTATTGCCTTTCTGAGATAGTTCGCTGGGAGCGCAACAGTTGACCGAACAGCAAAGCAGCGAGGGTCGTTCTTCCCATCCGCCGCTACGGATCATGCCCTTGGGCGGCTGCGGAGAAATCGGCCTCAACATGACCGTGGTCGAGTGCGGCGACGACATCCTCGTCATTGACTGCGGCCAGATGTTTCCCGAGGAGGATATGCTCGGGATTGACCTGGTCATCCCTGACTTCGGCTACCTCAAGGAGAATCGCGACCGCGTCCGTGGGATCATTCTGACTCACGGCCACGAAGATCACATCGGCGCTCTGCCCTATGTGCTGCCCGAAATTCGCGTTCCCGTCTATGGAACGCGCCTCACGCTGGCGCTTGTGCGCGACAAATTGCGCGAGTCGGGTCTCGACACCACGACCACCTTTATGGAGGCCAAACCGCGCCAGCCCGTCAAGCTGGGCAATCTGAGCGTCGAATGGATTCCCGTCACTCACAGCATGCCCGACTCGTCGGCGCTGGCGATCACGACGCCGGCGGGCGTCATCATTCACAGCGGCGATTTCAAGATTGATCCCAATCCCATTGATGGCCGCCACTTCGATTTCTTTCGGTTCGCCGAGTATGGCGAAAAGGGTGTTCTGCTCCTTCTGTCCGACAGCACGAACGTCGAGCGCGCCGGCACCAGCCCCTCCGAGTCGTCCGTCATTTCGGCTCTCGACCAGTTGATCGAAGAAGCCGAGCGAACCGTCGTGATCGCCACATTTGCTTCGTCGCTCCACCGCATCCAATCGGTGATGAATTTGGCGGCACGGCGGCGGCGGCGGTTGTTTGTTTCGGGCACGAGCATGGAAGCGATGGTCGAGATCGCTTCGGAACTCGGCTATCTCGACATTCCCCACGAGATCTATTGTCCCATCGAGGATCTCGTCAACACGCCGCCCGAGGATCGCGTGATCCTGACCACCGGCAGCCAGGGCGAGCCTCTGTCGGCGCTAAGCCGCATGGCGCTCGATGACCACAGGCAAATCCACGTGGCGCCGGGCGATCTGATCGTTCTTTCGTCGCGCATCATCCCCGGCAACGAGCGGGCGATCTTTCGGATGATCAACCATCTCTTTCGGCGAGGCGCGCGCGTCGTCTATGAACGCACCGCGCCGGTTCACGCCTCGGGCCATGCGTTCCGCGAGGAAATGAAAAGTCTGATCAACATCGTCCGGCCGCGCTACTTTGTCCCGATTCATGGCGAGTTGCGCCATCTCACGGCCCATCGCGACCTGGCGATCGAAATGGGCTTGCCGCGAAGCAACGCTACGTTGCTCGAAAATGGCCGCGCCTGGGTCTATGAGAATGGCCAGGCGAGTGTGCAACCTCTCTTCCAGGCCGGGCGCACCCTGGTGGACGGCAAAGGGATCGGCGACGTTCACGCCATTGTCTTGCGCGACCGCCAGCATCTGGCTCAGGACGGCATGTTTATCGTCGTTCTGGCCATTGACCGCTCGAGCAATCGTGTTGTCGCGGGGCCCGAAATCATCACGCGCGGGACGGTCTATGTGGACGAGAATGAAGAGTTGCTCACCCGCTGCAAACAGGTCATTCTGGAGACGATCGAGGGCAGCGTCGAGGAGAGCCGCGGCGAGTGGACCGTCATGAAAACCGAGGTACGGCGCGCCGTGAAGCGTTTCCTCAAACGCGAAATTCGCCGCTTCCCCGTCATCCTTCCCGTGGTGATTGAGATATGACGCCGCTTCAGGCGCTTCTGCTCGGCATCGTGCAGGGGCTGACGGAATTCCTGCCGGTGAGCAGTTCGGGCCATCTTGTCTTGGGCAAGAAGATTCTCAGCGTGGCCAGCGAGATGCCTGTCACATTCGAGGTCGTTGTCCACGCGGGGACGCTGCTGGCCACGTTGCTGGTTTTTTGGAAACCGGTGTGGGAAATACTCTGTTTTTTGGGACGGGTGACAAAAAGACCGAGCGAGTGTTTGTCCGGTGATCCGGCCGGCAGGCTGCTTCTCTTGCTTATTTTGGGAACGATTCCCGCCGGCCTGGCCGGTGTGCTTTTCAAGGACTGGATCGAATCGCTTTTCAGCAACGCGCTGTTGGTGGCTGTCGGGCTTTGCGTGACCGGAACGTTCTTGTTCGCCACCTATTGGAGTCGCCAACGCGCCGCGGGAATCGAGGACGTTTCGGCGGCTCAAGGCCTGATCGTTGGCGTTGCCCAGGCGATTGCGATCACGCCCGGCATTTCGCGTTCGGGCTCGACGATTGCAGCGGGCCTGCTCTGCGGGACGGATCGTGAAACAGCAGCCCGGTTCTCGTTTCTTCTCTCGATGCCGGCAATCGCGGGCGCCGCTGTTCTCAAGGCGCCCGACATTGCGCAGGCAAGCGTCACGGTGGGATGGCTCCCGCTTGTAATAGGCTTTCTTTCGTCATTCATCGTGGGTGTAGCGGCGCTTCTGGTGTTGTTGGCTTTTGTGCGACGCGGCCGCCTGCATTGGTTTGGCTACTACTGCTGGCTGGTGGGTCTGGCGGCGATCGTAGCGTTTTCTCTTGGATTTCTGCGCTCCTAGCCTGTAGCCTAGTCGCTTGTGGACGTCGTGGTCTTGCCCTTGGCGATTGAGTCGCGGCAAATGCGACGAACGCACACAAGGTGTTGAGCTACGGACGAAAAACGGGCTAATGGGACGACGTGAGAATGCACTATTCGCGGTTGGCTGAAATTCTGGAGCACTGTCGCCGAAAACGCCTGTTGGTTGTCGGCGATGTAATGCTTGACGTCTATGTCTCGGGCCGCGTCGAACGCATCTGCCCCGAGGCGCCCGTGCAGGTGGTGCGCATCCTCGGTGAACACGCCATGCTCGGTGGCTGTGGCAATGTTGCGCGCAACCTCACCCCTTTTAGGGTTCACGTGCAACTGTGCGCTGTCGTTGGCGCGGACGAAAATGGCGCGGCGGTGCGTCGTCTGCTCGCCGAAGACCGTATCGGCGCCGCAGGTGTTTTCACCGACCCTTCGAGACCAACGACCACGAAAACGCGTGTCACGGCGGAGCGCCAACAGATCATCCGATTGGATCGCGAGGAAACTTCTCCCATCTCGGGAAAAATCGAACGAAGCCTGTCCAGCTGGCTGGAACGTGCCGTTCCGCGCGCCGATGTTGTCTTGATGTCCGACTACGCCAAGGGCGTCCTCACGCAGCGCGCGCGCGAAACCGTTTTTTACACCGCGCGCAAATCCGGCGTTGCCGTCATTGTGGATCCCAAAATCGCCGACCTGCGTGCCTATAGTGGCGCCACCGTTCTCAAACCCAATGCGCCCGAGACCGAACGGGCTTGGGGCCGTCCGATCACCACGCAATCGGATTTTGAGCGTGCCGGTCGGCGCTTACAGCGAACCACCGCCTGCGAAGCGCTGGTCGTGACGCGCGGTCCCATGCCGACCGCCGTTTTCCAGGCGGGCGAGAAAGTGGAATATGTTCCGACGCTCGCGCGCGAGGTCTATGATGTGTCGGGCGCAGGCGACACAATGCTCGCTTTTCTCGGACTTGGCCTGGCGGGCGGCGCCTCTTACATCGAAGCCGTTGAGCTCGCCAATCTCGCCGCCGGTATCGTCGTCGGCAAAGTCGGAACCGCCCGCGCCGAGGAAGCCGAGATTCTCGCCCAGGCGGCCACCGACCACGATCCTGTTGCGCGTAAGGCCGTCGTCCTCGAACGTCTCGTGGCCATTCTCGATCAGCGGCGACGCCAAGGCCATCGCATTGTTTTCACCAATGGTTGCTTCGATCTTTTGCACGCCGGCCACATTCGTTTTCTCCAGCAAGCGCGGCGGTTGGGCGATCTGCTGGTCGTTGGTCTGAATAGCGATCAGTCGGTCCGGCGCGTGAAAGGCTACCCGCGACCGTTTCTCAAACAAGCCGAGCGCATCCAGATTCTCGCCGCGCTCGACTGCGTGGACCACGTTGTTGTTTTCGATGAAACCACGCCGCGGCGTTTACTTCGCCGTCTGCGTCCCGACATTCTGGTCAAAGGCCGCGAGCGCTCGCTCGAATCCGTGGTGGGCAGGGAAATCGTCGAATCCTATGGCGGGGCTGTGCGCGTTCTTCAAACCTTCGAAGGTCCGACCATCACGGAGCTTTCGCGCGAAATCCACGCTTTGCTCGACCGCCAGGCGGGAAGTTCGAAACACAAGTAGCCGGGAATTTGGCGTTGTGGATTTGGACCGTCGCGATCCTCAGCTTCGGTTCGTCACTTTGCGTTTTTCCGTTCTCGTCGAAGTGACAGGACTTTTTGTTCGAGTTGCTCGATCCTTGTGCGGCGGGACGGACTCCAACCCGTGTCAATGGCAGCTAGTGACGTCATTAGCGCTTCGTACGCGCTAATCGCCCGCTCGATGTTGCCGGCTTTTTCGTAACTGGCGGCTATGGTCTCCAGCTGCGTCGCCGAGCGCTTGCCCCAAATGTTCAACGGGCAATTGCTTCGAATCGAACGCTCGAAATGGGCTTGCGCGGCGACCACATCTCCTTCGGCCAGCGCTTTCTCGCCCGCCCGCCAGGCACAACACGACCGCGCGGCAAATCCTATCCAAAGGAAAACGAATAGGACGACTGCCAGTCCGGCAATCCAGGCCAACCGCTGAAGTATTTGTCGTCCGCTCATGATTTGATCCCGCTCATAGAACGCGACAGCTTGCCAACCTGTGCTACCACATTCTAACGATACCGCGTAATGCCAACCTTGAGGCAATCACTTTCGATTGGGCACGTGCTGCAATGAGGGGAGAGTGGTGTGCAGCAATTTTGGCCGAACGTCACGAGCAAATCATTGAACCGAATCCAGTAGCGGCCCGGCAGCAGATCACGCAGCGCCATCTCCGTTTGCTCAGGAGTTTTGGTTCGCACCCATCCCCAGCGGTTTGAAATGCGATGGACGTGCGTGTCCACGCAAATGCCCGGTTTGTCGTAGCCCACCGTGAGAACCAGATTGGCGGTTTTTCGCCCGACGCCCGGCAGCGCGAGCAACTGCTCCATTTCGTCGGGAACCTGCCCGCCATGTTCATTAAGCAGTCGTCGGCAGATCGCGCGGATATTGCGCGCCTTCGTGTTATAGAAACCGACGGGGAAAATGGTGCGGGCGATCGTTTTTTCGCTTAGGCGCAGCATCGCATCGGGCGTGTCAGCAAGCGCAAACAACCGTTTTGATGCCGCCGCCGTTGTCTCATCCTTGGTTCGCAAACTTAACATGCACGAGATCAAAACACGAAACGGATTGCGCCGTGCCCGACCCTCTTCCGTGACGTAAGGAGTCGTGCAGCGCCGGACGTAACGCTCAACCCGTCGGATCATTCGGTCGAATGGCGGGAGATTCTTTGGCCTCATCTTCTTCTTTCTGTTCGGCAACTTGGCCGAGCTCGGCGATCTCCTGGCGCAGCTTGGCAGTTTCCTTGTCGAGGTCTTCGATCAGCCGGCTTTGCAATTCATAAAGAGATCGCAGGGCGTTGAATTTTCTCAGCAGGAATTCGAGAACCGCCGTGATAATCAGGATCAACACGATGCTCGAACCCGCCACAAAGTAGTAGATGATCGGATTGGCTTCCGGGATCAGTTTGAGCACAATGGCGAGAAAACTCAGCGCCGCGACGAACAGCAGTCCAACCAGCGCCGACTCATACCATTTGACGCCGACGCGGTCTTTCAGCTGGTAGAGCCGTTTGATGTCCTTGATCTTAATGCGCGCCGACATCTCGGTCAGGAGCATCTTGGGATCGCGCGGCGGCAGCAATTTGCTCATCGGTCAATCCTCGATTCAAGGGTGAACCACGGATTTCGCAGATTCCACAGTTTTTTTTCGTTGGATCAATCGGCGAAATCCATGCAATCCGCCGCCTCGTCAGTTCTTCCCTTGCGCGCGCCATTCGAAAACGTAGCCGTCGCAGCGGACTGTCACGGCGCCGTCGCGGTCGGTGCGCGCAATCGTGATGCCGGCGGAAGTGAGACGTTCGAGAACTTCGGGCAATGGATGGCCGTAGGGATTGTCGTGGCCGCACGAGATCACGGCCAGACGGGGTCGCGCGCGTTCGAGAAACGCCTGTGAGCTCGCCCGAGCGCTTCCATGATGGGCAACCTTCAGGATGTCGCACACAAGGTCAGCGCCCGAAGCCACAAGAGCGTGTTCGCCCGACTGCTCGATGTCACCCGCGATAAGAATCTCGCTTGCTTTCCAGTCCGCCATCAAGACCAACGACAGGTCGTTCGTGCGCGAGTAGGTGACGTCGCGCGGCGGATGAAGAAAGAGCAGACGGGCGCCCATCGGCGCCTCGATCCAATCGCCTGCAAAAACCACATCATGACGGGCGTGCTCGGTCTTCGCCGCCTCGATCAGATGGTCATAAGCGAGCGATTTGCCTTGCATGGGTCCCTCGATCAACCACGCGACATTGAGATCGCGAAAGACAGCCGGCAGACCTCCGATGTGGTCGGCGTCGGGATGAGTGATAACGACCGCATCGAGGTGATCTATGCCGTGCGCTTCGAGAAAAGGCGCAATGATCCGCTCGCCGGCGCGGAGAGACACATCTCCGGCGTCCACGAGAACGACCGGCCCGCCGGCCATTTCGAGGACGCAACTGTCGCCCTGTCCGACATCGAGGAATGTTGCGCGCAGACTGTTGCTTGGGCCGCGCAGGACGGCGGGCGCCCACACGACCCAGGCGGCGACGGCAGCCAGCGCGATCCAAAGTCTCGCACGTTGCTTCTTTTCGAAAAAGGGCGATGGCTCGCGCGGCAGGATCGCCCAGCCAAACAGGAAGATGTAGAACAGCGCCCCGACCCAAACCGGCCATTCGGGCGTGGCAATTGTCACCGCGGGCAGCGTGGACCAGCCTTGGACAAGTCCCAACAGGAAGTGGCTGAAAAGATTGAGAGCATTCCCGAACACCCACGCCGCCGCCGGTGCCAGCGCGGCTACGCCGAGCAAAACCATCGTCGTCGCCATGATGAACCAGACAATCGGCGCCGCGAGGATGTTGGACACTGCGCCCAGAAAGGGAATCATATGAAAGTTGTGCGCGAGGAACGGGAACAGCCCTAGTTGGGCCGAAAGAATCATCGTCACTTCGCCCGTAACGTGGTGATTGACCCAGGTGATGACCGGTTTGCGCGGCCGCGGTCCCCTCTCTTGGTCAAGGGACAACCATGTGTCCAATAGTGGCTTGAGCAGGATGACGGACAGCAGACAAACAAACGAGAAGTGGAAGCTGGGTTGCCACAACGCGCGCGGATTGGCCACGAGGATTATGAGCGCCGCTGTTGCCAGCGCCGTTAGCGGCTCCACTCTGTGGCGCAAGAAAGGCATGGCGAGCAGTGCCGCAAACATCACGGTCGCCCGCACGACCGAGGGCTGCAATCCGACCACGGCGCAAAAGACCAGCGAGGCTGCAATCAGAATGGCCGAACGCAAACGCGGGATAGGGCTGAACAGGCGAACGAAAACATCGAGAACCCATACGAGAATCGCCACGTTTAGCCCGCTGACGGCAAAGATGTGAGCCAGACCACACCGCATGAAGTCACGGCGCACTTCGCGGTCGAGCAATTCGGCTTCACCCAAGAAAATCGAGCGATTCAGCGCGGCCATATTCGGTTCGAGAGCGCCGTCCAAGGTCGTCTCGACCCAGCGGCGCAATCGTTCGGCCAGACCAACCGCCAGATCCCGCAGCGAACGTCTTCCCGCAGGCGGCAGGAATGTCACCGCCTCGGCGCGCCGGACAGACAGGCTCGCGCCGATGCCGTTGCGCTCCAGATAGGCGCGATAATTGAAAACGTCGGGATTGCTCAGGTCGGGCGGACGCGCCAGTCGTCCCTCGGCCACCACGCGGTCGCCTGCGGCGGGCGGCTTGTTGTGCACTTTTTCATAGGCGGCGGCGCTGCATACCAACTGAATCGCTGTGGGAAACTCAAGAACCCTGCCATCGTCGTTGCGGATTCGGCAATCCTTCAGCCGATACACGCGGCGCGTCGCATAAGTGCGATCGGTGGAGACCAATCGGCCCTCGACGCGAACGACATCCTTGTCCTCAAGCAGCGCCATTTGCGCGCGCGCCGCCTTGTTCTCGGCTTCGATGCGGTTTTGCTGATAGTCGCCGACGAGAAAAACCGCGGCGAACAAAAGGGCATCAATCGCCGCGCGGCCTCGCGCCAACAGAACAACCTGGTGTGTTTTTCTCTTGACTGGTAAATTCCTTTACCATACGGAAGAACGGGGGAATGGATTGCGAGCGCCTGCTTTTCTGTAGCGAGCAATCCCCCTCCTTCGACTCCCCCCAAATCTTCCAGGAGGTGAAGGTTGAATGAACTACGGCAAGAGACGGGACCTGATGGAGCTACGAAACAGGTCCGCCACATCAAGGAACTTTCCTTCAGAGCCGCCGCCAGGATGTACGGCGTGGGCTATCAGACGTGGCGAGAAATCAAGGACGGGAAAAGAGATTGTTGGGACCCGATCCGACGCAACGGAGATCACGAAAAGGCTCAGGAGCGTTGCGCGCGAGTACTCGAAAGCGTTCAGAACGAGCCACACTGGAACACCGCCGCCAGAGCGAAGAAAATTGGAATGTCTTGTCGCGACGTTCAGAGAATACTGTCGGAGGCTGGCGTTGGAAACCTCAACGCTCGTCTCCGGTTCGCAGGTTATCAAGTTGAAGTCCTGCGGCCCCTGGCAGTTGCTCGCCAGCGTCGCATTGTGGCGTCACGTCCTGGGAGTCTCGTTCACGCGGACTTTAAGACATTTGGTATGGTCAGAGGGGGCGTCTTGCAAGAGAAAAGATGGCTGCGTGGCTGTATCGTCGTTGATAGTTTTACCTCCTTCGCCCAAGTGCTGCTCTCTGATCAGCAGGGACCGAAACAAGCGATCGAGGCCGTCGAGAAGTTCAGGAAGAACGCGCCGTTCGACATCGAAGGCTTCATCCTGACGGACAACGGGAACCCCTTTATTTCCGACGAATGGATTGCTCATTGCCTGCGCAGCGGCTACCTACATCGAACGACGAGGATGAACCACCCGTGGAGCAACGGCAAAGTGGAGGCACTGAACAAGACGCTCAAGTACCAATGCTTCCCTGCCATCTGCACTGGCGAATCATTGTCCCCGGAGACGGTTCAAATGCTGACAGACAAGTGGATGTCATACTACAATTCCAGCAGAGCGCACACCGGCCACATGAATCGTGGACTGCCGCCCTTGGCGCTCTACTCGCTGTGGCAGAAAGCGCCGGGCGACTATATCGAAAAATTGGTCCATCTGGGCTTGATTTCCCTTGACGATCTGCGCCGGCTTCGCTACATGGGTTCCTCGCAGCGCTCTGCTGGAGAGCAACGTATGCGAGAGGTCGTCCCAGGGGCTGAGGCATCGGCCGTAGTGTCTCAGCCCCTTGCATTTGTCATCGAGGGTCGTCAGACAATGGCATACGATCCCTCTGAGTTCGTTGTGCCCACTCCCTCCCCGAGTCATGCCTACTTCCCGGCAAAGTGACCCGGACGACCTACTCAAGAAAACTCTCTCTCGGTTGTAGGTCAAGGGGCGACACGAGAGGGGGGGATTGCTCGCTACAGAAAAGCAGGCGCTCGCAATCCATCGCTCTGGAACACCTGTTCTATGTTCTCTGTTTGGGAAAAATACACCTGGCTCAAGCCGATCAGCGCAATGAGGGCGAGCGTCAGCGTGGCCGGAAGCTGAAGCAGCGGCCCGGCGCACAAGCCGGCCACATAGGCCATTGCGACAAGGACGATCGGACGATTCATGGGCGGTTCGTCACACGGAACATCGCGCGGACGCCGTAATAGTACATTCGCGCAAATCGAAACTCGGCCAACAGGAACAGGGCGATACTCGGAATCAGCATCACCGCGCTGTAGCCGAGAATATTGCGCCAGAGATGGTTCGCGTGCCAGAAATTCACCCCGCTGTCATTCACAAAAAAGAACCCGGGCGAAATGATGGGCGTCACAAAGCGAAACCAGGCGCGGAACCCCAGCCGCTCCGGAGCATTCGACATGTAACTCGTGACATCGAGAACCATCATCGTGATGAAGGGAGCGAGGGCCAGAGTTAGAATGATGGCATAGGTCAGAACAACGGCCGTCACGGTCCGCCGGCAGAGAACCGAGAAGAACAGTCCCAGCGAAATGAAACAGAACAGGATCGCGAAAAGCGGCGGCACAATTCTAATCCAGTCGAGGAGAATCTGCCAATACCCGCCGGCAGGCAATTCGGTGGAAATGAGCACCAACAGAAAAGTGAACAAGAGCACAGCGCGAAACGAATGTTTGAGGACAACAACCATTTTGCCGAGCAGCACCTGGCCGGGGCGAAGCGGCGTCACGACCAGCAACGGCAAGGAATGGGTCTCGCACTCGCTTGTCACGGCTCTGGCCGCCAAAAGAGGAACGAAAATGATCAGCAGTACGACCGTCATCGCGCCCAAGGGCAACATGAAATTCTCGAAAGAGTAGTTCTGCCTTGGGGCAAGCGCCTCTGCAAGAATGGCCCAACCCAGGAGAAATGCGCCAGCTGCGAGTGCATAGCGCAAGAGGCGGTGTTTCCAGCGGCGCGAGAGAAACAGACGGTCTTCGCGCGCAAAAACGGGATTGATGCGGTCGCCGATTGGTCGGTCGCGGCGCCAGAGCCAGGAACGCTTCGTCGTCCCCGCCGCGACTTGACTTGCCGCGCGGAAGCTCTCGCGCGATGCCCGGCGTAATTCCCGCCGCTGGTATCCTTGGCTCGTTCGCCCCGCCAGCGACCGGAGGCCCAGCCATGCGATCAGAAAGGAGACGACAATGGTCAGAACCTGAAAGGCGGTGTGCAGAATCAGGATAATCAGAGGGCGCAGCGGCATCGGGAGCCCCATGGCCGAGTTGGCCACGGCATACGCACCAAACGGCGACGTTGTCATCAGCACTCCCTCTGCAATCGTTTCATGATCAGGAATCTTGACAATCTCCAGGTCTATTATGTTGAGAAAGAGGTATGTAATAACTCCCGCGCCGTAATAGAATATTACATACACTACAAAAGCCACCCCCAGGGAGACGTAGTTTTTGCGAAAGATCGTCGAACAAGCCATGCCAATCATGCCATAGGTCAGGACCGCCAGCAGAATGATGGAATAGGTTGACAGAACTTCTTTTGCGCTCACGCCTCCGAGCAGGAAGCAAAGCGACAAAGCGGGCACCGACGCGACCACCAAGAGCAAGATGACCGTCAGGGCGGCCGCATATTTCGCCAGGATAATGTGAAGAATAGACAAGGGGGCCGTGACGAGAAGATCGAGCGTTTTCTCGTCGCGCTCGGCGTTGATCCTTGTGCAGGTCAGAATCAAAGCATAGAGGGAGAAAATGAGCAATTGGACGATGGTGATTGTGTAGAAGAGGTTGCGCGAGAGAAGGTCGCGCTCAGTCACTCTTCCTCCCAAAAGCGTCGCCCACCAGCAAATGCCGGCCGCGGCGGAGAGAATGAGAAGGAACAATAATAGCCCGCCGAAGGCCCGTTTGCTTCGGAGAAACGTCAACAACTCGCGATTGAGAATGGGACTGAGAAGCAGCATATGGTTGTCAGCCTTCGGTTGTCAGCGGGCAGCCATCAGCTATCAGCATTCAGGTTTCAGGCTTAGGCGCCGATCGTTCAACGTATGGATCCTTCGATCATCACAACTCAACACTCAACACTGATAATTCATCATTCCGCATTCATCATTCATCGTTATGTTTTCGCCCGCTGTTCCTGCTCTTTCCTCAAGCGGCGGATATAGACCGCCGCCGACCAACGCAGCGCCAGCCAAGCAAGCGCCAAAGCGGCAAATGTTCCTATCAAAAACATGAATAGGCGCACGGTTACATGGCCATGGCCCGGCAAGTCTCCGGCCGACAGAAAAACCCAAAAAGGAGGGAACAGTGTGGTCGCAAGACCGATTCCTGCCAGTTCCATTACGTCGTGGCCGAAGAGCGACTTGATTGTGTGGGCGATTACTGTAAGCGCCGATAACCCGACAAAGTAACCGAGAAAACAGAACAAACCTGCACGCGTGTTGGCCGAGCGAACGGTTCGCGCCGTCGCCCCAATCCGAATGCCGAGAGACCCATACAATGCGGCGCCGGTTGCCATGGCCACAAATGCGAGAGGCAACGTCAGGAGAACATGGACCGTCGCACCCGGATAGATCATGCAAAACACGGCCGCCAAACCCCCGGCGAAGACGGCAATCGCACCGACCACCGTCGCGATCACGGCCTCGAGTTTTCCCCACATCACGCGGCGAGCGCTCAGAGGCGTCGTGTCCAGAAGCGCCAGCGTGCCGGCTTCGGCCTCCAAGGCAACGGCGCCCGTTGCGCGCAGGAAGACGAGGGCATTACTCACGCCGATGATGATCAGCGCCACGATGTCATAGACTTGGCGGGCCTGGTTGCTGCCGGGTGTGTAAGGTTTGCTTTCTATGAGGCCCCAGACGGCCAGGCCGAACAACACGATGCCGACAAAGGCAAGTAGGACACGGGCGATCTTTCGCCGGGGGAGAGCAAGCAGGATGTCTTTGGCCGCCACGGGATTGATGAAATCGGGAATGGGAAACAGGCGGGCAAACGCCAGCCGCGATCGGCGTTCTTCTTTTGGCCGTCCCTTAACCTCGGCGGGGGCTGGAGCCGCGACGCTCTCTCTCAAGATGTGGCGACAGGCCAACCACAAAAACAGGAAGAAGAGGCAAATCTCAGCGAGAGTGTGGATGAAGAGCAAAAGGCCTGTTCCCGATAGCGAGAAGAGCCAAGCTATTCCCCTCAGAGGCGACGTCAGAACAAGGAAGAGAAAGACAGGAGAAAGTGTAGAAAGTGTTTCCATGGAAACCGCCGTAACGGCCATACTTGGCAATTTGAGGACATATCCGAGTATCCAGCCTAGCGCAAGGGCCAGTCCGCCGTTGAGTAGAAACACAATAAGAAAACCGCTGCGTTCTTCGTGTAATCGCCTTGTGCTCTGCAATGTGGAAGACGCAACGCCGATCATCGAGTAGGTTATGCCGGTGAGGAGCGACAAGTAGATCGTCAGACCGAGTTCTTTCCCGCTCACACCGCCGAATAGGAAACAAAGCGAGTAAATGGGAAGGCCCGCGATGACGAGTAGGAGCAAGTAGCCGACCGACGCCAGCGCTTTGCCAAGAATGACTTCGTGGTGACGAAGTGGCGTGGTCAGCAACAGGTCAAGTGTTTTCCGGCGCCGCTCCGAGCTGATTTGGCCTGCGCTGATGATTACTCCAAACAAACCGCACATGCCGATTTGGATCAGAGAACATGAAAGGAATATCTGGCGCGAAAGCATGGCGCGGTCCATTCCCGCGGACATCGACCAAGTCGCCCAGGTCGCCGCCGTCATGTAACACAGCAGCGCAAGGTAAATGAGAAGGTACCAAAAGGATCGCCCGCGACGTAGAACACCCACCAACTCGCGGTTGAGAATGGGACCGATATGAAACATTCCTTGCGAGTCTTTCTTCTAGATTTCTGCGCCTTTTCCGTTGATCTTTGTCAGGAATCAGGGAGCAGAGGTCGGAAAAGAAGAAGAAAAGGTTCTTCAGTCCCGGCCCCTGATCCCCGGCCCCTGATCCCTTCCTTTGGTTGCGGCCAAGGGCCGTCTTAGATCTGCCGTTTTGCTCCCCCTGTCAGGGAGCGCTGAAGGGCAAACACCGTGCCCAGGAACATCATCGCGATTATGGCCGCCCAGAATCCCACATAGATCGCAGCCATTTCAGGATGGTCATAGCAGTAGCGTGCGCTGAGCCATGTCGAAGAAGGGTTGGACAGAAAGCAAAACGGACTGAGCAGAGAACCTAGCCCCGACAGAAAGCCGCGGCCGGCCCATCCGATGAAGGAGAGAACATCGAGAAAAATGCCCGTGGGCCTGGAATATCCTCCTAGTGGCATTCTGCCGTCCCCAAACAGACTGGTGACGAGCAAGGGACCCAGGCAACAGAAGGCAACGACCAGATAGGTCACGGTCATGCTGACCACATTGCGGCGGCTCAGCGCCGAAATCAGCAATCCAACAAGGCCTGAGGCCGCGATGACGAGGATGTAGAACGGAAGTAGATAGACCAAGCTGACCAGCAAAGCAGCCACGCCACCCCGAACGGACAAGAGAATGCCAAACGCTGGGATGAACAGAGCTGCAATCAGGATGAGCGAGTAGCGTAGAATGATCGCGAGCTTGGCCCAAACGATTTGCGGCGCGCTGACGAGCGTCGTCATCATCGGCACGAAGGTTCCGTGTTCCTTCTCGGTCGTGAAGGCCGTGCTCGCGAACAGCGGCGCTGCAATCAGGATGGTCGCCACGACAAGGTGGGACACGCCAAGCATCCGATCGAAGAATTCCTGCTCAAACAGGACACCTCGGAAGTAGTAATCCCCTTCGGTGAGGAAAGAGAGACCGATGAAAATAGAGATGAACAAGCAAATGTAGGAGATGCGGATCACAAAGTCGAGTCGGCCGAGCGGCTGGTGGCGTTTGTCTTTGACATACATCGGATTGGCCCGGTCGGAAATCGGCGAGGGCGCCGCCAAGGGATCTATCAGATAGTAGGGATAACGGCGTCGGCGTTCCTCGAGGACGACGGGATTGCGGATGATTCGTTTGGGTCGAGCATAGGCCACGCGCGAGCCGGCCAGATAGCCGCTTCGCGCCAGAAGCATTAGCCCCAGAAAGATCACCGTCTGAATTCCCCATTCGAGTACCGTTGCTCCCAAGAGAATCAGGCGCGGGGAACGCGGTGCGCCGCCGCGGGGTGCTATGGACATTGCCAGCGAGAAGAAACCGGCCGAGGAGCAAGGACAAACGAGCACAGTCATTATGACGAACCCCAGCGAGAGCATCAAGGCGAGATAGGTGCGTCGCACCCATGCCGAGCCGGTCACTCCCGCCATGCCGCAGACAAGCACGACCAAGAGCACGCGAATGGCCGAAGTCACCACTTCGATCCACCCGACACCGCCGAGCAGGAAGGTGATTGCCAGAATCGGGATCGTGGCGATGATCAACAGAATCACATAGCAGAGCGCCGAGAAACACTTGGCCAGAACGACGTGATAGCCGGACAGGGGTGTGACGGACAGCAGTTCGAAAGTCCGCCGCTCGTGTTCACCCGCCAGCGAACCGGCTGTCAGAATGGGCGCCAGCAACGAGAACAAGAACGTTTGTGTGGCGATGATCGTGAAGAAAAGCATTCGTGCCGACACGTCGCGGTTCCGCAGATCCACCGACGACCACGCGCCCGTCAGGGCGATGAGCATTGCGACCAGGTAGAGGGTGAGCCAAAAGAACGACCGGCGCGAGCGAAGCAGTGTGCGCAATTCGCGGCGCAGGATGGGACTGTCGAGTATTCCCCAACGAAACGATTTGGTCGCCACCGGCATCCCGCCAACTCACGCAAGTAAACTAACAGCCCTCAGCATTCAGGACTCAGAACTCAGCCATCAGAATGCAGCCTGAAACTTTTATCTTCCATTCCATCACTCAACACTCATCACTCAACACTCATCACTCAGCACTCAAAACTTCTTTTCCGTTCATCGTTCATCATTCATCGTTCATCGTTTCTCGCTACGCCACTTCCCCCTTGGTCACGCGCATGAAGACCTCTTCGAGACCGGTTTCGTGCTCGCGGAACCAGACGACCCGAATCCCCTGCTCGATGAGGCCGCGGTGCAATGCGACGATGTCATCGAGGTGGCCCGCATATTCGACTCGCAAGAGGTTGCCGGCCACTTCGACGCCGATCACGCCCGGCTGATGTTCAATATAGCGCTGGGCAGTTTCGGTGCCGTCGAGCAATTCGATTTCCAGAACACGGTGTTCTTTGATGCTGTGGCGAATTTCGTCAATGTCGCCTGCCGCCAGGAGTTTGCCCCGCTCGATGATGCCGATCTTGTTGCAGAAATCGGCCAGTTCCGCGAGGATGTGCGACGAAATCATGATCGTCTTGCCCATGCGGCGCAGTTCTTTGATGAGTTCCTTGATCTCAATTCGCGCGCGCGGATCGAGGCCCGACGCCGGTTCGTCGAGAATCAGCACTTCGGGATCGTGCAGGAGCGTCTTGGCCAGGCACAGGCGTTGTTTCATCCCGCGCGAGAGCGTCTCGACAAAATCGTCGCGCTTCTGGGTGAGATCGAGAAGCTCCAGAACGTCGTCAATGATTCCCTTGCGGCGCACGGAGGGAATGCGATAGGCCGCCGCGAAGAAGTCCAGATACTCCCACAATCGCATGCCGTCATAGACGCCGAACTCATCGGGCATGTAGCCTATATGGCGGCGCACCTCGTAAATGTCCCGCGTGACGCTATAGCCGGCGATGCGCGCGTCGCCCGTGGTGGGTTTGAGAAGTGTGGCCAGGAATTTCAGCGTCGTGGTTTTGCCCGCGCCGTTGGGGCCGATATAGCCGAACACGTCGCCCTTTTCGATCCGAAGCGAGAGATTATGAACCGCGCAGAAGCTGCCGAAATACTTGGAGAATCCCTTGAT